>Ga0315297_10000060_pt1 | contig 53141 bp, 43 predicted proteins | sample YL17G15_0_MG_FD_203628 | JGI IMG/M metagenome (GOLD analysis project Ga0315297, IMG submission 203628) | Sediment microbial communities from Yellowstone Lake, YNP, Wyoming, USA - YL17G15_0 | ecosystem: Environmental > Aquatic > Freshwater > Lake > Sediment | place: USA: Wyoming | collected...
ACGTCTACGCTTCCTATCTCGGCATATCGATTCCACTCGATGCGAATTCCAAAACGTTTGCTCACAATGAATTCACCGCCGATGCCGTACATCATGTTGGAGCGCCGAGTCGACTCGCTGGCGCTCGCCGACGTGCCATTGGCTGACGCAGTGACACGTGCTTCAGTATCCATCAATGCAAGTCCGACGCGCCCGTAAACGTCAAAGCGTTTCCCCATCGGAAGAATGCCCAAGAACGAAAGCACGGGCCCGCTAGCGGTGGCCTCTGCGCGACTTGTGGCACTGAAGCTGGTCACACCATCAGTTACGGTGTTGGTTGACTGGTAGTCGATCGGCGAGCCCAAATCGACATATGAAAGCTCAGCGGCGAAATTCTCAGTGACCTTGTATCCGAGGGTCACGCCAAACGCCGTGTCTGAATCATCAAGCGACGAACTACCATCCACAACGGTGAACCCGTTCGATGCAAATGCGTCGAACACTGCGCTGTCGAGCGTGCTCTGACTGACGACACTGTTCGCCTTGGACTGGCCGCCAAACGCGACGGCATACCAGCCTTCGCCGTCCGCTTGCGCAGGCCCAGCGAGGCTGCATCCGACGCACAGCAGCAACGGACCCATCCATTTTGCGGAATTCATGATGACCACTCCATGCAATGTGAGAGTATCGGGGGAAACCGAGGGCGCTAGCCTACCGGCGCGAACATAACCTATTGGGCCTGTTTGGTCACATTTCGCCTGTGGATTCCCGTGACCATTGTCCCAAAACGCGATGATTCTGCATTGGGATTATTTTTTGCCTGCTCCTCTCGCCTTGCCGGCACGTCCCGAAGGGGCTACAGGAAGCCCTCGCTGCTTGATCCGTACCCTCACTGGGACCGCAGGGACGGGGTTTAGCGCTTCACCCCGACCAGGACAATCAGCCGCAGTGGGCCGGCCCGGCGTTTCCGCGATTTCAATCGTCTCCTGGGCGGCGGAAATTCCCTCCAAGCTCTCGCGAGATTTCGAAAATGGCAGGGAACACCCGCCCAATCTGCTCGCGTGAGTAAGGACCGGTCACATGACTTTCGATCATTGCAAGCATTGCCCTTTCCCGATTTGGGTCATAGCTGTCAACGCCAAGGTCCTGTTTCAGGGCCATGATCGACTCGACTGCACGGCCGCGTGTTTCCAATAGCGCAAGCAGTTGCAGGTTCAGCGCGTCGATCTTCTCGCGCCAACGCACGAGCGCTGCGGTTCTATCCTCAATCGGCGACAAGAGTGTGGCTCTTCTTGAGAACACGCATCAACACCCAAAGCAGAGCTGTGACAACTATTACGACCAGCAACGCATCGACGGCAAAAGCACGTTCGCTGAGTTGTTGCGCCTGCCTGAGATTCCAAAGACAGATGACACAAATGCCGCCGATCCATCCGACTGGAGTACCGTATTCCTTGACCAGAACGCGGCGCCAGTGGAACTGCGATTCCGCGAGAGTAGCCCGCAAGCCTCTCAACCGAGGGATCCATCGCGGAACATCTCGTATGTACTTGACGAAGCCCTCGCCAAATTTTTCCCGGAGGTAACGCTCTTCGGCAGCGACAATGGCGACGTATACAAACGTGAAAAGCGGTATCGCGACCGTCACACATATCCAGGAATTTGAGGCCACCGCGACCCCTACGAGGATCAGGAGATTGCCAACGTACATGGGATTTCGGCAATGCGCGAAGAGCCCGTCGGTCACCAGATCTTCCGCGTATACGCGGCGATGCCTGCCACCGCGAATGACATAGCGCAGTCCGATTGTGAGAATCCGGACCAGCTGTCCGAGCAATGTGATTGCAAATCCGGCCGCCGCTGCGACAAGCGGATCCGCGAAGATGTGCGGGCCTGACAGGAACACCAGCAGGAACGCGACCGGGAAGATTGCGTTGCGAAACCTGAAAAAGAACTCACCAATGGCAGCCATCACTTGACCGCCACGATCGCGCAGAAGTTGTACCACTTGAAGAACACATCGACGTAGCGGAAACCGGTGCGCAATAACATCTCCCGGTTTTCGAGCAACTTGTAAGGCACAAGCACATTCTCCAGCGCCTCACGCTTCTGCGTGATTTCGAGCTCGCTGTAGCCATTGCGGCGCTTCATGTCGTAGTAATACTTGATGAACAGGCGATTGAAGAGCGAATCTTCGCCGAGAACCTTTTCGACCAGAATGAGGCAGCCGTTCTCATTCAGCCCGCGATAGATGTCTGCGACCAGCTTGTCGCGATACAGGGGTCGAATGAACTGCAGCGCCAGAATCAACAGGACGACCGATGCGTTTTCGATCGCGACCCCCTGATTGAGGTCGACACAACGCAGTTCGTATGGTCGTGTAAGTCCTTCGGATTCGAATTTCGCCCGACACTTCTCGAGCATCTCCTTCGAGTTGTCGACTCCAACAAAGCGAACATCCGGAGCGAGCGCTGGGTCCAGTTGCAGAAACGTCGTGCCGGTCGAGCAGCCCAGGTCGTAAACGCAGGAGCCCGGAGTCGCAAAATCTGCTGCAAGCTCCATCACCATCCGCTGCATCTCGACGTAAAAAGGCACCGACCGCGTGACCATGTCGTCGAAGACCGTGGCCACCTCGCGATTGAAGACGAAGTCGCCGATCTGCGGCTTTTCGGTGTCGAACACCTTGTCGCGCCCTTCTTTGGACACCCTTCTCTCCTGAGCCACCAAACCCGATCCGAACTACCGGGTGCCAAACTCTAGCTGAGTTGGGACTTCCAGGCCAGCCGGCAATTCTTGTCCTCAGGGTACACACGGCCGCAGCTTGCGGGCGCGAGTCGCAGGCTTGAATCCTGTCACTCCGACCACTTATTTCATGGCTCCATGAGCAGCGCGGACTCGCTCAGGGCGGCTCGGCGATGAGTTCGCCGATACGCCGCTCGATCTCGAGAGCGCGTCGGTCACCGCTATGCGTTTCACCGGCGAAGCGATAGCGTAGCTGGCCGCGCTTGTCGATCAGGTAGAACGCCGGCCAATACTGGTTGGCCAGCGCCTTCCAGTACGAAAAATCATTGTCGATCATCACCGGATGTTCGAGCTTGAACTCGCGCACTTTTGCGGCGACCCGTTGTGGTTCACGTTCGTGCTGGAATTCCGGCGAATGCACGCCGATGATCCGCAGACCTCGGACGGCAAATTTTTCGTGGACCTCGTTGAGCCACGGAAACGAGCGGTAACAGTTCCAGCAGTCGAATGTCCAGAAGTCGATCAGCACCACCTGACCGCGCAGGGAATCTAGCGACATCGGCGCCGAGTTAATCCAGTCGCCCTCAGCCTGATGTGTGAACTCAGGGGCCGGCTCATCGGCACGAGGCTGCTGCCCGCATGGAATCGCGCCGAGGGCCAGCGCGGTAACGGCCATGCCCAGAATCGGGATCGAAAACCACGTCACTCGCATACCCACGCCTCGGTGAAGTGGCATGTACCTAGATATGACCGGCGTTTCGGCAGCTACATTACCGCGGAGTGCCTGCTACTCCATCGCTGTCTCGCCTGATTTCACTTCAATCACGATCACTTGCCCATTGCCGGCAGTTGACCCGCCGCTCGACGGGCGCAACATGCCAGGGGGGCCATGCACCGCGCCGTTCCTCGTGGGTTGTCAGTTGCCCCGCAGCATCAATCCGATGCTCGCATGCCGGATACGCGCGCGGCAGGTCGGTGTCACTAACGGCGGGCTGCCCCCGGTAGTATCATTCTGCGGCTCCGGTGCTGCAGCTTGCCGAAAAGGATACTCAAGATGGCGTTCAAGGTGATGATTCTCGGTGCAAACGGCTTCATCGGCAGCGCGTTAAGCAGCGCGGTCCTGCGGCACCGCCCGTGGGAGGTCTACGGCATCGACCTGGCGGATGACAAGCTCCGCGGGCTCGAGTCCGATCCGCGATTCCACTTTGTCGAAGGCGACATCACGATCAACCGCGAGTGGGTCGAGTACCACGTCAAGAAATGCGACGTGGTGGTGCCGCTCGTGGCGATCGCGAACCCGGCTCAGTATGTACTCGATCCACTGCGCGTCTTCGAACTCGACTTCGAATCAAACCTCGACGTGGTGCGGCACTGCGTCAAGTACAAGAAGCGGCTGATGTTCCCGTCCACCTCCGAACTCTACGGCATGTCACCCGACAGCGTGCTGGACGAGGAGACGAGCCCGCTGACCTACGGCCCGATCAACAAGCAGCGCTGGATCTACGCTGCCTCGAAGCAGTTGCTCGACCGTGTCATCTTCGCCTACGGCGTGCGCGACGGATTGGACTACACCCTGTTCCGGCCCTTCAATTTCATCGGTCCGAATCTCGACAACATCGACGAGCCCAAGGAAGGCAGCTCCCGCGTATTCACGCAGTTCCTGTCGGCGGTATTCCACCGGCGCGCCATAAAGCTGGTTGATGGCGGCTCGCAGAAGCGTTCGTTCACCTTCATCGACGACGCAATCGACTGCCTGCTGCGCATGATGGACAACCCGGACGGCAAGGCGACGCAGCGGATCTTCAACATCGGCAACCCGGACAACTGCGTGTCGATCGAGGACCTGGCGCACCGCATCGTGCGCATCGCCGGCGAGTTCCCGGTACTGGCTGAACGGGCCCGCGCCACCAAGATCGAGATGGTCACCGCCGACGTCTACTACGGCAAGTACTACCAGGACATCCAGCTGCGCGTGCCGCGCATCGATGCGGTTCGCGAGGCCCTGGGATGGAGGCCGTCCACCGACCTCGATACCGCCATCCGGCGGACAATCGAGTACTACGTCAACAAGGGGCCGACGGGTGCCGGCGGACCGGACTGACGTGACACGTCGCCGGATCCTGGCATTCTGGCTGCTGTTGGCGGCGGCGTGGCTGGCCACAGGCGCGATCCGGCCGCTGCTCGAGCCTGACGAGGGTCGCTATGCCGAGATCCCGCGTGAAATGTGGCTCTCGGGCGATTGGGTGACTCCGCACCTTAATGGTGTCGTCTACTTCGAAAAGCCGCCATTGCAGTACTGGGGCACGGCCGTCGCCTACACGCTTTTCGGCCTCCACGAGTGGACCGCGCGGCTCTGGTCACTCGTGCTGTCGTTGCTCGCGTTGCCACTGGTGCATGCGGTCGCCTCGCGTCTCCACGGCTCGCGCGAGGCAGGCATTGCGGCCGCCATCGCACTGGCCGTGAGTCCGTATTACATTCTGGCCGGCCAGATCAATACGCTCGACGGCGCCTTCTCGACGTTGCTGCTCGCCGCGGTGTTCGCGCTGGTGCTTGGCCAGCGCGAGTCTGATGCCGCCGGCCGTCGTCCGCTACTGCTCGCCGCCTGGGCCGCACTGGGCCTGGCAGTGCTGTCGAAGGGCATCGTCGCTCCGCTGCTCGCCGGCAGCACGCTGGTGGGGTATTCACTGGTAACGCGGGACTTCTCGCCGTGGCGGCGCATGCACTGGCTCCCGGGCCTGGCAGTGTTTGCGGTGGTCGTCGTACCGTGGTTCTGGCTGGTCTCGGCGCGCAACCCGGATTTCCTGTACTTTTTCTTTGTCCACGAACACTTCACACGATTCCTGACCACGGTGCACGACCGTGTCGAGCCATGGTGGTACTTTGGTCCGATCTTCCTGGTAGCGTTGTCGCCGTGGCTGCGGGCGGTGCCCGGCGCGGTTCGTGCAGGCCGCGCGACCGGTGATGCGGCAACTGGTTTCCGGCCGGCGCTGTTCCTCGGACTCTGGCTCGCGGTGGTGATCGTGTTCTTCTCGCTGTCGGGGTCGAAACTCACGAACTACATCCTGCCTTGCATGCCGGCTGCCGCGGTGCTGCTTGGCCCGCAACTGCTGCGCGAGCCTCGTCATGTCACGACCGCGGCGGCAACTACCGCGATCCTGATATTGCTCGCCGCCGCCGGCATGTGCATCGCGGCGTCACGCCGCGCTGCCGACGGAGAATTCCCGGTGGAGCTGGCGATTTGGGCGGGGGTTAGCGTGGCCCTGGCGGTGGCGGCCTGGTTTTGGTCGCGGCACCCGGCCGAGGAGGCTCCCGATCCGGTCGGCTGGGCGCCGGTCGCCGTCGGTGCGGTGCTCGCGTGGCAGTCGCTGCTGATGAGCTACACGGCTTTGCCGCCTGTGCGCACCGCGAAGGCGCTGGTCGCGCAGGTGCGACACCTGGTGGGTCCGGCGACGCGCGTGTACAGCGTGGGATACTACTGGCAGACGGTACCCTTTTACCTCGGTCGCACTGTGCAGATAGCCGCCTATCGTGGCGAACTCGCATTCGGGCTCGAACGGGCCGCGGTCGGCCAGATCCCGACCCTCGAGGCATTCGCGGCGGCCTGGCAGCGCGACACCGATGCGATTGCCTTCATGTCACCCGGCGTGCAGGCCGAACTGGCGGCGCGCGGACTGCCGGGCAAGATCGCCGCCTCCGGTGGCCGTTCGCTCGTGATGGTGCGCCAATGAGACTGTCAGATTTGTCGCTGCTGCTGTGCGGCGTGTTGCTCAACACCGGGGCGCAACTGGGCCTGAAAACGGCTACCCGCGTGACCGGCCCCATCGACGTGGCGGCCGCGAATCTGCGCGGTGCTGCTGTCGCGCTCGCGGCCGAGCCGGCTTTCTGGGGCGCGCTCACCGCCTATGGCCTAAGCGTGATGGTGTGGGTAGTGGGCTTGTCGCGTGTCCCGGTGAGCCAGGCGTACCCGTTGCTGTCGCTCGGTTACGTCCTCAATGCCGTGCTTGCGTGGTGGCTGCTGGGCGAGGCGCTGACCGCAGTACGCATGGCCGGCATCGGCGTCATCATCGTCGGTGTGGTCCTGGTTGTGAAATCCTGAGAGGTTGCCTCGTAGTGTCATCTCCCAGCGATTTCCTGCCGTTTACGCAGCCCACACTCGACGAGGAAACGATTCAGGGCGTCGTAGCGGTATTGCGATCCGGCTGGATCACCACCGGCCCGAATGTTGCCGAGCTCGAGCGCGCGTTGTCGGCCTACGTCGGCAACCGCCCGGTGCGCGTGCTGACGTCAGCTACGGCTGCACTCGAGATCGCCTTGCAGGCCTGCGGCATCGGCGCGGGTGACGAGGTCATCACGCCGGCGATGAGCTTCGTCGCGACCGCCAATGTGATCGTGCGTGTCGGCGCGCGTCCAGTGTTCGTCGATATCGATCCCGACACGCGCAACATCGACCTCGATGCGGCAGAAGCGACCATCGGCCCCCGCACCCGGGCGATCCTGCCGGTGCATTTCGCGGGGCTGCCGGTGGACATGGACCGCCTGTACGCAATCGCGGGAAAGCATGGCCTGCGCGTAATCGAGGATGCGGCCCATGCGATCGGCTCAGCCTGGCGGGGGCGCCGAATCGGCAGCTTCGGCGATCTCGTCTGCTTCAGTTTCCACCCGAACAAGAACATGACGACAATCGAGGGCGGCGCAATCGTCGCCGACTCGCAGGCCGAGCTCACCACCGTCGAACGGCAGCGTTTCCACGGACTGATCAAGTCGGCGGCGGATCAGTTCGACGTCACGCTCGCTGGCGGCAAGTCCAACCTGACGGACGTCGCCGCGCGTGTGGGCCTGGGACAAATGGCCCGCCTGGACGAATTCAATGCGACGCGGCGCCGACTCGTCGCGCGCTACTTCGAGCGCTGGCACGCTGGTGCGCCAGTGCACCTGCCGGCCCGCGGCGACGACGGGCACAGCTGGCATATCTTCGCGCCGCTGCTGCCGCTCGGGCACATGCGTATGACGCGCCTCGAGTTCATCGGCGCGATGGAGCGCCGCCGCATCGGGGTGGGCGTGCATTATCCCGCCATTCACTTGTACTCTGCCTACCGCGCGCTCGGATACCGGGACGGGCAGTTCCCCAATGCAGAGCGCGTGGGACGCGAGACCGTCACGCTGCCATTGTTTCCAGGCATGCAGGTCGCTGACGTGGACCGCGTGGTGGATGCAGTCGAGTCGATCCTGGAACCGGAGGTCGCGTGAAACTGTCGGTCGTCATTCCCGTTTACAACGAGGAACTGGTACTGCCGCTGCTGTTCGAGCGCCTGTATCCGGCGCTCGATCAACTGGGAATAACTTACGAACTGCTGTTCGTCGACGATGGCAGTGCCGACCACTCGGTCGCGTTGCTTCGCGAGCAGTTCGCGCGCCGGCCCGACACCACCCGGGTGATCGTGCTGGCCCACAACGCCGGCCAACACATGGCGATCCTGGCCGGCTTCGAGCGTGCCCGCGGCTCCCAGATCGTGACGATCGACTCCGACCTGCAGAATCCGCCGGAGGAGATCGGCAAGGTCGTGGCCGCGATGGATGCCGGCGCCGACTACGTCGGTACGATCCGCCTGAGGCGGAAGGACATCTGGTGGCGGCGTGCGATCTCACGGCTTCTGAACCGGTTGCGTGAACGCACCACCCGCATCCGCATCACCGACCAGGGCTGCATGTTGCGCGGCTACGATCGCAGCGTGATCGAGGCCATCAACCAGTGCCACGAAGTGAATACCTTCATCCCGGCGCTGGCGAGCATGTTTGCGCAGCGGCCCACCGAAATCCAGGTAGCGCATGCCGAACGCGCTGCGGGTGAGTCCAAGTATTCGCTGGTCAGCCTGGTGCGGCTCAATTTCGACCTGATGACCGGCTTCTCCGTAGTGCCGCTGCAAATGTTCTCGCTGGCCGGCGTCACGATCGCCCTCGGCGCTCTGGCGTTTGTCGTCTTCCTGTTCATCCGGCGATTGGTCGTTGGACCGGAAGTCGAGGGCGTGTTCACTCTGTTCGGCATCGCGTTCTTCCTGATCGGTGTGCTGTTGCTCGGGCTCGGTATCGTCGGCGAGTACGTCGGGCGCATCTACCAGGAAGTGCGTCGTCGGCCGCGTTACCTGGTGGCGGCCGTCCTCGAGCGTGACGCGGCCGGGCCATGACCCGGCCGAGCGCGGCCGTATTCGCATATCACGACGTCGGCGTGCGCTGCCTGCGTGCCCTGCTCGCCGCGGACTTCGATGTGCGACTGGTCGTGACGCACGCTGACGATCCGGCCGAGACGCGCTGGTTCGCAAGCGTCGCCGAACTGGCGCGTGACCGTGACCTTCCGTGCGTGACCCCCGAAGGCGGCGACGATCCGGCCGTGCTCGAACGGTTGCGCTCTGCGCCACCGGACTTCGTCTTCTCTTTCTATTATCGGCACCTGTTGCCCGATGCCATGATCTCGGTCGCGCGTCGCGGCGCGCTGAACATGCACGGCTCGCTGCTGCCCCGCTATCGCGGCCGCGCGCCGGTGAACTGGGCCGTGTTGCACGGCGAGACCGAAACCGGCGCGACGCTCCATTACATGGTGGTTCGCGCTGATGCCGGCGACATTGTCGACCAGATGGCCGTGCCGATCCTGCCGGACGACACCGCGGCCGAGGTGATGCGCAAGGTGACCGTCGCCGCCGAGGTCGTGCTGGTGCGCTCACTGCCAGCGCTGATCGCAGGCACCACACCGCGCCGGCCGCAGCGGATCGAGCCGGGGCAGTATTTCGGCCGCCGTCGGCCTGAAGACGGGCGGATCGACTGGCAGCGACCGGCCCACGAGGTGCACAACCTGGTACGCGCAGTTGCGCCGCCATTCCCCGGCGCCTTCACCGACCTGCCGGGCGGCCGCCTGTGGGTCCATGCCACGCGCCCGGCACGCGGCATCGACGCGCCCTCGACTTCGCCCGGCTTTTTCGAGCGGGCCGGACGTTGTTATGCACTTTGCGGCGATGGCACCGTGCTCGAGATTCGCACAGCTGCCGATGCCAACGGTCCGCTCACGCCTGCCGCGCTCACCCGCCGTTGGTCCAGTCTCACATAGGCACCGCATGCCTTTCCTGGCGCTGAAGGTAGACGTCGACACGTTGCGCGGTACGCGCGAGGGCGTGCCGCGGCTCGTCGCCCTGCTCGAGCGCCACGGTGTCGGCGCGACGTTCCTGTTCTGCGTAGGTCCTGACCATACGGGGCGCGCGATCCGGCGCGTGTTTCGCCGCGGTTTCGTCGGGAAAGTGCGCCGCACCTCGGTGCTGCGGCACTACGGCCTGAAGACGCTGCTATACGGCGTGGTGTTACCCGGGCCGCACATCGGGCGGCGCTGCCGCCTGGAATTGCGCGCCGTGGCAGCGGCGGGTTTCGAAGTGGGCCTGCATGCACACGACCATGTCCGTTGGCAGGACGGGGTCGCGCTTGCGAATGAGGCCTGGACGCGGCGCGAACTGATCAGCGGCTGCGATGCCTTTACCGAGGCGTTCGGCCGCCCACCGACCGTGCACGGTGCCGCCGGCTGGCAAATGAATGAATTTGCTCCGTCGCTGCAGCACGAGCTCGGCTTTACGCTGGCCTCCGATACACGCGGTGGCGAGCCGTTCATGCCGATCGTGTGCGGCACCGAGGTGCCGGTGCCACAGCTTCCGACGACCTTGCCGACGCTCGACGAGCTGATCGGCCGCCCGGACCTCGGCAACGTTGACCCGGTTCGGCATCTGCTGGTCTTGACCAGCGACGGGCGCGACCACGTGTATACGCTACACGCTGAATTGGAGGGTGGCGCGTACTTGCAGGCGTTTGGGGAGTTGCTGAATGGCTGGCGGGCGCAGGGATACACGCTCGGCAGCCTTGGCGATTTCGCGGTGAGCCTGGATCTCGGTGCGCTCCCGCGTTGCGCGATCGAACAAGGGACCGTCGAGGGTCGTGCCGGTTACCTGGCAGTGCAAAGTCCCGTTAGACCTGCGATCTCGTCCTAGAGTCCCGTGGCCTTCAGGAACTCTGACATCGCCGCGGAGCGCACTTGCCACGCCTCATAGGTCGTCGACTGTCCTGAATCATCAATGAGTGCAACCGCTATCGGTGCGGCTTCTCCGAGCTGCGCGAGCTGGGCAGTGGAAAGCGGGTACCACGCCTCGGTGTACTTCATGTCCTTGTCCACGAAGACTGGTCCGGTAAGGCCTGGCGCTGATCGACCTTTGCTGTCCGGCACCAAATCGAGCTTGGCGGCTGGCCAGAGCAGTCGGGCCTTCGCAGGAAGAATGCTTGTTGAAGGACCAGGCAAGACACTCCGGTCGATCGTGCTCCAGACGATCACGCCGAGCCAATACGCACGGGTTCCGGCACGGTTACTTTCGACAACTCCGAGGCTGACGTAGTCACGGGCATTGGCGGCGAGCATCGGGACATTGCGGGCATAGACCCACGGCTCGGCCATGATCGTAACGTTGACTGCCGTCTCTGGATCGAGCTGTTCTGCGGGCCAGAGTTCGCGTTCGGCGCAGCCCATAAGTACCAGGATCGTCAATACGGCGACCGGCGCCCGCAACCACACGTCAGAATGCCACGCGGTAGGCGAGACTGAACCAGTAGCGGTTGATTTTTTCCTGAGCGATCGGAAGCTCGCGTGTCATCCATTCGCCGCCGGCCTCGAACTCGACCGTCGTGCGATCCGAGTGCCAGTCAATCCGCAGGGCCGGGCTCGCCAGCCACTGCGTCGAGCCATCCGCGCTGAATTCACGATAATCGAAGCGCAACCGCGGCCCGGCACGCAGGCGACCCCAGAGCGGAAAGCGTGAACTCAGTGACATGGATACTGTCCTCGCGACCTCACCCTCGTACCAGCGCAAGCCCAGGATGGACACGTCCCCGGAACGCAGCAGGCTGTTGCCGATGAGTTGCCCGCCCAAACTGAGTTCGGCACGCGCTCCGGGGATGGCCGCGACTCCACCCGATGCCGGCATATCGGATATGCGCATGGCAGCTGCATCGGCGATCCACTGGAAGCGTGTGCCAAGCGGACGCGAAACGCCGAGGGACACGGTGTCCACGTCGGCGGTGCGGTCCTCGGCGAGTGCACGCACGCCGGCTTCACCGAACTGGGTAATCAGTTCGTCGAGCGATTGCAGCACCTGGCCGGCCAGCGCATTGCGCGTCGTCAGGAACGGGCTCTTGCGATGATCAAGCGTACCGGTGATCGTCCAACGACCCGGCAGGTCGAAAGTGCCAAGCAACATCGCCATGTTGATCGCACTGTAGTCGAAGTCATAGTCAAACAGGCCGACCACGGTGCGCCCGGGTGCGAACCATCGCACTTCGCTGCCCAGCGCGCGGCGATCGGAAACGCCATCGTAGGTCTGATTGATCAGGAACGGACTGATCTCGAGCCCCTCGATCCAACCCGTCCAGTCGGCACTCACGCTGACGAACTGCCGGTCGGAGGAGAATGAGTCTCCTGTCGACTCGACCGGACAGCCGGACATGAGATTCAGCCGCAGTGTGGGCTGCGCGCGCCAGCCCAGGTAGAGCCCATCAAAGGTGCCGAGTACGCCGCCACTGTGCCTCGATTGCCGGCCGAATCGGGCGTCGATTCCGTAGCGGCGATCGTTCAGGTCCACGTAAGCGACGTTGACCCGTGTCTGGTCGCCCGGACCGTCGGGCAGAAGGTCGTGCAGGTAGCCTGCGCTGACGCGCGTCTGCAGGTCGAAGCGTTCGCCACGGCCACGCATTGAAAAATCGCCGTCGGTGATGACCATCGACTGGCTGACGAAGTCGCTTGAAAAATCGGTGGTCTCCAGCGATGTCGAATCGTAACGGTATTCCTGCGACCAGCCTCCGAAGGCCGTCCAGTCCATGCCGCCATCGCGGATCGCAACCGCCGCAACGCGCGGTCGTGAGTCTAGAGTCGCAAGCGCGGCGAGACGCTGGCCGACGCGCCCGGCGGCCGGGCCTTCAGGATAGCGCCGCAGATATTCCTCGTATTCGGCCTTGGCGTGCGCGAGCTGGCCACTGCGTTCGCGGGACAATCCCAGCAATTCCTGCGCCTCCGCACGTCGTGGGTGTTCCGGATACTCGACCAGTCGGGTCAACAGACGAATTGCAGCCTGGTGATCGCCGGCATCGAACGCGGCACGCGCCTCCACCCACTGTTTTCCAAGCACCTCGGCAGTTGGCAGCGTCCTTGAAGTCTGGGGCGCCGGAGCTGTCGACCGGATCTGCGGACGCGGTCGCGCAAGCGTCGCCTGCCTGAAGACGGCGACTTCGAGCCCCAGGAAATCGGGTGTCGGCCGCACCGCGACATCGACCAGCGAATCGAACGAGAGTGTCAGCACCAGCGCAGTACCCGCTGGTTCGAGGCGGATGTCGCCAAGCCCGGCGGCATTCCCAGCTGGCGCGCGCAGCGCGCTGTCAACAACATCCGTCGGCAGGCATCCGGGCAGCGGCACGAGACTGATGCGCAACTCGGTCACGGCGGCGGATGGAAAGTGGCTCGAGTAGCGCAGCGGGCAGCCGAAGCGAACGGACACCCTCGCCCCATCTCCCAGCGGCGCGACCTCGACCTGATCGAGAACGCGGCCGGCGATGTCCGAGGCATCATCAGCCATCGCAACACCGCCGAGTCCGGCCAGCATGAGCGCCAGCAGAATGGTCCAGGCGCGCATGTCAGAACTGGCCGTCCGTCACGCGATGCTCAGGGCCATTGCGCCGATTGGAGATCGTCGTCAAGGTCGCGTCGGTGTACGTGTGGCACGCGCCCGAGCAGTTCCGCAGTTCCGAGACCGTGTACAACACGCCCTGCTCCGTCTTCTTGTGTGGACCGGGATTGAAGTTGCCTGCATGGCAGCCCGCACAGTCAGGCTGGTACGCAGGCGTCCTCCAGGTCACGGCATCGCGGTTGGTGGTGTGGCAGTCAATACACTGAACCGTAGTGCGGTGATCCCCCGGATAGCTCGGCGACATGTGGCGATGGGTCACCGGGGTCCAGGCCGTCGTCCGGTGGCAGGCGTCGCACTCAAGACTTGTGAGCCAGTGATTGCCGGGCTTTCCCGTCGCACTCGTGCCGTTGTGGCACTGCGAGCAGGTGCCGGGCGCGACGTTGGCATGGTCGAAGCTTGCCGGCAGCCAGGCGATGGTCGAGTGGCAGGCATCGCAACTCGCGGTCGTCGTGATGTGCGTGGGCGTCTTGCCGGTGGCGCGCACGCCATCGTGGCATTGGGCGCAGGTGCCGGCCACGACACCGGTGTGATCAAAGCGGGCCGGCAGCCAGGCGGTCGCCACATGGCAGCTGTCGCAATCCAGCGTCGTCGGGATGTGGGTCGCCGGCTTGCCGGTGGCCGTGGTGCCGTTATGGCAGCTCGCGCAACTCCCGAGTACCTCGGCATGATCCACGCGCAACGCCGGGATCCAGGTGCTGGTGGAATGGCAGGCGTCGCAGGCGTTGGTCGAATTGATGTGTTGCGGATTCTTGCCGGTCGCGCTCACGCCGTCGTGACACTGGATGCAGGTGCCGGGCGCGACGCCCGTATGATCGAATCTTGCCGGCAGCCAGGCGATGGTCGAGTGGCAGGCATCGCAACTCGCGGTCGTCGTGATGTGCGTGGGCGTCTTGCCGGTGGCGCGCACGCCATCGTGGCATTGGGCGCAGGTGCCGGCCACGACACCGGTGTGATCAAAGCGGGCCGGCAGCCAGGCGGTCGCCACATGGCAGCTGTCGCACTCCAGCGTCGTCGGGATGTGGGTCGCCGGCTTGCCGGTGGCCGTGGTGCCGTTATGGCAGCTCGCGCAACTCCCGAGTACCTCGGCATGATCCACGCGCAACGCCGGGCTCCAGGTGCTGGTGGAATGGCAGGCGTCGCAGGCGTTGGTCGAATTGATGTGTTGCGGATTCTTGCCGGTCGCACGCACGCCGTCATGACACTGGATGCAGGTGCCGGGCGCGACGTTGGCATGGTCGAAGCTTGCCGGCAGCCACGCGGTCGCCACATGGCAGCTGTCGCAGTCGAGGGTTGTCGGGATGTGGGTCGCCGGCTTGCCGATGGCCGTGGTGCCGTTATGGCAGCTCGCGCAACTCCCGAGTACCTCGGCATGATCCACGCGTTGCACCGGGCTCCAGGTGCTGGTGGAATGGCAGGCGTCGCAGGCGTTGGTCGAATTGATGTGTTGCGGATTTTTGCCGGTCGCGCTCACGCCGTCGTGACACTGGATACAGGTGCCGGGCGCGACGCCGGCATGATCGAATCTTGCCGGCGTCCATGCCGGCGTGCCGTGGCAGGCGCCGCAATCCTGTGTGGTCGGGATGTGCCCAGGCGGCTTGCCATGGGCCTGCGCACCGTTGTGACAACTGGCGCAACTGCCTTGCACTTCGCTGTGATCGAAGCGCACGGCTGGAATCCAGGCCGCCGTCGTGTGGCATTTTTCGCAGTTGCTGCTGCTCATGACATGTGTTGCGGGTTTGGTGGCCGCGCCGATGCGGCTGCCAGGCGTGTGGCATGAATCACAACTCCGCGGTGTCCCGCGGAAGACCGCATCGACATGGCAGGACTCGCACGGCTCGAGCCGGTGCTGACCGGTGAGCTCGTACCCGGTCGTCAGGTGATCGAAGGCGGGGAGCGCCGGGGCCGCATGTGCCGGACCGACAGCGGCCAGCACAGATATCGCGAGAATCCCGATTAACATCGCAGATCGGATGTTCATGGTGCCAGCCCTCCCGGGCTAGTGCCTCGTCGCTCCGCGGAACGACTCGGACCCGTGACAACGGCCGCAATCGAGCCCGAACTGGCCGTCGTGGACATCGTCGGCCCGGTGACATGACGCACACTCGCCCGACAGGCTCATCTCATGCTCTGGCTTGCGGTGGCAGTCGCGGCAGCCAAGACGCTCATGCGCCCCGGTGAGAGCGAAATCGGTCATGGTCCCGTGGTCGAACTGCCAGAAGTCCCAACCATTGGGGTTGTGGCAAGACGCGCAGTCCTCGTCGAGTTTCCCCTTGTGCACATCTTTGGAACGGTGACAGCTGAAGCATCGATCCGGCGCATCGCGATACGCCCGGCTCGCATGACATTCCTCGCAGGGCACACCGACGTGCAGGCCAACCAGCGGGAACTTCGAGAGGTCGTGGTCGAACTTCACGTCGTCGCGCCAGCCAGTCTCCTTGTGGCAGGACTGGCAGTCGCGACCCATCGAGTTCTTGTGTACGTCGTCAACGCCATGGCAGCCGGCACAATCTTTTGCCACTTTCTGCTGCTTGAGCACGCCGCTATGGCAACTGTGACAATCGAGCTTTGTATGCGCCCCGCGAAGCGCGAATTTGGCACGCTTTTCGTGATCGAATACCGCGACCGCCCACTTGTCCTGTTCATGGCAGTCAGCGCAGGTGGTACCGAACCGGCCCGAATGGAGGTCGGCCGCCGCGTGACAGCCGCTGCATTCCCTGGGTAGCTCGGCTTTCAGGTCGCCACCACGATGGCAGCTGTCACAGGCGAGTTTCGCGTGCTTGCCCAGCAGCGCGTAATCGCTGGCCTTCGCATGATCGAATCGCGTCTGTTTCCAGCTGACGGTGCCATGGCAACTCGCGCAGTCAGGCCCACGGGAACCGCGATGTACATCGTCGGATGCATGACAGTCCACACAGCGGCCTGGAGCACCCTTGAAGGACGGATCGCGGTGGCAGGCGAAACAGGCCACCTTGGCATGTGCATCGTGAAGCGGGAATCGTGTTTTCGAGTGATCGAATTGCGCCGGCTTGAAGGCCGCTGGTTCGTGGCACTGCGCACAGTCCGTGCCAAGCTTGCCCTGGTGCGAATCGTCCTCGCGGTGGCAGTCGTTGCAGCGGCGCGGCGCCTCCCGGTATTTCTTCCCGGCCTTGTGGCAGGTGGCGCAAGGCGCGGAGACGTGCGCTCCGGCCAGCGGGAAGTCCGTGCGTGCGTGGTCGAATGCTTCCGGAGCGAAGCCGACGGTATCCGCGTTTCGCCCCTTGTGCTCGGTGTGACAGGCGTTGCACTGTGCGCGCGCCACTGACCGACCGTGGAATCCGGACTTTGCCGCGACGTCACCGGCCACGTCCTTGTGGCAGTCCAGGCAGAGCTGCCGCTGACGCGATTTGTCGCTGCTGTCATGACACTTGCTGCAAGTCGGCTCGAGGTCCATGTGGGCGCGGGAAATCTCGCCCGGCATCAGCAGCTTTTCGAGCTCCGTGCCATGGGCCACCGTCGTGAATGCTGCAAATGCTGTTGTCATCGCCCATCCGATCCATGGCGCCGCGCGCACGTCAGTACACGTGTACCGCGATCACGTGCACGACACCTACGATCACGAGCATCACGAATAGCGGCAGGTGCAGCACGTGCCAGCCGGCGAAGAGCCGTTCGGATGCCTCGAATTCGGCAACCCGGCGCGCGGCCATGAGCCGCGAGGCGACATAGCCACTCGCGACCTGCGTGAAGCGCTCGCGCTGCTCCCGCAGTGCGGCGGAGCGTGTCGCAGCCATCGCCACCGCATTGCGGACCAGACGCATGACGCGCCGCGTCTCGCGCCGTTGCCGTATTGCTGCCAGAAATGGCCGGATCAACAACGGTACCGGTTCGGCGATATGGCGCTCACCGCGTTCCACTTCGTCCATGAGCCCAGGGAGCAAGCGCAGGGCGCCGGAATGCTGGCGCAGGCTCTCCGCATCGGAGACGAGCTCGCGCATCGTTGCGCGCCGGCCATACAATCCGTGATGGATGCGCGTGTAGAGGTATCGCCCGATCAGGCCGCTGCCGGCGACGATCAGCATGCAGACCAGTGCCACGTTGCTGTTGGTCGCGCCGAGACTGAAATTCGAGTGGTACAGGATCGCGAGGGGACCCAATATGCCGAGCACCATGTGGATCCTGAACCAGAGTCGCACGCTGCCGATCACCGCGAGGGCCGGGACCCGCTTGCGCAACGGGTATATCAGCAAGGCAATCATCATCGAGCCGCCGAGGATGCCGAGCAAATAACCGAATCCATTTTGCGGAGTCAGGTAGCGCTCGGTCGGTACCACGAGCCCGGCAATGACGGAAACCAGCGCCAGCCAGAGTCCGATGTGGGACGGCTGCCGGCGCCGCTGCTGCAATTCGCCAGCGGCGGCCTCGGATGCGATTTCGATTACTGCGGCCATCAGCTTCCCCGCCCGTCGGCGACCGGGGCGGCCTGCGCCAGTGTGTCGGCCTCGACAATGTTGGCGGCTATCACCCTTGCGTCCGAGGAGCCCGGCGCCACCAGCGACTGCAATTCGCGCCAGGTGGCAGCGGCTGCGGCGTAGTGCTGCTCCTGCAATTCGAGGCTGGCGCGGAGCCACAGCGCCTTGTGATGCCGGGGATCGATCGCGATGGCGCGCATGATGGCGTCACGGCCCTTTGTCAGGTCGTTGCCGGCCGCCGCCGCCGCGCTATCCGCGAGGTCCGCCCAGGAATCCGCATCCATCGGGTCGGCGATTACGGCCTCGCGATACCGGGCTTCCGCTTCAGCAAACCGGCGCTGCACGCGCAAGCGTTGACCTTCGAGCGCCAGCTGCCGGGCAGTGGCCTGATTTCCGGCAGGCATCACTCCACCATGTGTGCTGTCGCTTATCGACGCACCATTCAAGGCGGTCGCCGCCTGCACGATCCACGCGCTGGGCGTGACGGGCGCGTCGTCCGAACGCAGGAACGAAATCGCTGCGGCCACGACACCTCCGGCCACAGCGACAATCAGAATCGCTTTGGTGTATTTCACATATTTTACGCCGCGGGAAGACCGACGAGTATCCATCCACCCAAGCGGATCCGCGCAAGAAACCGTGTCGCCACGCCGCGACAGACTGCGCTCGACATGAGAATCATTTGCATTGAGGTTCGCGACGCGCGCGTGTGAACTGTCGCAGGAAACCGTCGCTGCTGAATTGACATGTATTGAGGCGAAGCGCCAGCTTCGCAATCAACTTCGCAGCGCTCGTTGCCGCTGCCCGCACCGCAGGATCCGATGGAATTTTTAGTCTACCTGGTACCGATTGCGATCGCCCTGGGTGTCTACAGCTGGCGCCGGCATCGGTTGCACGCACGGAATCTGCGCATTCACCGCGAAGCAATGGAGGCCGGTCTCGCGGAGCCCACATCACTGCACCCTGTGGTGGATCCATTAACGTGCATCGGCTGCGGTTCCTGCATCAAGGCCTGCCCTGAGCAACCTGAGCATACGGTCCTTGGACTGATCAATGGCAAGGCCCAGCTCGTCAACCCCACCGAGTGCATCGGCCACGGTGCGTGCCGGGCGTCCTGTCCCGTGGGCGCGATCCAGCTTGTCTTCGGTACAGCCAAGCGCGGCGTGGACTTGCCACGCGTAACACCGTGGTTCGAGACCAATGTCCCGGGGATCTTTGTTGCCGGGGAGCTCGGTGGAATGGGATTGATTCGCAACGCGGTCGAACAGGGCCGACAGGCGGTGGAGCAAATCCATGGACGCCGCCCGCGCGGCGGCGAGGAACTCGATCTGGTCATCATCGGCGCCGGCCCCGCAGGTTTTTCGGCATCACTCGCGGCGCTCGAGCGCCGCATGCGCTTCGTGACGCTCGAACAGGAATCACTCGGCGGCTGCGTCTTCCAGTACCCGCGCGGCAAGATCGTCATGACCCAGCCGGCACGCCTGCCCATCGTCGGAGACGTCAAGCTGCGCACCACGAGCAAGGAAGAACTGCTCGAGTTTTGGAGCGCCATCGAGCGAAAGGTCAATCTGAAGCTCAACTACCGCGAGCGTGTCGAGGCGATCCAGCGTGCTAATGGCGGCTTTCTCGTGCGCAGCACAGCCGGCGAGTACCGCGCCCACAGCGTGCTGCTCGCCATCGGGCGGCGTGGCACGCCGCGCAAACTTGGTGTGACCGGCGAAGACTTGCCGAAAGTCACCTATCGGCTGATCGAACCAGAGCAATATGCCGCCCAGCGTGTGCTTGTCGTCGGCGGCGGAGACAGCGCGTTGGAGGCGGCGGCCAGCATTGCCGAGGTGGGTGACACCGGGCGGGTCATCCTGTCGTATCGCGGCGATGCATTCGGCCGCGCGAAGCCACGTAATCGCGAGCGTGTTGCAGCTGCCGAAAAAAATGGCAGGTTGAAGGTGATGCTGAATTCACAGGTTCAGTCGATCCAGCCGCAGTCGGTCGCGCTGCAAGCCGATGGTGTTGTCCGCGATGTCGAGAATGACTCGGTGATCGTCAGCGCCGGCGGCATCCTGCCGACTGATTTCCTGCGCTCGGTGGGTATCGAGATCGAAACCAAATACGGGACCGCGTGACGCGACGCGCCACTGTTTTCCTGGCATGGATGCTCTTGATTGCGAGCTCGGCGCGCGCCGCCGACTTGGAGCCGGCGCGCGATGCGTTACGCAGGCACGAATACGAACTCGCCGTCGGCTTGCTGCGCCCGCACGCCGAAGCCGGCGATGCAGATGCATCGTTCCTGTTGTCGCAGCTATTGCGCTACGGCCGCGGCGTGACGCGCGATCTTCCTCAGGCCTGCCAATTGCTTGAGCAATCAGCAAGCACCGGGCACGCCCGGGCGGCAGGGAGCCTCGCTGCAATGCTGGAATCGGCGGAGTGCGCGACCTCCGCGCGCACCGCCGATGAATGGCGCGCGGCGGCGCGCGGAGCCGGCTATGCCCCTCCAAGCGCTGCGACTGATCAGTTGCACGATGTTACCGCCACTTCCGCTGAACAATTGCTGCGCGCGACGCGCGCCGGTGACCTGCCGCTGGTCCTTCGCCTGCTCGATTCCCAGCCCCTTGACGTCACGGACGAATACGGCCGCACGCCGATCATGCTTGCGATCGATGCAGGGCACCCGGCCGTCGCACGAGAACTCGCGGGCCGCGGCGCATCCCTTACCAAGGCGGACCGGAACGGTGACACACCCCTGCTGCTCGCCGCGCGCAGCGGCGATGCGGAACTGCTGTCGCTGCTGCTCGTTCGAGGCGCGCCTGTGGATGCGGCCAACAGATCGGGCACGACGCCGCTGATGCTTGCCGCACGCGCCGGCTCGCGCGAAATGTGTGATCGGTTGCTGGGTGCCGGCGCAGACCCTGGACTGCTCGATGCCGGCGGGTTGCGCGCGGGAGATCATGCGGCGCGCAGCGGCCATCCGGATCTCGCCCTGCGGCTTGGTGTCGATGCAAAGCGGTCGTCCGTCGGCCCGGCCGGCAGTGGCGCATTGCATGCGGGTCAGACGCAACTGATGATCGCCGCGGAGAGCGGCGACCTTGCCTTGCTTGGCCGACGCCTGGCCGCCGGAGACGACAAGAATGCAATCGACGCCTATGGCATGACGGCACTCGCATTCGCGGCACGCGCTGGCAAGCTGCCTGCCGTCGAGGCGCTGCTCGCGGCCGGTGTCGCCGTCGATGTGCGGGATCGCGCGGGCTGGACCGCGCTGGGCCACGCCCTTCGTTCGGGTCAGACCGAGGCGGCGCACCGGTTGCTCCAGGGCGGCGCGGACCCGCATGCGCGGCAGGGGAACGGCAAGCCACCGCTACTGCTCGCCATTGAGTCAACTGGTGGCGATGCGATTCGGATGCTGGTGGACGCGGGCGCGGATTCCAACGCGGCTGACGAAGCTGGTATGACGCCCTTGATGGCAGCGGCGTCTGCAAATGATGCCGATGCGATCAAGGTCCTGCTCGGTGCCGGCGCACATCCGGACGGCGCTGACACCCACAAGCGCACGGCACTCTGGTTCGCGGCGAGCCAGGGTGCGCCCCTTGCTGTTGCCGCATTGGCGCCGCGGTCTGCGCTGAATGCGGCAGACGACGAAGGCACCACACCGCTCGCCGTCGCGGTTAGCCGCGGGCATCGCAAAGTCGTGGAGGCGCTGCTGACGGCCGGCGCGGATACCCGCATCACGACACGCAATGGCAACAGCGTGCTCCATGTTGCAGCCGCCTCGGGTGAGGCAGCGCTTATCCCGCTCCTGATCGCGGCCCGCGCCCCGATCGATGGCGTCAACGCCCACGGCGATACTGCCTTGATGCTCGGCGTCAAGTCTCGCTGCCTCGTATGCGCCAGAAATCTCATCTCCGCCAGCGCAAGCACGCGTGTGCGCAACGCCGACGGCCTCACGGCTCTCGACATCGCCCGACTCTCCACGGACGAGTCGCTGGTCAAGCTGCTCGATTGAAGCTGCCCGCCGGAATCAGCGATGCCGCGCATCATTGTCGCTTGAGTCCCGTGATCAGCCGCGGGCCAGGCGATGTCCGCCGGGGACAAGCCGGCGCCGACAATCACGACATGACCCATCCGGAAAAGCCCGATTTAATAGTGGGTTTACGGCCAGTAAAGCGGCCCCTGCCCTTGCGCCGTGGCCTGCCGCGCGCGTATTCTGGTGGACGGCGGTGGGGGGGCCATGTTTCGTATCGTCGTACTGAATCCCAAGGGCGGTTCGGGCAAGTCCACGGTTGCGACCGGGCTTGCTGCAATGTACGCGGTTCGCGGATACCATCCGGCCCTGATGGACTTCGATCCGCAGGGCACCAGCACGCGCTGGCTCGAAAAGCGCTCACCTGACCGGCCCAGAGTCCACGGCGTCGCGGCCTACGCGCGCACGATTGCCGTCACGCGCAGCTTCCAGTTGCGCGTACCGCACGGTGCCGACCCAGTGATCGTCGATACGCCGGCCGCACTGCAGACGCAACACTTCATAGAACACGTCAATGGTGCCGACGCGGTGCTCGTGCCAGTGATGCCTTCGGATGCCGACATCCACGCCTGCTCACGCTGCATCGGGCATCTGCTGATCTCGGGCAAAATCAAGCGCCGCGAAAATCGCCTTGGCGTGATCGCGAATCGCGTGAAGCCGAACACGATCATCTGCCGCACGTTGATGCGATTCCTCGACCAGCTCCAGATTCCCGTCATCACGACGCTGCGCGATTCGCAGAGTTACGTGCATGCGGGTGAACTGGGCCTCGGTATCCACGACCTGAATCCAACGCGAGTTCATCCCGAGCTCGTGCAATGGGAACACTTGTGGTCGTGGCTCGAGTCGCGGCGCCAGGCCTTGGAGCCGGCTGCGACGGTTGCGATCGCGCGCTGACTTCTCCATCGCGAGACGCAGTGTCAGCTGCAGGCGCGACTGGCTGCCGATTCTGACTTCGATCGGCGTCCTTTGGGAATTCTGAGCCCAGTCTGACCGATTGATTTGTCACCGGTCACCTGTTCAAACTATGTGACGGGTCCGTGCCCGCGTATCCGCCGTCAGGCAAGGTATCTTCCCTCGTGGCGACCGGCCGATCGGAGGCAGTTTCGTGTTTTTCGAAATGTCCGCTTTGCGAAGATACCGCCTGGCATTCGCGCTGGGCGCAGCCTGCGTGGCAGTTGGCACGGTTTTGCGCGCCGTGCTTTGGTGGCGCTTCGGATTGCCCGCCGGTGTCAGCGGCTGGACGTTGCCCGCAATCCTCGTGGGTGGCCTGCTGAATGATCTTGTCGTGGCAACCTACCTGCTGGCGCCCCTCGTTCTTTACACGTCGTTGCTGTCGGATCGCTGGTACCACTCGAGGCCCAACCAATGGCTGCTGGCCGCCGGAAGCTGGCTCACACTCGCTTTGATCACATATCTGGCGTTCGTTGAGGTCTACTTCTTCAAAGAGTACGACGCGCGCTTCAACCTGGTCGCGTTCGACTACCTCGCGTATCCGACAGAAGTCGCCGGTGACCTCTGGCAGGAATATCCGGTGCTGCGCGTCGCGCTGGCGTCGGCAGTCTTCGCGACCGTCGTGTTCTGGACGATGCGCCGTTTCTTCAGCAGCAAATACCAGGCTAGTGCGCCTCTGGCAAAACGCTTGCAGGCACTGTTGTTGCATGCAGCTGCAGTCCTGCTACTCGCATTGTTCTATCCAACCGATGTGCTCTCTCTGAGTTCAAACCGTGTTGCCAACGAACTTGTGCAGAACGGCATTAGCGCCTTTTTCGAGGCTGCCGCAAGCAGCGAGATCGATTATCACGCGTATTACAGCAGCGCCGACCCGGATGAGAATATCGCTCTGCTCGAGCGCGAACTTGGTCGGGGCGGCGGGCAATTCACGCGCCTGGCCGAAGGTCGCCTGGATCGCATTTTTCCGGCACGCGCAGACGGCCTGGGTCGACTCAACGTGGTGCTGGTCTCCAGCGAGTCCTTTGGTGCGGAATTCAGCCGGCTCTATGGCTCGCCCAAGGACCTGACGCCGAACTTCGATTCATTTGCGCAACAGGGCCTCTGGTTCTCGCGTACTTATGCGTCGGGCACGCGCACGGTACGGGGACTGGAAGCCCTGGCTAGCTCAATACCGCCGATTCCCACCGTATCGATCCTGCGCCGACCAGGCAACGAAGGCATCGCGACCTGGGGTGCTGTCATGCACTCACTCGGGTATCACACGAGTTTCCTCTATGGCGGCTACGGTTATTTCGACAACATGAATTACTTCTTTGGCAATAATGGATTCGAAGTGCTCGACCGGAGCGCGATCGACAGCGTGCGATTCGAAAATTCCTGGGGCGTCAGCGACGAAGACCTTTTTGACCGGTCGCTGGCGCACTTCGATGAATTGCATACTGCGGGCAAGCTGTTCTTCTCGATCATCATGACGACATCGAATCACAAGCCATACACGTTCCGCCCGGGTCTCGAGAAGTCCGGGATTCCGGAGACCGGCGGCGGCCGCGTAGCCGGTGTGCGTTATTCCGACTATGCGTTGGGGCAGTTTCTGCAGCACGCTCAGGAACACCCGTGGTTTGACGACACGATTTTTGTGGTCGTCGCGGATCACGGTGCGCGGGTGTACGGCGCAGAGCAGATCCCGCTCAGGACCTACGAGATTCCGCTGCTGATCTATTCGCCGAAGCACATCAAGCCACAACGGGTCGATACGCTGATGACGCAGATCGATGTTGCACCGACGGTGCTGGGCCTGCTCGGACTCCCCTACGAGGCACCGTTCTTCGGACAGGACGTGCTCTCAGCGCCGACAGAACACCGCATTGCATTCTTCAACCATAACCACGATGTCGCAATCTACCGGGACGGCCACCTGGTGGTCTTCGGTCTGAGGAAGGAAGTGCATCACTATCACTACGATCCGGCCACCGACACCTATGAGCCTGCCGCACCGGATGCCGGTCTCGAGCGCCTTGGAATCGCTTATTTCCAGACCGCGTACGAGCTCTTCACGTCACACCACTACGAACCATCTGAAGCGCCGGCTATGGCGCCGACCACGGCACGCGGCGAAGAAGACGGTTGATGGTCCACTTGCGCATCCTGCCCGTCGTGCTGCTGTTGGCCGCATGGAGCGCGGCTGCGGCAGCCGCCGAAGCGATCACGGTACCGGCGGCGGCCGCCCCAAACTGGCCGGGCAATGCGGAACTCGAAGCCCTTGGCACGCGCATCGGTAGCGTGACGATACGAGTACTACCGATATTCGACCCGGAAAAGCCAGGCGAGAAAAGGGCCCTCTTCCAGCTGGCGGACAAATGGCACATCGACACGCGCGAGTCTTCGATCAGGGCGCAACTGCTGTTCCGGCCGGGCGATCCCTACTCGCGCCGCGTTCTCGACGAAACCGAGCGAAACCTGCGAGCCCTGCGCTTCATCCTGGAGCCGGAGATTCATATCGTCGCTTATCACGATGGCCTGGTGGATCTCGAAGTCGTGGCACATGACGTCTGGACACTCAATCCGGGAATTTCCTTCCACAGGGCCGGTGGCACGAACTCATTCGGTTTCAACCTGGAGGAGTTGAATCTGCTCGGCTACGGCAAGCATCTGTCCGTCGGTTATCACAACGATGTCGATCGCAGCTCGTACACGCTCCAGTTGGAAGATCCGAATGTCCTCGGGAGCCGCTGGCGCGGCAGAATCAATCTGGTGGACAGCAGCGATGGCCAGGACAAGGCACTGGAGCTTGAGCGGCCCTTCTATTCACTCGATTCACGTTGGAGCGGCGGCATTGCTCTTGATCAAGGCGATTCGATTGAAAGCGTCTACCGGCTCGGGCATAACGTCGCCGAATACCAGCAAAGCGTGCAGGGTTTCGACCTGCGCTACGGCTGGTCAAAGGGATTGCGCGACGGCTGGGCACGGCGCTGGATCGTGGGTCTGCGCCACGAAGAGGCGAAGTTCTCCGAGTCACCGAACTCCGCGATCCCGGTGACACTCCCGGCCAATCGCGATCTCCACTATCCATACATGCGCCGTGAAGGCGTCGAGGATGACTTCGAGACGGCGCTCAATCTTGACCAGATCGCACGAACTGAAGACCAGCACTTCGGAACGCGCTATTCACTCGAACTCGGTTGGGCCGCGACTGCCTTTGGATCGGATCGCGATGCGGCAATGCTGCGCGCCGATGCTAGCCGCGGGTTTCGACTCGACGATAGCCGGTCGCTGTTTGCTGCCGGCGGCCTGACGGGCCGGATCGAGGATGGCTCGGCGCGGGATACGCTGATCTCCGGCGCGCTGCGCTATTACTGGCATACGAGTCCGCACAGCACGTTCTTTGCCTCACTGGCCGGCGACGTCGGCCAGGATCTCGATGCCGATCATGAACTGGTGCTCGGCGGTGAAGAAGGACTCCGCGGTTATCCGCTGCGCTACCAGACCGGCAGCAGCCGGGCATTGCTTACCATCGAGCAGCGCTACTACTCGAAGTATTCACTGTGGAAGCTGGCGCAGATTGGCGGTGCCGTATTCTTCGACATGGGGCGCACATGGGGTGGGTCGGCACTTCTCCCAACCTTCAATCTCGGCATTCTGAAAGACATCGGTTTCGGCCTGCGCCTCGGCAGCACCCGCTCGGGGCTCGCAAACGTCCTCCATCTGGACCTCGCATTTCCCCTCGACGGCGACAGCTCCATCGACAATGTGCAGTTCCTGGTGGGGACCAAGAACAGTTTCTGATGCCCGACATGATCGACCAGAGTCCGGACCTTGGTCACCAACGTCGACTGCCCCCGTGATCTCGACCGGTACGGGCGTGACCGACCGTACGTCAGCCTGCTGGCCGATCGTCCGGACGACCTGCCGCGCCGTGCTGATTGGGACCATTTTTTCCCTCGGCCAGCAATCCCGCTAATGCGCATTTTCTGTCGCACGATCTGGCGAGCGCCATCATTGCCTGGTTCCTGCTGCTCGTATTCTGGCGGCTGCTGCTTGCGTCGGGGAGCCCTCAGGAGCCCGGCCGCCAGCCAAGCGTCGCGAGCAGCAGCGCAAACCCGGCCACATAGGCGACCGCGATCAGCCAGCCCTCGCCGAGCCATTTGGCGGTCGAGCGAGCCTCGGGATAGATCCCGCAGATCGCGACGCCCGCTGAGGATCCGAACCACAGCATCGAGCCGCCGAAGCCCACCGCGTAGGCGAGCATTCCCCAGTCGTACCCGCCCTGCTGCAGCGCCAGGGCGGTTAGCGGAATATTGTCGAATCCGGCCGATACGAAGCCAAGCGCCAGTGCTGTCTGCCACGAAGCGTGCGGCAGCGATTCGACGGGCATCAACGAAGCGGACGCGACCAGGCACAAGAGGAACAGGGATCCCTTGAATGCGCCGGGCAATGCGCGCCAGTCGGGTCGACGGATTCCGATCGTCACCAGCAGCATGCTCGCGACGGTGGCGCCGATGAACGGGAATCGGTCCGCAATTTCCGGAAGCCGCAGATTCACGACGACATTCACGGCAACTGCGCAAGCGAGCACCCAGGCCACCACCATGACGCGCACCCAGTCAATACGGACCGACGCTGCGGGGTCCTTGATGATAGGGGCGAATCGCTGTTGCCGCCGCGCCGCGGAGACGCCGAACACCAGCAGGGCCGCCCCTGCGGCGACATAGGCATGTGCGACCTCAATCGGCGCGACGCCACTGATCCACATCATCGTCGTTGTGGTATCGCCGATGACGCTGCCCGAACCGCCGGCATTCGAGGCCGCGACGATGGCCGCGATGTAGCCGACACTCACGCGCGCCCGGAATAGCGTGTGCGCCATCGCGCCGCCGATCAGTGCCGCCGCGATGTTGTCGAGAAACCCGGATATCACGAACACGATGACCAGCAATGCGAAAGCGCCGGTCCAGTCGTCGGGCAGGTAGCGCGGCAGCGTGGCTGGTATTCCGCTTTCCTCGAAGTGCCTCGACACCAGCGCGAATCCGGTCAACAACAGCAGCAGATTTGTGAGCAGCACCCACTCGTGCGAGAAGTGCGTGACGAAACCAGTCCAACCAACGCCGGTGGGAAACTGCGTGAAAAACCATTCATAGACGATCACCACTGCGAGTCCGCAGGCGGCGATCGGGAGCGATTTCCGATGGAAGATCGCGACACCGAGCAAAGTCAGGCCGAACAACAAGAACTCGATTTGGAACATTTTATGTTTTTACTTCAATGAGTTACGAAGTATTTCTAAGACTGAATAGAGCGTCTAGCCGGGCGTCTTCCTGGCGCCTTCCCAGTCGGCCGGGCCCCAGAATTGCAATTCCCATTCCGCAGGCGACGCGCGACAACCACCGTCACTCCAGCCGGTCCAGCCGCGACCGCGCACGACACGCCCGGGGCGCGCGGCAGTCGGCTCGCCGTCGCGCAGCGCCACCACGCCATTCACGATCACATCGGATACACCGGTCGCGTACTGGTGTGGGGCAGCATAGGTCGCATGATCCTGGATGGTCGCCGGATCGAATACCACCACGTCCGCGTAATAATCGGGCTTGAGCTGACCGCGATCGCGCAAACCGAGCACGGCTGCCGGCTGCGCCGTCATGCGGCGTACGGCTTCCTCGATCGTCAGGAGCTTCTCGTCGCGCACATAGCGCGCGAACACGCGCGCAAAGTTTCCATAGCCGCGCGGATGCAAATTGCTCTTCAGGAACACGCCCTCGGCCGAGACCGCCGTTCCGTCCGAGCCGAAACTCATGTACGGCAGCGCAATCTCCCGGCGGACATTGTCTTCCGACATCAGGAAGTAGATCGCGCCGACGCGGCTTTCGTCCTCGATCACGAGATCCATCGCGGCGTCCTCCGCGGTCACGCCACGCTCCTTCGCGACTTCGGCCAGTGTCTTGCCGATCAGCGGCTTCAAGGCGGGATTCCTGAGAACCGCCAGCAGAACCTGTTCGGGTCCACCCGACATCTGCATGATATTTTCCCAGCCCGCATCGGGTGCGCGCATCTCCGCGGCAACGCGCTGCCTGACCGCGGGATCGCGCAGGCGCGCGAACCAGGCTTCATTGCCGCCCGCCTGCACCCAGGGTGGCATCGCGGCATCGAGGCCGGTGCCGGCCGCGGGATATGAGTACATTTCCGTGGTGATGCGCAATCCTTCCCGCCGCGCCGCCTCGATATGCGCAATCGCCTTTTCAAGCTTCGACCAATTATCCCGGCCGGCGGCCTTCAGGTGATAGATCTCTGCCGGCGTGCCGGAGCGCCGCGAGATCTCTATCGTCTCGTCGATAGCCTCCAGCAGACGACGGCCCTCGCTGCGCATGTGAGTGGCGTAGATGCCGCCGCAGCGGCCCGCCGCCTCGGCGAGTGCAACAAGCTCGTCCGTTTCGGCGAATGTGCCTGGCGCATAAATCAGCGACGATGCGACGCCCAACGCGCCCTCCTCCATCGCGCGCCGCACGATGCCGCGCATGGCCTCGAGTTGTTCCGGTGTCGGGTCCACATCCGCTTCACCGAGCAGATTCATGCGCGCGGTGGCCGCACCGATGTAGGACGCGACATTCAGCGAGACGCCCTTCCGCTCGAGTGTCCCGAGGTACTCGCCGAGTGTCGTCCATTCGACCGGATACTTGAGGTCCCCCTGCTGCGCGATGAGTTCCTCCTTCATGACCGGTGTCAGCGGGCCCATGGAGTCACCCTCACCCATCACCTCGAGTGTCACGCCCTGGCGCAGCTCACCCTGGCCGCGACCATCCACCAGCAGCGATTCATTCGACCAGCTCAGCATGTTGATGAAGCCCGGCGCTAGCGCGCGGCCGCCGGCGTCGATCTCACGCCGCGCATCACCCGGCGCCCGCGGGCCGACATAGGCGATGCGGTCGCCGCGCACCGCAACGTCACCGACATAGCCCGGCCGTCCCGAGCCGTCGTAGATCGTGCCACCGCGCACGACGAGATCGTAGTCCGGCTCCCCCGCGCAGGACCCGATCAGCGGGACGGCAACGGCAAGCAAAAGGCAGCAGCGACGCATTGGTAGCCCTAGCGCACGGTGATCGTGATCGGTTCCGACACGACGGGTGGATCGTGAGGCAGGTGCAGGTGATGCTCGTCCGCGGGCACAGGCTGATCCAGCGGCGGCAACTCGACATCGATCAGCAGATGGTGATGCCCGGTGCCTGCCATGGGCACACCGGCCGGGGCGATGCCCATGCCACGGAGGCCAAATTGCACAGTCACTGGGCTGGTCACCGCCGCGCCGTCCTGCGGAGAGATGATGTAGACGCTCGCACCGGGCGGCGCCGTGCTGCGCGGCAATCCCGCCGCAAACGCCGAACCCGCCACCATCAGCAGCATCAGGGCATGGCTTCGTTTCATTGGATCTGCTCCGCCTTGTTCGCCGATTATGCATCTTCAGGCTGGCTCGCGCCTTGAGCCACCCGCCCCCGCATGCTGTTCGCGCTGGTGCCGGGGCACCCTGGAGACGGACATGCGATCATCCCTTGCAACGCGGATTTCCGAACTGATGCAGCAGATGCTGAGCCAGTCTGGCTGGTTGCGATCGGAGCTGCGCCGCCTGGACCAGGCGGGCCAGGGCCACCGCCGCATGCGCGAACTCTGCGACCAGCTGGACTCACTGGACTCCAGCATCGCGTGGGACCTGCGCGACGAATTGAAGAACCTGTCAAGCCGGTCAGCGCCGCAGGCCGCACGGATCCTCGACTGGCTGCGCGCGGATGTGGATCCGCTGGTCGATCTGGTCTGCCGGCTCGATCGGGAATGCCCGAGTCACCCGCTGGTGAGCGCCGCGCTGATCGCCTGTGGCGACATCGTCGGGCGATTCAGGGAAATCGAAAGCGCGCTGTCGCCGACATTGCATTCGCCGTATTCAAGCCTCGCCGCGCCTCGCCGGTCCACTGTCCAGGCTGCAGAACCGCCGCGTCTTTGCTAGGGTTCCCGGGTGCCAAATACCCGGATCGATACGACGGAGTTCGCCGGGCGTGTGCTGATGGTCGGCTGCGGCAGCATCGGGCAGACAGCATTGCCCCTTCTGCGCCGCCACCTGGCCCTGCCCGAGGACGGCCTGACGGTGCTCGAAGCGAGCGAACGCGGGCGCACCCTGGCGGGGGCAAACCAGGCGCGCTTTGTTCACTGCCACCTGAAGCCTGCAACCTACCAGCGCGAACTCAAGCGCCGGCTGCGCGCCGGTGACCTGCTGCTGAATCTCTCGGTGGACGTCTCGAGCGTCGATCTCGTCGAGTGGTGTTCGGATCACGGCGTGCTCTATGTGGACACGTCGATCGAGCCCTGGCCCGGCGTATTCGACAATCCGATGCTGACGATGCGGCAGCGCACGAATTTCGTTACGCGCGAGGACATGCTGAAGCTGCGCAAGCGCGTCGGCACCGGCATGCCGACCGCGGTCGTCGATCACGGCGCGAACCCCGGTCTCGTATCGCACTTCGTCAAGCAGGCATTGCTGGACCTGACGACCGGGCTCAAGCGGACGGCGGCAGAGCCCACGGATGCCGCAGGCTGGGCCACGCTCTCGCGCGATCTGGGTGTCACGCTGATCCAGATTTCCGAGCGCGACACGCAAGCCACCGACCGGCCAAAGCGGCCGAACGAATTCGTCAATACCTGGTCGATCGACGGCTTCATCGACGAGCTGATGCAGCCGACCGAGCTGTCACTCGGCACCGCGGAGTCAGACAAGCCGGCCGGCTCGCACTGGCACCGCCGCAATTCCGGCTCGGTGTACCTGCACCGCCCCGGCGGCGCGACATTTGCGCGCAGCTGGCTGCCTTCGACCGGCGGCTTCCAGGGATTATTGATGACGCACGACGAGGTGTTCTCGATCGCCGATCACCTGTCCCTGCGTCAGGGAGCGCGATTTGAATATCGGCCGACAGTCATGTTTGTCTATCACCCTTGCGATGACGCGATGCTGTCGGCGCTCGAACTGGAGGGTCGCGGCTGGCAGCCGCAACCGGCCCGGCGCATCATCAGCGCCGAGATCGTGACCGGCATGGACGAGCTCGGCGTGCTGCTTGCCGGTCACGCCAGAAATGCCTACTGGTACGGGTCGCAGCTCGCGATCGCCGAGGCGCGGCGGCACGTACCCTACACCAATGCGACTTGCCTCCAGGTGGCTGCGGGTGCGCTGGCTGCAACGATCTGGGCGATACGTCACCCTCGCGAGGGATTGCGCGAGGCGGACGATCTCGATTTCCGGGAATGCCTGGACGTCGCGCGACCCTATCTCGGGTCGCTGGTCGGCGCATACACTGACTGGACACCGTTGCAGGGACGCGGCGAGCTGTTCAAGGAGCAGCTCGATTCAGATCGGCCATGGATGCTCTGCAGTGTACGGGCGCGGCAATGGCCCGCGTGAGGCATGACATGAAGCACTGGCTCGCTCCAATGACCATGCTGGTGACGGCTGCCGCCGCTGGTGCGGCAGATGCTGCGGATCGCCACCCGATCACACACGAAGACCTGTGGCTCATGAAGCGCGTCGGCGCGCCGGTCCTGAGCCCGGACGGGCGTATGGTCGTTGTGCCTGTGGCGGAACCGGCCTATGTGGAAGATCAGAAAGCGAGCGATCTTTGGCTGGTACCGGCGGATGGCAGCGCGGCGCCCCGCCGGCTCACGTCGAGCAAGGGCCCGGAATCCGGTGCCGCCTGGAGTCCGGATTCAAAGCGGATTGCCTTCGCGGCCAGGCGCGACGGCGACGAAGAATCCCAGATCTACCTGCTCGACGTCGTGGGCGGCGGCGAAGCGCAACGAGTCACCACGGTGTCCACCGGTGCGGAGCTGCCTCAATGGCGGCCGGACGGGCAGGCGCTCCTGTTCAACAGCATGATCTTCCCGGGTGCGATGACAGACGCCGACAACCGCGCGCGCCTCGAGGAGCGCAAGGCGCGCAAATACAATGCACGCGCTTTTGACAGCTTTCCAATCCGCTATTGGGATCGCTGGCTCGATGAGCGGCGTCCGACCCTGATGCTTCAATCGCTCGAGGCCGGTGCCGAACCGCGTGACCTGCTGGCAGGCACGGAACTTGCGCGCGCCCGGGGCTTCGGTGGCAACCTTGCGGACGACGGGGAATTGCTGGATGCCACCTGGTCACCCGATGGCAGCGCAATCGTGTTTGCCGCGACCACCGCGCGCGACCAGGCCGCGCACGCAGACGTCTACCAGGCATTATTCGTCTTGCCGGCCGGCGGCGGGGAACCGCGACGCCTGACGGCGGACGAGGCGGGTTATTCGGACCCGCAATTCGCGCCGGACGGATCGGCCCTTTACGCGCTGGCAACACCCAACACGAAGCATGTCTACAACGACGCGCGGCTGGTGCGCTTCGACTGGGGTAGTACGGCAGCGCGGCCCGTGGCCTTCGGATTCAATCGATCGGTCGGCAACTTCAGCGTTGCACCCGGCGGTGAGCGCATTTACCTGCTGGCGGAAGACGAGGGCCACGATCGTCTCTACACGGTGCCGGCGAGCGGCGGCGAGGTCCGCGAACTGGGCCGGCTCGAGGCGGGATCCATCACCGGATTGCAGGTCGCGGGCGATGAATCGGAACCGGTCGTCGTCGCGAATTGGGAAAACGCCGTCAGCCCGCCGGAAACGGCGCGCATCGATGCGGCGACGGGCGCGCGCCGCGCCCTCACGTCATTCGATGTCGAACACGCAGCCACAATCGACTGGGCACCGGTGCAGGAATTCTGGTTCACGTCCCGGCGCGGAAGACGAATCCATAACCTGATCACGCTACCCCCGAATTTCGACCCGGCGCGCAAGTACCCGCTGTTCGTGATGATCCACGGCGGGCCGCACGCGATGGTCAAGGATCAGTTCTTCATTCGCTGGAATTATCACCTGCTCGCGCAGCCGGGCTACGTCATACTGATGACCAACTACTCCGGGTCGACCGGATTCGGTGAGGCCTTCGCGCAGGCCATCCAGGGCGATCCGCTCGCGGGACCGGCGGATGAGATCAACCAGGCTGCCGACGAGGCGATACGCCGCTATCCCTTCATCGATGCGAAGCGCCAGGCTGCGGGTGGCGCGAGCTACGGCGGGCATCTGACCAACTGGCTGGCCGTCACGACCACGCGTTACCGCGCGCTCGTGAGTCATGCGGGCCTCTACGACCTCAAGACGCAATGGACGACGAGCGATACCGTTTATTTCCGCGAGCGCAATCTCGACGGCCCACCCTGGGAAGGCAACGAAGTCTGGCATGACCAGAGTCCGTTCTGGCGATCGATGAAGCTCAAGACGCCGATATTGCTCACATTTGGGGAAAAGGATTTCCGGGTCCCGTACAACAATGGGCTGGAATTCTGGACCGTGCTGCAGCGTCAGCAGGTCCCGAGCCGGCTGGTGCTGTTCCCGGACGAGAATCACTGGATCCTGAAGGGCGAGAACCACCGCTACTTCTTCCAGGAAGTGCAGGCCTGGCTCGCGCAATATCTGGCGCCACCATGATCGACCCGACCACGCTGCTGCAATTTCCGGCCTGGCTGCGCAATGCGGTTGCGAGCGGCCAATCGACGTCACAACTGGCAGAGCTGCTTGGAACGACACCAGCGACGATTGCCAGGCTCATTGGCTCGGTGCCGACACGCCCGGCCGATGTCCGCCGCCTGGCGCGGAAACTGGGCGTCGATTACGAGTCGCTGCGGACTTTTGCCGACGATGCCCTGCAACCGTTGACCGGCTTCGACGCAGAGACGCAGCTGATGCTGCGCATGTGGCAAAAGCTGGATCCGAAGCGCCGCGCGGCGGTGCTCGTGGTGCTGAAGGACATGGCGGGCGCCGGTGGCAGGCGCCGGCGCGAGACGAAGAAGCGCGGTTGAAGCAGCGCGGCCGGCGCTCAGGGCATCTGGATGCCGCCCTTGCCGCCGATACCCTTGAATGCCGCCGCACCCGCGTCGGGGATCACGATCGACGAAGCCGCCTGGCGGCGCATTTCCTGCAATTCGCGCGCCGCTTCCTCAATTGCCTGCTGTGCGGCCGGTCCGAACCGCGACACAGCCTCGGCCAGGCTCGCGGCATCCAGTTCGAACGACAGCGGCAGCGATCCCATCGGTGTCATGACCGTCGCCTGGCCCATGAACAGGACCGGCCGCGACGGGTCGTCGCCGCCGTCGGCTTTCACCGGTGTCATGCGCCGGATCGTGCCGACTCGCTGGTCGGTGAAGATGTCCTCGCGATAGAGGGCCGTGGAGTCCATTCCGGGATCGCCGGGTCGTTCATTGTTCATGTGGAAATTTTATCCGAATCAGCGAGCGACGGCGAAATCGCGATTCGCCGGGCTCCATTTGGGCGCCGTTTCGATCGCGTGCAGCACGGCTTCCGGTTCGGTCACGACCGACCAGAGGCCGCCGTGGCGGCCATCCATGAAGCGGCCGTCGATCGCAGATGAGAGCTGCGCCAGCAGCGGTTCGTAGTAGCCCATCGTATTGACGAGGACGATCGGTCCGAGGAACAACCCGAGCCGCTTGAGCGTGATCGCTTCCAGAAGTTCCTCGAGTGTCCCGGTGCCACCCGCGAGCGCGATCACCGCGGAGGCGCGGGCCAGCATTTCGTGCTTGCGCGTGCGCATGTCCTCGACCACGTGCAGTTCGGACAATTCATCGTGACCCCATTCCAGGTCCTGCATGAATCTCGGAATGATGCCGACCACCCGTCCGCCCGCTGCGAGCGCGCCCTCGGCCAGCGCCCCCATGGAGCCCAGGCGGCCTCCCCCGTAAACGACCGTCCGTCCCGCCTTCGCGAGCAGGCTGCCCAGGCGCCGCGCCACTTCGTGATATAGCGCATCGCAGGCCTGGCTTGATGCGCAATATACGCAGACGTTTTGCCCCGGCGTCGTCAGTGCCATTAGTTCCTCCATGTCAGCCGGTCGCCTGCAGCCCGAGCGCAATGCCGCTGACGCTTGCGAGCAGCGCATCAAAGAGCTCGCGGTCCGCGCGACCGCTGGCCCGCCAGCGACGCAACAGATCGACCTGCATCAGGTGCATCGGATCGAGATAAGGTGCGCGCAGAAGCACGGATCGCTGCATCTGCGGCCGGCTGTCGAGCAGATCGACTTCACCTTTGACCCAGGTGATCCAGCGCTTCGTGAGCGCATGCTCGCGCTGGATTGCCTCGACGATTCCGGCAGCCGGGCCGGTCGCCAGTGCATCGTAATGCGCGGCGATCTCGAGATCGGCGCGCACCAGCTCCATCTCCACGTCATCGAGCAGATTCCTGAAGAATGGCCAGCCCGACCAGGCTTTCGCGAGCCGCTCGGCTCCAAGTTCTCGTGCAGCTGCATCAAGACCTGTCCCCACGCCGAACCAGCCAGGCAGCGAATGGCGGCTCTGGGTCCAGGCGTAGACCCAGGGAACCGCGCGCAGCGCCTCGATACCGCTGCCGTCGCGATGCGCGACGCGCCCGCCGATCTGCATTCGCTCGATCACATCGACGGGCGTGACATCGCGGAAATAGCGCTGGAACTCCGGGTCTTCGTAGACGAGCGCCCGGTAGCGCGCGCGGCTGGCCTCGGCGATGCGACGCATCAGCGGCAGCTGTTCCTCTGCCAATGCGGCCAGGCTGTTCGAGCCGGTGCGATCCTGCATCACTGCGAATACGGCCTTCTCGAAGGTGCGCAGCGCAATCCGCCGCAGGCCATAGCTATTGCTGATGCCCTCGCCCTGCTCGGTGGCGCGTAGCCGGCCGTGAGTCGCGCCGGCAGGTGTGCTCGTGACCAGTCGGTCAAGCGGCCCGCCGCCGCGGCTTGCGGTGCCGCCGCGGCCGTGGAACAGCGCAAGCTCGATGCCACTCTCCGCGGCCGCTTTCATCAACTCGGCCTGCGCGCAGTACACGAGGTGCCGCGACGCCGCGATGCCGCATTCCTTGTTGCTCTCGGAGTAGCCGACCAGCACCGTCTGCCGGTTGCCGCGGGTGGCAAGGTGACGCTTGTACGTATCTTCGCTGAGCAGCCCGCGCAGGATTTCTCCGGCGCCTTCAAGAGCGGCTGCCGTCTCGACGACAGGCGCTATGTCGAGCGGGACCTCGCCGACACTGCGATCTGTGATGTCGGCCCAGCGCGCCAGCAGCAGCACCGAGAGGACGTCATCCGGCCCCTCGGTTCCGCTGACCACATAGTCGCCGGTCGCGCGATCGCCATATTTGTGGCGGCCCTGGATCAGGGCCTCGAACACGGCCAGCGTGCGCCGTCCGACCGCATCGAAGGACCCGAGCGGCCCGCGGTCGCGCGCCAGAGCCTCGCGCAGCACCGCGCGGCGCGCATCCACCTTGCGTCTCTTCCAGTCTGCCAGGGCGAGTCCCTGTCGAACCACCTCGCGATGCACCGAAGCATGCTGACGCACGTCCAGGGTCGCCAGGTGAAATCCGAATGTGCGCGCACGGCACAGCAAGCGCTCAACCGGGAACTGGCCGGCATGCCGTCCATGATTTTCGCGCAGGCTCACCGCGACGATCTCGATGTCGCGGATGAAGTGCTCCGCGGACTCGTAGTGATTCGGACGGCCGTCATAGGTCGTCCGCAGCCGCTCCGCAACCTGCGACAGGAACACGCGGTAAGGCATGCGGTCATGCCGCGACAAGGTCGCCGGGCGCGCGCTCGGCAACAGGATGTCGTACTCGGCGATGCGTTGTTCCAGTTCGCGGCTGACGCCGACCCGGCTTGCGCTCTGCGAGAGCTTGCCGGACAGCGCGCGGCATTCTTCGTAGTAGGTCGAGATGATGCGTTGCTGGTGGCGGTGCAGCGTTTCGCGGATGGTCTTCGCATGGACCTCCGAATTGCCGTCCATATCGCCGCCGACCCAGGTTCCGAAGCGCAACAGGAGCGGCATGCGCTCGGCGTCCGGGGGCAAGCCGAATACGGTCTCGAGCCAGAATGCAAGCTCCTCATAAAGCGCCGGAACGACGCGATAGATCACCTCGGCCAGGTAGAACAGCACGTGCTCACGCTCGTCGGCGACTGTCAGCCGCTCGCGTGGATGCACCTCGGTCTGCCAGCCGGAGGTCAACTCCATGCGGATCCGCTCCCAGACTGAGCGGCGCTCGGCCGGCGTCAGGGTCGGATCGAGCCGCTCGATCATCAGGTCCGCGATCTGCTGCTGCTTGCGCAGCATCGTGCGACGCGTTGACTCGGTGGGATGCGCCGTGAACACCGGGTAGATCGTCACCTCACGGAGCAGCCCCAGCACCTGCGCGCCGTCGAGACCGGCCGCCTTGAGCCGGTACATGCAGTCGCCGATCCCGCCCGGTTGTGGCCGGTCGCTGCGATTCATGTATTCACGGCGGCGGCGCACGCGGTGCACGCGTTCCGCAAGATTGACGACTTCGAACCATTTGCTGAATGCGCGGATCAGGTCGCTGGCCTGTTGCGCGGGCCGGCCAGTGGCCCGCATGTCCAGTGTGACAGTGCCCTCTGATTTGCCCTCGCGCCGCCCGATGGCTGCGATGCGGTCGACTTCGACGAGGCGCAACAGTTCCTCACCGCCCTGATCGCGCAGGACCTCGCCGACCAGCGAGCCCAGCGCGTGCACGTCCTCGCGCAGCGCGGTTTCCTTGGCTGGGAACTGCAGATTGTGGCGGTGCTTCACGATGGGCTCACAAGCGGCACGCAAGGGCGTGCCACATCACGATTCGACCAGCAGTCAGTGCTTGTGTCCGCCCGGCCCATGTACGTGGCCATGCGTAACTTCCACACGCGTCGCTTTGCGCACTTCCGTGACCTCGACGCTGAAATGCAGCGATTTCCCGGCCAGCGGATGATTTCCGTCGACGGTGACGAGATCCTTCTCGACCTGCGTCAGGGTCAGGAGCCGTCCACCATGCGGCCCATCGGCATGAAACTGCTGGCCCGCTGCGAGGGAACCGGAGTTGGGGAAGCGGTCACGGGGAATCATCTGGACCAGGCGCTCGTCACGCAGCCCGTAGCCCTTTTCGGGGGCAACGACGACGTCGATGCGATCGCCCGCGACCTTGCCGGTCAACGCTTCTTCGAGACCCGGAACGATGCCGCCCTTGCCGTGCAGGTAGGTGATCGGGTTGCCACCATCGGAGGAACCGAGCACCGCTCCCTGCGCGTCGCGCAGCGTGTAATGAATCAAGACGACCTTGCCATCGCCGATATTCATGCGGAGTCCTGAGACCAATCCCAAGGCTCAATGGTAGCGCATCGCGGTAATCAGGCGGGGAAGAACTCGATCGGCTTGGTTGTCGTCATCGCCTCGACGTCCTTGTCCTCGAACCGGAACATGCGAATTCGCGCGACCAGCTTGCGCTCCAGTTCACCGTCCTTGAGTTCGCTCGATACGATGTGGCAGTCGGTAATCTCTCCCCAGGGGGCGATTGTCAACTCGATGACGACCTTGCCCAGCAATGCCGGGTTGTCGCGCAGTGCGCGATTATAGAGTGCGTAGATCGCCGCCTTGTTGCGGTCAAAGACGAGTTCGATCTCCTCCTGGCTGCGCGAGGTTTTCTTGCCCTGGCCGCTGCGCGAGGCTCCGTCGCCGCCGCTCATCGCGCTGCCACTGCCGCTGCCACCGAATGGCATCTGCATGCGTGTCGTGCCGTGCCCGTCGAGCGTGCCGGTGCCGCTGCCAAAGCCCCGGCTGACGCCGGCAGTATTGATACCGCCGGTCAGCGTGCCCGTGCGTGCCGTGATCAGCGAGCGCTCAGCGCGCGGCGTACCTCCGTCGCCCCTGGCGCTCGCAAGCGGCTCAAGGTCCTCTTTCTTGACGTCGAATTTATCGCGTAAGTCCGCGAGCTGGTCGGCGAATGGCAGCAGACCCGCCTGCGAGGCCTTGCGGCGCGCGTCCTGTGTTCGCTTGATGTCCGGCGCCGGGCGTTCGACCTGCCGGGTCTGCTCGGGCTGCACACGCTCGGGCTGCACGGGTGGTGGCGGTGGCGGCGGAATCGCCCGCTCAAGGACCAGTTGCGCGAGCCGCGGCGGCACCGGCGGCGGCACGTCGAAGGGCCGCTCTGGTTTTGGCAGCCAGGGCACCGCGAGGCCAAGCCCGAGGATCACGCCGAGTGCCCACAGCCAGATGCGCCGGAAGCGCTCGCGTTCTTCCGCCGGCACGTTCCACGGCAGCTCGAAGCTACGGTAGTAATGTGCGACCGCGGCGCTCAAGCGCGCGCTCCCGATACTTCAGGATCCACTGACATCAGCACCCATCGCCTCCGGCTTCTGTAGTACGGCGAGTGACAACTGACCGTAGTCCGCGTCGGTGCAGCTCGCCATGATCTTCTTGAGGATTCTGTAGGGAATCTCGCGGTCCGCGAGGATCGTAATCTCCCTGGCGCTTGCATCGGTCGCGGCGGCGCGCAGCAGCGCGCGATCGGACTGCGCCGTGAGCGCGCCGCGCAATGGCGCAATGATGACGCCATCGTGCGCGTCGACGTCCGCAACCGTCACGACCGGTTCGCCCTGCACGAAAACCTGGTCCTTCGTCACCATCACGACGACCGTCTCACGCGGCTTCTCGAGCGCCACCGATTCCGGCAGTTTCAGCACCTTTGGCGGCTCGAGCGATTGCACATCGGCCGAATTGACCAGCAGGAAGAACACGAGGATCGTGAAAATGTCCATCAGCGAAACGAGCGAAAGCGACGCCGGGCGATTCCGCTTGTGGTGGCGCTCCATTCGTTTGGCGCGTGCCGAGTGGCTCATCTACCCCCCTCGAGCGCAGGCGCATCGCCGATCGAGATATCCGGGAATAGTTCCTGCTGAACCATGCGCCCGTCTTCGGTCACTGTCCGCACCCTGGTGATGTCCATTACCTGGACCACCGTGTCGTAGGAAACCTGCGGCTCCAAAAGAATCGTGGCTGCGGCGAGTTCCGGGAAGCGCGGCTTGATTTCGTCGGCAAGGAACCGCCCGAGGCCTGCAATGTCGCGCTTCCCCTCAAGGTCCGGAAACGCACGCAACAGGCCCGTGCCCCGATCCGCAACCTCGATGCGACCCTCGCGCACGACAATTTCCAGGCTGATCGCCTGCGGCGTCTCCGGCACGCTCTCGCTCGAACTCGGCAGATTCAACTCGAGTATCGTCAGGCGCGAGAACACGGCCGTGATCAGCAGGAACGGCACCAGCACGACCATCAGGTTCATGAAGGCCGTGACAGACAGTTCCTCCGCGTCCTTGCGGCGGTGGCGGCGCGCGGCGCGGCTGACTACGCTCACGCAGCCTCCGGCCTGCGTTCGACGACGGTGTTCAGGAACTTCACGGACGCCATTTCAAGGCTATCCACGATCTGCGTCGTCTTCGACTGCAGCACCGAGTGCAGCAGCAGCAGAGGTATCGCCACAATCAGCCCGAATGCCGTCGTGTTCATCGCGACCGAGATAGATGCCGACAACAATTCGGCCTTCTCTGCCGGGTTCGCCGCTCCCACCGCCTGGAAGGCCTGGATCAGGCCGATGATCGTGCCGAGCAGCCCGAGCAGCGTTGCGATGTTTGCGAAGCTCGCGAGATAGTGGGTGCGGCGTTCGAGACGCGGCACAATCTCCATCAGGCTTTCTTCCATCGCCTTCTCGACGTCATCTCGCCGCCTCGTGTTTTGCACTCGCGCGAGCCCGTAGCTCAGGATCTGGCCGATCGCCGATCTTGAGTCGGTGGTCGCGGCAAGCGCGCGACGGTAGTCACCCTGCCCGAGGAATGGCGCGACCTCGCTCCAGACCCTGCGGTTGGCGCTTTCCGTGTGCCAGAGGTAGTAATAGCGCTCAATCGCAACTGCGATCCCGAGTGCCGCGACCAGGGCGATCGGATACATGAATAACCCGCCGTCCTGGAAAAAATTGATCATCGTTCCAAACATGTCCATGCGGTGACTCCTGGTGTCTCCCGGCCTTTGCGAAAATCGCTATGGTTGCGCTTGCGGCGCAGCCAATGCCTCGTAATAGTTCACCTCGCGCCGGAACACGTCGCGGTCCACTGGCGCGAGGACTTCGTCAATCAGCGAGCGGGCTGGCTTGCCGGACAGGTCGCCGAGACCGGCTTTCTTCCACGGCACGATGTACATGACCTTTGGCAGCTCGCGATTGCCGGTGATCGAGGTCGTCTCGAGTTCCAGCCGGTCAACCGTGCTGAATCGTGATTCGCGCGGCGCCGGATCGGCGGCTGCCTCGGCAGACTTCTGCACCGGCTCCTGAGCCATTACAGCGCCAGACAGCAGCAGCGTGACGATCATCGTCCAGTATTTCATGGCGCTGCCTCCGCGCTTTGCTCTTCGCGCCCTGCACGTACCCGGACTTCCGTGATCCAGGCTGCAACCTGGAGATCCGGCTCCGGCAGCAAGGCCTGGTAACGCTCGTATTCTGCGAGGGCCGCCGTCGGGCGACCGAGATACAAGTCAAGAAGTACGCCAAGATTGACCACCGGCAGCGGATCCAGGGGGTCGAGCACCTGAGCGGCCCGGTAAGCCTCCATGGCCTCCTCCATGCGCCCCAGCATGCGTCGTACCACGCCACGGGCGGTCAGCACCGCAGGCGCAGGTGCGGCATTCGCCAGCCAGGCCTCGGCCTCAGCCAGGCGTCCGGCCGCGAGTTCGACCAGGGCGGCTTCGACTGCAGGATCGCCGGTAGCGGCCGGCAACCGCTCCTGCTTGCGATAGCGCGCCGGCTTCAACTCGGCGAGCGCCGCATAGCTCGCCCGTACGGGGTCGTCATACACACCCACGGCGGCGCGCGCCGCATTCGCCTCATGCAACTCGATCGCCTTCTCCTCGAACGGATAGGCTTGTTCCTCCAGCAGCAATTCGTACTGCTCGAGCTCTTCGGCATCGAGGTTGCGCGGGCGCTCCGAGGCCAGCAGGTCACGTGCGAGGCGCCGGTACATTTCGGCGGTCGTATATGTTGCGGCGGTCGCCACTTCGGCGATCCCGTAGTCAGCAGCCGCACGATACGCGGCAAGCGCGGCTTCCATTGCGACGCCTTTCGCCTTCAGCGATTTCGGCAACGGCGCATTGAGCACCACGGCTTCAAAGGCAACACGCAACGGTTCCGCGAGCTCGAGCGCAGCCTGTGCCGCCAGGCTGCGGCTGGGCTCGGTTCGATGCTCGCCGGCCGCGCTGTCAGCGGCGACAATGGCTCCCAGCCAGTGCGTCCGTGCGGCCGGGTCACCCGCTTCGCGCGAAAGGTCGGCCAGCTTCTGGCGTGCCGACATCGCGTCGTCAAGCGGCTCGGGGAAACGTTCCACGAAGCGCGCCCATACCTCGATCAATTGACCGCGGTCGCCGGCCTGCTCGTAAAGTTCTGCGGCCCGCAGGAGTGCCGCACGCCGCAGATCCGCAGGCTCGTCGCCGTCATCCGCGACTCGCTCAAGTTCGGCCGCAGCTTCCCGCGGCCGCCCGGTCTCGGCATACGCCACGGCGAGATCGCGCGGAACCGTGCGGGCGAGCGGGTGCGCCGGGAAGTCGCGCCGGAAGTCCTCGAGTATCGGGATCGCACGCAGCCAGTCCTTTTCGCGAAGCAACAGAGTCGCCGCATCGTGCTGGGCGTTCGCGACGAGGTTCGACCCCGGTGCCGCGGCTGCGATTCGCAGGAACTCGGTCACGGCACCGGCCGCATCCCCGGCCTGTGCGTGTGCCTCGCCCTGCTTGTAGATCGACGCCGCCAGGCGCTCGGCGACCGCATCGCGGTCCGGACCATCGGCTGCAAGCCAGCTCAGGACCTGGCCATACGCGGCTTCTGCCTCGGCATATTTTCCAAGCTCGAAGCTCGAGTCGGCGACGATGCTCCAGGCCGCGCGTTGTTCATCCGGCGACAGCGCCGGCAAATGCGCCGCCGCGCGACGGGCGCTGTCAGCTGCCTGCTCGTGGAGGCCCAACGCAAGCTGCTGGCGCGCGCTTCGCAACCAGATCTTGCCGGCCTCCGGATGCGCCGCGTGCACAGTCGCGAAGCGCACCGCACTGTCGATGCTTTCGCGATGCCAGGTGGAGCGTTCGGCGCCGGACAACTGTGGCTCGTGACGCTCACGCGCAACCAGCGCTGCATAGGCCGCGTCGCCACTGCGTAGCCCTGCGGGCCGTTCATAGGCCGTGCGTTCGTATTCAAGGGCGGCGTCGCGATATTGCCCGCTTTCGAACAACAGGTCCGCAAGCAGGTAATTGGTCTCGGCGCTGTCCGGCTCGTCCGGGAACGACTGCAGGAACTCGCGGTACCAGCGCGCAGCCTGCTGGTAGTCGCCCGGCTTGCTGCTCTTCTGCGCCAGCGCATGATGGTGCTGCGCCAGGTCGCGCAGATTCGACTTCAGCTGTGCTACGACTTCCGGCGCGCTCTCGCGCGTGCGAGTCGCCCAAAATGGCCCGCCGAAGGCATACAATTCGACGTACTCGCGCTTGCCCTGCAGCGCCAGCTCGGCGAAGCCTCCCTTCAGATACGCCTCGATGGCCCGGCCCTGCAGGACCGGCGAACGCGCATCGCCCGGATGCTGCGCCGCATACGCCCGATAGGCATTGGCCGCGTCCGTGTAGCGTTCCTTCTCGACCAGCAGGTCGCCCAGTGATGCATGCAGCCGCCACCCATAGGCGGGCGAACCATGCTGCGCGAGCGCAGCGGAGAGTGCGCCGGCCGGATCGTCAGCTGTGAACTGGATCCCGAGGACGCGCATCGTGTCCTGCACCAGTTCACGATCGGCGCGCGACAACTTGTCCAGACTTTCGACCTCGACACCGGGCGCGGTCAGCAGCTTGCGATCCAGCACCGACAGGAAAGACACGGAACTCTCTGCGATGCGGGATTGCTTGAACAGCGCCCAGCCATGCTTGTAAAGGGCTTGCTCGTGAAACGCCGACTCGCTGCCGATCCTGATGACCGCCTGGTAGGCGGACTCCGCATCCGCCCAACGTTGCGCGCTGAACAGGATCTCGCCGCGCCGGAACTGGGCCTCCTCAATATGGTGGCTTGTGGGAAATCTCGCGACCAGCCGGTCAAGGTACGAAAGCGCGCGTTCGGCATCTCCTTCCGCTTCCCATGCGCGACCGAGCTGGTAGAGCACGGAATCGATGCGCGGTTGGTCGGGCACCTCCGCAAGGAGCCGCTCGTAAAGCACGATCGCCGCGCGGGTCTCCGGGCCACCAGCGGCGGGCCCCGTGCCGTCGCCGCGCGCCGCGTCGGCCGCCTCGAGTTCCAGGTCCGCGAGCCGGCGCAGCGCTTCTGCGCGCATCTCCGGGTCACCGGCATTGAGTTCCAGGAATCGCCGGTAGGCCTCGCGCACCTTTGCGGCATCCACGGGCGCGGCAGGACCTGCCTGGACCGGCGGGGTCTTCCTGCGAAGGTCGCCGACGGTCTGCGCGTTGGCGGCAATCGCCGCGGCGGCGATCACGAGACCAGCGATTCCTGACTGCCACCTGCAATTCATGGCGTGCCCGCACTCGCGCGATCGTAAATCGTTGCGATCGCATATCGCGCCTGCACGGAATACTCGTCCAGGCGGCTTCGTTGTTCTTCGAGCTCGCTGATCGCGATGTCGGCGAGACGGCGGCCCTGGGCCGCCTTTGCCGTCTCGACGCGGCCTGCGAGATCAGTTACGCGCGGGGACAACGCATCAACGCTTACGGCCAACGCAGCTGCGCGCTCCGGCTTGCCTTGCCGCGCCTTGACCGACCCCGCCTGGCGCGTGCGGGTGTCGTAGACAGCCGCATCGAGTTCACGCATGGCGCGTTGCGCCTGCCAGACACGCGTCCTCCAGGCGGCATCCAGATTCCAGGTCACCACCCCACGCGCGAGTCTTGCCTTCTCGCGGGCATCGTCGAAGCTCGCATCGCCCGCATGAGCAGCAAGCTCCGCCTCGACGCCCGCCAGCATGGACAACCATTGGCGCTCGCGCTCGGTCGCGAGTGCGGCGATGTCGCGATCATGCAGCGCCGCCTCCAGCCGCGCGCGCAGTTCGTCGCGGCGCTGGCTGATGTCGGCCACATGCACCGTCGCAAGGCGTCGGTCAGCTGCAGGCAGCTTTGCGGCGAATGCGCTCTTGCGAGTCTCGATCATGTCGGAGAACGCGCCGAGACTCGTCGACCAGCCATAGAGGTTTTGCGCCATCAACTCGAGCGACCGATAGCTCTTGAGCCCTTCCTGGAACTCATTACCGGCCAGCAGGTGATAGAGATACCGTGACTCGGGCGCATCGGGCAGCGCCTTGAGTTGTGCAAACCAGTCCGGTCGCACACTGCTATCGGCGGCCAGCGTGGCAGTCAGCAGGCGCCCGGCGCGAATCGCCGCAATCGACTCGTCGATGCGAATGCGTTCGGCATCGTAGGCCGCGATTGCCTGTTCGTAGTATCCGACCGCCTGGCCGATTGCCGAGAGTTCCGCGTAGGCATAGGGAACCGCGAGGTAGGATTCCTGGACCGCGGCGTCGAGCAGATCGCGTCCGTGAAGTTCCAGCCAGGGAACGAGCGCCTGCTGGTAGGCCCCGCCGGCAGCGTCGGCCCAGCCTGCACCCAGCAGCGCCTTGTTCGCCTGCGGTCCCTCCAGTCGTACCCGGTCGAGTGCGACGCGCGCCGCAACCGGCTGGCCTGCCTGCAGCAGCGCGTATCCCAGTGCGAGGTTGGCTTTGTCGCGCAATGAAAGCAGTTCCCGGTCGGTTGTCTGCAGCAGCCCGACCTGTTCGAGCATCGCATGGCCGCGCTCAGCGCGATTTGCGCGCACCAGTGCGACGCCGAGATTGAATCGTCCGTAGGCAGTCCAGTTATCCGGGCCCTGCCAGCCATCGAGTTCGGCGACAGCCGCATCGAATTGCCCGCGGTACATGAGCCCCTGCGCGATCAGCAACCGGCGCTCCGACTCGAGCTCGATTGGAAGTCCTCCGGTGATCGCGCGCAAAGCCTGCTCGGATTGCTCGAATTGCCCGCTCGCATAGAGGACCTTGCCGAGATAGAACCAGGCGCGATCGCGAATCGGCGCCGGCGTCGTGGCGTCAGCGAGGAGGCGCTCGAAGATCTCGCGCGCCTCACGATGCTGGCCAAGTGAAAGGTACAGGCCGCCGCGCAGCAATTCGGCATCGCGGGCATGCGGTTTGAGATGACCCTGCTCCTGATACCCAGACAGGCGCACCAGCGCCTCGAAGTGGTCGCGGGCGTAGAAATGGAACAGCACATCGCCGTAGTGCAGATCCTCCACCTTGACAGGGGGCAATCCTGCAGGGTCTGGCACCGGAGAAGAGCCCACCGCAGGCGCGGCCCAGGCGGCGAGCACAGCGAGAATGATTGTCAGCCGCCAGGCCAAGCGATCACTCCCACACGCGAACGACGAATTCGGGCTGCAGCTTGCGCACGCGGTCGCTGATGCGCAGTTCAACGTACCTGGCGCCGACACCCTTTTCGATCGCCAGAGTGGCCCCGCGCTTGTAATCGCGTTCGTGCGTACCCTGCCCGGTAAAGAACGCAACCAGCTCATGCTCCCCGGCCTTCATGTTGCCGAGCCAGATCCGTTGCACGCCGCCGCGCAGCAGCGCCTCGCGCTCGCGCGCCGTGTACAGATAATTCGAGACTTCCTTGCCATCGATGCGGATCTGCACCGAGTCGAGATCGAAGAAAGTGCCGACATCCATCGAAACGAATACCGCAATCTGCGTGCTCGCAGGGAACAGCAGATCCTCTTCGAGCATGAACAGGTCACGATTGAGGTCGACGACCTCGCGGCGCAGCCCCTGTACCTCGGCGTCGAGCGCAGAGCGCTCCGGCGCGGGCGGTTCTGTCTGCTCCTCCGCCCGGCTCGTCGCCAGGGCCAGCAGCATGATTGCGGGTACCGCAGTCGCCTTGATCCAAGCTCTCATGTGTGGAATTCCTGTCTATTCATCGATGAGATCGCGCAGTCGCACCAGCAAGCCGTGCTCCTCGCTCTCGTCGAGCGCGTCGTAACGGGCGCGGATCACGCCATTCCGGTCGATCAGAAGAATCAGCGGCAAGCGGTCAGCCTCGTAGACGCGGCTTACCTTCTTGCCTGCATCCAGCAGCACCGGGTAATCGATGCCGGCCGCTGCCGCGATTGTCGCGGCGTGGGCCGGTTCCTCGTCGAGGCTGACCGAAAGCACGACGAGACCCGCAGGCGCATAGGTCGCCCGCAGTCTTTCAAATCGCTCGAGTTCGCGCCGGCAGTCGCCACACCAGCTGGCCCAGAAAATGAGCGCAACGACCTCGCCGCGGTGCTCGGAAAGCCGGTAATTGGCGCCAGCCACGGAGCGCAAGGCGAAATCGGGGGCGGTCGACGCCATGACTGGCGCCGCGAGCACAATCAGGATCGTGATCGCGAGAACGAAGCGCCCCACGCGCCGGTCGTCGTCAGCAAGATCCTGAGTACTGTTCATGGTATTGGTCCGCCGGACGGCCGACGGCTCACGCTCCTGCTGCCCGTCACGGGTAACATAATGCCGAGGCAGCGGGCACGAAACCACTGCCGTTTCAGGCATCGTCTGCCGCGGCCCCGCAGGGTTCACACGATTGTGCCGCTGACGATCGGGTTGAACGCGATCAGGCTGTCCTGAAGGGTCGCCGAGCCCAGGCCGTGACCTGGGAACAGGGACCCAAAGTTCCCCTGCTCGCCGTGCAATGCCATGTAGTTGAGGATGACCGTCTCGACCAGCAGGTTGACGTTGTTCGCTGCCGGAGTCCCGGCGGTTTCCACCGAGGCGTCCTGCCGGAACCAGCCGATCTGCTGGTGCTGCTCGGGGGGCCGGCTGTCGCCCGTGTAGAGCTGCGACCGGCCCAGGGGGTTGTAGACGAGGAAGAACGAAGCGGCAGTCTGCTGGTTGTCGCTGGTCCAGTCGAATTTGCCGCGCCCGTCCACACTGTTGTCGGCGACGCCGTCCGCCGACAGCGAACCGTCGCTGAACACATAGAGCATCAGCGGTACGCCGCGCCGCGCCGCGTATTCGAGGCAGGCGCCCATGCAGCGGCCGGCCCGCAAGTCGCGAAGCTCGCCCGTTGCGCGACCCTGGCCGTGGTAGTCGTAGCCACCCATCGTGATGGTGCCCGCCCCGGCGTAACCATTGATGACGAGCTTCATGACCGCGGCGGTCTTGCGGAATTCCGAATCGTTGTCGAATTCGGCGCGGGTGAAGATGCCCGCCGGACCGACGATGTCGGGATCGAGTTCGGGATTGAGCGCCGACGGGTCGCCATAGCGATCGGTCAGGTCGGCGGCCTTGACGTAGTTGCAGCGCACCAGGTCCTTGATCACCGCATCGCGGGTGATTCCGGTGTCCACTCGCGCAAGCTTGCGATCCGATAGACGCTGGATCGATTCCATGACCCGCACGGCGTCGTCCTGGTCGAGGAGCCCCACCAGCTTGCCCGTGTCCACGAGGCCCGTGACGTCACTGGTGCGGTCCACCTTGGTCGGCCGTGCCGAGGCATTGACCAGGGCGGCGGGCGACATCGAGTTGCCGCCCGATTCGGAGCTTTGCGATCCGATCAGTGTCAGCAGCTCGCCGTCCGCACCGGCACGAAAAATGCCGTACATGGGATTGTGCGGGTTGTTGCCGGTGTCGTTCTCGGAACGCGCCGGAATCACTGCGCCGTTCATTGCGGCGGCCGTGGTCACGCTGACGCGCTCGACGATACCGCGCTTGAAGGCGCTGTCCAGGTGGAATGAGAGCCCCAGGCTGCGGTCCACGAAATCATTGGTCGCACTGGCGGGATTCGGCGCATTCGGCACCATGTCGCCCGGCAGGCCGAGTCGCCCATAGCCGGCCACCGACAGGAAATCGAGCTGGCCGCCCGTGCCGCCGACCAGCACGTTGGAGCCGACCATGTTCGCGCCGCCGGCCAGGTCGATGCAGATGAATGGAATCTTGCCCGCGCCCTGCACGGCGATGCCGCAGCTCTGCTTGAGCGCCTCGAGATCCGGCGACAATGCCGCCTGCGCCGCGCGCGGATTCGCGAACAGCCCGAAGACGGTGGGCGCGATGACGGTTGCCGCGCCGCTGATGAATCCCTGCGAGATGAACTGACGGCGCGTGACCGGCCAGGGATGATCCTGCTGGTGGAGCGGCGCGTCCGGATGGAGCGCCCCGCGACTGGATTTTCTCTTCATCGGTGCAAGTACCTCATTGCAGCAGCGTGCTGGCGCTGCCGACCACTGCCGAGCAGACCGCCTTGACGATGACCAGCGTGCGATCCGCGGCGCAGCCGGCGCCGCAGACGGTCAGCCTTCCAGACAGCGCGTCGACCTCGGCCGTGATTTCGGCCGCCGACGGCTGCGTCGTCATGCCCGTGCCGACGGCGCGGGTCACCAGCGGACCCGAGATCAGAGCGCGCTCGGCGGGCGTGTCGAAAGCCGAGGCCGCGGGCGCACTGAAGTCGAATCCAGGGAAGTACAAGGCGCGCAGCGCAGGATCGTCCACCAGTGCGTTGCAGTACTCGATGGCGAGCTGAGCCGTGCCGACCTGGTGCGACGACAGGAATCCCTCGATGTTCTCGACCGTCGGCAACTGCTCGCGCACCCGGTTGTAGGTGTCCATGACCGCGGTGTTGGTCACCGGCACGCTGGTCATGACCGACATCGAGGCGGAAATCTCCTGGAATGTCCGCAGGCCGATTTCCGGCACCGCGGCGCCGTTGGCCGGCGGCGGCAGTGGGGTCGGCGCCGGCTCGGTGCGCACCTGCGTGGTCGAGCCGATTCGCTCGAAGCTCAGGAAGAACTGGTCCGCGGCCGGGCCCTTGTCGAGCGCGACGACGGTGCCGATGCTGGACAACGGATAGCCGGTGCCGCTGTCGTAACCCGCGGCCGCGACGGTTTTGTCGAGCGGGATATAGGCCTGGCCGACGCGCGCCTCAGCGCCATTGATGCCGATGCGCACACCGCGGATCGGCAACTGGTCCGGCGTCACGGTCGGATCCAGGCTGATGAATGCCGGCTTGTCGAACAAGTATGAGTAGCTGTCGAACTGGCTGCCTTCGAACAGCAGGTAGCTCTGCGGCACATTGACGAGATGCGCCACGGAGAACAGCAGGTAGAAGCGCTCGCCGACGCCGGCCTCGAAATTCTGCTGGATCTGGGCCTGGGTGAGCGCGCGGTTGTGGATCGCGACCATGCGCACCACGCCCTGCCACGGCCGGTCGTTGGATACCTCGTTGCCGAGCACCAGCGCGAAGGTGTCGTTCCAGTCGGTCAGCAGGCCCGGGGTGACCGGATCCGGCTGAGTGGCCAGAACGCCATTGACGTAGATGCGGCGACCATTGACCGGATCATAGGTTGCGACCACATGCTGTAGCGTGGCCTGCAGGACTTCGGCGGCCGCGGGCGTCGTGTGCGCGGGCGTGCCATTGGCGCCCGTCGTCGTGGCGCGGTTCAGGAAATCGTAGTTGTACATCGTCTGGCCGAGCGTGAAGTTGCGCACCGTCGTGCCGCCCGAGTAGCCGATGATGAAGGCGTCTTCCTGCACGACATTGGCCGGCGCGACCCAGCCCTCGACGGTGTACTCACCGGTCGCCCTGATCAGGTCATTCAGCTTGCGGCTGGCCGCCGTCGTGCCCTGGGCCTTGCCGCCACGGATGTCGATGCCCCAGCCGCCGACCCAGGTCACGCTGCCAGACAGCGTCAGGTTCAGTGCGGGTTCGACGCCACTCGTGTCATACGCGACCGTCCCGGTGCCGGTCTTGAACTCGTAGAGCGCAATCGCTGCGTTGTCGTAGCGGTTGCCGCCGCTCGCGACCGTGCCTTCGTACAGTGTCAATGCCTTGGAGAGCACGAGCTGCGGATCGACCTGCGTGACCGGCACACGGTCGGCGAAGGCCTGGACCGCAGCCTGCATGATCGCGGCGCCGGTGCGGCAATCGGTCCAGCAGTTGTGGAACTCGTCCCGCAGGCGGACGACCAGGCGCGAATCGGCCGGCGTGTCGAGATTGATCTTCGCGCGCACCGCAGCGTAGGCGACATCGACGTCGGACTCCGCGAAGAACGGTGACTGCGGCGTCCCTGCACCCGACGAGTGACAGCGTGAGCAGTACTGGGCCAGCAGCGGGTAGACAGTGGTCGCGAACGCGCCGGAACTCGCCGGGAATGACTTGCTGGCGCCGACGTCATGGAGCGGCGGCGGCTGGAGGTTCACGCCGCGCGTGCCGCCGAGTGTCGCGCCTGCCCAGTTGCGGATCCAGACCGTCAGCTGGTCGGCACAGGCCGAATCGGCCGCGAGCCAGCAGTTGTGGCCGCCGCCGACTTTCATGACCATCATCGACGCGCCGGGATTCCCGAGATCGACGACGCCATTGGCGGCCTCATAGGCCAGGTTGATGTCGTCATTGCGCACGAATCGCGGCACCTGGCCACCCGAGCCGTGGCAGGTGCCACAGCGGTTGCTGGTTTGCAGGTTGTCCCAGACATTGAGCTTGAAGGCTTGCACGTCCTGGCTCGCAGGCGGCGGGCCGGTGTACCCGGCCGGAGGCGGTGGTGCGACTACCGGATTCTCTGCGGTTGACGCGCCGCCGCCGCAACCAGCAACAAGCCAGACGAGCGCGAGCGGGAGCACGCGCACGAGGCGGATCAGCGGCATTGTGATTGCGTTGCTCATGGTCCTCACTGGCCCATGCAATAGGTAGCGGCATCGGCAAACGCCTGCTTCAGGCGAAAACCGCTCGCGCGGAATGCACTGACCATCGAGACAATCTGGCTGCGATCGCCGGCATCGATCGGCGAACGCAGGCAAACCGTGCGGAAAACCTTTTCGACCTGGCAGGAGGTGAAGGCGTCGCTGTTGCCGAGTTCCTGGCCCAGCGACTTCGCGCCGTTGCCCGAGCCCGGTAGCGTCGGATCCCAGCCAAGCAATGCGTTCTGGCCGCGGCGCCAGCGGTTTTCCCAGCTGTCATCGGATGTCACGAAGCCGTACTTGAAGGTGTCCGCATTGGTCGAGTACTTGGGTTGCACCGAGCCCGCCGTATAGACCAGCCGGCCCTGCGTGTCGTCATAGGTGTAGTAGGCGAAAGCCTGCGCCATCGGATCCATACCCGAGTGGCAGCCCACGCAGTTGTTCAGGAACAAGCGCGCGTCACCACCGGGGCTGCGGCTGACGTCCTGGCGGATGCGGTCGGGCGGGCGCGAGGTGTCCTGGGTCTCGTCGAGAGACCTGCACATCTGGTTAAGCAACGTGAACCGGAACATCGCGCGGTTGGTACCTGCGATGAAGAACGATTGCGCAGCCGCACGGCTCGTCATCACCCCGGCTGTCGCCGCGGCAGGTATGCCGTAAAC
>Ga0315297_10000062_pt1 | contig 52843 bp, 67 predicted proteins | sample YL17G15_0_MG_FD_203628 | JGI IMG/M metagenome (GOLD analysis project Ga0315297, IMG submission 203628) | Sediment microbial communities from Yellowstone Lake, YNP, Wyoming, USA - YL17G15_0 | ecosystem: Environmental > Aquatic > Freshwater > Lake > Sediment | place: USA: Wyoming | collected...
GTCAAAACCAGCACTTCTTCCATAGCAGAGTCCCCTCCTCCCACAACCGCAACCTTTTTACCTTTAAAAAACGGCGCGTCACATGGAGCACAGGAAGAAACCCCGCGCCCTATTAACTCTTTTACTCCCGGAGCGTCCAACCATGTAGTTAATGCCCCTGTTGCAATGATAATCGATCTACCTATATATGTTTTGCCCCCTGCAGTAATTTCAAACGGTTTTTTTGTCAGGTTGACCGATTCAACATTTATTCCCAAAAACTCCGCACCAAACTTTTGGGCTTGGGTTTTCATATCTTCCATGAGTTTTGGTCCCATTACTCCTCCGGGAAAGCCCGGAAAATTATCAACTATCGTGGTCAGCATAAGTTGCCCCCCCCAGACTTCCCCTCCCAAGATTAAAGTAGAAGCTGCACCACGGGTACTATATATGGCAGCAGTAAGCCCGGCAGGGCCGGAACCGATAATTATAGTGTCCCACGGTCCTTGGGGATCACTCGGTTTGGGTGCAACTATTTGAGTTTCCATTGTAACTTTTATCAAAGATGAGAGAATCCTGACAAGGTCAGAATTCTTTCATCTTAGGTCTTTCAATTAATTAAATTGCTGCCGGTGGAGTTGTCGGAGGTATTCCTGCTCCCCCGTCTCCCGTTCCTTCAGCCGGTGTTACCGGAGCTTGAGGCTCTGGCATAGCCGGAACTTCCGGTGCCGGTATAACTGGCTCGGCCGGCATGGCCGGAGGAGGAGTCGATACCACTGGTTCCGCTTGCGGAACTTGCACACCCGCATTCGGATCGGCAACCGGAGGATTCTGTTTATATTGTGGGTCCATTAACTACTCACCCCCTTTTTCATTAAAACTTCAAATGTTTCTTTTCCTGAAAAACCAACCGTCCGCCCGATTTCTTTTCCACCTTTGAAAAGGATTGTGGTAGGAATCGACATTACCCCGTATTTTTGTGAGGAAGCGGGGTTTTCGTCCACATTAAGCTTCACTATCAAGACTTTATCTTTATAAGCTTCTGAAAGTTCCTCTAAAGCAGGCCCGGCCAGTTTGCAGGGTCCGCACCACTCCGCCCAAAAATCTACAAGCACGGGAAGCTTATTTTGAAGAACCTGAACATCAAAGTCTTTATCAAATATATTCAAAGTTGCCATATTTAACTTTTTCACTATACCTTCACATCAAGAATTAAGTCAAGGTCCAATGACCCAAAGAAAAAAATATTCTAATAATCTATAATCTTTTGTGATGGGTACTGATTCTCCCATAGAAGACGGGAAAACCTTAACCAGAGGAGGATTTATCAAGCTCCTTGGAGCTGCTTTTGTCACTACTCTATTCTCTGAAAGCTCCATTGGTAAACAAATTAATATTAATGATTTAGTTGAAGTAAACCCAGACAACAATTCAGAAATATTATCATCATCTAAAATTCAATTAAAACTAAGTGAAAAGCCGGGAATTGTAGATATATATCATGATGGGAACTTGTTGAATAATATGGTTCCTCTACTCAGATTTGATATAGGTGGACAACGACATTTTAATAATGCCGAGATTCAGGGAGAGAAAAATAAGTTTGTGCTTCGCGTCTTTAAAAATCTGGCCAGGTCAAATGAAGCATATCTCCTTTACACATATGACCAAGATGAAAATAGCCCAGCTATTCATCCAGCAGCTAACCAAGTCGTATTATTTAAATTAGAAACAAGAAATAATGGAGATGTTTCAATACTGCCCCAAAGCATCACAAATAAAGAGGGTGTTAGAACCCAACAAGCCGAAAACATAAATTTAGGATGGGGCATGTTTGCTGGTTTTCTCTATCAAACGAAAGATGTTACGGCACAAGTTGTAAATCCTGACAATTTAAAGGAAACCGAGATTGTCGATATCCCTTTTGCCGAGCCATCTGTCTCATCCGAAACTCATGGCCTTGGATATTTTCCTCCCTCTACCGAAAACGTAACAGCAGTTGAAATATCCTCATATGATTCCAAAAAGTCTCCCATTCGATTAATTATGGAGAATTCATTGATGGGCCGTTTTGATTTATCAAACTCCACTGCGAGTCTCCAAACCGAAGTAAGGGATACCACCTGGGATCCAACACAAAAGGCTTTAGCCGATGAATTAAAACAATTATCGGGAAGGAATTCTTGGATCGAGTCTGTTATCTTATGGCCAAATGATAAAATGTCGCCTATCACTTTATCGTTGAGCGCTTAATGTGTCGTCAATTTAAATTTTTACGGTCTTAAGTCTTAACGAATTACTCACGACAGAAATAGATGAGGCCGCCATGGCTCCCGCAGCCAGCATCGGATTAAGAAGTCCCAAGGCTGCTACCGGAATTAAAATAATGTTGTATCCGAAAGCCCAAAAGAGATTTTGACGTATTACATTCATGGTTTTTTTGGACAGATTAAAGGCCGAAAGTACGCTTTCTATGTTTTTATTAAGAAGTGTTATTCCCGCAGATTCTATAGCTACATCAGTACCTGTTCCCATCGCAATTCCCACACTGGCAGAGGCCAGAGCGGGAGCGTCATTAATCCCGTCTCCGACAAAAGCAACCGAATCGAATTCTTTTACTTTTTGAGCTTTATCTCCAGGCATTACCTCAGCCAAAACGTTTTTAATATGTGCTTTTTTTGCGATTTTCTCCGCGGTAATCTGTTTATCCCCGGTAACCATCCAAACGTTTATTTTCTTACTGTTTAAATCGTCAACAATTTTCGCTACGTTTGGTTTTAAACTGTCCTCAACCTCAAATTCAGCCAATATTTTTTTGCCGGCAAAAAGAGAGATTCCCGGTCTGCCCAGAAAATATTTAACGCCGTCAATGGTTCCCTCAATTCCCTTGCCCTCCATTGCTCTAAAGTTTTTGACACTTTTAGTTCTTAGATTTTCACTTTTCGCTTTTTGTACTATCGCCTCACCGATCGGATGTTCGGAATTTGATTCCAAGGATGCCGCAATCTGCAAATATTTTTTACCGACCGGGTTTACAAGAACGGGTTTGCCTAGCGTCAGCGTGCCCGTTTTGTCAAAAATGATCGTTTTGATCTTATTAAGAAGTTCCAAACTTTGAGCTTCTTTAATCAATATTCCGTTTTTGGCACCACGTCCTACCGCAACCATAATCGCGGTTGGTGTAGCAAGTCCCATTGCGCAGGGGCAGGCAATAATTAAAACAGCAATCGCATTAGTAAGTCCAAAGACAAAGAAAGTAATCAATGCAATTACCAAAACCACAGGAACAAAATAGGAAGAAATACTATCCGCAAATCTTTGAATTTCGGCTCTACTTCCCTGCGCCTCCGATACCATTCTGACAATTTGCGAAAGCATGGTATCGCGTCCTACTTTTGTAACTTTAAAAACAAAGCTCCCGTTTTTATTAATAGTGGCTCCGGTAACTGCATCTCCTTTTCCTTTTTTAACAGGCAAGGCCTCCCCTGTCAGCATCGATTCATCAACAAAACTGCCACCTTCGGTAACTACTCCATCCGTGGCGATTTTTTCACCGGGCCGAACCTTTACCAAATCCCCCAATACCAGTTCACTAATGGGAATTTCAATATATTCCCCACTTCGAAATATATGAGCCACCTTTGGACTTAACCCTAAAAGTTTCTTTATCGCGTCCGACGCGTGCGATTTGGCTTTAGCCTCCAAAAATCTCCCCAGAAGAATCAGGGCAATAATTACAGATGAAGTGTCAAAATATGAAGGACCACCGGCGATAAAAGTATAAATGGAATAAAAATAAGCGGCTGAGGTTCCTATTGCAACCAATGTGTCCATACTGGTTGATTTGTTTTTTATTCCACTCCAGCTCGCTTGATAGAATTCCCTTCCTGCCCAAAACTGGACAATTGTAGCAAAAATTAATATCAGCCATTGGTTATCAAAAAGTCCGAAAAAACCAGCCAACATAATGTACCCTGCTAATATTAAAGAGGCTGTTACCCTGACCGTTAGATCCGCCAATTCCTTCTTTTTTTCTTCTTCCGGGTTTATTCCGACTTTGTATCCCGCGCCTTCAATCGCTTTTTTGATTTCAGAATCTCTATCCTTGTCGGTTTCAATATATGCCGTTTCATTTCCATAATTAACACTTGCAGAAATTACCCCCGGAGCTTTTGACAATTTTCTTTCAATTAATCTTGCACAGGAAGCGCAGTGCATTCCGACAATGGGGAAGGATTTTTTCTGTGTCATCTCTTTTTGAGTATTTGCATTACCTCTCCGATGGCCTCTTTACTTCTTCCTTCTTTTATTGATTCGGATACGCAGGTTTCAAGATGGTTTTTAAGAACTTCATTGTCCGCCTTTTTTAAGGCTGCCTGAATTGCCAATGATTGATGAACAATATTTATGCAGTAAGTGTCATTTTCAATCATGGAGATAACTTTTTCCAAGTGTCCCCTGGCGATTTGATATCTGTGTAGGATTCTTTTTTTTGTGTTGTTATTTGTCATTTGGTTATTTGGTATTCTCCCGATCCCCTGGGGGGGGATTGACAACAGTATAAATTACCTCTATCCTAAATGTCAAGATGGCTAACTATTGGCTGGCATTTATAACGGGACTAACCACCGGCGGTATCTCCTGTTTTGCGGTTCAGGGAAGTCTTCTTACCTCGGCTCTGGCAACTGATGAAGAAATAAATATTTCAAAAAGTCTTAGAGCCAAAGCTTTGATTGCCTTCTTAATTTCAAAGTTGATTGCCTACACTATTCTCGGATTTGTTTTGGGGACTATCGGGAAAAGCCTCTTAATTACACCAAAAGTTCAAGGTTGGCTTCAAATTATTATTGGTATCTATATGATTATCACAGCGGCAAACCTGGCCAATCTTCACCCATTTTTCAGACATTTTGTTATCACTCCGCCGAAATTTATATTTAAGCTATTAAGAAACCAAACTAAAGTTAAATCTTTTTTTACCCCAGTTTTTCTTGGAGCGTTAACCATACTTATCCCCTGCGGAGTAACCCAGGCCATGATGCTTTTGGCTGTTTCAGCAAGTAATCCGATTGTATCCGCATCAATCATGTTTGCATTTATTCTGGGAACAATTCCTGTATTTTTCATGATCGGCCTAGCAGCCAATGAACTTTTCAAACACAAAGCCCTGGCAGTTTTAGCTGCCTTGGTTGTGGCCGGCATGGGAATTTATTCCATAAATAGCGGGCAGGTTTTAAGAGGATCTGTCCATACATTCCAAAACTACTGGAAAGTAGCTTTTGAAAGTGGCGCCGGCGGGAAAAGCGCTACGGTTAATTCAGGTGTTCAGGAAGTTACAATTAATGTTTCCTCACACGGGTACACAACTGATGTAAACACACTCAAGCTGGGGATACCTGTAAGATTAACTCTTATTACGAATGGTGTGGCAAGTTGTGCCAGAGCTTTTACGATTCCCGGATACAATATCTCCAAGATTCTTCCTCAGACAGGAACCGAAGTAATAGAATTTACCCCGACTAAAATCGGACTTTTGACTTACACTTGCAGTATGGGGATGTATAGCGGATCATTCAATGTAGTCGAATGAAAAAAACATATAAAATCAAAGGAATGAATTGTGCCAGTTGTGCATCAATGATAGAACTTGACCTGGAGGATGCCGGAATAAAAGCCAAGTGTTCCTACCCAAAATCAACGCTGGAGGTTGAAGGCGACGGAAATTTTGTTAATATTATAAAAGTCGTTGAAAAATCCGGCTATAAAATCGAGTGAAAAAGATCATTATATTCTTGGCCATACTATTTTTCTTGTTCTCCATTACCTACTTGCTATTCCCTAATGCCGCAAGGGCAGTTTGTCCCGTCTGCACTGTTGCGGTAGTTGCAGGGCTTGGTGTTTCAAGAGCATTAGGAATTGATGACATAGTTACCTCAATTTGGATAGGAGGTCTCATACTTTCGATGTCTTTTTGGCTTATTGATTGGGTTAAAAAAAGATGGCCCAAGTGGAAATTCGGCGCCGGTATTTACTGGAAATGGATAGTTGTTATCGGCATGTATTTGCTGGTTTTAATCCCTTTAAAACTTAATCACGCGATAGGAATTCTCCTTAACCGCCTTTGGGGAATAGATAAAATTGTATTGGGAGTTATTATTGGCTCGATAGTGTTTTTTACCGGAATGTGGGCAGATAAAAAGATCAGGAAAATCAAAGGCAAACAGCTTTTCATATATCAAAAAGTCGTCTTCCCCGTCCTGTCTTTGGTAATTACAAGTTTAATCTTTTACTTCATCACCCGTTAAGTAAGAAAATGTTAAAATACACTCATGGTTAAAAATTACAATGATCTTATAAAGAAGATTGAAAGTGTTACCAAAACCGGAAAGGTTGACCTATCCTCCGATGAAGATCTCTCAATAGCCATCATGAACCTCATTTCGATTGAAGAGCATTTGTTTTTTACGGCTCAAAAAACCGAAAAGCCTCAATATCTGGATATACTCAATGAGGTTCGGGGAATGCGCACGGAACTTCTCAAAAAGATCATCAAAGACTACGAAGGAGAGGTTTGGTGCATCAGCAAACACCTACTTGCCGCCAGCATGAGATTGATAGAGGTCGGTATGAAGGAACAAAAGAAAGGTAACAAAAAAGAGGCCTGGGAAGTGTTTGATAAGGCTTTTAAGCTCTATTCTCTATTTTGGGCAATAAACTTGAAGGTTGTAGACATCGGAGATGTTCCGATGGAGGATGGAAATATCAATTTTGTAGGAGAAAAGGAAGTTAAATTAAAAGGAACTTCATCTCCTTTTGACAAACTGACCCAAATCTTCAAAAAGGCGATCGATTGTTGTAAAGAATAGTTAAATTCTCCCGCGAAGTATCATTGCATCAATTATTCTTTTGAGGCTGAGATAATTGGCCGCACGGCGATAGGAAATGTGCTTCGATTTGACAATTGCGTCTATATCCAAAAATGCTTTAGTAATCGTCTTTTTAAGTTCCTCATTAACCCGTGCTAAAGTCCAGTAATATCCGCTAAGGTTTTGCACCCATTCAAAATAACTTACAGTTACCCCGCCGGAGTTACTTAAGATATCGGGTATTACATCAATCCCCTTTTCGTGCAGATAGTTGTCTGCTTCACTGGTTGTGGGACCGTTAGCCATTTCAAAAACAACCTTGGCAGAAATTTTCACCACATTATCTTTTGTAATCGAATTTTCCAGAGCCGCAGGAACTAAAACGGTAACAGGAAGCTCCAAAAGTTCTGCGTTTGAGATAGATTTTGATCCTCCTTTAAGAGGACAGTCGTTCAAAGATCCTCCTGACTCCTTAAATTTGGCAATTTGATCAATATCCAAGCCTTTTGAGTTATATATTCCGCTCGATGAATCAGAAACTGCAACTACTTTAAATCCAACTTCTTTGGCGATCTTTGCAAAATAGTAACCGACATTCCCAAACCCCTGAACTGCGATTGTTGATGTTTTTGGATTTAATTTTTTGACCTTTGCATATGCTTCCAAAACATAAACTCCACCCTGACCGGTAGCCTCGGTCCGACCGAGTGATCCGCCCAATTCCAGGGGTTTACCTGTAAATGTAGCGGGAGCCTGCATTCCGATCTTTTTTTCAAAGGCTTCAAGCATCCAAGACATAATTTGTCCATCTGTATTAACATCGGGGGCAGGGACATCTTTCCAGGGTCCGATATAAGGAGCGATTAGTTTTGCATATTCGGTGGATAAATTTTTTAACTCCTCACGGGTCAATTTTCCCGGATCGACGATTATTCCGCCTTTGGCCCCTCCATAAGGAATACCGGCAACGGCACATTTAAGGCTCATTAGAGTCGCCAGAGCCCGGACTTCATCCTCACTGACATTCGGGTGGAATCTTATTCCTCCTTTGAATGGCCCCCTGGCATTGTTGTGTTGGATTCTGAAGGCCTGAAAGGTCTTTTTCTTACCGTCTTTACCTTTGATGGAGACCTTTCCTTTAATAATTCTTTGGGGGGTCAATATAGTTTCAATCGCTTTTTTAAACCTCTTTTTATCGGGATAGTCCTCGCTCAAAATTAAAGAGGTGTCTTTGATCTGATTTAGAGCCGCCTCAAGCATCGTGTTCATGACGTAACAGTATAATACAAATCTTAATAATTACTGAGGATTACATTAGAAAGCCCATTATTGAAACAAGAAGTATCCCCGCTACCCAAATAATCTTTGATTTAGCCAGGTCAAGAGTAACCGGAAGAAACTTCAGCCAATTGCCGAGATTTTTCATATCAACCAGGTCGACAAGCTGATCTATCGAAATGTGGAGGGCAAAAGAAAGTACAAGTCCCCGGCCGAAAAGCGAACTTGACGAACTCATTATCCAAAATGTAAGAACTAAAAATATTATTTGGAAAAATATCGTATGGAAAATTAAGCCGTTTCTTTCACTTCTTGTTTCATAAAGAAGCTCGATACTTCTCCTTAATTGTTTCTTGTTTATAAGATAATTTACTCTTTGAGAAGACAAATCCGTGGGTTTAATGAAGTAGACGTAAATAAGATGATCGAGGTCGGGTAAAAATACACCGATAGCTCCCCCAACCCAGAAAGGCCAGTAGCTTAAGGATAGAAAATGTTTAACAAGGGACAGAAGAACAAAAAAAGAAAACCAAAAGGAAAGGTGGATAAAGAGTTCTCGGCGCATAGCAGTTAACTTATTTTAGCACTAATCGCGGCAGCCGCATTTTTCCAAATCAACATGGAAATCATCGAGGAACTTCACACCCTCGACCAGAAGTCTGTTTTTCTGCTCCTGATAGCCTCCAAATATATAGGAAGGGGCAAGGCGGCCTTCTTTGTTGACTACGCGGTGACACGGGCACTTTCTGTCTTTATTGGCATGAAGAGCATGTCCGACACGTCTTGCGTCCCTGGTCCCAAGTTTGGCGGCAATTTGGCCGTAGGTTGCAACCATTCCTTCCGGAATCTTTTCGACCTCTTCGTAAACCTGTTCGAAAAAATTACTTTTTTTCAATCTTTGTTTCCGCCTCTTTTTTCAGTTGTTGTAGTTTCCACATAAAAAGACGTCCCTTACTTCTCGCATTTTGGGCATCTTTAACAAAACTGCGTGCGGATTCCATTAGTCCCCTTGGGGTTTCTTTTGCAAGTTTCATGTAAAGAGATTTGTGATCCATGTCCCCCAACTCTTCCGCCAAATCATAAGCATATTTTTGGAACTCCCTACTTACATACTTATCAGTATCGTCAAGCTTATATTTACTTAAAACATCTCCTATTGAAGTAAGTTGTTTATTTCTTTGCATATTTTTCCGATAACACCGTCAAGTGTTTTTTTCTCGTCCGTTGTAAAATCCTGAAGCACGTAGTCTTCTCCTTGGATTCTATCATCCGGCTCCCTATTTTCAATTCCGATTCGGACTCTCCAAAAATCTTTGGTCCCAAGCTCGATTTCAACAGAATTGACACCATTGTGATCCTTCGGCCCCACGCCAAATTGGATTTTGTAAGAACCGAGGGGAATGTCCAAATCGTCATGGACAACATACAAATCCGAGGAGTCGGTGTTATATCGATGAATTAATTCATTAACACATGTTCCGGACTCGTTCATGAATACCTTGGATTTTCTGACGATAACACCGCCGGGTAATTTATTCTTCTGAAGCGCATCTGCCACCAAAAAACCCGCGTTATGGCGTGTATTTTTATACTCCTCCCCCGGGTTACCCAACCCTATGATAAGTTTCATATAGAATTTAAACTTTTTTAAGTAAATTCTTGGCAATCTTGCCTAACACCGGGACTTCCCACTCTTCTCCCTGCCATGCTTTGTAAATCAAAATAAGCCAAAGTGCAAAGCTGACGATACCGAGAAGTGCTGATAAAGGAAAGAGAACAATTGTTATTCCAAATACCCACTGCAATACGAATAAAGCAACAAATACCACTGTTGATTGCATTGCGTGGAATCTGACAAAGGGATCCTTTTCAATAACCAAGAAGATAATTCCGGTTACGGGACCCAATACATAAGCGAGTGCTCCTGCCGTTGTTTTTTTCAAACCTGTTTCTGCCATAAATACTCACCCTCTTTCTACCCGTATATCTTTTCACAATATTGGTATCTTGGTCAATATCTAATTGAAGCCTAAATGATGACTGGCAAATTCCACCCCAAAAGAGGTTAAAGCTGACTGCAGGCTTAATCTCTTCACCAATGAATCTTCCCGTGTTCTTGCATCTTTATTTACAATCAAATCAGCAACTCCTCTGCTTATAACACTTCTAAGAGCCTCATTATCCACATCTCTGTTCCAAAGTTTCAAGCTTTCTCTCAGTAAACCCGTCATTTCTGCTATTCCACTACCACAAACTACGTTAATCACGTTTTCCGGCACACTTCTACCAAAGAATATCAAACCCATTACTAAAGTCTCTCCTACTGTAACGGAACATTCATATTTACCAACCTTGGTGTTAAGAAGTGATTTGTCAAGTTTGATTAATTCGGCTTCGCCGATAGACTGAACCCCCATTTCTTTAAACATGGTCGAATTCTATCATCTCCACATTCGATGTCAAATCTTTTGTAATTTAAACAGTTCATGAAGTTCTTTTACTGTTGTCGCGTCTTTGGCACCTTTATCGTCCCGGAACTGAATCAGGCGGGGAAATCTCAAGGCAAGTCCCGCAGTATGCTTGGGGCTAACCGTAATCTCATCTGCTGCAAGCTCAATCAAAACTTCGGGTGCCACCCAGAAATCAGGATATAAATCTTTATCTACCTCATACTCTTTTGGCTTTTCTTTTACTTCAATTTTGGTTAGCCTGTTTTTGAGCTCCCTAAACTGTTCGTCGGTTAAGCCTGTCCCGACCTTGGTGACAGTTTTAAAGCTGTCCCCATCGGCAACACCTGCCAAGAACTGACCCATTCCAAACCCAACCCTTTTTCCTTTTCCTGCCGTATAGCCCATGATCACACAATCAACCGTGTCGGAAAGGCGCCCGTTTCTCCCCTCTTCTTCCTTCATCTTTACCCAGTTCCAACCTGTTCTGCCCGAAACGTAGCCTCCATTGGCTCTTTTTACAACAACCCCTTCAAGCCCCATCTTTAGATATTTCTCGTGATATTTTTTAATCACTTCGGGATCTTTTGTAATAGTATTCTCATCTACCCGCAATAAACTTCCGTTCACTATTACTTTTTCAAGCATCTTTCTTCTTTGAACGTAAGGGGTATTTATCAGGCTCTGTCCATTGAAAAGTACCATGTCAAAAACCTGAAATTGAAGCGGGACTTCACCCGCGGTTTTTTCGATGTTGTGTTTTCTTCTTCTCTGAATCGTTTTTTGGAAATCCAAAAACATCTCGCGTTCGGCATCAACCCCGATTGCCTCGGTATCAAGTATTACTTCATCAGCTTTGATAAATTTACCGACACCGGAAAGTTCCGGAAAAGTATTTATATCGATAGCATTCATATTTCTGGTAAAAATCCGTAAGAAATTGTCTTTCTTTCTGTAATGAATAAATATCCTTAGCCCATCAAACTTGGGCTCAACAGAAACTTCTCCCATTTTTTTGATCATTTCGCTGGTTGAGTTAAGACGCTGTGCAAGCATTGGCACAACAGGCACTCCGATTACCGGTTTTACACTCTTGGGGTTGCCTTCTTTGACCAGCTTGGCGATATAACCGATATCAGGTCTAATATTGTATGCATCCTCGATCTCTTTTTTGATTTTTATATCATGTCCCGCCAGGGCATCAATCACAGTTTTTTCCGAAAAACCAAGCCTGAGACGCCCCACCGGAATCCTTGCAATAAACCTGGCGTCAAGAGATCCGACCATTTCAAGAAGGTTCACCATCTTTTCGATTTTTCCTTCCTGACTCCCCGCTCCGCCGTCTTTGGCAATTTCCAAAAGTTTTTCGTAAACGTCTGTAACCGATAAGGCCCCGTCCGATGTTTTACTCGCTTTACTTAATTCCTGCGCAACCGACCCGATGTCCCCTATTTTTTTAAATAAACCGAGAACTTCATCAGTATTTTTTTGGTAAGCTTTGGCAAGCGTGCGTATCATCATTTTTTCCGCCAGATTTAGAAGAACCCCTTCGTAATTCGGAGCCAAAATACCTAAAGATAAATAAACCACCTTGTCTATTTCACCTGCATCAGATTTTTTGAAGAGTTCAGTTAAAATTCTCGTCATTTCAAGCCGTGAAGAAGTCGCTTCCAGTCTCTCCAGATATGAAGAAAGAATCCTAAATTGCATACCCTATTATATATCTAAAAATTACTGGGTGGGGCATCTCAAAGGTTTAATATTTGAGAGCAACTGCCCCACCCAAACTTACTTGATCCAACCGAGATCCATCGCTATTACCAGGAATCCTACTGCTATCGCAAAGATTCCCAGCCACCGGATAGCTCGATTGCGCCGTTTTTCCGGAGTCACTTTTGGACTTCTTAGTATTAACCAAATCCCAAACCCAATTAGGAAAACCGGGCCAAACCATATGATAAACTGCATTAGGAAAGTTGTCATTGCCAAAATCAGATCCATTTCAGCCTCCTTTCAGGCGTATAAGCCAATTAAGAACATAAGGATAGGCGATGATCACAATTCCGAAAAAGATACCGGCCATTCCGGCGATTTGCATAAACGTTTTATCTTTTGGGACATATTTCTTCGAAGTTACAACAATCGTGTAAATTCCTATAACGATCGCAGAAAACCCGAGAGCTAAATCAAACATCGATAAGGTAATCATCTTCACTCCTTTCTTGAGTATTTAGATATTGGAAAGAGCAACTGCGCGATTATACAACGCGGTTGATCAAATATGAAGAGAAGAAGAGGTATGCAAAAACAACCACTCCTATAAACATAAATCCGAAAATCACGGAGATTATTCCACCGGATTCCTCGTGAATTATCTTATTTATTCCTTCTCCAAGAAGAGTGAGGCCAAAAAGGCTTGGTAATACCAAAATCATATATAAAAATTGTGGATCGAGTGATGTCATTTGTTTGCGATCACGTATTTACTCGCCTTGGTTGTTCCTGTCTTTTTAATAATTCCCTTACCCAGTAAATCCCTGAGTTCTCTTAAAATTGTGTCTTCCGAAACCATGGAAAGAACTTTTTTAAGTTCGTTCATTCCACCCGAGCCCTGGTCGGAAATATATTCAATGAGTCTCATTTGTCTCTCCGTTAGGGCAACCTGTTCTCCAAATTTAACTTTCAGACGGGAGTCCACCGAAAGTTTTCGGACTTTGTCTTTAATTTTTGTTAGCTCAATTGCCACAACACCGGTAAAATATTCAAGCCAAGGCGTAATTTCTCTACTTCCGATATTGGAAGACTGCCTGTCAACCTGGCTTAAGGCCTCGTAATACGAAGCCGGGTCCTCATCAAAATGTTCCTCAAGGGAGAAAAATTTCTTAATGTCATAGCCTTCACGCATTAAAATTAGGGAACAAAAAGCTCTCACTGTTCTGCCGTTTCCTTCCACAAAAGGATGTATTGCAACCAAAATGTAGTGGGCTATCCCTGCTCTTAGAATCGGATGAATCTCCTGGGCGGTAGCATCATTCATCCATTCAAAAAAGTCGTCGAGAAGAAACGGAACTTCATGATAAGGAGGCGGCTGAAAAATAATTTTTCCGGTTCCTTCTTCTTTAATTACAACTTCTGTTGTCCTAAAAACACCGATTTTTTCAGGTATAACAATTCTGTCAACCGTGGCCCTATGAATATCTTTCAGCATGTCGGGGTCATACCCTCCCCGCTTAACTGCGAGTTCGTCAAGTAGCTGCATCACGTTTCGATAATTAACCACTTCCTGAATATCCCGGGCTCTTGCATACACTTCCTGTCCCTCCAAAATCTTTTTAGTCTGATAAAGGGTAAGGTCGTTTCCTTCAATGTGGGTTCCGTGATGAATGGTACGGGCTTGAGCATCGGATTGAAATTGTTTGGCAAAAGAAGGGACTAGCGGGGCATTTTCAACAACTTCCTTGCTTGCCTCGATAGAACCTATGTTTTTAAGAATCGTATTAGAAATCACATACTTTGGAGAATACATATACCCTTATATTAACGCACTTTTTGCGGAAAAAACAAGGAGAATTAATGGTCGGTATGATCCCAACCGGAAGTGTCTTTATTGGGATCAAATTTCCCTCCACCCAAGTCGGACTGCGCAGGTACAACGGGTATGGGTGGCTCTTCGGGGGGTGAATCAAGGTTGGTTTTTGCGACCCATTGCCACTTTAACGGATAACCTTTTTCGGCATGCCTCTCAAAAACTCTCCATTCTCCTTCACCGTGTTTTTCTTTTGGCGGCCGATAAGGATTGTATTGAATTATATTTTCCGGTTTGTTACTCGTTTCCATAATTGCATTTTAACCTTTAAGTTCGATTTTTTCCACTTTATTCAAACCCCTTACAAAGTGCGGGTCTGCTGTTGTAATTATAGTCTGCTGATTTTTGGTAAGCTCTATTACGACATCTCTGTGTTCATGGTCAAGTTCCGAAAAAATATCGTCAAGAAGAAGGGTCGGTTTTTCGCCTGATTTTTCTTCGATGAAGGCAAGCTCCGCCATTTTTAGCCACAAAATACCCATTCTTTGCTCCCCCCTGCTCCCAAAGCTGGATAGATCACGCGTTTTTTCTTTAAAAGCGAAGTCGTCACGATGGGGTCCGACCAGGGTGGTAGCCGCCGCAACTTCTTCCTCCTTATATTGTTCCAGCCGCCCCTCGCTTATTACGGAACGGTCATATTCAAGCCTAAAATTTTGACTATTTAGAGGCGGTTGTCCGTTTACAAATTCAATAAATTCTTCCCTCTTGTGGGTAATATAATCGCCGTTTTTTATAAGGAGTTGGTTCCAAAACGAAAGCTGGCTCCTTGAGACACCCTCTTCTCGGATGCGGAAGAGCAACCTGTTTCTTTGCCTGACTCCCTTTTCATAAGAAAGGATACTTCGCCTGTATTCTCTGTCTGCCTGCGATAAGACAGTATCCAAAAACTTTCTTCTCAGGGATGGAGATTCCGTTACAAGATCCATGTCCCAAGGCCCGAAAAGAACTGTTTTGAGGTTTCCGGAAAAATCAACCAGTCTTTTTGGAACTCCGTTGACCAAAAGTTTTTTTCGGGCTACTTTTTCGGGTCTGTCGGCACCTATATCAATTAGCCCCCTTGTGATTATGGCTTCCAATATCATTTTATTGGAAAGCTTTCCCTTAATCCGTGCGACATCTTTTTCGTAACCGACCATTTCTTCTTCTATTTTGGCTTTAAAGCTTTTACCGATAGAGAGAAAAAAAAGACTCTCCAGAATATTTGTTTTCCCTGAAGCGTTGGGACCGATAATGAGGGTGACTTTATTGGAAAATTCAACTGTTTTTGAGCCAAAATTCCGGAAACTCGCCAGGGCTAACTTCTCAATCATGGTTAGCCAATTGTACAATAATCAATTACAATAGCTAGATATGGCAAAAAATCCATTGGTTTCGGTTATTGTGCCGGCTCACAACGAAGAGGCTTTTATAGGTAAATGCCTGGATTCTTTGGCCAAACAAACTTTGGATAAAAAATTATTCGAGGTATTGGTAATCAACAACGCCTCAAAAGACAGAACGGCAAAGATTGCCAGAAAATATAATGTTCGTGTTATCAATGAAAAAAGAAAGTCGGTAGTTTTGGCAAGACAAAAAGGAGTTGATGAGTCCAAAGGGGAGATTATTGTCTCGGCTGATGCGGATACTGTTTATCCCACAAACTGGCTGAAAAAAATTAAGGCAGATTTTGATAACAACCGCAATCTTATTGCAGTTGTGGGATGGATTTACTACACCAAAACTCCAACCTTTTTCAACCTTTTTAATGCTTTCAATCAGGAAGTGAATCTTTTTTTGGAAAAATATACCGGCCGGTTCCCTATAGCATACGCGGCTAATTTAGCCTTCAGAAAGACCGCACTTGAGGTAATCGGCGGATATCCAAAACATTTGGTGGAGCTCGGAGATCAGCAATATCTTCTCCACAGGTTTTTTCGACTCGGCAAAGTTATTATCGATCCGGGTATCCGCTGCTTTACCAGTGGGCGTAGGCTCCAATCGGTCGGAAAAAACCTTTTTGTCTACAACGGCTGGTATAGAATCATCGGCTATGTGGTCAACCGCCTGACCAAGAAGGAAATAATCGGCGCCGCCCCGGCAGTAAGAACTCTTACTTCTGGCACACGGGGCAAAAATATGTTCCGCGTCCGCTGAGGAAAAACTTTTGAATCATAGATTTATGGCACCTTTCGCAAGGTTCGCCTTCCCGGCCATAAACAAGAGTGTGTTTTTGATATTCCCCTTCGGTGCCATCCGGCGTAACAAATGCCAACTCACTCGCCCCACCGTATTTTATCCCCGCCTTGAGAACTGACAAAATTGCTTCGTAAAGTTTTTTTTGCTCTTCAGGTTGTAAGTTATTTGCTGGTTGTCGGGGGTTGATGGCCGCGAGCCATAACGCATCATTGGCATAAATATTCCCCACTCCCCCCATTTTGGTTTGATCCATTAATACAATTTTAATGTGGCGGCCGGATTTGGAAAGAATATTTCTAAATAAATCTAAAGTCAGATCTTTAAGAGGCTCGGGGCCAAGCTTTTTAATAAAAGGCTCGATTTCAACCTCGCTTGTTTTAACAATACGAATCCAGCCAAATCTCCTAACATCGTTGTAATAAAGCACGCCATCACGATCCAGTTTGAATGTGACCAATGTATGTGGCCCCGGAGCTCCACCAATAACTTTTGGGGACAGCGACTCCGGATTTAAGAGATTTGGTCCTCTGTAAATATACTGGCCGGTGAGTTTGACGTGTGTGAGGATTGAATAACCATTGTCCAAATCGATTACGGAGACCTTCCCAAACCGTCTGGTTTCTGTTACCTTTCCGCCGATAATATTTGCTTCATCCCCTTGAAATGTTTTTTGGTTGGCAACGTCAACCGAGATGATCTTGTGTCCCACAAGGTACTTTCCCAACTGAAGTTTAATGGCTTCTACTTCGGGTAGTTCAGGCATGTTTGTTTACAAATGTTGTCATTTCCCTTATAAATCTTTCTTTCGAAAACTTCTTGGCCTTATTAATACAATCCCCTGATTCAAACTTTGTCTTTTCAAATTTCTTAACCGCATCCGACAAACTTTCGGCACTTAATCCGTTAAAGAAAATTCCGGTTTTACTTTCGACCACAGACTCCAAATATCCCCCGCCGTTATAGCAAATCACGGGAGTACCGAAGCTCATCGCTTCAACCGCCGTCATTCCAAAATCTTCATCTTTTTGAGCCAAAATGAAAGCTTTGGCTCCCGCATATAGCGCCGCCATCTTTTCATCCGTCACTTTTCCTAAAAATTCGATATTATTTTTTGCAATATTTTCTAGATAGTTTTCCAAAGGTCCCGAACCATATACCTTTAGGGGAAGATTGAGTTTATTGAAAGCTTTAATTATCAAATCGAAATTTTTTGCCGCCGTTAGTCTCCCCCCTGTCAGATAATAATCTCTTGAATCTGGTATTTGGAATCCGGTATCTGGTATCTCAACAGGAGGATAGATCACTGTCGAATCTTTCCTATAAAACTTTTCAATTCTCTTTTTAACTTCCTCCGAATTTGCAATGAAATAATCGACATTTTGAGCACGATTAAAATCATACTGAAGCATAAAATGGTTTACGATTAATCCGTAAAAACCGACCAGTTTGCCCATTAGTCCCCCAAATTTTCTTGAAGTGTCGTATCCATATAGATATCTTGGAGGCGTATGGCAGTAGCAAATTTCGACAGCTCCTTTTTTCTTCTCGAATCCCTTTGTCACCGCCCAGCTGGCGGAAGAAATTATCAGATCGTATTTCTTTAAATCAAAACTATTCCAAATGGCAGGGATTAAAAATCTCAAAGGTGAAATAAGGCGGTCGGCAAAAGGCAAACGGCCGAAACCCGATTGAATTATCTTTGCATCTTTAAACTTATCTGCAAATTTTCCAAGACGGGACTTTCTATATAATGAAACATAGATCGGGGCCGTCGGATAAATCTCGTGTAGTGCCAAAAGCACTCTTTCGGCGCCCCCAAAATCTATTAAATAATCATGAACTATCGCAATTTTTTGCATTAAAATAGTGAACCTTGTTTTTGACCGTCTATTTCTTTTCCGATTTTTGTAATTCGATCCGTTAATGTCTTAAAACCATACTCCGCAAAAAGTTTAATTACCTCCGGACTGTCAATTTTCCACTTTTCCATGTCTTCATAGTTAACTTTTATCGGAACATTCCTGACTATTGTAGCAAGCCTGTGGAAGAGTTTTGCGTCCGCCTTTTTAGCCTCTAACTTTTGCCGTATATTTGGCTCAATATCGTTTAAATGAGCATAAATATGATCAATACTGTCGTATTTTTCCAATAGCTTTTCTGCCGTTACCGGACCGATTCCGGCCACTCCCGGATAGTTGTCGGAGGGGTCTCCGACAAGAGCTTTATAATCAGGAATCCTGTCGGCAGGAACTCTCATCCGCTCTAAAGTTTCTGCTTCTCCAAAAAGCTTTGCATTGGTCAAACCCGCTACCGGCATGTAAAGTTTTATTCCTTTTTTATCATCAACCAACTGAAGAATATCGCGATCCCCTGTTATGATTACCACATCTTCTTTTGATTTGTCTGCGATGGTTCCGATCACATCATCGGCCTCAAAACCCGGCATTGAATAAATTGGAACTTTGGCAGCTTTGAAAAAGTCCCTGGCTTTTCCAAACTGAGAAGAAAGTTCATCGGCCGTTGGCGGTCTTTGGGTTTGATACTCCTTAAACTCTTTCTGACGAAAAGTCGGCTCCTTTTCATCAAATGCTACGGCTACCGAATCAGGCTTAAGATCCTGAATTACCCTGAGAAACATCGACACCAAGCCATAAACCGCATTAATAGGCTCTCCGCTTTTTGTAGTGAGCGGGGGCATGGCATGGAAAGCCCTGTGAAGAATAGCATTCCCGTCAATTAAGACTAACTTACCCATATGGGGATATTTTAACCCAACCGTGGCTTATTCCCAAATCACTGAAATTTTGTGCCCACAATCCTTTCGAAGTCGTCGCGGTCCAGGGTTTCCTTTTCAAGTAGAGCTTGACTAACTTTGTCTAATAGTTTTCTTTTCTCTTTAATGAGTTTTACCGCAGCTTTATATCCCGCATCCAGGAATTTCTTGGTTTGGGCGTCAACCTTCTCCATAAACGCCTGTGAATTTTGAGCCTGTTCATACCATTCCATTTGGCCAAAGTCCCCCATTCCCATGTCAGCTCCAAGGTTCATGGGTCCAATTTCCCCCATTCCGAACTCAACCACCATTGCTTTTGCGATTTTTGTTGCTTGAGCAATATCATTGGCGGCTCCACTGGTCATTTCGTTAAATACTATTTCTTCGGCTGCGCGTCCTCCGAGCATGGCTGTAATTTGTTCAAGCAAACGGGACTTTGTTTCGTGTGTCCTATCTCCCACGGGGGGAATCAATGTATGCCCCAAACTCATTCCGCGGGCAACTATAGAAATTCTATGAACCGGATCCATGTATTTCAAAAAGTGTGTGACAATTGCGTGTCCAGCTTCATGATAGGCTGTAATTTTCTTGTCCTCTTCACTTTGAAGCCTCTTTTTGGCGGGTCCAAGCTTAACCTTGGTTGAAGATTCTTCAAGATCAGCCATTGAAATCTCGCTGTTGTTACCTCTTGCGGCTCCTATTGCGGCCTCATTTAACATGTTTTCAAGATCTGCTCCCGAAAAACCGACAGTTCTATCCGCAACCTTGCTCCAATCAACCCCTTTGGCAAACTTTTTGCCCCGGGCGTGAATGTGGAGAATTGCAAGTCTTCCCTCTTTATCCGGCATATCAAGAACGATTCTTCTATCAAATCTCCCGGGCCGGAGTAATGCCGGGTCCAATAAATCCCCCCTATTTGTGGCTGCAATAACAATTACATTGTCATTCGGGGTGAAGCCATCCATTTCAACCAGTATTTGATTCAAAGTTTGTTCTCTTTCATCATGTCCGCCCATAAGTCCTCTTCCTCTTTGGCGCCCTATTGCGTCTATTTCATCAATAAAAATTATTGAGGGAGCGGAAGCCTTGGCCTGAGCAAAAAGATCCCGGGCACGGGAGGCACCCACTCCGACCAGCATTTCCATAAATTCGCTTCCTGCCATGGAGAAAAATGGCACTCCGGCTTCTCCCGCAACTGCTTTTGCCAGTAAGGTTTTACCGACTCCGCTAGGACCAACCAAAAGTGCACCTTTTGGGGTCCTGGCTCCTATTTTTCTGTATTTTGCAGGGTTTTTAAGAAAATCCACAAGCTCTTCAAGTTCTTTTTTGGCTTCATCCACTCCGGCAACATCTTTAAAAGTAATGCTTTGTCTGCCTTTGGCAAAAACTTTGGCCCTACTTCTTCCAAACGAGAAAATATCCTGCGCTCCTTTATTTTGGGCCCTCATTATGAAATAGAAAAATCCGACCATGAGAAGAATCGGCAAAAGAATTCCGGCAATGTCACCAATAACCTTAGCAGAAGACTGATCTACCACCTCATATTTTACGCTTGCAGGATCAATTCCGGAATTTTTTAGAAGGTTGGAAAAGCTTTCACTATTTTCTTTAGTGGAAAGTTTTACGCTTCCGTCTTTGTACGTCACAATCAGTTTTGTTGCGTCCACCGAGACTTTGTCAACCTTTCCATCTTTAATATCAGCCAAAAGCTGCGAAACATTTTCTTTACTGGAGCTACCAAACGTCTGAAAAGCCGCAATTATGCCCGGAATAATGAAAAAGATAACAAAAAATGTAAGGGCAATTGTCCAAAGATTAAGCTTCAGTTTGAATTGAAACTGTTTTTTCCCTTTGGGGCCTTTCTTGCCTGAATCTTGACTAAATAATTTTGTCGGATCCATACGAACGCAATTTTACACTATTACCTTACTTTTGTCCCGTTGGGAACCTTCTCCTGAAGATTGAAGAGTACCGGCCTTATATCGTTATCTCCTTCTCCCGGATCTACCATTATCATCATAACTTCGCTGAGTTCCTTATCGGGTCCTATTTTTTTTGGCTCAAGATTAACCACAAACGGATACTGTTTTCCGACAAGGTCTTCGACCTTATAAAACTTCATTATGCCGCTAAAAGCCTGTTTAATTCCCAGCTCTTTCCCTAAATCAACTGTTATTCTCATTACCCAGTGGCTCCACTCCGGTACTTCGGCTGTTACTACCGTACCAACACGGATTTCAACCTTTTCAAAATCATCGTAATTTATCAAATCCATTTATTTGAAGTAATCGATTTTCATTGCACCACGAACTTTCTTCATTGTCTCTTTTGCAACCTCACGGGCCTTTGCCGTCCCGTCCTTCAAAATCTGATCAAGAATTTCATCTTTACCTTCAAATTCCTTTCTTTTTTCCCTAATAGGCGTCAAAAAGTTGTTTAATGCGATAAACAACTTTTCTTTGACTTCGATATCCCCCACTTTGCCCTCTTTATATCTGTTTTTGAGATCTTCCACTTCGGCTTTGTCCGGATTGAAAATGTCGTGATAAATGAATACAGGGTTGCCCTCGACTTTGCCCGGATCGGTCGGGTGGACACGGTTGGGGTCTGTATACATACTCATTACTTTCTTTTTAAGCTCTTCCTCGGAATCGGACAAATAAATTGCATTTCCCAGGCTTTTCCCCATTTTGGTTGCGCCGTCAGTTCCGGGCAAGCGCTTTATCTCTCCTACAAGAGCTTCCGGTTCGGTAAAAACGTCGCCGTATAAAGAATTGAATTTCCTGACAATTTCGCGTGTTTGCTCAATCATGGGGACCTGATCCTCCCCAACCGGAACCAAATCGGCATTAAAAACGGTTATATCGGCTGCTTGTGAAATCGGATACATTACAAATCCGGCCGGAATTTGCTGACCAAAACCTTTTTGCTTAATTTCATCCTTAACTGTGGGGTTACGTAACACTCTTTCTAGAGTTACCAGATTTAGGTAAAAAACAGTCAGCTCGGCAATCTCGGGGATCATGGATTGAATTAAAATTGTGGTTTTGGTAGGATCAATTCCAACTGCTAAATAATCCAGGAGTACTTCTTTAATATTGTCTCTGACTTTTTCGGGGTTTTCAAAATTGTCTGTTAGGGCCTGTACATCAGCAATCATCACAAATTGGTCATAACTACCCTGAAGCTTTACTCTATTTTTCAAGCTCCCTACATAGTGCCCCAGGTGCATTCGGCCTGTGGGCCTGTCGCCAGTTAAAATCCGTTTTTTGTCCATATCCTGCTCAATTATAACTCAAAAACTACTTATACGCTCCCTGTCTGTGAAGAATTCTTATAACTGCCACATATAAAGATTTTTTTATTATTTGGTAAATAATTCTGTAGGGCCAAGCTCTCAAAGAGTAACACCCTTTTAATTTTCCTCCCAATAACTTGCCAATGAAGGGATCTTTAGATAGATGGAGAAGTTTTTTATCTATTTTCTTTTGTTCAGACTTGGATAGATCGGAATAATCTTTTTCGGCTTCCCGCGACAAAATTACGCGCATTACTTATTATATTTCTTTTTTAGGTCTTCCCAAGTAATATATCGCCCATTCTTAATATCTCCCTTGCCTCTCATAATCGCCTCATAGGCTCCAGGGATAGCCATTATTTCAGCCGTTTCTTCCAGTGATTCCAATTCTTCTATACCAATGAGGACAGCTTTTGGCTCACTGTTTACGGTAATCAGGAAACGAGATAACCCCTCTCCAACTTTATCAACTAGGGTGGGTAGTTTTGATCTTGCGTCAGAAATGCTAATTATTCCAGTCATAAGAATATTGTACAAGATATTGTACAAAGTATCAAGAGGGTAAACTTGTGCCAACGAGAGGATTCGGACCTCTGACCTCAGTCTTATGAAAACTTTGCTCTACCACTGAGCTACGTTGGCATAAGCGTATTTTACCAAATCCTGCTCCCCTGTGCTATAATTCCTCTTGTTAGTTATATGCGGGGTAGTGTACGGCTGCACGTGAGGCTCAAAATGGGCTCAATTAATTTGTTAATTGATATCTTGGCTGTATCGGCGAAACCTAAAATTTAGTCATGGCAACGCCGAGGCAATCTGCATTCAATTTGGATGTAGCGAGTCCGTAGAGACTATACGCCAAGCCCTGAACATGTTTCAGGGAAGACATAGTCCGACACTCCAGGAAACTGGAGAAACGCGAAAAGCATAATCTCGCAGGCTGGGTTCAACTCCCAGCCCCGCAACCAAAGTTACATAAACAACTTCAACCACTTTTTCCAATTGGGATCAGGAAGGGTGTTTTCTTCAAGTGCTATCTGGGGAGCAAGTTTTCTAAGGATTTCGGAGTCCGGCAAGATAACTATTGACTCCCCTTCTTTGGCAAAGCCAAGCCTGTCTCTTATTTGTTTTTCGATGAACGCTTCTCCTTGAGTTTGGGCGATTTCGGCCTCAAGTTGGGTATTTTCCTCCCTCATTTTTTCTATCTTTTCTTTCTCCTTTTGAACCGTACTGTTTATACTTCCTACTCTTCCGATATTTTTGATTGTCGAGACAAGAAGAAAAAGAACGAAAATCCACATAGCCATACCGATAAGCTTTTTGGCCTTGATTTTGGCTTTTTCGATTATTTTTATCATATCATCCTGTAATACGTTGACATCTTCAAAATTTGGGATATAATTGCTCTGTAATTATCAGTATGACACAAGAACCGATCAAAAACCTTTTTCCCAAGTTTATCGAGTCCCTTAAAGTAAAGGGGCGCTCTCCTGCGACCGTATTGGCTTACAGAAGTGACCTATCTCAGCTTGTGGACTACTTGGTTAAAAGACAAAGGGTATTGCCCGAACAGGTCAGACCGGATGATCTTGACAGCTTCCGTGACACTCTTTTGGCCGATAAATACACCCCAAAGTCGGTAAGTAGGAAGCTAAATGCCGTTAAAACCTTCTTCAGATGGATGATTTCGGAAAATATAATCACTTCCGATGTTTCGGCTTCGGTTGCCCATCCCAGAATCGAAAATACTCTACCCAAGTTTCTTTCCCAAATGGAATATCGGGCTTTGAGAGACGTTGTCAGGGGTGACACTCGAATCGCTGCAATTATAGAGCTGATTTTGCAAACCGGACTTAGGATTTCCGAGGTTGCCGGCCTTAAAACAGCCAATATAATCAAAGATTCACTCAAAATTGATGCCTACGCCACACAACCGGAAAGAAACGTGCCTGTAAATAAACCAGCTACAGATGTATTAGCCTCATATATGGCAATCCGTCCCAAAGCCGATTCTCCCTATGTCTTTATCAGTAAAAACGGCAAAGCCTTGGCTGTCAGAAATATCCGCGCCTCAATCGCCAGATATGTTCAAAGAGCAGAGCTTCCCAACTATTCCGTAAATGATCTTAGAACCACATTTATCGTTGAAAACTTGAAGGCCGGAGTTGATATTGTTCTTCTTTCTCAAGTAACGGGCCACAGACGTCTTTCGACAACCGAAAGATATTTGGAGCTTGCCCAAATAACCGAACCCGGCAAAAAGCAAACCCTCATAGAGTTATAAAAAGCTTCTTTGCTATAATACGTCGTAGCTACCAAAAGGGCTTGTCGTTTAATGGTAGGACACGACTCTTATAAAGTCGATGCCATGGTTCGATTCCATGCGAGCCCACATACTTTGGAGTTATTTCTTCTTGAAAGCCTGAGGCATCTCTTCCCAGTCCCTATTTTTTCTTATTTTGAGGTTCTTTTTCCAAATCGCATCAAGGGCTGACATATCAACACCAAGTTTTTTGGCCAGTCCCAATATCCCGATTGTGTCTTTGGGAAAACATGCTCCTCCAAATCCCCTATCCCCATCGGGTCCCGGAACTCCCAAATGTTTTCCGATCCTGGGATCCGCTTCAACTGCCGCCCGTACCTCAAGATAATTTGCTCCAACTTCTTGGGCAATATCGTAAAATTCGTTGGCAAGAAGTACTTTGGAAGCCAAAATGATATTACTCATGTATTTAATTAGCTCCGCGCTTACTGAACTGACAATAAAGTAAGGTTGATCTTTGGGAAGAATTGTTTCATATAATTTTTGAATCCTAAAACCTATATCGGAGTTGTCACAACCGATCACCGTTCTAAACGGTTTGAGAAAGTCGGCATTTGCATTTTCCTGAGTCAAAAATTCGGGATTCATGACAAAATTAACCCCGGGGAATTTCTCCGACATCTTTCTTATTGTTCCCGGAAGTGAGGTTGATTTAATAATTAGGATCTTGTCGGTTCCCGATACCTTGGGGGCAACTTGCCCCACTACTTCCTCCACAATACTCATATCCATGCCACTATAGTCACTAAAAATCGGAGTTGGAACTGCGACAAAAATATAGTCGCTTTTTTCGATTACCTCATTTAGAGTGTTTGGACTTTTCTTAAATTTATCAAACCAGAAGATTTTGTTTTGTGGATTTGTGGCAAACCCCTCACCCGTCGCCTGCCCCACATATCCGTAGCCTATTACACCGATTTTCATAAGTGAAAGAATATCATAGCTTCGCTCTTCGGGCAATCTCCGCCTCAACAAGTTTTGCATCACGTCCGTATTTAAGTCTGCTCATTTCTTTAATAATTTCGGCTACTCTGGGACTTTCCATGGCTTTTATCTTACTTAAATCCTTGGTCGTATCGATAGAAAACGGAGGAACCGGCTCATTGTTAACTATAGTTTTAATGAAAGCGTGATACCTTTCGACATTAAGTAGGTCATCCTCGCCAAAAACGGGGGCGAATTCATGAGCCAGGTAGCTGGCATCACTTACCCCTACTCTATAAGCGACAATTGTTCCGACATTGCCAAAGACGGCATTTTTTACTTCTTCTTCAACCTGACCGATAAATTGGTTGGCTACACAAAGACCAAGTCTATATTTTCTGGCCTCGGAAAGGATTACGGCAAAATCAGGTGTGGCAAAATTCTGAAACTCATCAACATAAAAATAAAAGTCGCGTCGGTTCTCCATATCTACATCCACTCTGCTCATGGCGGCCATCAGAACCCGTGGAACCAAAATTAGACCCAAGAAGTTGCTGTTTTCTTCTCCCAGGCTGCCCTTGGCCAAATTAATAAGCAAGATTTTGCCTTCATCCATTACTTTCCGTAAATCGAATGAACTCTGGGATTGTCCGATGATATTTCTGATTAATTTATTCGTGACAAATCTTCCAAATTTCGAGGTGATGTAGTCCAAAACTTCCGATTTATGGAAGTCCGATGTTTGGGCAATCTGATCTGTCCAATAACGTCTGATAATGGGGTCTGTAACTTTGGGTAAAAGCTCCTGGACAAATCTGGCATCAGTCAAAATTCTCATGATTTCCACAAAAGTGCTTCCCGGTTCATACATTGCGGTAAGCATGGCGTTTCTAACGGCATGTTCAAACCTTGGGCCCACTATTCCTGTTTTATAGGGATCAAAAAGCTTATACATCATGTTTATCACTGCTGTGGCTGCAAAATGTTTTTCGTCCTCGGTTCTGGCCTCAAGAAGGTTAAGACCCAACGGGCGTTCGGTATCGCTTGGATTAAAATAAATCACGTCCTCGGCACGCTCGGGTGGAATAAGTTTTAAAATATCCTCAATTGCATCTCCGTGGGGATCCATGAAGCAAAGCCCCTTACCTTCACGGATATCCTGTAAAATCAAACTTTTAAGAAGCTCGGACTTTCCCGTACCGGTTTTTCCGATAACATAGACATGTCTCATCCTGTCTTCTTTACCGATAAAAACCTGCCTTTTAATTCCCCGATAAGCGCTGCTTCCCAGATAAAGCCCTTCGTTGGGAATTTGGGAAGGAGCCGGGGCGGTTTTTGAATTTAACCAAAAGAGATGAGGGGTTGTGATTTGTTTATTGGGAAAGTGAAAAATTGTAGCCAACTCTTCAGAATTAAGTATTGAGGCATGATTTCCAAAAAGATTAAACATCGGTTGATATCTGTAAAGAAAGTCTTCCATAAAAGACGCCTTGCGATACACCTTACGGCTTTTCAAATTGTTCAAGTCTCCCGCAAACTGAGCCAAGGAGCTGCCTATATTTGCCACATGACTTTTGGCGGATTCTTCATTCTCCGAAATCGCAATCACACGGATTGAAGTTTCAAAGCCGGGCTTACTTACTTTTGCCTCAACCGCCTCCAATGTTTTGGCGGATGTGGAAAACTTTGCGCGTTCAGGATCACTCTCCTGTTTTTTGGTATCTCCAATAAATTTACTCCCCTCTTTTTGCCAAGAGCTATCCGCGGGAGAAATTAAAACCTGTATTACCGCCGCCTCTCCCTGTCCCATTTTGGCAAGAGCCGATGTTATACCAAGCATTGGGTCGGTAGCCAAATCCTTAAAAGTTTTCAGAGGATAAATATTGCTTTTGCCCAGTTGAAAGGATTTATAGGCAACGCGTCCTTCACTGCCAAAAACATTGTATTCATCGACCTCGATAATTTCCGCATCCGCATATGCTCCGTTTATTTGTTTTTCTATTAAATCCTTAATCTTTTTCGGAGCCCAAACATAAAAACGGATATCTTCCTGCTTAGCAACAATCTCAAAGGAAATTGCCGGTTGAACAGAAAACTTTTGCTTCCATCCTCCTTTTTTCATTGAATAAAGAGACGCATATAACTGTTCCATAACATCTATTTTTATTTCGTTATTTCTGGGAACCGCTATTTGAAGAAGGACCGAATCTATTGAATTTGCCTCTCTGTTCCTGTTTTTAAAATATATAAAAAGTGCATATCCAAGTGATACCAGCAAAAAAAATGCTATAGCAATTAATACCGCAGCAAATATGATACCTGTGAAATTTATCGTGTCTAAATACATTTCAACTTTTTCCCAAAATACGCCAACCGAAATACAAAGCTTTCTTGATAACCCGTATCCAAAACATTCCAAGCCATGTCAATGAAGATGTGATAGACCCTTTTGACCAACCAGTAAGAGTTGTGTCGTCAGCAGGAGGCTGAATTGTAATAACTTGAGCCGGTGGGGTTTGAATCAGTGGCTGACCTTTGTCATCCTTAATCTGTGCCGTAAAGTTCTTTTGAACCACTTTTACTCCGGATTGGTTTAGTGTTTCGGGAACTATAAATTCAGCCTCTTTTACTTCCTGAATTTGAGGTTGTTCGGGTTTTAGAATCTCGGGTGTACCTGCCATACAAAATCATTGTATATCAGATAACTACCTCATCCAAGCCTTTTCTTTAATTTTTTCTTTAAAGTTTGAGTACCTCGCCAAGGTAAAAACATAATCGGAAAGTCGATTTAGATAGATAAGTAAAATAGGACTAACTTTTTCTTTCCGGGAAAGAGAAACCACCTTTCTTTCTGCGCGTCTGATAAATGTCCTTGCCATAAAAAGAAGGCTTCCACCGTGCCCCCCTCCCGGAAGAATAAAGTGAGTTAATTTTGGAAGAGCTTTATCCATTCCGTCAATTTCTTTTTCCATTTCGTGGGGCAAATTGTTATCTATCTTAACTTTCGCACCAGCCAGAACCGCCCCTACTTCAAAAAGATGTCTTTGAATCTCGGTTATCTTAAATTCGAGTTTCTTATTTCTAATAAAAGAGGCTGCCAACCCTAAGAAAGTATTAGCCTCGTCAATGGAGCCGATTGCCTCAATCCGCAAAGAGGCCTTACTGACCCGGATCTTTTTTGATTTACCGGTAGAAAAGAGTCCGGTTTCTCCTTTATCCCCTGATTTTGTAACTATAGACATTCAAATTAACACTCGGAGTGCCCGCACGCATGGCATTTGGCGCAACCTTCTTCATAGACAAGTGCCGGGGATCCGCACGAAGGACAAATATCCCCAACCGTATTCATTCCGACTTCTGTCGGAGTCTCTTGAATTTGAACCTGTAAAGGCACTTGATGACTATCTCCGTTACCACTAAAACCAAAATGGAGAGAAAAGGCTTTGGCCACTGCATCAGGCAGGGATCTGATTTTATTCGGACCAAATCCTACAGACCGGCTTCCCCCTATTCCTCTAAGTTGATCAACAATCTCTTTTGCGCGCTCACGGGGTGGAAGGTGGTTTCCGAATCTGAGAGTTGTTGAGATCATGCGTCCCAAGGCCTCAGCCATTGCGGCAACTTCACTTCCCGCTTTTCCTATTGTTATAAAAACTTCAAACGGATTTCCCTCGGGATCCTGGTTAACGGTTATAAACGCGCTTCCCAATGGTGTAGCAATTTTATAAGTGGCCCCGTCTACCCTGATTGGTCTTTCCTGTATTAGTTGTGTCTGCGGGGCACCGTTCTCTGTTACTGTTTTTTTATTTACTCCGAGGTTAAGAACCTGCTCCCCTTTACTTCCGTCCCTGAAAATTGTAATTCCTTTACAATTTGTCTCCCAAGCCAAAAGATATGCTTTTTTAACATCATCAACCGTTGCGTCATGTCTGAGGTTGATGGTTTTACTTACTGCGTTTTCCGTATATTTTTGGAAAACCGACTGTGTTCTTATGTGCCATTCAATATCTACCTCGTGAGCCGTACCAAAAGTACGCCGGACGTCTTCGGGGATTTCGGGAATATCACGGACAACTCCCTTTTCCGCTACTTTTGCCATGAGACCATCCGACCAAAAACCACGGGCCCTTGCTACCTTTTCAAATTCCGGATTCACAAATGACATTTTGCGGTCGAGGTGTTTGTCTTTAACTATATGTTGGTAGGCAACTGCAAACATGGGTTCAATTCCGCTGGAAGCCCCGGCAATTATTGAGATTGTTCCGGTTGGGGCAATCGTCGTAACGGTTGAATTTCTCCTGGGAGCCTCTTCTCTATATATCGAAACCGGCCAAAGAAGGAACGGCCCGCGCTCTTTTGCCAATTTTCTGGTCTCGTCAACCGCTTCTTTTTCAATAACCTTCATTATTTTCTCTCCAAGCTTCATTGCCTCTTCACTGTCGTAGGGAATTCCCAAACTGATAAGCATATCTGCCCATCCGCCGACACCTAAACCGATTCTTCTGGTATTAAATACGGTTTTTCTAATCTGATCCAAAGGATAAGGATTCACCTCAATTACGTTATCCAAAAATCTGACGGTCTGATGGGTTACTTTTTTAAGTTTTGTCCAGTCAACATCTTTTTTGTCTCCACTACTTTTGACAAAATATGTAAGAAAAATACTCCCAAGATTACATGCGTCATACGGATAAAGAGGTTGTTCTCCACAGGGATTGGTGGACTCTATGGGACCTAATACCGGGACGGGGTTAGCCGTACCTGCGTTGATTTTATCGATAAAGATAAGTCCGGGATCCCCGCTCCTCCATGCTCCATCCGCAATTTCATCAAAAACCCGTCTGGCTGAAATAGTTCCGGTAGCTTCTTTTGTTTTGGGACTAATAAGTTCGTAGTCTTCATCTTTATAATATGCATCAATAAATTTATCGGTAATGGCAACCGAAATATTAAAGTTTGTTATTCCACCCTCTTCTTTACAATGAATAAATTCCAGAATATCGGGATGGTCCACTCTGATTATTCCCATATTGGCTCCCCTTCTTTTACCTCCCTGTTTAACCTCATTTGTTGCCGCATCAAAAATTCTCATAAAGGAAACTGGGCCGGATGCTGTTCCCGAAGAAGTTTTGACAATCGACCCGTTGGGCCTGAGTCTACTGAAAGAAAAACCTGTCCCTCCTCCGGTTTTGTGGATTATTGCCTGATATTTAAGAGCGTCAAAAATTCCCTCCATGGAATCTTCTACTGGTAAAACAAAACAGGCAGAATATTGAAGTCCGTTGCCTGTTCCGGCATTCATGAGAGTTGGAGAATTGGGTAAAAATTCCTTTGAAACCATTAAATTGTAAAATTCTTTGGCTCTGTCATTTACATCTTTTCTTTTCGCTCCCCATCTTGCCTCAGCTGAAGCAACTTCCCAAGAAACTCTCCAGATCATATCTTCCGGAGTTTCAACAGGCTCTAGATTGTCGTTTTTAACAAGATATCTTTCGGCAAGAACTTTCAGGGCTTGCTCAGTCCATGTGCCTTGAGATAATTCAGAATCTCTTTCCGGTCGTTCTCCAATTTTCTTTTTAATTTCGGCGATTATTTCTTCATAGGAAGGAGCAATAAGATCCATCATCGAAATTTTTGTTTCGCCGTTTTTGTATACAAACTTAGTTTTTTTAGTTTTTACCGGCTTTTTAATTGTTTGTAATCTCATATTAAATTAATTTTTCAAAGTCACCCAAATCTTCAAATTCAAGGTAAACGCTTGCAAATCTTAACCAGGCAACTTTATCAACCTTCTTTAATCTTTTCAAAACCGCGTTTCCGATAATCCGAGTCGGTATTTCCTGTTTATCACTCCTTAGCATCTCCATTTCAACCTGATCGACTATATCATCAACCAAGTCCAGGGATACCGGGCGTTTTTCAATCGCTCTAAGAATTCCCCTCTTAACCTTCTCTTTGTCAAAAACTTCGCGTCTTCCGTCTTTTTTTATCACCCAAAGAAAGCTTTTTTTTACTTCTTCCGTCGTTGTAAAACGCTTACCGCATTTTCCACATTCCCTGCGGCGTCTGATAGAGCTTCCTTCCTCTATTGTTCTGCTTTCCAAAACACTTGTATCCGCTGCGTTACAAAAAGGACATTTCATTTGCTTTCACACATGTAAAGAAAATACTCTACTACTAGTGATGACACTGATTTTCAAACACTACCCCTAGACTGTCAACTGGTAAGATTTTATACAAAGTGTATCAACCCAAGCATGGGGTATGCCTAAGATTTTATTAATTCCTGTAGTTTTTGCGGTAATTAAAATACGGCAATTTTTCAGGTCTTACAAAAAGTATAAATAAGTGAAGCGATTAACCCGATTAGTCCCCATCAAACGGACTAATCGGAACGGGCAGTCCCTTGGAATATAACGCGTCTCTGGCAGCTTTATATGAATTTTTTGAATAATCTTCCATTTTTGCAATAAAAGGTTTTGCGTCCTCCGGTACCAAAGGTATCAGGCTCTCCAATACTTCCCTGTGTTTTAAGGAAGCGGTTGCCAGTTTAAATAAAAACGCAGATGTATCATTACCCTGCGCTCTTGCCAGTGCATCCTCCGCTACGGCAATTTCGAGATATTTCTCCCCTTTTGTTAATGTGGATATGGCAATATCGGGATTTTTCTTTTCCAAAAGTGTCCGGCCAGACATTAATCTTTTATCCGAAAAAAGAAGTGCAAGCTCTGCCTTTCTTGTATGCGACGATGTTATTGCAAACCAAATTCTGTCTCTTGCGGCTTTTAAAACCCAAAGAGGACTGTCGGGCAATATCCTTCCCTGATGAGGAAATTGATAGTTGACCTCTGAAGACTCTGCTCCCAATATGGAAGTTTCCGGAAAGGTAGCTGTAAACGAATATGAAATTGACGTTGTTTGTAAGATCGAAATTGAAAGAATGGCAAAAGCAAAGGCAAAAACCCCGGAAATGAGTAATAACTTTTTAAACATCAGGTAACACAATGGTACTTATGTACTCAAATGAAGTCAAGTTAACGGAAAAGGATAATTGGCCATTCCCAAAGGACATGGAGAAGAACGGATCCGGTTATGTTCTTTGTTCTGCCAAAAATAAAGGCCGAGCCCATTCCAAAAAGAGCCGTAAGAGACAAATAAACTATTCCCTGTGACAAAGAATAGCCCCAAACAAAGAAAACGATGGGAATATGGATTGCTGTCCAAAGAAGAGTTTGAATAACATTGGCAAGCAATTCGTTCTTTAAGGCAATCAATAGTCTGCTAAAAATGTAACCCCTAAAGGCCGTTTCTTCCGAAAACGCCGTTACAAATGAAAGGCCAAGCGAAGTCATGAAAGGCACGCTTCCCAAATTTGCCCCAAAATAAAAACCTCCGTACTTCAGAAAGTTGGTAAGAAGCCCCTCTGCTACAAATATTGCGCCAAGCCCGATCGAAAGATAGATAGCAGGAAAAAGCTTTTTAAACGTTAATCCCAGAGAGGAAATGCCAAATCCTTCTTTTTTGAGAAACCAAAATACAGGCACCAACCAAAGAATAGGCTTAACTACAAGTTCCTCAACCTGATCGGGTAAACGGAAAAGAAAACGGTAAAATGCCCAAATGAGGATCAGATAAACAGAATAAACAGTAACGTTTTTAATTATTGTGGTTTTGGCTACCATTTCTTCGGCTAACTTATTTTACACTCTTTAAACGACTCATCAATTACGTTAATTATCATTTCAATTCTCTCTCTCGCTTCGGTAAGGGTAATTGTATTTTTTTCATTCGGAAACCAATGGAAAGTTAAATTTCTACTTAACCTCCACGCTTCCCAAAGATTCTCGGCAAGTTTACTCCCTTGACAGTATTCGGCTATTTTGTCATAAACACCATTACGTCTAAGTTCCTTCGGAAGAGACGGGTTTAGGGCTTTTCCGATCCTGAAATGTTTGCCATAATAATCTTCTTCCGTAATAAAATTCAAGTCAAAAAAAAGTTTTTTCAAAAATCCTTCATAAGCTTTCGCTGCGGGGAAAACGACAAATGAATAATCATGAAATTGTTTTTTTCCACCCGGAAGGTCAGCTCCCCAACTTTCTACAGCTCTATAAATAAACTCTGATGTCGAAAGAAGTCTTTGAAGATCGCTGCCAAGGTATCCCCACCAGGATCTTTTTTCCAATTGTTCGATCGTTTCCATTCAAAATTAATTGTATCAAAAAAGTTTGAGGTATACTTTGTATACGGTATAATTCTGTCTTCCAATGAAAAAGGGTAAAAAAATAATTTCTGGCTTTACTCCCAAGCTTAAAAATCTTTTTACAACAAGACATGGAATAAAAAGTGTGGTCTATTGGGGGGTCGTTTTAATTGTAGGGATATATCTTTTTTGGGGAATTCCCCTCCCTACCCGCCTTGCTTCGGAAACACTTCCTGTTTCAACAAAAATTTTTGACAGAAATGGAAAATTGATTTATGAAATCTATACGGATAAAAAAAGAACTCCGATTAAACTGAGTGATGTGCCAAAATATTTCAAAGATGCCACAATTTCTATAGAAGACAAAAACTTCTACTCCCACAGGGGTTTTGACATACTGGGGATAGTAAGAGGACTTTCCAAGATCATTACTGCGGGACGTGCCGAGGGCGGATCAACCCTGACTCAGCAGCTGGTAAAGAATGCACTTTTAACAGACGAGCGAACTATTCGGCGAAAAGCCCAGGAGGTGCTTTTGACAACAATAATTGAAGGTATATATTCAAAAAATCAGATTTTGGAAATGTATTTAAATACCATCCCTTACGGAGGAACTGCGTATGGCATTGAAGCGGCAAGTGAAACTTACTTCGGCAAACAAGTAAAGGATCTTAATTTGGCCGAATCGGCACTTTTAGCAGGTCTTCCGCAGCGCCCATCAACCTATTCCCCGTTTGGCGCTCATCCTGAGCTCGCAAAGAGCCGTCAGGCAGAAGTTCTAAAACAAATGGTTGCCAATAGATATATCAGCCAGGAAGAATCAGACAATGCCTACAAAAGTTCTTTGGTCTACGCATCAATCAAGCCCCCACAAGCACCCCATTTCGCTCTTTGGATAAAGGAACAATTGGCTGACAAATACGGAGAAAAAATGGTGGAACAAGGAGGTTTGAGAGTAAATACCACACTTGATCTGGATATTCAGAATTTTGCCCAACTCGCTGTCGCCACAGAAGTCGGTAAACTTAAAAAACAAAAAGTCGGAAACGGTGCCGTTATCGTAACCCGCCCGGGAACGGGGGAAATTTTGGCTATGGTAGGATCAAAAGATTATTTTAGTTCTGACGAGGACGGAAAAGTAAACGTAACACTTGCCTCACGTCAACCCGGAAGCTCAATAAAACCCCTAAATTACGCCCTTGCAATAAAAGACCAAAAGATTACTCCGGCAACAGCACTTGCCGATGTACCCACCTGTTTTGATGTATTCGGTCAAAAAAGTTATTGTCCGGTAAACTATGACGGCACATTCCATGGACTTATTGAGGCGAGATTTGCCTTGGGAAATTCCTACAACATTCCTGCCGTTAAGGTTCTTGCTTTAAACGGAGTTGAAAATTTCATTGCCTTTGCAAAGCAAATGGGTTTAAGCACCGTAACCGATCCCAAAGGCTACGGACTTTCGGCAACTTTGGGAGGACTTTCCGTAAAACCATATGATATGGCAGTAGCTTTTGGGGTTTTTGCAAATCAGGGAATTGAACAGCCTCTTATTGCTATAACAAAAGTTACGGATTGGAAAGGTCAGACTTTAGAAGAGTTTGACCCTGTAAAAAATACACTCACAGGAACACGCATCTTGGAACCGAGCGTCACATTTTTAATTTCCCACATACTTCTTGATAATAACGCCAGAGTTGCTGCTTTCGGCGACCGTTCATTCTTAAACGTTTCCGCTCATCCCGAAGTTTCAGTTAAAACCGGTACCACTAATGACAGGCGCGATAACTGGACTATTGGTTATACTTCCAATGTCGTTGTTGTTGCCTGGGTGGGAAATAATGATAATTCTCCGATGAGCGGCGCGGTTTCGGGAGTATCTGGTGCTTCACCGATATGGAATAAAATAATCAAAGTTGTACTGGATAAGGCAGAAAAAGGAGCATACGACCCGAATGAAAAAGGACACTCTTGGCCAAAACAACCCGACGGAGTGGTAGGGGCCACAATTTGTTCCGATACGGGAGGAGCTCCCCCATCGCAAGACCCGGGAGCCCCCGGCTGCCCGACAAGATTTGAGTATTTTTTGGCAGGAACCGTTCCGGGAACATCAAATATCGTAAACCAGGATGTATTTATAAATAATGCCACGGGGCAACTTGCTGCTCCAACCGATCCCCCCGACCAAATTCATACGGAAAATAAACCAACCTATACAGATCCCGACGGAACTCTTTATTGTCTGACTTGTCCGATCGCCTCCGCCTCGGCAACAATTAAATATCCTCTACGGTAACAATCCGTCTTTATTCATTGTATTAAGCCTGATGTGGGGTTAAAATACGCCCAAATGGTCAAGGCTGTTAAACGTATATTGATCCTAACCGGTAAACCTTTATATTTCCTTATATCCAAGTTAACCCTCGGTCTTACCTTTTTGATTTACGCAACAACCCAAACCAGTAAAAAACGAAAAAAGACAAAAATCGTTTACAAATGCTTCGGAATACCCAAATTTAGTCTTCCCAAAATTACCATACCCAAGTTTAAGATTCCGAAAATCGGCCCGGCATTGAAACTCGATGAGCTTAGGATAAACCTTCTCGGATTAAAAATTCGGGCCCGAATAAATAAAATAGCCGTAAAATTATCCAAAACGCTCCATGGCCGCAGGATTAAACCCAAAATAAAGTTGCTTTTGCCTTTTTTAATTGTTCTTTCTTTAATTTTTACTTTTTACTTTTTTATCCTCAAAGGTCTTCCCTCCTCTAAAGAACTTGCAAACCGGGAGTCTCAGGTTTCTACAAAAATATATGACCGAAACGGCAATCTTCTTTACAAAATTTATAAAGACCAAAATAGAAGCATAGTTCCCCTAACCCAAATTCCGATACATGTAAGGCTGGCAACATTGGCTGCGGAGGATGCCGAATTTTACTCCCATCCCGGGTTTTCAATTAAAGGAATTTTTAGAGCCGTAGTCCAAGACCTTCAGACCGGTTCGATTCAAGGAGGATCAACCATTACTCAACAACTTGTCAAAAACACTCTTCTCACTCCTGAAAAAACAATAACCAGAAAAATCAAAGAGCTGATTCTTTCGGTTGAGGTTGAGGCGAACTATACCAAAGATCAAATTTTGGAGATGTATCTTAATGAAGTAAGTTATGGGGGAACGGCATATGGGATAGAGGAGGCTTCAGAATCCTACTTCGGAAGAAGTGTGGCGAGTATCGATTTGGCAGAAGCAGCGCTCCTGGCGGGGTTGCCTAAAAGTCCAACTGCCTATTCACCGTTTGGACCTACTCCAGAGCTTGCCATGGAAAGACAAAGGGAAATTCTTCATCTGATGCAGGTGAACAAATTTATTACAGCCGAGCAGGAGCAGGCAGCAGCAAATGAAAAAATAGTTTTTATTCCCAATAAAACCGCAATAAAAGCCCCGCATTTTGTCATGTACGTAAGACAACTATTGGTCGATAAATACGGTGAAGACATGGTTGAAAAGGGAGGCTTGGAAGTTACCACCAGTCTTGACCTGCCTATACAAGAAACAGCCGAGCAGGTCGTTCAGGTAGAAGTTGAAAAACTGCGTGGGCTTAATGTTGGTAACGGCGCGGCACTTGTGGTTAACCCGCAAACCGGCGAAATCTTGGCAATGGTAGGGTCAAAAAATTATTTTGACATTGCCAAGGACGGAAACGTCAATGTAACCACAAGCGTCAGGCAGCCGGGGTCTTCAATTAAAGTGGTTAACTATGCCTACGCTTTAGCAAACGGCTATACTCCAGCAACCATAATTGATGATTCAAAAATTACGTATGTAACGGCCGGTACAACCCCATATTCCCCTGTTAATTATGACGGAGGGTTTAAAGGAAATCTCCCCTTACGAAGTGCTCTTGCCCAAAGCCGCAACATTCCGGCAGTAAAAGTTTTAGCTTCATACGGTGTTTCCAAAATGATTACACAAGGACAAAAAATGGGAATTACAACCTGGACAGATCCTTCCAATTACGGTCTTTCGTTAACTTTAGGAGGGGGTGCCGTAACCGCACTTGATTTGTCAAAAGTTTACTCGGTTGTGGCTAATTATGGAAAACGTCCTGAATTTCTTCCAATCTTGTCGGTAAAGGATTTTCGGGGCAGGGTTCTGGAAAAGAATAATCCCGTTACAACAGATATAGTTGACCCCAGAGTCGCCTTTATCCTTACCGATATTTTAAAAGATAATAATGCGCGTGCTCCGGAGTTTGGATTTAATTCATATTTGGTAATCAAGAATCATCCTGAGATTGCAGTCAAAACCGGAACCAGTAATGATCTTAGGGACAACTGGACCGCCGGGTATAATCAAAATTATCTCGTGGTGACTTGGGTCGGCAATAACGATAATTCTCCAATGAGTCGTATTGCCTCGGGAGTAACGGGAGCGTCCCCCATCTGGAATAAAATTATGTCAGCGATATTAGCTAACACTCCTTCCATTGACTGGAAAGTACCCGACGGAGTAAGCAAGGTAAATATCTGTGTAATTACCGGAACGTTACCATGCAATAACTGTCCGACAAAACAGGAGTGGTTTTTGGATGAAAATAAACCAACTAAATATTGTTCTCCCGATCAAATCGAAAAAATAATTCATCCGACTCCGATTCCGGGCTCAAATATTCTTGATAGCGGGGCGAGTACGGAAGTTAGGCACTAAGTTCCTTGTACAAAAGATATAAAGGAAGTATAAAAAGTCCCCCACAAAGACTATTGATGATTGATCCTACTCCGTAAGGAATCATTGTTAAAAACATTTGGACTATTACGGTAAAGGCGCCAAAAACAAGAAGTCTTCCAAGTATTTTCCAATAAATTCCTTTTACAAGGTCTTTGCTTTTTAATAATGCATCCTTAACCCCTAAACCTTTTTCAACTGCGGCGAACCGGCTAAAGGCAAACCAAACAACAAAGATAACTCCCGGAATAATCAGAAGCACGAAGCCGAATAAATAGATTAAAGTAAGAGCTGAACTTAAAAGTAAAAAAATCCAATATTTTGGAAGTGCCGATTCATAGGTTCTTCTTACCGAAAGTTCGCCGTCCCCAATTATCTTACCCACCGCGATTATTCCCGAGAGCGCAACAAAAACACTTATAAGTAAATATATTAGTTGAAGTAGTACTACTCCCGAAATCATCCAAACTGAGCTTGAATTCTTAATATTTTCGGGTAAATAATTTTGGGCAATAGATATGATCGAAAAAAATGCCATGGGTAAATAAATTTGAATTAAATAAATAAAATTTTCCTTTTTGGCAAAAATAGCGACGGCTTTCTTAATTAAATCAAAGGGGGACGTTAGTTTTTGCATTTCAATTATTTCCGATTATTATAGTTTCTTCCTTAAATATATTCAAAGAGTTAATGTCAAATTTCGGCAATCTTATATGAATAGATTCTTTTTTTCTTGCTCCAATGGTCAGTATGGCTGAAATAATCACCGTAGCAAGCAGAATGACGAGTACTATCATTCTTTCTTTCTTACCCCAAGGCTTGGGGGGTTCTTTCCTTTTTTTTCGATTTTGAGGTTTAAGATCCCGGAATTTTTTTGTCAGTTTTCTGTCCTCTCCGGTTTCTTCCTCACTAAATTCATCCTCATCCTCAAATTCTTCTTCTTTATTTCTTCCAAAGAGTGCCATAAGAGGTATTTATTTCCTCCTTTTATCCCAAATTTTTTCGTCTACCATATTTTCGGGTTTTACGCCGCTAGTTACATCCAAAATGGCACCAACAGCCTGTTCTCCCATTTTTCTTCTGGCTTCGAATGTCGCCGAAGCAATATGCGGAGTCATAATAACATTAGGCATTGATATGAGCTTCGGGCTGACATTCGGTTCGCTTTCAAAAACATCCAAGGCTGCCGCTGTTAATTTTCCGCTTTCCAATGCTTCTATCAAATCGCTTTCGTCAACTATTGGACCCCTTGCGGTATTTACCAGGTAAGATCCTTTTTTCATCTTGTCGAAAGCACTTTTATTTATCATCCCCCGGGTTTCGTCGGTTAGAGGAACATGAAGAGTTACAAAGTCGGATGTTGCCAAAAGCTCGTCCAGAGAAACAAATTTAATTCCCAGTTCTTTTTCCACTTCCGGGTCCGGCTCGTGTTTATTATAAAGAACCGTAAGATCATACCCCTTGGCGCGTATGGCAACCATTGAACCGATTCTTCCCAAACCTATTATTCCCAATGTTTTGCCTTTTACGGAAGGGCCAAGAAACAAGTCCGGCTCCCAACCTTTGTACCCGCCGGTTTCGGCAAAATAACCCTGATGCCTTACAAATTCATCGGATTCAACTATTCTTCTTGCCAACGCCAAAATCAAAGCCCATGTATGTTCCGCAACGGCTTCATTTACTTCTGTACTCGGAGTATTGGTCACAATTATTCCCCGATCAGCTGCTGCTTTAATGTCAACATTGTCAAAACCCACCGCATAATTACTTATTATTTTTAGTTGCGGGCCAATCGCATCCATCAGGTCGGCATCAATCCGATCGGTCAAAAGTGAAAGAAGTGCATCAACTCCATCGGATTTTTTCAAAAGTTCCTCGGGGGTTAATGGTCTGTCAAATTCCGAAATAATAACTTCATTGCCGTTAACCTTCAACTTTTCCAAACTGTCTCCCGGGATTTTTCTGGTAACAAAAATTTTTGCCATATAACTGCTTTTATAAAGGTTGCACTAAAACTCCACTACTTTTACACCTCGCAAGCCAAGAGTCAATCTCGTTAATTTTTAGAAGTCCCTTTTGAGCTCCGGTGTAACCAATAACTGAAGCGGAATTGCAGGTTCCCCAAAGTAAAGCTTCATCGATCGTCTTTCCGTGAATTAGGGCCGCAAGAGTTCCACTTCCAAAAGCATCCCCTGCTCCGGTTCTTTCGTATGCGTCTACCGGCAATATTCCCGCTTTTAAAAACTTTCCGTTGATACTGTCATAAGCAAAAGATCCACCGCTTCCGTCGGTGATTATGCACATTTTCGGACCGAGTTTATTAAGTGCGATTAAAAGATCGCGTTCGCGTCCCGCAGATTCCCCAAAACCCGTCAATTTTTGTGCCTCTTGTCTGTTTACATAGATTAGATATGTCAAATTCATTACTTCTTTTATAGCCTCAGGTTCACTCCTAAGCTGCCAGCTACCGGGATTGAATACGAGTTTCGTGGAAGGGTTTTTCTTTATCCATTCAATAAAATGATTATAAAAAGGCCTGAAACTCTCTCCCATACTGGTCAAATAAACCCAAGAAGTGGGCGGAAGTTGAACAGGAAATTCGTATGATCTTGGAGCATGATAAACAAAAATTGTACGCTCACCAGAATAATTTATAATCGTAGAGTAATTGGACGTGGTTCCCGGTTGTTGAATAATATAGGTAGGATCCACTCCTTCTATTTTCAGGCGGGAAACTATCATCTCTCCCACAGTATCCTGACCGAGTGTTAAAACTATCGCGGAAGCAATTCCCAATCTTCTTGCCCCCACGGCATTATTGGCAGCGTTTCCACCAATCGTAAATTCCAAATTTTTGACTGGGATTTTATCTCCATAATTAAACGCGATCAGACATTGTTTTTTATCAATATTGCAAAGCGTCTCGCTTTCAAGCGGAGTCATAAAAGTATCAATTGTGGCATCTCCAATACTGAGTAAATCTATATTTCCCATTTACAGTTCCCCCTTTCTGGCTTTCGAAACTTTAATCAGTCTCGTCAAAAAAGCCTCTTGTGCAAACTCAATGTTTTCGTCTTTACCGGCCCATGCCCGCAGGGCTTCTTCCTGAAGTGCTCTTGAAAAAGAGAATGAAAGTGGCCAAGGGGCACCTCCTTTTCTTTTTACAATTTCATTTAAATTATTTGTGGCTTCATCAGGGGTTTGCCCACCCGAAAGGAAAACTATTCCCCCAACCTCTGCCGGAACCGATCCGTTTAGGGATCTCAGGGTCGCTTCTGCAATTTCTAATGGTTCCGCCTTTATACTGCTGTCTTTACCGGGAAGGATCATGTTTGTTTTTAGAATCAAATTTTTTAAATCGATTTTGGCGGTTTTTAATTTTTCAAAAAGAATCTGCCAAACCTTGACTGAAATTTCTGCACAGCGCGTGGTGGTATGGTTACCGTCAAGAAGAACTTCGGGTTCAACAATAGGGACTAAACCTGCGGCTTGAGACAACTTGGCAAATTCGACTATTCGTCCCAGATCCTCTTCCAAAAAAGTATCTGTGGGAAATATGTCGGAAATTTTTATTGCCGCTCTCCATTTGCTGAATTTAAGGCCGATGGTTGAATACTCTCTTATCCGATCACTAAGCCCTTCTAATCCTTTTGTAATTTGTTCTTCTCCCCCGTTAAAGGGTTCCAAACCCCCATCGACTTTAATACCGGGAACAATTTCCTTTTCCTCAAGTATCTTATGTAAACCCTGCCTTACGGATTCATCAAATAAAATTACTCCGCTAATATATCCTTCTATTCCTAGTGTGGTAAAAAGTATTTCGCGGTACTTTTGGTTCAATTCGGGAGTGGAGGTAAGTCCTATGCCGGCAAATCTCTTTTCAATAGTACCCGAGCTTTCGTCGGCAGCTAAAATTCCTTTATTTTCGACAAGCAGTTTTTTAATCGTTTCTTCCATGGCAGTACGCAATTAGTGTACAATATTTCCATATGGATCCCCAAGAACCAATTGTTGTTATCCCCCAAACTCCCCAGATTCCCCAAACCGGAAAAGATAATCACTGGGTTTCAATTCTTGCCATGGCAATTTTTATACTTTTCGCTTTAGGAGTAGTCGCGTTTCTTTATTATCAAAACCAACAACTGAAGAGTATGCTTGCAAACTACCAGACGCCCGTAGCATCACCTACCCCAACAGCAACAACCGATCCGACGGCAAACTGGAAAACATATACAAATAAGGCTCTCGGAATCGAATTTAAATATCCTGAAAGTTATTCTCTTCTCAAGGAAACGCCAAACGTCGAATTTGGATTCGGAATCGGAACAGAACCCCCAACAACTTATTTGACTGTTTCTAAGAAACTAACAGACTTTTCCAAATATAAAGAGTGTGTACCTAATGGGACCACCCCCTGTTTTAATAACATCAGTTGGGATCAAACTGCAAATATCGCAGACATAAAACTTGGAGGAGCTGGCGCAAAAAGTATCTATTACACAGAAGGAGTCGATGGAGACCATCACGTAATACAAGTAGCAAGCCCTCAGAAATTAGAACTAAAAATGTATATTGCAGGAGGAAAATTGGACTACAATTTTCAGCAAATCCTCTCTACATTTAAATTTTTGGGGACAACCACAATTAGTCCGTCGTCCAAGCCTGCCGCCTGTACCCAAGAAGCCAAACTTTGTCCCGACGGAACGTCGGTTGGAAGAACCGGCCCAAATTGTGAGTTTGCCCCCTGCCCTTAACGCTTTATGAATTCTTTCTAAGGATTATTTTCTTCACAGCTTCGATAATGTTTTCCGATTTGAGGCCAAACTTTTTCCAAAGCTCATCATAATTTTTCGCCGATTCTCCAAAAGAATCTTTGACTCCTATAAATTCAATCGGAACAGGAAAGTTTCGGGCAAGGACTTCTGCTACGGCCGAGCCCATTCCCCCAATAATTTGATGCTCTTCTACAGTTACCACCGCCCCGCATGTTTTTGCGGCACGGATAATTGTTTGTTCGTCCATCGGTTTAATTGTGTGGTTATTTATAACAACTGTTTCGATTCCGATTTTTTGCAACTCTTCTGCAGCCAAAAAAGCTTCTTGAATAACCGGACCGCAGCCAATTATGGCAACCTGCGGATCTTTTCCTTCTTTTAATATATCTGCTTTCCCAATCTCAAACTTCGAGTTTATATCTGTAATTATCGGCGAGTCTTGACGTGACAGTCTCAAATATGAAGGTTTTCCATTGGTAGCGATTGCAATCGTAGCTTTTTTGGCTTCTTCATAGTCACAAGGAGAAACAACAACCATGTTGGGTATTACGCGCATTAAAGCAATATCTTCTAAGGATTGATGGGTTGCACCATACATTGAAGCGCCAAAACCGGCATGAGCTCCGACTATTTTTACAGGGACATCATTAAGTGCTGCTGTAACTTTTATCTGCTCCCATGTTCTTCCCGGAGAAAAAACCGCATACGAAGTCGTAAACGGGATTTTACCCGCCAGTGCCATCCCTGCGGCAATTGTAACAAGACCTTGTTCGGCTACTCCAACCTGAAAAAATCTGTCCGGAAATTTTTCTGCAAAATCTTTAACCCGGGTCGAGTCCGCTAAATCCGCCGTCAAAACAACAATATCGGGATTTGTATTCCCAAGTTCAACTAATGCTTCCCCAAATCCGTCACGAATTGATTTCATCATTTTAGTTCCTCCATAGCTTTATCAAATTCTTCAGCGTTCGGCGCGCGTGCATGCCAATCAGGATTTCCCTCCATAAAACTTACATCTTTTCCAAAAACCGTATTGGCTACAATTACGCAAGGACAGTCCTTGAGTGTCTTGGCCTTTTCGATAGTCTCGATTATTTCATGAAAGTTGTGACCGTCAATTTCAAAAACATTCCAATTAAAAGATTTATATCTGCCAATTAAGTTCCCCAAAGGCATAATTTCTTCCACGGTTCCTTCTATTTGGATTCTGTTTCTGTCAATAATCTGAATTAAATTATTAAGTTTATATTTTGCGGCAAACATCACCGCTTCCCAATGATTTCCTTCATCGTGTTCCGCGTCACTTGTTTCGCAATAAATATATGAATCCTTTTGGATTGCAGCATATCCGGCGGCTTGAGCCAGACCAAGTCCAAGCGGCCCCGAAGTGTTTTCGATCCCCCTGGGTCTTCCCCGTTCCGGGTGTCCCTGAAGTTCCGACCCCAACCCAGCATAGGTGGATAAAAGTTTTTTATCGATTAGTCCTTTTTCCGCCATAACCGCATATAAAGCCGGGCAAACGTGACCATTGGATAAAAAGAAACGATCTTTTTCTTCCATCACTTCAAAATATAGTGCGACTAAAATTTCGACAGATGATAAAGATCCCCCGGGATGCCCGCTTCCCGCCTTATATATCATTTCGACTATGTCGCGCCTGACTTTTTTGGCAATTTTCTGAAGTTCACTTGGTGAAAGCTTTGTCATATTCATCTCCATCCCCGTCTTTAGAATGGTCCCGCGTGGCAATTTTCATCTCAAATTTTTGGATGGTCCGCAAAACATCCTCCTTGTTTCTACAGATTTCAAAAACACTGTATTCTTTGGAATCTATATTCATATTCCGTCTTAAAACGTCAATAATTTCCGTCCAAAAATCCCCATAGAGAATAAAAGGTTTGTGGTGTCCGTAATAAAGTTTGGCCAAAACCCATGCGGCACCAAATTCACTAATTGTGCCCGTTCCCCCTTTGAAAATAATAAAAACGTCTCCGTATTCCATCAATTTGAACATTCTTTCAACATAATTTGTGGTAACTATCTCCGTGTCCGTAACATTTCCTATATATTTTCCTTCATACCCCGGAGCATTCACCGGATCAAAAGTAACACTTACTGTTTTTCCCTCACCACGAACGGCACCACTTGTTGCCGCCTTCATTACTCCTGGACCTCCCCCATCCACTATCACGTAACCTTTCTTTGCCAATGATTCGGCCACATCAAAAGCAGCCTTATAAGTCTCGTCTGTTTCTGAAATATCGGCATCACCAAAGAAAGCAATGTTTTTAATGAAATGTTTTCCGGCGTATTTGTTTTCTTCCATTTAGGATTTAAAAGATAGGGAAATCGGATCGGTTGGAGCAACTCCATTTTTTAATGTCCGCCCGACACGGATAACTTGCTCGATAAGTCTATTTGCATAACCCCACTCGTTGTCGTACCATGCAAAAATTTTAATCAAATTTCCCGCAACAACTTGCGTTAAAGAAAGATCCACTATCGCCGACTCGCTTCTTCCGATAATGTCACTTGAAACCAAAGGTTCCTCGGTTACAGCAACTATGCCCTTATATATGGGGTTTTTCGTCGCCTCTATAAAGGCATTATTTATGTCTTCTTTTGTTACGTTTTTCTTTAGCACTATTGTAAAATCGGTTATTGAGCCGGTTGTCGTCGGTACCCTTAAACTCATTCCGTCAAAGAGTCCTTTAAGATCCGGTATGGTTTCCGTTGTCGAAATAGCAGCTCCAGTACTTGTGGGAATAATGTTTTGGGCTGCGGCTCTTGCCCGTCTTAGATCTTTATGGGAAGCGTCCTGAAGATTTTGGTCATCAGTGTAACTGTGGACCGTTGTCATTAAGGCTTTTTCAATTCCGAATTTTGAATGAAGAATTGAAGCAACCGGCGCCACACAATTTGTGGTACAGGAAGAGTTCGAAAGTATCTGCGGAAGATTATCTGTTTCATTAACCCCAATGATATAGGTAGCCACATTCCCCCCTTTAACGGGTGCCGAAATTACAACCTTTTTTGCTCCACCTGTCGCATGTTTTTTGGCTCCTTCCTCATCGGTAAAAACTCCAGTAGATTCGATTACAACATCAACTCCGTATTTTCCCCAGGGAATTTTTGCAGGATCCCTTTGGGCCAAAACCGGAACCTTAACATTTCTTTCTGATATTGTTAATTCACCGATCAGAGGATCCTCATCTGTAACTTCCTTTGGGTCTCGTACTTCGGAACTCTGTACTTTGTATTGAAAAGCCCTATACATTGTGTCGTAATTTGTTAAGTGGGCCCAACCGGCCGTATTCATGCTTCCGGAAGTGTTTATAGCACCAAACTGAAGCTCGTCAGAATGTTTTAGTACACCAATCCGAAAAGCAATTCTTCCAATACGCCCAAAGCCATTAATACCTACTTTAATCATAACTAAATGATAACACCTAACTAATTTAGGTAATTATTTATCTTTTCTTCGAGGGTTTAGTAAGTTTATTGTAAATTGCCCAAAATCCTGCGACTCCAATCAAAATATAGACAGCCGTTACAATTATCGGCCAGCCGCCAAATAGAAATGAAACCAAATTGAAATTAAATAGCCCCACCAAACCCCAGTTTGCGGCTCCGATGACTACTATCCACTTTGAGATTTTCTTTAACATTATTCTCACCCCCCGTCTTTACTTAGATTAACATTTTCTAAAGCATCAATGCCAGGTAGAGTTTTTTTAGCCAGAAATTCAAGCATGGCTCCTCCTGCTACCGAAACCCAATTAAATTTGTCTTCAAGATCGTAAATGGAAAGAACCGAGAGGCTGTCCCCTCCGCCTACAATTTTAAAGGCATTTGAAGAAGCCACGGCTTTGAAGATTCTTTCCGTTCCCTGCCCGTGTCCTTCTGCCTCATACTTTCCCATCGGTCCGGCAAGCACTATCATCTTTGCTTTTGAAATTTCTTTTTCAAAAACTTCAATCGAATTAAGGGTAATATCTTCTTTATCCTGAACCAAATTTGCAATAATAAGTTTGTCGTTTTCGTTTTTGTTTCTTACGCTCTCAAGAGCCATATCTCCATAATATTCCGGTAGTCTTCCCCCGATAAGAATTTTGTCTGAAAGAGCCTCAAGGCTTTTAATATAATCTAGTTTGTCTTTTTTTGACCCGCCAACGACAAAAAGAAGAGGGCGTGCGGGGTTTTCAAAAACTTTTGAAAGATTTTCCACTTCTTTGACAAATCTGAAACCTACCGCATGGGGAAGAAGCTTAGGAAGTGTAACAATTGAGGCTGACTCTCTATGAGACGTAGCAAAAGCCTCATTTACATAAATATCTCCCCATGAAGCAATTTCCTTGGCATAATTTTCGTCATTTGATTCCTCTCCGGGGTTAAAACGTAGATTCTCTTTAACTTCCGCTCCCCACTTATCAAAAATGGATTGAAACGGTTTGAGGCTTAGTGATTCGTCAATTTTTCCCTCGGGTCGACCTTTATGAGCAATAATAATTATCTGTGCTCCTTTTTCCTTTAAAAAGTCTAGTGTTTCTTCCGAAGATTTAATTCGATAATCATTCTTCTCCGGTTCGGTGTCCAAATCAAGTCTTAGAAGCACTCTTTTTCCGGCAACATCCAGATCAGCAAGTTTTGGCAGGTCCATAATAACAGTTTACCTTGACAATTATACAAACTCCAGTCTATACTCGCGGCAATGAAAGAGATTCTTATTTTACCTGAGGGTCAAGGTGATAAAATTCCCAGACATTTTAGATTAAAGGATAATGTTGCAAAAAAAGTTGGAGAACTCTTAAGGGATGCGGCTATTCAAGAACAAAAAGAAAAAGGCAGTCTTTCTGAAGTGTATGTGGGCCTGGTAAGCTTGGCTCAACATTTGGATCCAAGATAACTACTAATTATTCGCCTCTATCTTTTCGGGTTCTTTTGGCCGTCTTTTGTGCTGGGCTTTATCGTCAAACTTTGTCTCCAAAAGGTATGTTATTACTCCGCCATACCTTTGTAGATAAACTGTTTCATTAATGTTTGATATGGAATATCTTTTTGGTGTGCTTTTACCTTTACCCTATTTAACAATGTCTCGGGAATCCTTATCGTAATTGGTGTTGAGGTGAGTTTTAGGTTTGGAAAAATCCATTTCTCAGGTTTTGAATAATCTACATATTCAGTAGAATCGACCCTCCACCAGAATTCTCGCTCCTCTTTTTCTGACTTAAATTTAGGTATTCTTTTTAGCTTTTTCATATTTTTTCACCTCACTTTCATGCATACGTCGTGCTGAAATTATTCGGACTTTTTTTCCTCTCATTGTACAAATGATAAACAAATTTTTCTTCTCGAACGTCTTCCCTAAAAGAATAAATCTTTCTTCAGTCTTTGAATGTTTTATATCTGAAAAATAATACGACCCCTCATATGTAAAGGCTTCTTCCGCCTCCTTGGGTGTAATTCCATGTTTAAGATAGTTCTTATCAATATTCCATTTATCCCATCCGAACTTAATCAGCTTCCCCTTAACCCTCATGTACATATGATATATGTACAGATCTCGCTTGTCAAGGCCATCTATTGACATTCACACACACACACACAGGCTAGAATCCGAGCCATGGTAGAATGTGCATATAGAATACCGGTTGAAAAAACAGAGGATCCAAACGACGGAGTCAGAAAGGCTATGTCACGGTCTGTTGTACCTGTTTTTGACGGTGCAACAGTAAGTGGTCAACTTAGGCAGACTTTCAGAAATGGTCTTTGCCGGCTTCTCACTGCAAACGACCTTGGGCCAATGGAATGCCGACAACCCAATTGTAATGATAAAAATTGTCCGGATATCAAGGGTTTGAAGTAAAATTTAATTATTTGCTTCTATTTTTTCGATTTCTTCCAGTCTTCTTTCAAATCTGGCTTTACCGGAGAATTTTGTTTCAAGGAAAGCTATGAGCATGGCTTTGGTATCTTTTTCACTGGTAAAATCAGCCGCGATAACCAAAACATTCATGTCATCATCATTTCTCCCCGCTTCAACCTGCAGAACACTTTTTCCGATTGAGGCCCTTATTCCGTCAAATTTATTGGCAACAATATCAACCCCCACTCCGCTTCCGCAAAGAAGAACCCCGCGGGAGCCTTCATTTTTGGCAACAAGTGAAGCAACCGCCTCTGCATATTTTGGATAATCATCATTTGGGTCCAAACTTAATGCTCCCAAATCCTGATAGGCATGCTCCATTTCAAAAAGCCACTGGGCAATTTTCTCTTTTAATTCATATCCTCTATGATCCGCCCCGATGAATATTTTCATTTCATTTAAACCCTTCTATAAGATCCAATAGTTCCTTTTTAGGGTCAAGGGCTTTAACTACATCCGTTGCCACAGCCACTCCCACAGCTCCAAGTTCCAGGCTTTTCTTAACATCAAGAAGATTGTGGATTCCGGCTCCGACAATAAGCGGCAGGCTTGCCCCCCTGGCAATTTCTACCGCTTGAGAAATAATTTCGGGTTGTGCTTCAGCTACAGAGATAGTTCTACTTCCGACGAGTTCGGGAGGTTCATAGGCAACATAGGTGGGGGCCAATGCAATAATTTTCTTAAGCTCATCCAAGCTTCCCGCAAAAATTAGGGTTTTAAGGTTTGCCGATATGGCTTTTTCGTTAGCGGTGGAAAGTGCGTCAAAATTATCGAATTTATGCTCCGAGTGATTCAAAAAAACTCCGAAAACTCCGGCTCTTGCGGCTTCCTCAGGAAGGGTCCAACCCGTATGGGCGCCGTAGCTTACAGGATCAACATGTTGAATCCAAACCTCAAGTGTTGTTTCCGAAATTACGCTTTCCGCATCGATTATTTGGACCACAGGAACAATTTTTACCTGAGTTTCGTGTGCTGTTTCTTCAAGAATTTTTGTCAGGGAGAGAGCCTTAGGTCCTGAACCTTCCTCAAAAGTTTTATAGTTAACAAAAATCATGATTGAATTCCAAGAACGGAATTTAACTTACCCTTATCAAAACCTATCACCGTCTCTTTTGTTCCGTCATCTTTGGTAATTACAACAAAAGGTACTCCCAGAAATCCTCCCGAAGAAGCTGTCATTTCTGCTTTGGCTGTTTCGTCCGTATCTACCAGTTTCTCCGTAAACGCAAGGTTCTTTTCTTTCAGGAAATCCTTAAGCATTTTGCAATAAGGACAGGTTGTGGTGGAATAAACGATTATCTGCATTAATCTATTCTAGTAGACTTAGAACGAACCTTCAAGGATGTGGGTGTCCCCAAGCGTGACAATCACTTTGTTATAACCGGGGTAAGCTGAAGAATTATAATTTATCATCCATCCGCCCTTGGCAATTTTTAAATTCCCTATTAGAACCGTCTTGCCGTCTTTTTCAAGTCTTGCCTGATAAAATTGTCCTTTAGGCGGCTCCGGAAGGTCGGCCAAAATCTCGGTTCTTGTGGCAAGTCCGATCCCCTCTCCCCCCGAAACGTCCTTAAGCTCGGTTCGTTCCGCGTCATCAGGAATAGTTAACCCTAAAAATTTACTTTCAATTTTTTGCTGAACAGTCGGAGTAACGGAAGGCGCCAGGAGTTTGTTTACTTTTAATTTCTTGTTGATAAGAAGTATGCCGGCAACGGCAATTACGACAATCACAAAAGCAGTAAAAAGACTTCTTGTTTTCATTCTGAGCGAAAAATACCACTTAACACAACGTTTGTCAAATATTATGAGTTTTATTAACCGCAAATTAACCGCAGATTCTCCGCTAGGCTCAGGATAGCTTCAAATATATACCAAAAAGAACCAAGACCGCGGCTATCAATAGCCACTGGGTTGATGCTAACCAAATATCCGTACCCGTCCACCCCACAACCGAAAGTAAAACAGATGCGGCAGCACCCCATATCAAAATTTTCGACAGCGTTTCTTTGTTTCTTTTATTTAATTTCATATACCTCACCCCCTCTTACTAATATTACCACTTGACCAAAAACATGTTTGAAAGTAAATTAACTTCAATTGGTGAATTACGGCGAAATTCCGTAGAAGTGCCGCTACTGTTACATCCAGAGCCCAATGAATTCTATCTGCGAGCCACAGAAAATGAAAAAATATTTTAAATTTATTCTTCCGGTATTCGCAATCCTTGCTCTTGGACTAACTGTTTGGCAAATTAAAACAAATAATTACGGTGCCAAAACCCAGAATGAAAAAGCCGTTCAAAAAGTATCGGCCGTACTAAAAGTTGGCGATACTGATCCGCAATCTTTTGATATTTCAGATTTTGTAGGCAAAAGTGCGCTTGAGGCAACTGAATCCAAACTCAAAGTGATAACAAACGGCACGGGAGCAAATGCCTTTGTAACATCAATCAATGGAATCAAGGCAAATACCAACAAGCGCGAGTTTTGGGAGTTTATCGTTAACGGATCTCAGGCGCAAGTCGGTGCAGGAAGTTATACCGTCCAAAACAATGATGAAATTCAATGGAAAATTACTAATTTCTAAGCTGGCTCAGCCGTTAACCTTCATCGCAATCGGGGCAATTTCCCGCGTCATTCCACATCCTGCAAACTTTGCTCCTATTTCCGCCATGGCACTTTTTGGCGGCGTTTATTTAAATAAAAAGCAGGCATTAACTTTACCGATTTTAGCCATGATTCTTTCAGATTTATTCATCGGGTTTGATTCAATCCCAATGAGATTAAGCGTTTACGGAAGTTTTTTAATATCAGTTTTTATCGGGTTCTGGATCAAAAATCACAAAAGCTCAAAAAATATTGTCTTTGCCTCACTTTTTTCCTCGATACTTTTCTTTGTAATAACCAATTTTGCCGTTTGGACTTTTGGGTCAATGTATGCAAAATCTCTCACCGGCCTTGGGGAATGTTATTTGTTGGCAATTCCTTTTTTTCGGAATACAGTGTTGGGAGATCTTTTCTATAGCGGATCTTTTTTTGGAGTATATAACCTACTTCTTAATATCTCTCCCCGCGCGGCTTTGGCACAAAAACGTGGATAGATTCCATTTCCTTGGGTTTTTGTTTATATATAAAGAGAATTTTGTCTATATAATTTCCCAAATCTTTATAATAATAAACATCTTTAAGCTCAATATCATCCGCCGCGGTAGCTCCGGGAATGTGTTCGTCGGGCCTGGTTGGAGTTCTTGCATGAACCACAACATTTCCGATAGCAAGTTGTTTCCAGAGTGCGTTCGGAGGGTAGGTTTTGACCTTAACAACCTCATCCCATGTTAACGATCTGGGGTTTGTGGCAAAAAGATTCGTGGGTTCAAAACGCATCAGGCGCCTGTCGGTAATGTAGGCAACGTCCCTGTTTTGATAATCAATCACCACTTTTGTTCCGATAATCACCATTAAAAATGAGGCAATCATCCCTACGATTACAAATAAGTCCAATTCCAAAAGTTGGGCCCCCAATATTGCCAAAACGATAAAAACGGCAAACGCAATTATATAAATT
>Ga0315297_10000063_pt1 | contig 52820 bp, 78 predicted proteins | sample YL17G15_0_MG_FD_203628 | JGI IMG/M metagenome (GOLD analysis project Ga0315297, IMG submission 203628) | Sediment microbial communities from Yellowstone Lake, YNP, Wyoming, USA - YL17G15_0 | ecosystem: Environmental > Aquatic > Freshwater > Lake > Sediment | place: USA: Wyoming | collected...
TTCCAGCGCGGGAGAAGGGATGAGGTCTACGCTCATCTCGAAACCATGTTAGGAAGTGAGCACCTTGCTCGACTCTGCACTTTCAGCTTCATGCGGATGAGAGCGGCGATCCGCGATGTCGCTCGGGTCCTCGAAATTCCTCTCGAAACGGTCGATAAAATTCTCAAGTCTATTCCCTGGGAGAAGAAAACGCTGAGCGAGGCGATCAACAGTCAAGAGATTTTCAGATGGGTCCAGCAGTATCCCAGACTGTTCGAGGCCGCATTGAGACTGGAGAACAAACCACGGCATGTCAGTATCCATGCTGCCGGGGTCATCATCTCGGGCAACCCGGTGCTGGATACGGTCCCCCTTCAGTACAATGCGGGTAGAGAACTTTTGTCCACGGCCTGGGATATGTATGATTGCGAGGAAGCCGGGCTTATAAAGCTCGACATTCTTGGGCTAGAGACGTTAGATGTTATTCAGGAAACAGTAGAACTTGTGTATAAGAAAACTGGGTCGGTTATCGACATCGACCATCTCACTCCAAATGACCCAAAAGTTCTAAAGCGGTTTGCTGATGGGTATACTGCCGGGGTCTTCCAACTGGAAGAAGACTATGTGAAAAACATTCTGTATGAGGCACAAGTTGACCATTTTCAGGATATCGTAGCGATCAACGCTCTCCTCCGGCCAGGGGCCTTGGCCGCGAATGCCCCGACAGAATACGCTGAGCGGAAACACGGAAAGAAATTCAAGTACATCCATGAAACTCTTAAACCGATTCTTGGCCCGACCTACGGATTGCTCGTGTATCAGGAACAAGCTATTAGAATTGCCAGGGATATAGCCGGGTTCACTATACAGGAGGCAGACGGACTGCGTAAGGCGATTGCCAAGACCCGGCCCGAGGTCTATGCCAGGTTCAGAACCCAGTTCGTTGAGGGAACTATGGCAAACGGATTCGACGAATATATTGCAGAAGATATTTGGGACATGCTGAGCGGAGCCGGAAGCTACATGTTTAATAAATCTCATTCAACTTGTTATGCTTACATAGGTTACCAGACCATGTGGCTCAAGGTCTATCACCCAACAGAATTCTGGTCAGCCCTGCTCAACAGCAAGATAAATGATGACGAAGGGATACGTCGGTACATTCGGGAACTTCAAGAAAATCAGTTTACGATCTTAAAGCCTTCCGCAAAAGAATCTGAAATCTACTTCACGCCCGTGAGACTAGGTCAGATTAGGGCCGGGTTCCTGCGGATCAAGGGTGTTGGCAAAAAAGCGGCCCAGGCTCTTGTCTCGCTGGAAAACAGGTCGTCTATGGCCTCTTGGATCGAGTCCGTTAAGAAAATAAATCGGCGACCACTCAACAGAAAAATGTTGAAAATTTTGCTTGACTCTGATATATTCAGTTGCTACAATCTGCCGCGAGAGGAGGTCAGCAAGCTTCTGGATGAGCTTTCGGCTCCCGGCCAAAAGCAAACTAATAGGCTTGAAGAATTATATTTGTTTGACATTCCCCCGCAACCGACTTATAAAGAGATAGGCATAGAAGAAAAGCAAAGTTTAGATTTAGATTGAGGACGACCACAAAGGAGAGAAGTGATGACCCAGAGAGGTGCCTTGCTCATCGACGAAATGCCTTCAATCCTCAAGAACTACGGAGAAGAATTTCTTAAGGTCAGTTTTGTTATCGACGGGAAGATGATTGAGAGCAATCTTCGTGACGAACTGCTGTTAGGAGATGCAAAATTCGATCCGTTTGCCGTGATGGAGGCGTTGGACAAGGTCCCGGCGATCATCGCTTTCTGGAGTACGCTGCTCGTAGAACTCAGAGAAAGGCTTCGTCAATACGAGCAGCGGTTAAAGATTCTTGAGGCGAAGGCCAAAGAGTTCTGCTCAGATCGGATTATGGAAGAGCGACCCAAGGATGCCAAGAAAATGCCGAGTCAGGCGGAAGTCGATATGAAATATGCTTCTCTCTTTCTGATTGGAGAGACGAAGCCGTTGATAGACGCTTGCCCCGGCGCAGAAATTCTGGGGCTTAAGACGGACCTCGATGAGACAATGGCAAATATCAACGAGCTTGCGAACAAAGCCAACAAAGTCGAAATTGTGTACACCGCTTGGCGAGATAGAAGCTATACGTTGACCACTCAGGCGAGCCTGATGGAAACGCTGATCAAGAACGAACTCATTAAAATGCCGAAAGACAGAAGAGTGTACGAGAACTGGGGATAACCCAAAAGGAGGACAGTATGACAATAGGCCAGGAGAGTTATGTTCTTCCCCCCTGGGATGAGCCAGAGGGAAAATCAAGATGGTCGGACAGGATTAAAGATGGTCTGAAGAGAGCGAGAGCCGGGTATCTGCAAGCAGACCTCGGTCAACGAGACCTTCCGTTTGGAGATGAGACGGTTGTCCGACTGCTCACGAGCAGATACGGAGATCGGTATCAGCATTTCTTCAACGACCCGACAGACCCCGAGGGTGGCTTGACCTCAGCCAATTGCTGCGCTTCGGCAGAATTCCAGGGGCCGAGGGACGATGTCTGCCCAATTTGTGCCTATGCCAAAGACCGGGGGGGGCGTGAAGAGGGGGGAGCAGATATGAACCACACATATTATCTGCTTCTTATCAGAGGCAAGCTCACGACAGTGATCTATCGTGACAGCAAAAACCCGAGCGACCCCGGAACACCGAAACGGGAAATCGTCTGGGACAATACCCCCCTCATATTTGAATGCACGAACGGTATTTACAATTCCGTATTCAAATATCACAACAACGTGGACTTCCCGCCCGAGGCCAAGGGGGACATCACACGATATGCATTCAAGATAGACAAGAAGAAGGGAGCCACAAGCCAACAAACAAAGTACGATGCCAATCCTCTGGTCGAGCTTCTTCCGAATATCGAGATTCCTGTCGAGAAGCTGAAGGAAAAGTGGGAATACATTCGAAAGATGTGCCAGCCGACCGAGAAGGCGTTCGCCGCCAAGAAACTTGGGCTTGAGATTCAGCAGAAGTCACAACCCCCGGCCAAGCCCGGAGCAGCGATTGGCGGCGACTTTGACCTTGAGCCTCCTGTGGCTCAGCCGACTCAATCCAGGACCGCGGGAGAGGCACCAGACGACGAGGAAATCTTTTAGTGAAACTCTCAGAATGCAGAATGTGTGAACTCTGCAACACGCGAACCAAAGTTGTTTGCGGGGTTGGAACGGGTCAATCCGGTATCATGTTGGTGGGGGAGGCTCCGGGCAGGACCGAGGATGTTGAGGGAACCCCCTTCGTCGGAAAAGCGGGTAGATATCTACGGGAAAATATAAAGGGATTTTGGGCGGGGAAACCAGAATTTCTTTATATCACGAACGTAGTAAAGTGTTGGCCTGCGAACGAAGGTGGAGCCGGTAACCGAGTTCCAACCCCGCACGAGATAGAGACGTGCGGCGTGTGGCTGAAGAAGGAGATTGAGACCCTGACCCCGGTGATCATCATCCCATTGGGCAATACCGCTCTCCAGGCGATAACCGGGGAAGAAGGAATTAGCACGAAGCATGGTCAGATAGCGTGGTCATCCGAGTATCATTGTTGTATTTTTCCAATGTATCATCCGTCATTTATCCTAAGAACGCAGTCGCACGCGGCTTTTGCAAAAGACGTTGCGATTCTCGGGGAGATTGTGAATAGACCGTGGCACGAGGTGGAAACGTGGCTCAAGGCGAAAGTAAGAATATAGGCGAAAGTAAGAATATAAAGGTTAAGCTGCAATCTTGGGGTTGTTAGATGAATAAAGACGACCGACAGACACAGATCGATGTGGCTCTGAAAGCTCTCAACAAGAAGTTTGGTGAGGGGACTATCGTCAGACTGGATAAGAACGTGATTGTGCCCATAGCCGTCAACTCCACGGGGCTGACCGGTCTCGATTATGTTACGGGGGTCGGTGGTATCCCACGCGGCAGGATAACCGAAATCTTCGGACCAGAGGGCGTGGGCAAAACCACCCTCTGTTACGAGATAATAGCCGAAGTCCAGAGGAATAATGGCATGGCTCTGTTTATGGATGCCGAACACAGTTGCGACCCAGAATACGCGAAGAGGTTGGGTGCGGATTTCGACAAACTGATTTTCAGCCAACCTTCATCCGGCGAAGAGGCGTTCGAGATCATAGGCACAATGATCCAGACGCAGGTCATCGATATTGTGGTTGTCGATTCGGCAGCCGCCTTAACGCCGATGACCGAGGTCGAGGACCCGGATATAGCCGGGCAGAAGCCGATGGGCCATCAAGCCAGGATGATGAGCCAGGCTCTCAGGAACATAGGTGGAATCCTTCGAAAGAGCCAGGCGAGCCTCGTGTTCACCAACCAGCTTAGGGCAAAGATCGGTCCTATGGGAAGCTCGATGACCACCCCGGCGGGAAACGCTCTCAAGTTCTACGCGAAGATGAGGCTCGATATAAAGAGAACCGAGTCCATAGGCAAGCAATCAGCGTACTATGGGCACAAGGTCCGGGTCAGAACGGTGAAAAATAATCTGGCCCGTCCGTATCAAGAGTGGGAAGGACAACTGATATGGGGGAAGGGATTCGACCGATACGCCGACCTGGTGTGGACCGCGAGACGGCTTGATATCGTAACGCTGTCCGGCCCCTACTACAAGTTCGAGGATGCAAACCTGGCTCTGGGCTACGACAACTCCATCGAAGTGATCAAGAAGGACAAAGAGCTATACGATAGGATAAAGCAAGCTATCATGGCGAAGCTCGGATCGGGAATCGCACAAACGGAGAAGCTGGAAGATGAAAACGTTCAAGATATGGACGCAAAATGATTTCAGGACGGGCAAGGTCCGGCCCATGCCCGGAGTCTTTTTCCTGGCCGATGACAACAACTACTACAAGTTGGTGAGACAGCATCCAAACCTGAAGGCAGACGAGTTTGGGATCAAGTACACGGATCGGATTATACCCGAGGGCGAGGAGAAGCTTCATCCCGAGGATTTCTGGATGGCGATCCCGCTCCACGACCGAGAGGTGGCGGCGTTGGTCAGAGGGGAGAGAGCATGAAACGGTACGATAAAAAAACGTTAGAATCATCGCCACTACCAGAACTTGGGACAGAGGAAGCAATATCGTTCTGTTTGGATAGATTATACGAAGATAACACACACGACATTAGAGAGGAAATTGTTGTCGGCTTGTCTTTTGAGGAGCTAATAGGTGCTCTTCTTTCGGCACGAAACGATATACTCCATGATCGAGAGGTGGAGGCGTTGGTCCGGGGGGAAAGAGGATGAAGAAGAGCGATGGCATAGCTATTTTCGTGTTCTCTGTCGTGCTATTATTTACCTTTGTGATAGCGACCCTGTTTTTTACAGGCCATTTCTTCTGGGCGATGTTCACGATACTTGTTTATATCGGAGTTCTTTTGCTCATGAGGAGAGCAAAATTCATAAGGTGATCGGAGAAGAAGAGGAGAGAGTATGAACGAACAGCTTTGCCCATTCGCAAAAGGTTTAGGATACGAAGGGCATTGTTGGGAAAGCGATTGTCCAATATGGACAATCGTTACCAGAACAATCCCCTCAACCCAACCGGGCGTCCATGAACAACTCAGCGAACCAGAAGGCATGTGCGCGTTTAAGGCCATAGCAATAGCCATAAGTCATAAGGCAGGGATATCATGAAAAGAAAAGTAATCTGTGACGAAAATCTTCGGCCTCGTTGTCCGATAGCCTTGCTCCTGGCCCTTTTCTGTTTCATCGACAGATTCAAGATGAACGATGTGCTATACGGAATGGTGTGGACACTTTACGCAATTTTTTCCTTTTTGTTTATGTTCACTTGGGTTCATAGCATGATAACGACCGAGAGGATAGACGTTCTCGATGAAAAAAATTGAACGCATAATCCTTAAGGGCTTCCAGAGCCATATGGATACCGAGCTTCGGTTCAGCCCACAGGTGAGTATCATGATCGGGCCAACCGACTCAGGGAAATCGGCGGCACTCCGTGCAATCAAATGGGTCTACCGGAACAAGCCCCAGGGTGATTTTTTCATAAATGATTCGTACAGAGAATCGGGCAAAACGTGCGAGGTCACAATCCAGTTCGACGATGGAAGTTCGATCACCCGACGAAAAGGAAAGTCGATAAACGAATATGTGATCGGGGGCACGACCTTCTCCAACTTCGAGAAGACGGGTATCCCGAAAGAGGTCTTGACCTTTCTCGAAGTACCGTTGGGCTATGATTGGAAAGAGTTTGACCTGGACCTCAATTTCGGGGGGCAGTTCGATCCAACCTTTTTGCTCACGGCACCGGCCAGGACCCCGGCCATTATCTTCGGTCGGCTCATAGGACTTGACTCGATAGACGACGCAACGAAGCTCACTGCTACCCAGAAAAGAGAATATCAGCAAAAGTCGAATGTGGCGAGAGAGGATTTGGGGCGGCTGAACGCTTTGCTCAAAGAATTGCCCGATACCCAGGAAGCTGATTGGCTGTTGGAAGAAACCTCAAAGCTCCATTTTGAGACCTATGCCCCGCTCACGAACCAGATAAAAGAGGCCATCGAGCTTAGAGATGCGATAGCCGAGATAACGGAATATATCAGGGGGGAAGGCGATAGACTGAAGCTGTTCGAGACGATTCCCCACACGCTCAATGACATAGATCGGTGTGAGAAGATAGGCGAAAGACGGCAAACGCTCGTCACGCTGAACAACGATCTTCAGTCGAATGCCAAGGCGATAGAGACGTTTGAAGATGAGAGAAGCAAGTTGCTTGAGACGACACCCGGCATGCTCAAGGACATAGATCGATATGAGGAGATAGGCGAGAAATGGAAAAATCTTACTACGCTGAACAACGATCTTCAGTACAGCGTAGAGCGGATCGAGACTATCGACCGATCATATAGAGCTTCGTACAAGACGGTAAACGATCTGGCCAAGACCATAAACGAAATGCTTTCGAAGGAAGATGTGTGTCCGCTGTCCGGCGGAGAGTTCTATGAAACGTGTAAAAAGCTGCTGAAGGAGGAAAGGAGCGAAGAATGAAGTGAGCAACAATTCACTTTGGTTTGGGATGGACCTGGGGAGAGATGCGATGAGAAGCGTTGCCAGTGGTTTTTCAATGGTCTCGGGTAGCAGTATGTGGCCACCCATAATGGAAATGCCAGAACCGGACCCGAGAGAGGAGCTAAGGAAAATGGTTATCGAGAAATTTCTTCGTCAGTTGATTCCGAATCCAGCGGAGCACGTTCTGATAACGAGGCACTTTGAGGCGTCCGCCGAGACTCTGCTGCTCGCCATGTTCCATAAACGCGAGTTGTATGAGACGGCTGTCGCCCTGGAAACCGAGATGCTTCGCAAGGAGCATATCGATTATGAGAACATCACGTTTCAGGGCGATGAGGCAGACCGCAGCTTTTCGCTCAAGGACAGGGTCATGAAACCTCCGGCTCCCGACCCCAATCTCGGGAAGGGAGACGAAAAGGTTCAGGAGAAAAAGTAAATCATTTGTCTGGGAGGGAAGATAAATGTCGTCCGTAAAAAAGTACAAACACTATCTCAAGCTTGCTATTCAAGGGAAAAAAACTTGGGAAGAGTTTTCGGAAAAACATGTGGCTGACAACATAAAGGTGCTCCATGCGCTATACGTAAAACGAGCAAATCGCACGCATGACGAACAATGGCTATCGCTCATGGAGACGATTACCGGTCACATGACCCTACGTTTAGCCGCTCGAATCTATGACCTAAAGAAAATTGGATTTCACATAGATTCGCGGATAAAGCGGGGGCATAAATATGGCGAGTACAGATTGGAAAATGTGCTCACACTCGACTGAGGGTTCTTTAGAAAAAGGGAGAGGGTACGATGTTGGAGATTATCTGTATTCTTGACCGGTCTGGGTCGATGGACGTGTTGAAGGCCGATGCTATAGACTCGTTCAACACCTTTATCGAAGAGCAGAAGAAGGTGCCGGGCGAGGCCGTGGTCACAGCCATCCTGTTCAATGACGAGTACAAGGCTCTGTATGAACAGAAGCCTCTGGCCGAGGTCCCTGTGTTGACGCCCGACATCTACCGGCCTATGGGCACGACCGCACTCCTCCAAGCTATCTGCCGTGCTCTGGAATCTCCGGGCAAACCCGAGAAGGGCATCGTAGTGATCTTGACCGATGGTCAGGAGAACTCATCGGGACCCGAGTATACGAAAGACCGAGCGGCCAGTGCGGTGAAAGCGTTGGAGACCAAGGGTTGGCAGGTACATTATCTGGCGGCGAACCAGGATGCGTTTGCCGAGGGAGCGAGGTTGGGGATTAGCCACACGCTGAACTATGCGTCAACCCCCGAAGGGGTAAAAGGGGCCTATGTATCGGCCAGCTTCGCGGCGACCTCCTATCGAGTGAGCACAAATCAGGGTCTCAACGATACGAATAAGTAGCAACTTCCTGCGATGTGGAAGGGCACTCGCAAGCGTTAATGCGGCCCCTGGTCAACGCGAACGATGGGGCAAGCCGGTACTCAAGCCCGGTCAGGAAGTTTAACTCCCTGCGGCGTGGTAAAGAACTCACCCGGCGGGGTGTAGGAGGACACGCGGAGATGGGTTGGACTCGACTTGAACGCCCCAACCTACAGCACTCGCAAGAGTGTGATGAGAGGCGGATACAGTCTAACCGGTACTTCAAGCCCGGTCAGGGAGTTTTGAAAGAGGGTGATGTGCGATGCTGGTTCCCGATGGATTTCACGAAGAGATCGGTATAGGAGGGGCCATTAAGTAGATGCGGGGGACGCATCCGCCTATAACACGCACCAGGGAGTTTTGAAAGAAGGGAAAATGATATGCCGGATATAAGATTGTATTGTGATTATCTCAGAACCGCTCTTCAAATAGATTTTCAGAACTACCGAAACTGCCAAAAAGTGTTTAGGAAGAATGGTGAAAAATGAAACGCGACATCTCCTATTTCAAATATGTCGCAAGGCACAAGTGGTTTGTTTTCTTGGCCTGCCTGAAGCTCCGGGTTCCGTTGTGGCAGGCTTTGGTCCACGACTGGACAAAGTATACTCGCGTCGAATGGGGAGTTTACGCAAAGACCTTTTACAACAAAGATGGGTCTCCTATCTCGCTGAGGGACAAGAGCGGGGCTTACGATCCGAATGCTGTCCTGGGATTTCAAAGAGCGTGGTGTAACCATCAAAAAGCTAAACACCACTGGCAGGCTTGGGTCTCGATAGGGACCAGCGGCACGACCCCGATCTCCATCCCGGAACGATATATCAGGGAGATGATCGCGGATTGGGTGGGGGCCGGTATGGCTCAGACCGGAAGACGAGACCCAACCCCCTGGTACGAGGCGAACAAAGACACAATGATCTTGACCCCCAGTACCCGATTGCGTATAGAGGAAATACTTAATGAAGTTTATTTACATAACTGATCCCCACATATCGGCCAAAGGGCCATCGAGCAGGACCGATAACTATCTCGATACGTGTATCGCGAAGCTCGGGGAGGTGGCCGGATACGCTCAGGCGAATCACATTCCGTACATCATTCTTGGTGGAGACATGTTTGATTCGCCTAGCCAAAACTATACAACGTTGCTCCGGGTGATGAACCTGCTTGCCGGGTATGACCTCGTGACCTGGTATATCAACGTGGGCAATCACGACCTCTTCGGATGGAATCCAGACACATATCAGAGAACCGCACTCAGATTTTTGGAATATCTGCCAAACGTCCGTGTGCTCAAGGATAGAACTTTGTTCGAGTTTCCTCGTTCTTCTTGCACACCTTCCCACATATACCTCTATCCAATCTGGTCAAAATATGAGAGGGAGGGAGATGTGTCGGCACTCAACGTAGAGTTCCCTTCCCAGAGCAAACGATATATCATTGTGCTTCCCCACACGATGCTCGTCGAAAAGTCTTTTGTCTCGGCCCACGTCTCGATAGAACAGATAGATTGGGAGAGGACCGGGGACATGATACTTGGCTCACACTATCATCCTGGGTACGAGACCCAGATAATAAACAGGACGGCGAACGGCGTCCTTGACCAGCGGATAGTAATGAACCCAGGGTCTCTGCTCAGAACATCAAAATCGTCCGAGCAACACGTCCCAAGCTTTTTGGTCATAGAGATTGATGGATCGACGTTCGGCGTAAAGTCGCGGAAGATACCATTGGCCTGTGCCCTGCCCGATCCTTTTAAGGAAGATGCACCGATCATCCCCGAGAACGAGGCGTTGAGCACCCCGAGGTTCGAGGAGTTCATGAGAGAACTGGCGAACGTCACATTTGATATAGACGACACAGACCCGAGGACGGTTGCCGCAAAAATAGCCCACGAGGGTAAGTTCTCGAAAGAGGTATTGCAGCGAGTCATAAAGAATCTTGATATGGCGATGGCCAAGAAGGGAGCGTAGGATGATCGACGTTCGAGCGGCGAAAGAAAGCTTGAAAAAGGCACAAGACGAGATGAACAAGGCTTCTGCTCAACTTGAGGTGCGGAGAGCCGAATTGGAAAGGCTCAGGGCAAAGTTGAAGGAAGATTTTGGGATAGAGGATCACAACAAGATTGACGATGAACTACAGAAGCTGAATGCTGAACGCGAGAAGCTTGAGACAAAGATCAGCGACTCTATCAAGAAGATAAATGGGCTACTGGAAAAAACTCAGGGAAAAGAAGCATACTGATGGGCAATAAGCACGAGAGATTGGCAAAAGAACGTCTCGAAGAAATAGCAACAAGCGTGCCCCCAGAAAAACTCACTCGTTGCTGTTGCGAAACATGCCGTAGCGAATTAGCCGATGACTTTTGCTGGTTTGATAACAAAATGCGTGATCGGAAAAGAGAAAGAATTTTTGCAGACATCATTCTTGCAATTTTACAAGACGATGTAGCATACGCAAAAAGACTTGCTCGTACCATACCTCTTTCGCTTGATGAAGATAGCCGCCCTATCGTGGAGTCGAAAGATGAATGACGAAGAACTTGCCGATAAGATAAATGCCAGATGTCAAAAAATAGCTCGCGAATTCAGCGAAATGTACGATGACGAAGCTCCGTTGCACGAACGCCTTCTTGCTAATTTTGCTCGCCATCTCGCTGCCCATCTTCTCAATTCTCTTTCTGTAAAAGAAGCGTGCAAATGGATATGGATTCCGGTAGGAGAAAAGGGTATGGGCAGATGGGAACGCTCATGTACTAGTCTGCCTTCATACGGTCCAAAAGAAAACTTTTGCCCAAAATGTGGGAACGAGATCGAGGAGATAACACGTGGCCCTAACGCAGAACGATAGTCAATTTCACAAAGAGACTCTTGCCTCGTTTCTGGCGATCAAACACAAGCTTGATCGGATCGATGGAGAACGAGATTCGATAAAAAAAATGATGGCCGCCCGCGAGCAAGAAATCGAAACATCCGGCCTGATGACCGTAGAATGTGATCAGGCCATAAGCCTTCTTGAGAAAGTGGGGAACGCCAGCCGTTCCAAGATACGAAAGCAAATCGAATCGCTGGTCTCTAGTGCGCTGGTCACCACATTCAACAGACCCGATTATGGATTCTCAGCGGACTTCGTTAATCGACGTAACCAAATCGAATGCGATCTTATGGCGAAGGTCGGTGACCGGCTCGAAGACCCGTTGGAGAGCGGGGGTGGGGGTAGGGTCGATACCATAGCCACAGCCCTACGCTTTGTCCTCATCAGCCTCACGCAGCACACCGGCCCCATTATCCTGGACGAACCCGGCAAGTGGGTGTCCCCCGAGTTTAGGGCAAACTTCCTCTCTTTTCTCAAGGAGTATTCGAACGGCGGAAACCGTCAAATAATAATGACGACCCAGGTCCAGGATTATGTTGACAACGAATGCACTATCATTAGAATGCAGGGCAACGATCCTCGATAGCTCGGGAGTATAATATGCTGGATGTTGACAAGCTCCGTTCCGTCCCAACACTCTACCCGAGCACGAATTGGGCAGTGGCCCAGGTCTATGCGACAAGCGACTATGACCGGTTGTGTGACAAAATAAAGAAGCTGTTTGGGTTCAACTGCCAGATTAGGGCCGTCACATCTCCCTACTGGATTTCAAGAGAGCATAGAGATGAGCACGAGGTCCTGACCATAGCCCCGATCTTCCCCGAGTACGTGTTTCTCGACCTGTCAGCCCCCTCCAGGAGCATTGCGACGGACGAGGTTGAGGGAGCATTCAAAATTCTTACAAACTCAGGGGAGATAAAAGAGCCATACTTGCTTACCCCACAAGAGGTTATACACATAATAGGGCTTACAAGTTCATCACTGGCCTTGATGAATCCAGAAACATATGGGTTGCTCGGCTGCGAGGTCACGATCATAGACGGTCTTTTGAAAGACTTTTCGGGGAAGGTGGTGGAAGACGGACACACGCTAAAAATCGAGCTTAACGTTTCGTCAAAAAAAGTCTTGCAAGTGAAAATAGACAGGGGTAAGGTAGCGAAAAGGTCGGGGTCACTAAACGAACCTAGTAGGAAGGCGGGCGGACTATGAGAGACCTAATGAACGGTCAGCGGCAGTCGTTAGAAATTCTTTCGTCTCAACTCGGAGAGATTCGAGACAGGCTTCTGACCGAAGACGAGAAGACGGTCATCAACATGGTGATAGACGGGAAAAGCGATAAACAGATTTCCCAAGTTCTTCAGGTCACTGTCTCGGCAATCAACCAGAAGCGGACGGCAATCTACAAGCTCATTCTCGGCCTCAATTGGTGGAAGCAGAACAGAGATACAATTCTCCAGACGCTTGACAAGGAGCTTGGCGGAGTGGCGGCGGTCATGTTCGAGATGGTAGCCACGAGAAGGAAGCAGAACGAGATTGCAAAGCATATGGGGATGTCCATCTGGAAGGTCAACAAGTCGATGGGCATCATCCTAGAGGTCCTGGGCCGAAACCCGGAGTTCAGAACCTATATGGAGAACATGCATCTCGGATACCATCTGAGTTGGCGGGTGAAGAAGGAGAAGAAGGCAGGGCCAACGGTCCAGACAAATTGGCCGTCTGGAGGCGGATACGCTCCTCATGGCGTTCCGGTTCCAAACCCAACTCTGGGACCGGTTGATGCGACTCCGACCCAGGCCCCTGACCCGGTTACCCCGGTTCCAGAGGCCGTTCAGAGCCAGGTTACCCCGGTTCAAGAGACTGTTCCGAGCCAAGTAGACGCACAGACGCCAGAAACGCCTACGGTTGAAGAAGGAGCAAAGACAGATGAGCACAAAGATAGTCCCCCTGTTCTTTGATCTGGAGACAATAAATCTGATTGAAGATGGGGACAACGATTACACAAAACTCAGATACTCGGTTGCCGTGACCCGAACACGAAAAACAAATTTCGTGTTCTATGAGAAAGATATCAAGCAGCTCATCGAGCAACTGGACGCTGCCGAGTTGATCGTCGGTCATAATCACATCGGATTCGACTTCCAGGTGCTCAAGGGATATGAGATTTCAGACAGCAGGCTGAAGGTATGGAGAGAGAAGAGTTTCGATACTCTGCTCGAAATACAGAGCATTGTTGGCCAAAGGGTTTCGCTCGATCATCTGTCGAAGAACAATCTCAAGGGGAGTCCGGGCAAGCTTGCTCCAGGAACCCAATGTCCAAAGTGGTATAAGGAAGGGAAGCTCGACAAGATAGAAGAGTTGTGCACGGATGACGTTCAGCGACTAGCCAGGGTCTTTGGGTTGATTGTCCGCAAAACGCCACTGGCCCTTTCCCAATATTGGGAAAAGGGAGCAAAGAAATTCTCGATGACCAAGATAACGATTCCCATACCCACAGAGTGGGAGGGAGCAGCATGGGGGTAGAAACTGGAACCGGAGCATGTGCCGTTTGTCAACACGAAGCCAACTGGCATCAGGATGGCATAGGTAAATGTTGGGGACCTGAGTGCCCTTGCAGAAGCTTTGTCCCGGCGAACGACACAAGAGGAGTTACCAGAATCTTGGCCATAGACCCTTCTTGGGTGACGGGCATCTCGATAGTCGAACTTGATACGAGAGGAATACAACACGTTGACCGTTTGCCCCTCAACCCGGTTTCCGAGTACATAACCGTATACCTAGAAACGGTGATCGATGTAAGTAAGCGAAAAAATGATAGTGCTCAACAAAAGATATCGGAAATCGTTTCGAAGATAGACGATGTTCTTCTGAAGAACAAGGTTGATGTGCTGGCCATCGAACTTCCTTTCGCGGGAATCGCCAAGAGCGGTGGGGTCTCCGATCCAAGCCGTTCGTTCAGGAGCAAAGATTCGATAAACCAAGGACGATTGTTTCAGGCGATAATCGACTATGCTATAGCAAACGGTTTGTATCATCATCCATATAGCGAAGTTCATCAGGCTCAGGCAAAGGCATCGGTTGTCTGTGGCATAGGGATAAAAAAGGAACTTGCTCAAAAAGTGGCAATCGATCTATATGGTCTGAAACCAGAAGGAACAAAACTCCACAGAGAAGCTTTGGTGGATGCGGCGTTGGTCGGCTTAGGATATATTCGATTGGTGCATAAGGACTTGGTGCTCCCCCGCCTAGTAAAATAGGCGATAGAAACTTTCTGTTTATTTAAGGTCGTTTACAAAATTGTCTCTTGACACCATTTCGGTAATCTGATACAATCTTAGTAGAGGAACAGATTGTCTTTAACCTAGGAGGCCCGAAATGAGTATCAGATCGAACAGGGTCATGCCGAACGCCTCGGAGACCCTTCCCCAAGTTTCTTCGCAACTCCAGGCTTTCAGGTCAAAGTATGTTGACCGCATCATTCCGGTCGAGAGCATGAGATGGAACAGAGACCGTCTTGTTATCGCCGCCGCTGGTTCGGATTTCGAGGCAGAAGCCTCGGTCTCGCGTGTCGCCCAGGATCAGATGTTCGAACTGTTGGGCGTGCCCAAGGTCTTCGGTCGCTCGTGTCCCGCCGACCTCCGGGAGAACATCATCAACCGCCTGTTGCCGACCGTCGCCCAGAGCCGGGTGTTCGTCAGGCTCATCAACAAGAACGGCAGCGACAAGCTGGAGGCTCGTGCGATTCTCCCCCAGAACTTCGAGCCGTTCGATTTCACCAATCTATCCGATGTCCTGCTCCGCGTCTCCGAAAAGCTCGGTAGACCGTTCGAGATCGACCGGGGTCAGAACGGACCGGACAAGGGTCTGGAAAGCTGGAACATCCGGCTCATCGATCCGGAGAGCGGTGTGGACATCGACGAACCCGAGGAGAAAATCTTCATGGGGATCGATGCACGCACCTCGGAAGTCGGGTTGTTCAACCCGAGCATCGAACCGGTGCTCTATCAACTCATCTGCACGAACGGACTGAAGGCTCCGGTCGCCGGGGGCGAGAACAGCGACATGCTCCGGTTCCGGTACTACCATGTGAACACCGAGTCTATCATCGAACGCATCTGTGCGCACATCGAGCAGGTATCCATCGGCTATGCGGCAAAGCAAGAGATGCTTCGGAATGCGAGCAGAGCGAGGATGCGTGGGGATCGGGCCGAAGAGCTTTATATGAACACGCTGGTCGGTGCCCATGCGGCGGGCGGGGCGAAGCACCGCGAAGACCTCATGAACCGCCTTCGCTCATACAGAAGCCAGAGCGGCGATTACAGCGTGTATCGCGTCGTGAGCCTGCTCACGGAAATAGCCCGTGACCACAGCCAGGTCGAAACCATGCTCCCCGAGTGGAACCTGAACCGGGTCGATGTCATCGAACGCGGAGCGGGCCAGATTCTGGAGCAGTACGCCGGGGTCGCGGCCTAACCTCAAGGTCAATGAGTGGAACCCGGCAACAGTGTGCCGGGTTCCTTTTTCGTCTTGATTCAAGAACCGATTTGTGATAGGATAGAAAGATGAAAGTGATTATCTGCGGTTCAAGAGAGTTCACCAACTACAAGCTCGCAGAACGCTGGCTTAATAGCTTCTGTACGATGTTGCCCATAACCGAGGTCGTAAGCGGCGGAGCACGGGGAGCGGATAAGGTCGGAGAGCTTTGGGCAAGGATACACGGCGTACCGCTGAAAGAGTTTCCGGCAGACTGGGAAAAACACGGAAAAGGTGCCGGATTCATACGAAACGGAGAGATGGTGGACGAGGGGGAGGCGGTCATCGCCTTTTGGGACGGAGAGAGTAGTGGGACGAAGAACACTATTATGAGAGCCATGAGAAAAGGGATTTCTGTGTTCGTAATAAACACGAAGGGAGCAGGAGAATGAAGCGTATCGCGTTAGCGCTGTTACTATGTCTCATGCTGACCGTGGTTCTGATTCTCGATGGTTGTGCGGGGTGCGAGCAGGATTGGAGCCACGCAAAGAGCTATGTGTCGGGACTCAGCCGGACAATCACCCTGTACGATTGCTCGGGTAACGCTATCAAGACTTGGGATATCGATGGCACCGTGGAAGACCAGGGTGGCAGCTTCAGATTTATGTACGAGGGCAAGGCGATAACCGTATCCGGGACCGTGGTCATCGAAGAGGTCGAGAGGTAACAGATGACACCCACGGCCAGATTGTTGAATCGCCTTCGGCAGAAAGGCGTTCAATTAAGTCAACAAGCGACCATTCGGCGGACATATGCCGGTCGTCATCGGTTGGCTGCTGGCTCATGGTCATGGTACATATTCGACCCAGAACGTTCAACGTTGGAAATGGGGGGTTACGCTACTGTTTCGAGACTGGTGCATTGCCCAAATCTGACGATAGATGGTTCATCTTTAGCCTCTAGCCGCGAGACGGTTGTTGATTGCGGTTGTGAAAAGAAATGCAAGGGATTGAAATAGTGGGATCGGAAGTGAGAAACCGGGCGGGGTTTAATTGGTTGTACCTCGTAAATTCCTGACTCGCTGTCATTGCTCCCGAGTGCTGTTTGACGGCCCGATCCCTTAGACCAGAAAGGTGCCTTGGAAAAGGGAAACCAGACCGGAGTCATCCAATCCTCCGCACCAGGGTGGCCGCTGTCGTGTTGTCTGGTACTGTTCGACAGCTCCAAGGCACCTTAAAGAATAACGGGGCGTGCCCGACCCCTTAGCATCAACAAAGGAGCGAGGAAGGTGTTTTCAGTCCAACAGAAACGAGAGATTTCTGAAAAGGTGCAGGCGATTCTTCGAGAGACAAATCACCCCGAGTTGCCGACGGGTGAAATATCATTCCTACTTCACGTTGACGGAAACAACCCACTGTCTTGGGCCGATATCAGGAACAACAGGGCGGTCACCGATCCCGGTGTAAATCCGTGGAACGAGCAACAAGACCCTCGCAACAGTTAATCGGGGCGTAGCTCAGTTGGTAGAGCATCCGGTTTGGGGCCGGAACGTCGCTGGTTCAAGTCCAGTCGCCCCGACCATCTGAAAGGAAACGAATGGAATATTTCGTAACAGGGCACAGTAACCCCGCTCCATTTTTTGGAGACCCTATAGGGGGGTATGTCGAGGCCGATTCTCCGAGAGATGCCGTTAGAATGTTCGAACTAACTTGCAAACACCCGTGCGGGGTCAATAACCTCAGATGTTATGCGAGTGCAGATGACTATCACAAAGGGAACAGGCCGCTGGCAGAAAGATAGAAAGGATCAAGATGAAAAAACCGACACAAGAACAGTTGAACACCGCTCGTGAGGTCATCGAGTGGTTTCAAGAGGAATGCGAAAGAGGAGCACCAAGCCCCGCGATAGAAGTGTTCCAGGCCGCTCTGGACAATCTGCCAGTCGAAATGACGGAAAGAGAACTTAAACAGTTACATAGCTTTTTCAAAGTAGGCGACGAATGATATCAAAAAAAGAAACAATACATCGTGGCGATTGGCGGTTGTTTCTGCAATAAGCTAGACCCATCTTTTATCAAGGTCTATTATGGGAAAATGAAAAAGGTCTGGATTGCTGCGAAGAAAGAAGGATGGGAAAAATGACCGTAGGCACGCAAATCGCTTATATTCCAAATCACGCCGAGGGAGAGATATCTCATCCAGATGTCGAGTTCGGTTTTATAACAAGCTGGATTAAGGATTCTTCTTCAGCCTTTTGTCGCTATTGGAGAAGAGGAGAGTTAGGAACGCTCAGGACAACTAGCTGCTCGGAATCGACTCCGAAAGCAAATCTGGTTGAGCATGAAAGCGTTTTTCAGGAAAGAGTCGAAGAAGAATTGATTCGCCTTGGTTATAAGAGCACCCATAACTCAGTTGGTTAGAGTACCCGGCTCATAACCGGGCGGTCGGTGGTTCGAACCCACCTGGGTGCACAAGGGCCTCTGGTCCCCCGCGATGTGCGGCAGCACACAGGCTCAAAGGCATGGGTCTTTGGCGATTCTGAAGAGAAGTTGCATCAAATTTGGCTATCATTTGATGTGTGCAATGCACAAAGCTTCACGGAGTTGCCAACGGGGGACCAGGGAGAAAATCAGGAGAGGGGAAAATGGCAAAATTAGAGATTCAAATTGACAGAATGACAGAGACCCAAGCGAAAGACCTGCTGGAGAAAATCGTCAATCATCTCGACGAACTCGATTTGGAGGACTATTTCGGAACCGAGGGATGGAAGCATGAGTTTGGATTGGAAGATTGAATGATAATGGTTCCCTGCGGCGTAGCGAGAATGTAAACCCCGTCCGACCCACGTATCCGGTTGAGACGATTTCCCTACGCCAAAGTTTGAGAACAGGCTGCTCGGTGTGGGATACGAACGACACCGAGAGAACACTCGACCAGGGAACCTATGAACTTTATGGAACGTAGATGTCCAAGACCAAGACCGAGACCTAGACCACGGCCCAAAATTATTCCGCTCGGGACCGTGGTCAAACCTTGGGGCAAGATCGTGGCCGTTGGGATTACCGGCGGTGAACGCTACTACTGGTTTGTTGAGGTAGATGCTCCAAATTGTGTTGCGATGATCCCTGGGTTCATGGTTGAACAAGAGTTTGAAGAAGCGCATACGATATGAATGCTATTACAAGAAAATATTTGAACAAAAGAGTAAATGCAACAAAAGCAGGAATTCCCTTCTTTCTGTCTTTTGAAGAATATTGTTCGCTTCTAAAAGAAGCCGGTATTACCGTTGACCAGATTGGTCACAAAAAATTTCATCTTTCAAGGAAACAAGATAGAGGTTCGTATTGTATAGGAAATTGTAGTTTTGTTCATTATTCGATTAATTTGAAAGAAAAAAGGATTTCAGAAAAACTCAGAATATCAGCCTCGAACAACATAAAAAAGATTATGCTAGCCGCGACAATAGAACAAAAAAGACTTTGGAGGTCGAAAGGCGGGAAGGAAAGCGGAAAGGTTAATAAGATTGGAGAAAGAACAAAACTAAAACAAGAAGAAGTTCTTTCTCGTTTAAGCAAAATCAACAAAATTGATTTATATAAATTTGGATGGGTTCAAAAGGTAGCAGATATATTGGGCGTCAGCCATACACAAGCACGAAGATTTGTTTCTAAATATCACGATGGGAAATCATATATGCGAAAAACTCGATAGGTAAATTAACAATCAATTGTCAATCTTGCCGGATGTAAAAAGCAAAGGCAAAAAATGGAACCACTTCGCACATTCACCCTCACCTGGGTTCCGCTGCTCATCGAGGAGTACAAGCGCAAGGGCGGTCCATCGCCAGAGGACTTCGCTCGGGCAGCGACCTATGCCCAGGAGTTTGGGGAGAAGGGAGAGGCCCTTTTCTTTAGGATAAAGGGCGAAACAGGAAGACTGGCAAGTTTGTGGCTTGATGGAATAGCCATCCTCTCGTTCGTGCCGGGAGGGGTCACGGTCTTCGATCATCATTTTGAGTCTAGGGTCTTGACACCAGAATAGATTCTGTGATAAGATTGTGTAAGAGTAAAGAATTCTTTAAGTGAAAGGAAAAGTCAAATGGGTCTCACCAGCGAACGAGTCACCGAAATCTTCTTGGACTGCTTGTATCGCGAGGACGAAGATACCAGCAATCATATCAAGGCGGAGGGCATCACAACGAACGTGGGCTTCCACCCAGAACGTCTTGAAGGTCATAGGGCCGAGGTCGAAGCCATGTTGATGGAACTGCCGGATCAGTTCCTGCTCAGCAAAGGCGGCGGATGGTCTTTCCTCAACGCATGCATGGACAGAAACGATATTCAGTGGGGAGGGCACGAGAATATGCAGCAACTGATCCTCCTCGGCATAGGTCTGAACAAGGTCCGATTCTGTATGCCGAGATCAATGTGGTCTGTTCTGCCGGGTGGAATGCCCTACTTCGTCGTGCTCGACAAGTAACGGACAACAAACTGCCACGAGGTTAAAAAATAGAGGAACGAGAGAATGGCGTACACAAAACCTGTGAAGTTCACGAAAACGAATCAGTACGGCTGCGGACCCGAGGACGATGACGACGTGTACACCGTCGAGGAGTTCCGGGCCTGCTGCAAATCAGGATCGTTTATAGATTACGATGGATATGGCTATCCGGTCAAAGACGGGCTGGCAGACAAGGATAACCACATCGTACCTTCGGGACTTGACAGGATACCGGCAGACGCCACGCACATTGTCTGGTTCAACCGATAGGAGAGCTACATGAAAGAGTATCCAAAAATCCAGAGTCTTTTCAAGCGAGATACGAAGGGCAAAATGCTGTTCGACCAATACTCGCTCCCCGAATTCGAGTATCTTGCTGCAAATAGTTGGCAGTTCACGGAGAAGGTCGATGGGACGAACATCCGTATCATGTGGCGACCCTCTGGAGAAGGGTGTTCTTCTCCCGATGGTCTCGGGCCATCCATCTCCCTGGGCCGGACCATAGGCGGGAAGACGGACAACGCTCAGATTCCGGCCTTCCTCTTCGACAAACTGATTCAGATGTTCCCCGAGGAACTACTGAAAGAGGTTTTTGGCGAGGTCCCGGTCTGCCTCTACGGAGAAGGGTACGGGGCCAGGATTCAGAAGGGGGGCGGCAACTACATACCGGACGGTGTGAGCTTCGTGCTGTTCGATGTTCTGATAGATGGTTGGTGGTTGAAGCAGAAAGACATTTACGATATCGCAACAAAACTCGGAATCGGGTTGGTTCCGGACATAGGTATCGGAACGCTCGTAGAAATGGCGGAGAAGGTCAAGGCCGGATTCAATTCTCAGTGGGGACCTTTTGCTGCCGAGGGTATTGTGGCTAAGCCCATGACCCCCCTCTTCAGTCGAAACGGGCACCGGGTCATCACCAAGCTCAAGCACAAGGATTTTAAGCATGAAAACGCACGAACAGCGGTATAACGATGCGATAGCCCGGAATCTCAATTCTGCCGAGACATATAACCGTTGTCGTTATGTTGGATTGACCCTTGTCATCGCAAAGAAAAGAATCGGCATTAAGCTCGGTGACACGGCATACGATGAGCGTATCAAAAAGATAATAGAGGAAGCCCGATGAAAGAGCATGCAATCTCGTTCAACGGAGAGATGGTCAGAGCCACGCTCGATGGTCGAAAAACACAAACAAGGCTCGTGATGCCCGGCGAATTCTCGTACTGCCGGATGAGCGGGGACAATGAGCCATGTTGGGTCTGGTGGCCAAAGGGCGGGAAAAAGACCGCGACTTGCCCACCACTGCCCGTTGAGCGATGGTCTGAGCATTGCCCCTACGGCATTCCCGGAGACAGACTCTGGATAAAAGAAGCATGGGCCACCGAACATCGATATGATGACCGCTATCCAAGAGAGATTACAGAAAATCCGGTTGCCCCCCACCTACATTATGCGGCGACCGAAGAACTCGGCGGTCTAATGAAACGGCCCGCAATCTCTATGCCCCGTTGGGCCTCGCGTATCACACTCGAAATCGTGAGCGTGAGAATCGAGAGGGTGCGGGAGATAAGCGACTTAGATATTGCAGCCGAGGGATTGAACGTTCAATTCCACGAAGAGCAATGTGCTACAGCGAGTATTCACCTGCCCAAAAAAACGTCATACAGTACGGCACGCGGATGTTTCGCTTTGTTATGGGATTCTATCAATCGCAAACGCAAATTCAAATGGAATGAGAGTCCTTGGGTGTGGGTCATAGAGTTCAAGAGAGTATAGCATGGTATTGAAAGAAAAAACGTGTGAGTGGACGAAAAAGGTAATGGGCAAGGGCAGCACGCATTGGTACGAACGCAAAACCAGTTGCGGAATCGGCGGGATACTAGATACCCCAAAGAATTTTTGTCCCTACTGTGGTGGTCGAATCAAGGAGACGGAAGATGGACAAATATGATTTTGCCGCAAGACGTTATCTTAGTTGCTTGCATGTAAAAGATTTGCCCAAGGAATTAGCAGACCGCGTGAAATTCGCAGCAGATGCAATGTTGTTCTGGGAAGTGAAATGCCGCGATGCTTCACTCGACGAGAAGCAGGAGAAGATAGGTGATGAGATATGGAAAGAGGCGGAATTGTTCATTGAGGAATGTGGTATTGCCAAAGATGGTGCCGTAGCTGGCAGATTAAGGGAATTTGCTCGCATCGTTGACTCTAAGCGGGAGAAGGAAGTGTGCGAGTGGGTAATTGATAATTATTACCCAGAGGGAACGTGTGGCGTTCGTCTGCAAACGCAATGTGGTGCCTCCGGAGAGGAATCCGAGAGGTGTAAATATTGTGGTCGTCTCATCGTAAGAAAGTACAAAACGCTCAAAGAACACGAGAAAGAAGTGAGGCAACAGAATGAGCAAGAAGTATGAGGAGGTCCTTGACGCATTCGTTCTGTGGTCGGTCGAGAGGTATCGCACGCCGTCATACTTAACAGTTGAAGAATGCAATCTACTCGAATTATTCATCGAGTTTGACAATCAGCGGCGAGCACAAGAAGTGTGCGACCCGACCATTAGCAAGAAGATAGTTGGAAGATGCGTACACGACCATAAACCCATAACGTGCACCGGCGAGTGCGACACCAACTGCCCTCACCCATTTTGGGACAATGCCAACAAGGCACTAAACTGGGCGTTTATCATCGAGGGACAAAGACTGAAAGTGAGAAAGGTCAGACTATAAATGACGCTCAGAATAAAGCCAAGAGATGATTGTAAAGCATGTCATGGAACCGGGGAGGTAAACAACTGGGTGCCCGTTCCGTTCGGCGTCGGGATGTGTGCCGAAACGCTCTACTGCGATTGTGTGATTGAACAGATTCCGGATGATGCGGAGGATGAGGATATAGAACTGGAGGCATCATGAGCGGTCTTCTCCGTGAACACTTGCTAAGATGTGGTCGGCTGGATAATCCTGATGGCAGGATAATCGCAGAGGCCCTGGCTCTCGAATCTGAACTCCCTAAATATCTCAGATTCAATCCGTATGACGACCCCGAGTTCGAAGGCGACCAGGGGGGAGACGATTTGTAATGAGACAAGAATTTGAGATGACCGATGAAGAGCTTAGCAAAATCCTCGATGCGTGTGTGCCCATCCCCTACATAATCGTGGGGGGCATCCCGCCATCGTCACCTCAGCAGCGGGCGAACGATGCATGGCGAGCACTTGCCGCAGAGCGAGGATTTGATTGGGAAACCGTTAAGCCGATTGTGGGCAAAGGTCAAAAGTGGTTCACTGCCGAACTGGTTGAAACGGCTAAGGACGAGCAATGCTAGAATGCATCAACTGTCACAAACCGTTTGACCGTGGGCCGGACGATACCGAATCGAATATATGCCGCAAATGCGAGATAGACTTGTATCGCCCGGATTACGGAGGGGAATGCTCTGTGTGCGGGGCCAGTCCTGTAGTGCCGGGCACCGGCCTGTGTGGCCCCTGCACCTGGGGCGAGGCAAGCACCATAGACGGTGGCTGGTGGGACGACACGAGACAAGAGGCCATGTGACAGAGGCACCTGAGATAGTCCTGGTCCTGCCCGAGACCCGAGTCAGAGGGTTCAGGGCGGAAGCCTGGAGCGTTACAGAAGATAAATGGATGGCCTTGATCCAGGTCGTTTTTCGTTCACATGAATGTTGGTACTGCCGACGGTACTTCGTAATATGGGAAGTGGGATCAGCCGCACTCCTACGCTTCCCCGGTCAGAGTGCCGGAACCATCTCCTTTTCCCAAGAAGAGGAATGCCGATATACCGAAAATATGATAAATGACATGCGGAGCAGGGGGAGGGAGGGGACCGACCCCGAACTCGTGCTTGGCGATAGGCTGTCTATAATCCTCGATTCAGATGAAAGCGAAATGTCAAATCAGAACGTTTCGCTGAACTTTGATACGGAAACGACCGTGGCCAAGGTCATGGGCATGCTCCCCGATTGGGCGGGTCACAGTTTGACTGTGATCCTCTACTATGAGATACAAGTAGCAAAAACAAATCTTACTCTTCCGCATCAATCAAAAGAATAATAGGCTGATATCAAACAAGTTATGATGCACGATACAATATTATATTGACACCATAATCTGTTCTGTGATACGATTATGTCAGATAAAAAGTGGTAGCGGCGGAAGACAACGTAAGTCGAAAGGAACGGGAAAAGAAGACGCGCACCCTGGCGGTCAACCAAGTAGCGAGAGACCGGTGTGATGCCGGTTCCGACACCCGCAGCAGCGGTACGGAGTAGCAAAAGAAAGACGGGACCAGGCTCTGTGTAGTTCGGCATAAGACTCTGCCGACGAGCGGGCTTCACACAAATTCCCTGGGCTGATACTTCCGCCAATACCGAAAAAGGATAAGATGAAGAAAAAAGGTAAACATCAGAAATTTTGGGAGGAGCTTGAGGCACATAGGAAAAAGCTCCAGAACGCAGCCCAGAAACACGCGGAGGTCGCTCGGGGTCATTCAACCGGATATTTTGGGGTGCCCGGACATATAGCAAGGGGCAAGGTCCATATCATAAATAACGGGATGCTAGACCTCAAAGACAGAACGGTTTGCGGAACGGTGTTCAGCCAGCTTCACGAGTTTCAGTTCTGTGCCGCAGGCGTTTACCTCGATTATGTTGATTGTAAAAAGTGCAGAGCATGGTATGCTCGCAAGATTATGGATGATCAATGACCAGCAACCGAATGAGTAAGGAAGAAGTCGCAAGGCGGCACGCGATATACGAACGCGAGATGGCTGCTCGAAAGTTCGAACCGTGGCGTCGGCCCGAGAACATTCCGCCAGGCACACCGGTCAAGGTCCGGGTCCTGGACAAGCTCTATGACGGGGTTATGGTCAGGGATGTCGAGTGCGGGAACCTCGGCCCTATGCTCAGGATCGTGAGCGTGAAACTCGTATCTGAGAGTCTGGGATACTCGGGGCGGGCGCGAAGGGGCGAGGTTAAGGAACTTCGCCGATACACTCCGGGAGAAATCACAAAGTGCTTCAAGAACGCCTCAATCTATAGCGAGAAGGACTCGCCAGAGATGGTCAAGCGGGTGTCTGCTTACTTAAATAGACGAGCGGAAGCATTGGAGCAGGACATCGCACCCAACTTGATGGATCGGGATGAGGCGAAGGCCGTGTTTGATGAGCTTCATGCAAATCTGAGTCCCAAGTGCACCTTGCCCATGAATAAGCAAAAAGGCGATAAACGTCACTTCGCGTATATGGTAGGCATTGTGAACATGCTGACGGAAGATGCACTAGGTGGTAGAACTTTTGACGATAATCCGCGAGGTCTGACCATCGTTAAAGGGGAGGGAAGACTCTACCGGACCTTCTCACGTTGGATGGACGGTGCGTATCCTTCACGGATTGACCCTCTTGCGGTTTGGGAGGTGAAGGAGTATTACGGGACAACGACTTTCGGAAGCCGAGTGGCGGACGGTGTCTACGAGAGCATGTTGGATGGCGAAGAAATGGCGGAGCTGTATCGCGAAGAGGGACGAAAAGTGTATCACTACCTGATCGTCGATGATCGGTTCACTTGGTGGGATTGCGGCAGATCGTATCTTTGCCGCATCGTCGATGCCATGCAAATGGGGCTCTTGGATGAGGCCCTCTTTGGCCGTGAGGTGCTCAAACGCTGGCCAGAGATTGTGAAAACCTGGCCTTGACTAATCGCGCAAATATCCCATAATAGGATATGTGAAGAAGATGAGCAAGAATTTGAGCACGGGGTTCAGTTCTCAATCGACTCTGTTCCCCCATGACAATGCGGCGACGACGACGAAGAGCGGCAGGTTCAGTCTGCAGTTGCTGAAATGGATTGGAAATAAGCAACGATTTGCTCCAGAGATCATCTCATACTTCCCTCGATCATTCCGAACCTATTTTGAACCTTTTCTCGGAAGCGGGGCAGTGCTAGGCACGCTCGCGCCCTCCAATGCGACAGGCTCTGATGCTCTTGAACCCTTAATGGAAATCTGGCAGACGCTTTCAGAGGACCCGGCAAAGCTGTATGCGTGGTATGCGCAAAGATGGAAAGCGTATCAGAAGAATCGGGAGGAAACATACGATCACATAAAGGCGAACTTCAATAAGCACGCGAACGGGGCAGACCTATTGTTTCTCGCGAGATCATGTTACGGCGGTGTCGTGCGGTTTCGTAGAGATGGATACATGAGTACACCAATCGGCATTCACAATCCAATATCTCCAGAGTCGATGGCCAAACGCATCGCAATTTGGCATCAACGTACAAAAGGGGCAGAGTTCATATGCGGGGATTTTGAAGAAGTGATCGCCAAGGCTGGCCCCCAGGATCTAGTATATTGTGATCCACCTTATTCAGATTCCCAAACTATCCTATATGGCTCGCAGGAATTCGCGCTCAAACGTCTGTTTGGCGCAATCGACAATGCGAAACGGCGGGGTGCGTATGTTGCTCTATCGATCGACGGCCATAAGAAGTCGGGGGATAGAACGGTGAATATCTGCGTGCCGAATCGGCTGTTTGAACGCGAAGTACTTATCAACTGTGGGCGGAGTATGCTTCGACGCTTTCAGATGGAAGGCGAAACCCTCGAAACAGAACTTGTGGCGGACAGATTGTTATTGACGTGGTAGAAATTGCGCCGTGCCAAATCTGCGCTGCGGTTCCCAGCCGAGGCAGGCCACAAACGAAAAAACTCTCAGCCTAATCAAGACCTTGTAGTTCAATCTCGCGGATGCAGACGCGGCATCCTCCTATGACAATTCTGACATTGCCCGCTGCATACACATATGGCATATCCTTTACAGAAATCGTTCGCCCGATTCCGGCGGCATCAAACACCAGCGCATCACTATTGAACTCGGCAGACAGTTCAATCAACTGGTGAGCCTGATAGTCGTAATTCGGAATGGGATCGACTGTTATGTCCTCGTATGCTCCCAATTCATTCTTCGGCTGGGTGCGCATTACAAGGCCATCGGCGCGGATAAAGACCATATGCCCCCAGTTCGCTAGGAAGTGATTATTGCGCAGAGATATGCCCAAGAAAGAACCCGCAGGGGCTTCGCGCAATTCCGAAAAGTAGAATTTCACTCTGGCCCTCACATTTCTATAGCTTGAGGCCGTGAGCAAAAGCCATGAGTTGCGAAACACCCAGAGGGAACCTACTTCAAGACAGTCGTCGAGTTTTCTGCGATGAATGATTCCCGGGCTTAACACCAGGTCCGGTCGGTCTTCCTTCTGGAAATCGATCTTGAAACCGTTCGATTGTGCGGCGGCAAGAGGCACCGGTTGATAAGGCGCTGGTGTGATTGCCTCGATGATGGCCAGGGTTAGCCGATCCATGAACCCTCTATCGCCGAGTATTGACATTGACCTGTTGTATTTAAGGTAGCGCTGAGCGAAGACATTAAACGGGAGCGGAGACGGATCATCAGCCGACTTTATAAGAACTACATGCTGAGGCCTCCGCAAGGTTGCTGCCACCCCGAACTCGACCATTACATTTGCGTTGAGCCCTGTGACGTCGATAACGAGCACATCGGCAACGATGGGAGCAACGGCAGTATAAGCTCCCCGCTCAAAACCCTAAACGGGGTTCACGCTCGACCGAGTACAATCTTACGTTCGAATCCTATCCCGACTCGCTATATGCATGTTTCAGGGGACGGTGCGGACACCGTTTTCTTCACCTTGCTCGCGGAGAACGGGGAGGATACCAATCTACATTTTCGGAAACTCTCTATCAGAGGTTACTCACCTGGAGCAATCTGGTTGGGCGGGAGCAGGGCATATCGCTATGGATTTAATAGCAACAACAGCATCACAGACTGCATTTTTCAGAATATGGGGAATCTCGACTATCCACAAAAGAAGATGTGTTATGGGGTTGTTGACCTAATTAATTCAAGAAATTTCAGAATCGACTATTGCACTTTTATGGATTGTGCGAATGCAAATCTCCAGCCGTTCCCCGTACAGGCAACATCTGAAACAGGCGTAGAAGCCCTACCCATCATCTGTATCTACTTTGCTCATAGTAGTGTCGATGGGATTGTCGCCTACTGCGATTTCCGTCGCATCAAGGGGGACGCAGTTCGAATCAGAGAATCGTCACACAGAACCATTATCCACGACAATTATTCTCAGCAAACCGGGTGGAATGCCGTCTACAGTATGTGGTTTTGCCACCCTCTTTACACCACCTGCGTTACAGAGATAGAAGAATGTCCCTCATGGGAAAACCGCATTTACAATAACATTGCTGAAGGCAACTGGTTGTGTGAAAAGCCAAGAATGTTCAAAGATATGCAGCCACACTTCCCGTTCGGAACGTCCTGCCCCTACAATACCAACTGGCAAAGGGCAAGGGTCTACGAAAACGCTTCAACAAAATGCGAGCCGAATAGTGGCGACATGAGAATAGGCAAAGAATTTGAAGAAAATAATTGACGGCATACTCAATTCGTGATAGAGTGGTACGAGGGTACACAAGCAAAGTGAGAGGAGGGTGGACAAATGCCAAAGCATAGAGGAAGACCGAACGGTCACTCGTTGAAAGACCCCGTCATTCGGATGTTGACCAAGACGATAAAAACTCTTGAGCAAAAGAAGAGGACGGCGAACGAACAACTCAGAACGGCGAAGAAGACGCTCGGTGCTTATCGGAAGTCGGTGGTCCCGAAGCGTCGGCGTGCGACGAAGAAAGTCATTCGAAGGGGACGGGCGAAGGTCACGAAAACGGCCAAGAAGTTCGACTCCTTCAGAATCGTGAAAGTGAGAAAGCCCAAGAGGGTCACGAAGAAGGCTCCGGCCAAAAAGAAGCAGAAAGAAGTCCTTCCGCTCTAGTCTCTCACAGCGGCAAGGGTCGCCTAGAGCGACCCTGGAAGTTGTGGGATGAGGTTGGGGCTTGGCAGCGGCATGTAATAGGCAGACTCCCAACGGCCAAAAACGTCTGCATTCCACACGATCAAATCGGGGTCCCGTAGGTTGTGCGTGATAGTTAATGAGAGCGACGGCGGGTAGCTTTTCCCCGTGACCCGCCCAACTACATAAAACGAACAAGGGGTTCGTTGCGTGACACTAAATCAAGTCACAGAAAGAGAGTAAGTTTAGGAAATCTGCGGTACGGCTCAACGTACTTGCGGGTCAAAGTCCTCGCCCGCACAAGCACAAGTACCTCGTAATAGAGGGAAAGTCGGCCCCCGGTCAGAGAACTCGGGCACAAGTGCGTCAAGGAACACGCGGAGTCCTTCGTGCTCAAACAGACCCGAGAGTTCGAGAAGCCGGATGAAGAAGGACGATCAATCCTTCTGGGGCGAATATTGAAACCCGGTGACTGGCCGACTCCAGCGAGGCAATAATTGAATGCAGTGTGCCGGTGAGAATCCGGCCAGATTTCCTTACAGAGAAAGGCAAGTGAAATGGGAGCTATATTCTGTTTGGTGATGATGATCCTGACCCTCATCGGAGCATCCTATATAAATCGTGGCCTCAAAACAACCATGTTCGCACCGGTCGCCAAGTGGGGGAGCAGAATCGTGTTCGTCTTCTTCCTCCTTCTGTTCGTCGGCAACTGCTTTGTGCAGATTGACTCGGGCAAGGTCGGGGTCAAAGTGTTTTTGAGCAGTGTTCGGTCGGGGTATATTCCCGAGGGATTCCACCCAAAGAATCCGTTCTACAACATAAGGCAGATTTCGATCCGGTTGCAGACGATGGAGGAGGATGCTGCGGCGAACATCGTCAACCTGTCCCAAGACCAGCTTGAAATGACGATAGACGCCACTCAGCCGTTCAAACTCCTGCCGTCTGCCGCCGCCTGGTTGTATCAGAATGTGGAAGACGACTACTACAATCAGATTCTTTTGCCTGCGGCCAGGGCATCTGTAAGAAACGCAGTGTCCAAGTACAATGCTCAGGAGCTTGTTTCCACCAAGAGAGACGAGTTCGCTGTAGAGGTCAACAATTGCATGATAAGGGCCGTAGACAGCATGTTCGCCCAATACTCCACATCGCTCCTCGAAAAGCCAGCAACGATCTTTGACTTCCCGGTGGCCCTCGTGCGGAACATCGGCCTGCCCGAGAAGCTGAAAAATGCTATCGAGGCGAAGTTGGAAGCCCAACAGCAGTCTGAAGCGATGGCCTTTGTCATCACCAAAGCAAGACAGGAAGCTGATAGGAAGGAAATCGAGGCGGGCGGCATCAAGAAGTTCCAGGATATCGTGAGCCTCGGGATCAGCGAGCAATACCTAAAGTGGAAGGGGATTGAGGCAACCGAGAGGCTTGCCGAGTCCCCCAACACCAAAATCGTTATCATTGGTAATCCCAAGGATGGGTTGCCGGTCATACTCGGCGGAGACAAGTAGAAATGCTCGGGTAGTTTAACGAAGAAAAACGTTCTCCCTGACGGGCGAACAACGTTCGCCAATGGGAAAGAAATATGAGGGTGCAAATCCCTCCCCGAGCTTATGAACGCGGCGTCTATCGGAGCAATCCGGTAGACGCCTCTCACCCGATAGGACGATTATGGACCCAATAGCAAAGAAAGCAATAATAACAGAACTCCTCAAACCCTGTAGTTGTATGCTTCTCAATCGAATGAAAGAGTTGTTGCGAGAGCTTGAGATAGAGGATTGTTTCGAACAACTTGAGAAATTTCACAACGATCCTCTATCTCCTCTGTTTATGCACTCCATTCCAATACCTTCGTATGTGGATTTGAGAAGAACACCTCAAGAGAAGAAGGAAGAGAAGAAGATGATTCTCTGGCAAAAATGTCCTGTTTGCGAAGGGACAGGATTGGTATCTAAACCTCCGGGGGTTGCGGGAGATATACAATTTTGGTTAAGTACATCTTCCTCACCATATACGTGCAAAAGATGTGATGGAACGGGGACGATCAAGACCCCGGAATAAGGAGCAAAGGAAAAGAATGAGGACGAGAACCGCAGCCCGATTCGTTAGGAAGCTGGATAGAGTGTTGATGGAGAGCGAGGGGATACCCGAGCCAATAGAGCGGATTTTGATGCAGGTGCTACCCACCCTGGACAAGTACGAAGAACAGACATTGAAATGGCATTTGCAATGCTGCGAATCAACGGCCAAAGCACATCGAACGATGAAAAATATGTTGGCCAATTTTCTCACCGATCTCGATGAAAGGATTTGAGCATGAGAATCGTTTGTATCATCAGCCTGCTCCTGCTCTTCGGTTGCGGGGGGATTATAACGAATACCATAAATCCACCGGTCTCCGAAGGCGACACTACATCAACAGACTCTCTTCCCCCGGGGGTTACGAAAGATGTTCTAAAAATGCATCAGTCTTTAGTGAAGATGCAAGCTGCATCTACTACAATTTTGGAGATGCCAAAACCAAGATTTACAGTTTCGTGGGGTAGAGCCACAGATGTTACAGAGTACAGAATCTATAGAGGCATTGGCATCGACTCTCTGCAAACTACGCAGCTCATTGGTGTTGTTCCTTATCCAGACACTATTTTCGTTGATTCGACCGTAGCAGTCAATACTCGCTATATTTATCGGGTTACATGTTATGTGGGAAGCACAGAGAAGGAAAGTGTCAAATCTACTCCTGTAACAGGTGCATGGATTAATCTCGGACCACTCGTCAAAGAGAGAGAAAAAATAACACTTCGAGGATATGAATACACGACAAACGATTTGATGATTGTCACCATCCCATCTTGTCATCCTTCTGATGTAGTCTGGACAAAGACTCCTGTTGAGAAGGTAACATGGATTGGTCAATTCGACGTAGACAAGAACTGCAAAGTCGACCTATCAGACTTGAGTCTTTACGCTCAGCAAGTCTACAACAAGTCAGCGTGTGACAGTACAGCTATTACTCATTAAGAGAATAATTGAAAATAGCATTATGAGTCTATAATCCTGTCAATTTTTCTCTTGATTTCTTACCAGGGATACCTTATAATTATATTAAGGAAGTAGAGAAGAGAAGCGGAAGGAGGTGAAACAAATGTCGAGAGGAAGAGGAGGAAATGAACATGAGAGCTGTCGTACAGGACTAACAGAGTTGATGCAGACCATAAGACAGATAACCACTCCTGCTCAGAGGAAAGAGTCCTGGGCATACATCTACGACGGATTTAAGGATTCAGAGTTTCATGGTCCAGACGAATTCTTCTGGCACGGGAAGAGCTGCTGTCTCTGGCAAGCTAAATACGACGGATGGTATGTGTGGCTAAAAAAGAACCATCCTCTCCTCTACGATCAGTTGGAGAAGGAAGCGGGTGAGCTGCTCAAAAAGTTCTACGAAGCGAGTCAACACTCTAAGGAGGTGCAAACGTAATGAAGATAGGGAAAGCAGATGGCGAATTGCTCTGTCCAAAGGATGGAGCAGAGTATGAATGGAAAGCAGAGTACGGACAGAGGAAACTCGTCTGTAAGGAATGTGGTATACAACCGGAGACGACTCCGGAGGGAGCTTATCTCGTCGATCTCGTGCAGGTGGGGAATAGCACCTGGCTGTATTGGCCGAGGGTGAAGAACTTGGAGTTAGTTAAGTAATTTCGTTTGCTGGTAGGAGCAGAACAAGTCATGCCAATGTTCGTAAAAATGGGTTTGGGCGGAACCGGGTTTCTTGGCAAGAAGGAAAAATCGGCTCGTGCAGCCAGAAAATGGAGAGCAAGGCGCATAATCGAAGATGGATTTCCGGTCTTGGAGCCTTTCCATTCTGTTGAACAAGCAAGAGAATATTTACAAGGAGACAAAATTGTTTGTCTGCTGTGCGGGAAATCATTTCGAACCTTGGGTCTTCATCTTCTGATGATCCATGATGTTTCCATAGACGAATATAAAAAATTTTACAAAATCCCGTGGACATACAAATTAGCTTGCGTCGAAAATCGCAAAGCCCACCGTGACTATGTGATGACTCATCAGAAACTGTTGCCTCAATGGGGGGCTGCGGGGCATAGCCTTGATTTTGTTATAACGCCATCGCGAAATCGTAGAAAATGTCCATTTAAGAATGATGTAGCCAGATATAATGGCAAACATGGCAAATGCCGTTCCCGTCCTCTTGTGCTGCTTGAAGACGGAAACACCATTACCTACACTCAGTGGAGAGAACAACAAAAATCTAAATACATGTCTCCCGAACACAGAGCAAAAATGTCGGCTTCCGCTCGCTCAAGACCTCAAGTCGATATCATTCGTAATTGGTGGAAGGGAAAAAAGCAAAGCCCTGAACATCTCAGAAAGAGAATGGAATCCACACGCAAAACAAAGGAACAAAAAAAATGAAATTCTGTATAGGCGGCATTCTTATACTTCTTGCTTAAATGGGTCTACAATAGCTACAGCAATTTCAGTCCTACTATCTATTGGGCGCACCTTCACAAATGCATTTTGTTGAATAGCATCTGCTTCAGTCAAGGTATTCGATCCGCCACCGCTCGCCCCTACCGTGTGGCAGAAATCGATTGCGAACTCGATGTGGGTGATCAGATACTTCTTGTCCGTCGTTATCCTCGGGTTGTTCGGATCGATGGAGACGAGCACCCCCTGGTCATTATAATAGCTGATCCCATTGAGCAGGGGCCTGCCCCAGAACACAAGACAACCAAACGCCGATATATCGGTCTTGTACTGCACGAAACGATTGTAGAAACCGACAGCCGTCAGCCGCTCGCCCCTACCGATCAGCCCCACACTCTTCATGATCTCGGTCACGAACCCGCTGCAATCGAAGCCCGAGGGATCGTCCCCACCCCACTTGTACCATTTGCCGACGAACGACATGGCAACTTCTCTAGCAACAGACTTTTTCAGTTCTATCAGCACAATCTACACCACCTTATTCGAAGTGTTATCCGTAATCTTCAAGAAGTTGTTAGCTCCATCGTTTTGAATTCCAACAACAAAATCGATTACGGAGTTTCCATCGATGATGTTGTTATCTCCATCTACGTCGATACCTATGCCCCCCGTTCCTTGCAAGACATTACCGACTATAGAATTGTTGTTGGCAACAACATTTATCCCCTCGCTCGTAATACCCTCCAGATTGTTCCCGTTGACCGCACACCTATCACTAACCGAGATTCCAAAGTGGGCATCTCGAATTTGATTCCCACATATCGTAAAGTCGTCTGCAACAGAGATACCGACCGCAAAAGTTGTCGCAGGATCGGTAAATCTGAGAACGTTTCCCACGATAGAACCCCCTCCTATATGAGAGAGAAACACGAATATGGGAATAACCGCACCGCCAATATTGGTACACTCATAAACATTCCCCACGATAGAGGTACTGTACATGTTCGTGCCTACATCGGACAATATCCAAGTTCTCAGTCCACCTGCTTCTCCTACCAGTCCTGTGTTGTGAGAGATAGAGACAACTTTCGCATCTCCCGTGTCGAGATGGAAGAGATTAGCACTACCAAGTCCCTGTAGAATGTTGTCCTTGATGCACAAACCAGAAGTCACATTTCCTATAGACTGAATGACCCTGACAAGATACATTTGAGCAGTATCAGTTTTGTAAAGGTTGTCCTCTATAACAAAATTAGAACCGCCTGCTATTCTAACAACCTCTCCATACAGATTTCCCCCCGCTTCAAGAGCAAAAACACAATCCTTTACCACAAAGTTGTTAAAATCTGCTACATCAATCAGATGGATTGTTCCCCCACTTGCATAGTTGACATCGAACACTATCCCTTCAAACTCAACTCCATCTGATTGAATAGAGAATGCGTTAGTGATACCATTGCTAACAATAGAAATCGTAGACCCACGTTCTGAAACAAAGTGAATAGGCTTGTCTACGACAACAGGATTGGAAAATGTCCAGGCGCCATCCGCCAATACTAGGGTTCCACCCCCTGCTGGTAGAGAGGCGACGGCCTGCGCGAAAACCGCTTCTGTTGCCCCAACATAATCCGCATTAGCGTTTCCAATGACAGGATAGGCTCCCCCGGCGGTCGTCTCCAAGGCATTCAGCCGATAGCGAACCCGGTTGAGGTTGTTCCGCAAGGTGCTTGCCTGGGTCAGAGAGTCGTTCGTCTGGGCTTCGGTCAGATCGACACGAACCAGGTCCTGGTCCATTTCATAAAAAATTCGGCTGTCAACCAGGCTCGACAAATCGCCTGAACCATCGTCGAAGGTCACAGTCGCAAGCAAGAATTGGTCGGCGGTCAACGCGGCCTGGGTCTTGCCCGTACTCCCCGAGCTATCCATGTAAATATTCCAGCTACCAGACGGATCGCTCCCCGTATCGAAATATACGTACTTGCCGTCTATCGGGTTTATCTCATCGACCCCCAACAGCACTCCGTTGATCGAAATCCAGTTGCTTGCGGCCATAGCCGTGAACCTGATGTAATCGGTTGCCGCATCGAAGATACTGGGGACCAGCGAACCTGTGCCGCCCGAAATGCCATTTGCGTGAGCCGAAAGCCGGTGTTCATTCGTGTCCCGGCCCGTCCCCAAACGTTCCGGGTCGATCCGAAGCTCCTCACGGCAGTTCCTGAGGGTAGTCGATAGGCTGACGGTAGGCGCACCGCCCGTCACCACGTCGCTGATACAGGCAAGAAGCACGTGGCCCACGCCGCTCGCATACGCCCCGCTCACCACGACCGATGCCCCATCTACCTCCCGAGTGTCGTCCGAGACCCCGGTAATCGGATGGGCGGTGGGGAACAGATCGACATTGGCCTGATAGATGATGACATGGCTCCCGATATCCAAGGGATCGAGACCCGTGACCAGCGTATCGTTGTCCAACACCACTCTTCGCCCAAGAGCGTCTATGGCCAATCCGGCAGAAATCTGGATATCGTTGGTCAGAGCACTGACATCGATCACCTCCAGGCCGGAGACCACCCCGTATTGATCTCCGATAAGCGAAAGAGTACGCTGCCGATCTTCCCAATCTCTCGACTCTTCGACAAAATCGAGTCCGGTTGCAAAAACATCATGTCCCTCTGGAAAAAGAGTCCTCACGACACGACCTCCCGATTGTTTACTAACTCATGTATCGTTTTGATGCTAAATTCTTCTTTCTGTCTAATCCTTATAATCTCCCATCCAGCTTTTCTAAGAATCTCATCTCTCTTCTTGTCTTTTTCGTTACCCATAGGATGCCAATATGCTCCATCATATTCAATATTGATCTTACATTCTGAGATGACTATATCGGCTTGATGACCGCAAATCCATTGTGAACTTTTGGCGGTGGGATAATATTGATGAATAAGCTCGTATAAAGCAATTTCAGCTTTAGAAACAGGTTTAGTCGCCATCCTTGCACGAAGCATATACTTTTTTCTATCTTCCAAACTCATGCCAGAAAATCTCGCAAGCGCTCTCTTGCTTCTGGCTTTTCTTTCCTCTGGCCTATTCGAAAATTCTTTTATTCTTTTTACAAGAACTTTTTTCGTTTCTGGGTTTCCGTAAAATTCTTTTATACATTTTCCAACATTTATCTTTGCTTCAGGATGTTCGCTAAAATATTTCTTTCTTCTTTCACTTTGTTTTTTTCGTTCCTCCCCACGGCTCCAAAATTCTTTCATTCTTATTCCAAATGCGTTCTTAACTTCTTCACGATTTGATATTTCCTTCATTCGTTTGCTTTTGCGTTTCTTCTGTTCATCACTTTCCTTATATCCTTTAGTAGTAGATTCTGGATGTTCAGAATAATATTTTTTCATTCTCTCACTATGCTCTTGTCTTTGTTCTGAATTCCAATGTCTTCTCATGATTCAAATCGTTCCATAATATTCTAATTCACCAGAAATAGCGTTTTCAAAAAATATATAGAATTTCTTCTGTGACGGTTTCACATCTCGCAGCGTGTCGAACAGGTCGCTTTTTGCCTCATCGGTAAGCACCTGGCTCCCGTTGATCTCCAAAATACCGGCCTGATGATGAACCTGCACATCTCTCGAAACGGCTCCCGATCCATCGATCCTCCCACATTCACCTATGCCCGTGATCGCACTTGAATCAGAGCCTATTACAGCTAAAATTCTGTACTCATAGTTGGTTGTGTAATTTACAGTTACATTCCCAAACACAAGAGTTTTATCAACGTTGTCCTGGGCTATTCCCAGATCAAGATTGCTCGTGTGCGGAACCAGAAAAGCACTTGTTATCCCATTGGTATACGGGGACAAGCTGCCGGATGCCGCAAGCAATTCCAGAGGGAATCGACTGAGCGTAGCATAAAGCTCGCCAGAGACCCCGGTATTCGTCCCATCTGCATCGACCTTCACCAGACCATCGATCAGCGTCTCGGCAAAATTCATCTCATATCTAAATGGGTGTACGCCCGAAGCCAGAACCTCCATCCTATTCTCGCAGGTGAGCGGGTTGGTCGTCCCATCGACCCACAGATAGGTTAGGTCATCGGCCAACACGGTTCCCGAGCCAGCAGGGACATAATTCCATCTGTCATAAAAATACATCCAGGTTTCGTCCCACTCATAATCGAGGCCCGGCGGGTTGAGCACCCGGACCCTGGGCGAGAGCGTGGGGAACCCATGAACATCCTTATACCAGGTGATGCTCGGAATCTCCTGGGTGAATACCCGACAGATGAGGTCCAAAGCCTCAAGGCTCGGTCCCAGATCGTAGGCGGCGAGCACATCGAGCAGCATACGCTGATACTCGGCTCGGGTCATCGTCTCAAGTTTCCTGGCAGATATGTATTCTCCAAAATTTCTCGTGAGGTGATCGCCGTCCGTCGTTATCGCATCGCCCTCAAGATCGGTGCCATCCTCTATCTTGCCGTCCTGTCTGGTCTGTGCCGTTTGCCGTCTAAGAACAAGTAGCTCGCTTGCATAGGCACAGAGCCAAACGTGAATATTATACGAATTCAGGTGAATGGTGTTCGAGTGATAGACTCCGTCCGACGATATAGCATAGTAGAAAGCTCTTCCGTGAGGGAGCTTATCGTAGAACACATAATTTCCATTCGCGTCTGGGACCACTACGGCAACGATCTTCGTCTCGTCCCGATAATTACGATAGATAGTGAGGCTGGTCACGGACTCGTCTCCGATATTCCCCACGAACGAAACCGTGTAATTGGTTATCCCGATAGCCGCCTCAGACGTATCATAAATGTTATCATCAACCAACCCAGATTTCAGACGCTTGAAAAGTGTGTTGTTCGCACACGGAAGACCGCCGAGTGCGGGGATCGTCGGCACGTTTATTGTGACGGGAATCGGGCTACTAGGTATGTGATTAATCACATAGGTCTCGCTCGTAATGCTGCTCGGGGCGTATCCCGTTTTCCAGGAACCCGCTCTTACCACGGCGGAAGTCGGGAGGTTGAACGGCAAACTGTAGACGAGCGAAGAGAGGTCGGGCACCGACCCATCTACAGTATAGCGGATGGTCGTGCCGGAGATCGCAGAGCTGATCGAAATGGTGAGCGAGGAGCTATAGTCTCCACCCAAAGGCGAGATGGTGGGCGGTGGCATATGGGCCAGGATATAGATCGCTCCCATACATGAACCAACAGAATCACCAAGCACCACAGGATAGTTTGTGCCCGCCGGAGCATAGTAGACTGCCAAATCAATATGGGCATCAACCCACTCTTCTGCCCCACCCTGCCACAAGGGATCAAGATCAATATCGTTGAGCGAAGTTGGGAGCGGTGTGCCAAAATAAGAAGTTGCTATCCCATACCAATCGTTATAATCGGCAGTATAGGTTACTGCTCCAGCAATCTTGTAGAATCCAACCGAACCAACGGAATCGTTTCCGACAACGATATTGTCCCTAATCGTAAGAATATCCAACGCAAAAAGGGCGTCCATCTTTATTATTTTTCCGTTAGCCGTTCTCCCGCAATTGACAAAAGTGTTGTGATGGATGAGAAACGTTTCACCCGCACTAGCATTACGATATATGTCAATGGGATAAACGTAGTTCTCAAACAAACAATATGAGATGTTGGCCCCACAAATATCGTTCCCCCCGCTTCTCCCGATTGCCCCTACAACCGTACTCTCGTGTTTTGCAATATTCAGATAAAAATGACAATATCTCACGGTCAAATTTACAAGATCGCCCAAATGAGATTTGATAGCATAGTAAGAATAGCTTTGTTCAAAAACACAATATTCTATGATAAGGCCGGTGGTCGCATTTGGGGCGTATATCATACCATAGGAAACTGAATCGTTTCCATCGTTCTTCCCTATGAAATGAATGTTGCGAATCGTGAAATTGGTATTACCCCTTACCCCCCATATTCTGCTGTCTGTCGTCGAATAGCTTTTGCTGATGACCGGTCTGCTTGTTCCGGTATCAGTCGGATAGCGGTCAACCGTTATGTTTGTAACCCCGATAGCCCACAAGATAGACGCATTATTGATCGTAGTGTAAACAGTCCCGCTCGCCTTTATGTAAATGTTGTGAGGGCTGTTCAATGCAGTAAAATCAACCGCAGAATTAACCCCATTAACGGTAAGCTTTGCGGTCGCCGGGGTATGACCATTGTTCGCGTCATTCCCAGGGCCAGCAGGGGTATTATCAATATACCAGTCCATGTTCATTCCTCTGGAACAAACCAGCAATCGAATTTTATCTCGACGACCGGCTTCTCACGATCAACCGTAATCTGAATCTTGGTGCAGGGCATTATCTCGTTGCCTATCACCAACTGCGATTTCGCAGGACTTTCTCCAAGATAAACGACAAACGCCTTTCCCCTCAAATCGCCTGTGGTTACTATCCCCTCGATTGAACTTTTTTTCTCGATCTTTGCTTCGCTCAGCTTGTTCATCACTTCAAGCATATCATCTCCTTACAAAAAGACGACTGTCCCCAATCTAGCATATTCGTTATCCGCAATACTTATAGGATCATCATACGTCTGAACAGAATTCTTGTAAAACCTTATTCCGTTCGTCCCGGCGAGCGTGATTCTATCCACATCGCTGACCGAGGTTATGATCGAGGCTACATCGCTCCAATCTATGTCCTCACCCAACCTCTTTGCGGTCAGCCGCACGCTGTTGCTGGTCGTCCCCCCACTGAAAAAAGCAGCAAGATCAGACTCGATATCAGACTCAACATCGGCCTGTGCCCTTTGCCCAAAATAGTAGACTTTCACGCTTACATCGATAGTCGATAACGAACCCTGCCTAAACAATATGTCAGCCGCTGGAATTGTGTAAGACTCATCGCTATCAAATAGTCTTTGAGCGTCGATCACAGCCTGGTCAACCATATAGGTGATGGTCAGAATCTCACCCGCGACCCCGCCCACGACCTTGACCCTTGTATAGGCCCTGGTACTCCCCCAGACCGAGGAAGTTGTATCGATGGTCGTGACCGAGACCAGGAGACCGGACGTGCTTCCATCGACGCTCGTCACCGAGTTGACCGGCTGATAGCCGAGCGTATAGATGCTCCCCGGTCCCTCGTGATAGATTTTCTCCTGAACATATTGGACGTTCTTCCCCACCACATATATGTCGATGGCCCCCGCATAGGCCCTGGTCATGAGCGCGTTAGACGGATCAACGATCAACGCATCTTGAAATGAAAGGGGAGAATCCTCTGAGGTCCCGAGCGCTACGTTGAGCAATCCCGATTTGGTTTGAAGGTTCCTTCCCTTCCTCACCTGTCTAACTCGGTCTATGATCGCGAGATCGGTTTCTATATCAACCCCCGACGTGAGTAGCGTCACGTTCGAAGTCGAACTCGCCTGCGTGATCTGGGGCGAAATCTGCTTCAGGCTGCCAAGCGACAGGTTGCCCACGGTCCCCCCGATGGTCGCCGTCACAACCTCCTCCACATAGTACAAGCCGCTCACCGGGTCAAGTATCGGGACCTGAGCCGAACTCGCCAATACTACGGCGATAACCGTGCCATCAGCCGTCTTGACCGAGGTGCCGACCGGAATGGTGAGCGTGTTTCCCGAGTTGTTGTCCGTCCGATAGAACCTCTGCATATACTTGGCGGAGACCGCAACCTTGCGTGTGACGCCGAAGACCGAGGCAAGATCGCCGAGATCGGCAGAGATCAGCGTATCGACCTGATCCGAAGTCTCAAGCCCCAGGGCAAGCCTCAGGTCTTCTCTATACCCATCATCGCCCAGGATCGTGGTTATCCCATCGAGACTCTTGATCGTGTTCACGTAATCGAGCAGAACGTAGGCATATCTGAATTCTTGGCCGGGGGCGTCCACCACTATATCACGAATTACGTGACCGGTTTGCACATCCATCGAAGAGTTGATGGTTTTTATCGATGTAGCAATCCTGTCTCTAATAATTGACAGTTCGTTGGAATCGCGTATCTTGCCCATTGCATCTCCTATACAGAATGTATCTGATATTGTATTTCCACCGAATCACCGGAAACCGTCTCGACCGCCGCCTCGACAAGGATAATGGTCTGGTCCGTGTTATCCCTCTTCGCTCTGCTGCCGGGAAGCGTCCTGGAGATTTTCTCATCATCCGGCACATCATCCGCCTGCTGGTTTTTGTAGTTGCTTATTGCAAGCTCGACTGTGGCCAAAACTATCGCCTGAAGAAAACTGCTCTGGGCGTAATACTGTTTGTCGCCAACCAGCTTCGGAAGGTTGCTCCCATACGCAAGACCATCGACCGTCGTCTTGCCCGTCAAACAGCATTTCAAAAGCTCCATCTGAAGCTTCCGACTTCCACCGATGAGCAGGACATGGCCCGAGCTATCGATGATCACGTCCATCGCATTGTCCCCGAATATAGTCGGGTCCTCAGCATGCTGTAGTATAAGATCGCTCATCTTGCTATCACATCGCTCGTCAGATGATTGTCCGTCCCCTTGGAGATAGGTGCCCCAGAGACCCCTGTGACCAGATTTCCTCCAGAGACCATAGCACCAGCCGTATGGGTATGGCTATTGTAAACATTCAGCACAAAATCCTCGGTCGCCAACCTCTTTCCGTTTGTGACCACGGTCTGTAGCCTATCACAGGTAACGGTTATCTCATTTCCCTTCATAACGATTTTCGCCCCATCCCCGCTCCTGATCACAACGTTCTCCTGATCCGTGATATTGATCGTCGCCCCACCCGCCTGTATCCTGAGTATAGTCTTCTCCCCGGTCTCGCTATCCTCGCTCTCCAGAGCAGTCAGACCATTGGCCAGGCCGGGATCGCCCAACACGATTCGGGCAGTGCCCCCAACCGTCTCCAAATGAATTCTGCCATGCCTATCAAAAAGACACCTGCCCGCAGCCTTCTGCTCTTCTTTGAGCACACCGCTGCACGCCTGGACCATGACCTCGCCCGGAACCAGGTCAATAAACCGTTTGAAGCCGACAAGCGTCCGATAGTTGAATGGGTAGAACGCCGTGACGATGGCCACGCCCAACGGCAGCCAAGCGACCTGGCACAGGCTTCCGGCGGGCGGGAATCCACCGACCCAATATGATTGACCACTTGGGATCGGGAGCAGGCAACGGGTTCGCACGCCGGGCGTCGAGACGAGTCGCACCGTGGCCTTTCCATTGTACGCCCCGTCCTTGTCCTTTTCACATTCTTCAATGACCCCGAGATGAATCGAGTTGAATATATTGTTCTGCCGTCTCTCGTTCAGACCAGTGTAGTCCTCGAAAAGCTCATCGGCCAACCCCCTGGGATCGGAAAATCCTACAAATTGCTCATTTTCACTCATATCAACGGATTCTCCTTGCTCCCAGGTAGTTCAAAGCTAAGTTCTTGGGCCGTCGCCAACTGCCAGGGGACTCCGACCAACTGAGACGGGTGATGAATATAGGCCAGGGAGAGCGTTGTTCCGTGCGGCTGCTGGCTAGATCGATTGCATGTGTTTGTGGTCCCTATCACATAGGCCAGCTTCTGATCTTCGACCAGGAACACTGTTCTCCCGATACAAATATCGGGCCGCTGATTCATATCGATAGACCCGAGGACCGCACCCGAGTTTATCTTCACAAGTTGTTGCAATGCGAATCTGTTGAGCAGTTCTTTATTGCTTATCCCCCCGGTAATCATAGGATTCAGCTCGTGTCGCCTCACGCCATATCTCTTGTTCAGTCTAATGATCTGGTCCGCAAGCTCCCTATTGAGCTTTGCAATCTCCGGGTACGAGGTGCTTCCAGCGAAACACTCAGCGTTTATAATCTCATCCGTTATATTCATCCACTCGATAGTGGCGTGGGCCGTCACATGGGTCACCACCCCATCCTCGGTATAAGTATAGCGACGTGTCTTGAGACCGATATCGTCTATAATATAGTCCCTTCCGTGGAACGGAACGTTCGAATAGTTCTCGGTGAATCTCAAGCCGATTTGCTGTCCATCGACATCGAACGTGGGGCTGGACAAGGTCACTTGTCGCGGACCACCTATCTCCTCGTTCTCCGAATCGAATCTCGGGAGCTTATCGTATTTCGGAGATTGAAAAACCAGATTCCCCTTGGCATCTTCAAAAAACTCATAGCCCACGATCTCCGCAGCCTCCTGACAAATATTGTAGGCGTACATAGATTTGTTTTTGTAAAGTTGGAAAGCTGTTTGAATCGCCTGTTGGAACACCTTGTAGTTGCTGCTATCCGCCCCCCCGATCTCCGGGTCTATAATCAGCTTTCCGATCATGCTCGCAACGCTGCTCCTGCTCGACCAGCTTCTTGATGGATTATAAGCAACGTACCTGTCTCCATACCCAATGTTGTTCGGCAGCACGATGCCCGATCCCGCCGGATATTCGTCTCCGGCCAAACTCCACAACTTCTCTTGATAGAAATAATCTCCCTGCTGTTTGCCTCTGGCCACTGCCCCAGGCGTGTTGTAAGAATAGATGTCGCGGGCCAGGGTCACAACCTTTTCAATTATCTGGTCTCCGTCCAACCCCGCAAGGCTGTTGGTCAACTCTTCCCATCCGGGGGAAGCAAACTCGCCTTTCCTAAAAGGTTGTCCCTTCGGCTCCAGGGCCTCGGTGATAACAATCTCGCTCCGCTGGAGGATTGCGGACATCCCCTTGCAGCCGAGGGTCAGGGTAGACATTTGCCCTGGGGTGAACACCGGGAGGATCGACGAGATATATCCGGTGAACCCCGCAACCCACTCATCGTTCCTATCCCTAAAATCGATCCACACCCTTCGCATCAGGTCAAGATCAAGACTCGTAAACTCGTAGTTTGCATACTCCTCGGAACGACTTCCCGGAACGTACCCCGATTTTCGAAGAAATCCGTTCTCGTCCTCGGAATAATACTTCTTGCCTACAGCATCTTTGTCAATCCTGCCCTTTTTCAGCAGTTTGAAAAACGATTCTCTACGTTCTATATTTCGTTCCAGGACCTCGGATATAGAAAGAACCCTTTTCAGGTATTCAACTATCTCCCTCTGCCTTTGAGTGCTCTTCGAAACTTCTCGACCGCTCCCATAATATTTGTCTTTGTTATTCGAGAGGGTGATGTTCGCCGTATTCACCCGGCCAATAGCATTGGTCACCGTGACATCCAGAAAATCAGTTATCTCCAGCCACTCAGGTTTACGACCGATGCTCAGAGTAGGGACACCGTTGACCCAGGCCCCTGCCCCCTCGACAACCGGCGTCTCGTTGGTCAACACCATGATCCTGGCCCCAGGCTTGAAACTACGCTTTGTCGTTCTGTCTCTAAGCATCAGACCACCCCAACGATTCTCGTTCCGCCTGTTTTCAACACTCCGGGAGCTGTTTTCTTCATGCCCTCAACATACTCCGTGTTCCCCAGAGCATTGAGCATCGCCCTGTAGGTGAGCGTAGCAACATAATCGCGACCCAGGTTCTCGTATGAAGCAAGCCGCTTTATGGCCTGCCCCAGTCTCTCCCCAAACAGTTCATCGGTATACGCCTCGAACGTAAGGTTGTACGCTATATCCCACGGCTTGTCCGCTCGCTCTTCGTAATCGAATCTGGTGGGTATTCCACAGTAGAGAGTGGAACGATGATCCAGGAGCATGACATCTCCATCCATCGAGTCAAAGAACCGCTCTAGCTGGACGAACGACTGCCACACAGGGCTGAGCTTCACGTCCTCGATCACAGTCCCCTTGAACGCCTGCGGAAGCCAGAAGTTGCCCGTGCTCCCGCTATAGGAGAGGGTCGTCAGCCCATTCCCAAAATTCGCTCGTTCGTACCCGGCCTGGGTCAAGACCAGCGAAGTGAGCTTCGTCTTCGTGACCTTCACCCGGTCCGGGTTTATGCGAAAGCGATACAATCCATCCTGATGCACAAAACTCTTGAGGAACGTGTCGAGATCAAACCTATCCCCGTCCACCAGCACCTTGTTAAAAATCACTATCGTATCGCGTCCCATCGAACTTGTTTGAAGCATATAGCTACCTATTGTTTTCCGGGGAGGACCGGGGTCGTCGCAACCTTCCTGGTCTTTGCGTTGAGCAGAACTCCGTTATTATAGATATCGACCTTGATCGTGGGATTCCAGTTTATGTCAAAAGACGGTCTAGCCGCCTCTTTTCTCGCCCTGTCCGCTTCATATCCTCTCAAAGCTTTTGCCTTTGCCCCACGTTCTTCCCCCTCATCCCCAATCTGCTCGTATGCCTCGTCCCAAGCAGCGGAAGCCTCTTTGTCCCCTCTCAAGCTCCAATATGCCGCACCCGTCCACATATAACTTCTCTCGACGGTTCGACTCCACCCGGTCCAGACCTTTGATATGGCCGATTGTGACTCTTCCTGAATTCGTGCAGCCTGAAGCTGCTTTATGGCAGCAGACTGATTCTCTTTCGCCGCCTCCAACATCTCTTGTCCAAACTTGACGTATGCCGCTCTCGTAGCATCAGCCCCAAGCCCGCCAACCATCTCCTGACCCTGGAAAAGCGTATCGCCCTTCATCCCGAACATCGAGGCAAATCGTTCAATCCAAAAGGGCATTTCTGCGGGGCTACTCGCTCTTTTTTCGGCCTCTCCCGTGACATATCCCGAATAAGCCTTCTCCGCTGATTGTCTTAAAGACATCATTCTTTTCTCATTATCAGACCCCTCTTCTGGCTTATACACTTCACCCTTCTCGTTTATCAGCATACCCTCGCCCAATGCTCTCAGGGCAGTTGCCCGGCCTATCGCACTGGTCGCCCCGATACTCGAAAAGTAGTCGGCAACCGGCCCACCCTGCTCAGCCATCTTCCCGCCGATAAACGCCCTGAACCCCTCGGGAGATTTTGCGACAGCCGTCTGCATGGCCGTTACCTGGGTCATGGTCAGCGTGCCTTCTCTCAACTCGGTAGAGAATCTACCTATGAGATTCTTCGACTCATCAATAGACACATTGTAAATCTTACCCGCGTCAATCGCCGTATTCAGCCAACCGACAAACGACTGGGTGGTGACCCCCGCCTCCTTGGCCGCATAATCTATGCTCATGAACCTGTTCGCCAACTGCTTCATGTCAACATCTTCCAACACTTTGAAGTTGGTCATGAGCCGTGCGATGTCCGGGGCACCGGCCCCGGTTATCGTTGACATATCAAGAGCCTGTCCGGCAAGCCCCCTTAATTCTGCCGCTCCAGCCTGCCCAGAACTTGCAATTGGGGAAAAGGCTCTCATGACGCTGCTCGCATCCTCTTTAGAAATGCCCCTCGTCCTAGAAAGTTCGAGTACGGACTGCCCCATAGCAAACCCGGCATCAGGCTCCATCCCCATCGAAACGGCGAGTTTCGTGCCCTCGATCCTCGATTCTCTCAACGTCGAATGAGCCTGAGCTATGCTCCCGCCCAAAAATGTGAGTGCGGCCATCGGCCCGGCCAACGCCCCGGCAAACCCCGCGAAATCGGCAAACCCCAACGCCTTCATCAAACCCATTTGTTCTTGACCCATTTTCAAACCGAGTTCGTGGTGCTTCTTGTTCTCTTCCAACCCCTCTTTTTTTTTGTCTTCAAGCTTCTTCAAATCCTCGGACAATTCATTGGCCACTCTCTTTTCTTCCTCAGCATTACTCTTCGCCATCTCCATTTTTTTCTGATTATTCTGTTCGATAAGAGTTTCGAGAGCGGCATAATGTTCAACAAGCTTCTCGCGTCTCATGTCAAGGTTAGTGTGGTAATCTGCGGACTCAAGTGTTGTTTCCGCCGTGATAAGCTCTCTGGTCTGACGGCTATACTTCTGAACCGCTTGAATAGTCTCCTCCGCCGCAGCCTTGTCGATAGACAACCTGGTGACTATATCATTAACCAGTTGTTGTTTTGCGTCATCCATCTTTTTCCCTCATATCGCTCAGCGATTCTATCGGCAGACTTCTTCTGTTTCTAATCATCTCGCCAATCACCTCATCGGACTTTATCCTTCCGTCCGAATCGGTTTCGTGTAGCTTGTCTTCGAACAGAGTCCTCGAACGAGTCTTCAACTGTTTCTCTTCCTCATCAGTCAACTCATCTTCCAGCTCTATGCTCTTCATCGCCTCATGAGCGTTCTCGGGCGAGACGATGGACGCATGACTCATAATGATGTCCCTCGTCCTTCTATTCTCTTCCTTCATGTCCATTGCCAAACTAGCGTAGGCAAAATACCACTCGATCTCAGACATCTCACTTAGCCCAACCCCACGCAGATTAGCGTACCCACAGGCTTTCGCTATTTTCCATCTTGCTCTAAATCGGGGTTGGGCTGCAATTTTTTTATGCGAGACATTGAACTCGAAATGATGAAATTCTGTGCCTCCCGCTGTGTGAACATCTTGGAGAAAAGTCCCTGAACGACTCCCGGCTGAAGCCTGTAGAACAAGCTCCTTGCCATAAGCTCATCAAAGTTGTACTCGTCTACCGACAACAAGCTCTTCGATAGAATAAGGCGGGAGAACAATGCCTCCCTCGTATACGTATCACGAAGGCCCTGCATTCCTCTACCCGCCTCTTCCATCGCCTGTTCTGTCGTCCGCTGGTCCGGCATCTTGAAACGGAAAGAAGTCCCCAAGACCTCTGCCTCCATCTCAAGCTCGATAGCCCCATTCTCGATCACTCGTTCTATCAACTCGTCTATTATCGACTCTTGCTCTTCTGTCAACTTGTCCATCAACTTGGTCATGTCACTCCTTTTGTCCGACGAAGATCGTAGCACTATCCGTCTGAACCAGTCGGCCTATGTCCCGGTTCCGAGTAAAGTTGGTGAACCAACAATCAAAGTAAACGTCTCTCACCACCTCTCCACTCGAAGGATGCGTCTCGGTCCGGGCCAGGTTGAACGACTGAGCCTGAGACTGAAGGCTTTTCAACGCTTTCATCGCACTCCCCATTCGATGAATGAGGCTGCCTTTTTCGGTAAGGCTTGTATCATACAGGCTGTAGCCGGTAACCGTAAGACTTATGTCCTCAACCTGCGGACTCATCTCGATAACCCTGCCAGCATCGATGCTGCTCAGATGACGTATCTTCTGAACGGGACGTGCCTGGGTCTCATTGAAGTTCGTGACAAACCCAATGATATGGCCGTTGTCGTCGTATACGTCAAGAGTGGAGGCAGAAATTATTCTGTTTCTGGATGGGAAGTTGACCCCATCTCCTCTCAAAAGTGTAGCCAATGTGTTCACCTCCCCTTAACCGGTAATCGAAAAGCTCGTTGAGAACGTAAGGATCATCGTGTTTACAGGGAATATCGGTTCAAAGTTGAACGAGACATCCACCTGGGTCAGCGTAGTTCCATTCTGATTGGCAGTGATACTGGTCTTGTCATAGGAATTGATGATTCCTTTTCCAACCAGATCATCGAGCACCTGCTGCGTGCGAACTCTCACGGCCTGAAGCAGACCAGGAGTGAGTTTGGAACCGATGAGCGACGACTGAGCAGAACCGACTGACGGATCAATCGCCTCTCTCCAGGCCATAGCCAACGTGTCGGTCGCCAGCACAACGCTCAACTCCATATCATCCTGAATCGACTGCTCGGTCGTGCGTCCTTTGTAACACTGCCAGAAGCCGTCATCCTTGTACCGAATTACGCAGCTTCCTCCTTCATCCAGTTGCAGAAGCTCGGTACGGTTATAGACCCTCGCCTGAGAACCGGCAAAACCGGTCAACCCGACTATCTGCTTCCTCGTGAGAGGGGTTGCGGAATCGGTCAACGCAGCAGTTCTCCCGGCAGCCGCCGCAACCACATATTCCGGCTCAAGCACAGCCTCGCTCCTGGTCGTCTCCCCCACATCCTGAACATAACCCTTTGCCGCACCAGAATCGGGAACGATCAGCGAAACTCTCTTGCTTCCGAGAGACGCGGCCATGCCCACAAGGCTGGTCGGGTCCCCACTGCTCCCGACTAGAGTGTTGTTCGGAGCAAAGACAAATCCCACTCTTTCCTTCCTGTGCTCCAAATCGCTCATCGTCTCGCAGTGAAGTTTCACGGCCTGTCGCATGTTGGCCGAGGTCTTGCCCACGACCACAACCAACTGCTCCCTCTCCACCTGTTCGAGCGTGGCCAAAGCATCCTGATACTGAGCGTATCCAGGGGCAAGCGTAGGATCGGTCTCGTCACCAGCCGCCACACACCAAATCGCAGGAGCCTGATTCCCTCTGTTCGGAATCGTGCTCATTGCGAATTCGGCCATGACCCCAAGCTGACTTCCCCAACCATACATATTTACGACATCAGTCAGACTCGTGAATCTCCGAGGCACATTGAACTCGAAGCTGCTGTACTGATAATCGGCATAATATGTATCGCCCGAAGCGGGTTCATCATGCGTCTCGTTCGAGGTCGGTGGACAGACGCCTAATGTAATTGTACCAGTTCCGTCATCCGTATACGAGGTCCCGACAACCAATGCCAGCAATCCGCCCCCACCACAAAAATCGGGGTATCCGCTGACAAAACTATCGGTTCTATACACCTTGTACCCGGTGGCATTCGGAATGTCTTCCCAACCGAGGGTGAGTGCACCGGCAGTCGGCAAGAATCCAGATGCGTAGTCCATGCCCGAAACCCAGTTGCTCTCATCGACCGCCGACTGATCTACGGCGGTCACCGCATAATAGTAGGTTCCGGAGGCGAGAGTCCCACCCGTCCCGCTCACCACAGGATCGAGCGATGGGCTAGAAAGGACAGCGGCCAGACTCCAGTCAATTGTATCGTTTGTGATCTGGAACTGAACCCCTTCGAAGTAGTTCGCGATCCCATCACACGAATCAGATACTCTCGCCACCGATCTCAGAAGCCCGCTGCCCGATGCAACGTTGGTCAACGCATCAGCCGCATCGACCGCAGTCTTCAATATTGCATCACACTGGACCGAAACCGCACTACCCAAACTCGCCCCGACAAGAGCAGGAACCACATAGGGGAGAGATATGTTCGGCGTACCGCTGAACGCACTTCTCCTTGAATATGCTCCTGGCGGCAATCTAGTATCCATAAAACTGCCTCCTTCTGTTAATCATCCTCAGCCTTAACCTGCACGATCATCGTACCCCCGCTTATCTTGTTTCTCTCGGCTGTAGTGAGATATGCAGTAATCTCAGGAGCATACAAAACTTCAGACTTCCAATAACTTTGCCATCTTTGCGAAAGTACCCTTGTATGTTCTTCCGTCTGATCAGAAATCGGTCTCTGTCCTTCGCCGGAAAGCTTCACGTATGGAGTCTCCAAAATCAGATTATGGAGTGATGTACGCGAAACTCTTAGAGGAATTTCCCTTGCCAGACCGAGCGTAAGCAGATCGGAAATCCTATGTGTCTCGCGTCTGTCAAAAGACGCAACCTGAAAATTCACATCGAACGTAAGCCTCCCTCCATAATACTGACCTATGTCCTTTCCATCTTTTGTCACTATCTCAAGAGCCTGTCCAAAGGCCAACGGCTCTTCACTTCCGCCACCAATCGCACTCAGCGTAATGTTCGGATAACTTCTTTCCTCATTGGGCCAAGAATCAACGATGGTGATCCTCGTCCTTTCTCTATCAACAGACCACTGCCAATCGCGACAAAAAACGTTCGTCACAAAGAACTCCCGAACGGCCTCGACCAGGCAAATAGTTATCTCGTCTTGAAAAATAAATTGTGTCATTGGTCTATCAAGTCCTATTCTCCTCTTGCGACACGAATCACGAGTCCACGAAATCTCTCCGTAAACTCGGCAATCGTATCAGAAATACCGTCCCTGAAATAATATTTGCCTCTGTACCCCGGATGAATCCAACCGCTCGCCTGCATGACCATCCCACTCTTCGGATCAACAAACGGATGTGGAACCCCCATCCACTTTTCCGTAGCCCATCTGAATATCTGGGCTTTCCCTATCTTCAGGGGAATCGAGCTTGTTGCATGAAGCAAGTATCTCATCTCGTGCCGCTCAACGCCCTCCTCCTGATATATTGCGTGCGGGGCTATTGCATTATCCGAATAAATGGTAACACCCCAATCATCAACCTCGTAGCGAATCGCTCTGCCCAACGTCCTTGGACGACGTTTCCATTCCTTCTGCGCTATCTGATTGTTAATATTTCTCACCGCAGAAACGCCGATCCCCGTCATGCCTTTTCGGACAAACGCAACAAACTTCTTCGCATCTTGTATATTGTCCAACTCGGTTGTCCCGACAAACTCCATCGTATAAGAAATCATTTCGCCTCCGGTATACCCAAATGCTCAACGGGCTGAGTATAGTCAGAAACGAATTTTTGTACAGGAAATTTGTATATAGGATGATCAAAATCATGAAGCTTTAAGCTAAATTCCTGTATTGTGGGAATACCCCCGGCCCCGTCCCTCGATGAACGAGTTGGGTTATTCATCTCATACCTGTCAAGCTTCTGATTCCAAAGCCTTACTACAAAATCGCCATCCATTATCTGGGGGACGATCACGCCCCATCCCCTTGGCTGATTGTCCATCACCAATCCAACAGACGTAATTTGAATTCTTTCGCCAGCGGGTTGAAAGTCGATCAAGAACGGATAGAAAATATCATAGCCGTCCACCCACCCGGTTCCATAGCAGGTCTTGCACCGGGGCAATGCCTTTCTGTCCTCATCCCTCCAACAATCACAGTGGACTCCCGACCGCTTCTTTCTGAGCAAGATCGCTCTCTCCCCATCCTCCTCCAAAACCCTATAATCTCTCCGCAACCATTCGGCACTTATCTTGGGCTGATTGAGGATAACCGCATCCTGCCGGGGGACGGGCGGGAAGTAGTTTTCGGCCAATATTCTGGTCGATGGGCTGAGCAGTTCAATCCCGTCCTCATCCAGATAGGTGATCACATACTGAGCGTGCTCAGAGTTGAACAAGACGTGATAATACGGATACCAATTCTGCACTCTGTTCGGGAGCATTACGGTTTCCACCTCAACATCCTGCAAGGGGTCCGTGCTCACCCTCTTGTAGACCCTTAACCAAATTGCATCTTGCAACGTGGTCGGCATGAAGCTCAGAACGTTCATCAGCGGAACATTCCCCAGTTTATCATAATAGGTGATTGTCCCCGGCATCACACACCACCCGACGCCAATCTTGAAAGTATCTCTACGGACAGCACCGGAAAATACT
>Ga0315297_10000064_pt1 | contig 51289 bp, 47 predicted proteins | sample YL17G15_0_MG_FD_203628 | JGI IMG/M metagenome (GOLD analysis project Ga0315297, IMG submission 203628) | Sediment microbial communities from Yellowstone Lake, YNP, Wyoming, USA - YL17G15_0 | ecosystem: Environmental > Aquatic > Freshwater > Lake > Sediment | place: USA: Wyoming | collected...
ACGTTTTTTTATGGTCCGGCCCCCGGGCCTCCACGATGCTGTAGCGAGGTATGGGCCAGTTCTGTTTCTGGAAAAATTCCTGGAGGGCCGACTTGTAATCGTTGATGAGGAAGGTCCCGGTCTTGATCCTCTTGAAGGTGTCGGTCAACAGGGGCAGGAGCAGGAGACGGACCGCCGGGAGCGATCCGTCCGTGTACAGGGCGCCGACCAGGGCTTCGAAGGCCCCGGCCAGGATGGTTTTCTTCTTGCGCCCGCCGCTCTTTTCCTCGCCCCTGCCCAGCAAGAGATGCTTGTCGAGCTTCGTCCTCTTGGCGTACTCGGATAAGGATTCGGTGCTGGTGGCCATGGACCGCAGCTTGGACAACTCGCCCTCGCGGCTGTCGGGATACTGTTGGCGCAGGTAATCGGCGGCCAGGAGGCCGATGACCGAATCGCCCAGGAATTCGAGCACTTCGTTGTCCGAGCCGGACTCCCCGGATTGTTCATAGGCGTGGGAGCTGTGGGTCAGGGCCTGAACGAGCAGAGACCTGTCGATGAAGGCGTAGCCGACGATTTTTTCCAGGCGCGCGGGCGAGCTCTTATCGGACATGAGTGTTCTCGCCGGGGATTGACCGCCCGGGAAGCGTGCGCGGCTTAATCATCGAAAGGATACACGACCTTGCCGGCCACGACGGTCAGGACGGGAAGGCCCTTGAGTTTCCACCCCTGGAACGGGGTGTTGCGGCTCTTGGACTCAAAGTGTCCGGAGTCGACGACACTCTCTTTGTGGAGGTTGAGCACAGTCAAGTCGGCATCGGCGCCCGGGGCGATCCGGCCCTTGCGGTCCAAGCCCAGGAGGGCGGCCGGGTTGACGGACATCATCTCCACCAAGCGGTTGAGGGAGATGATGTTGGCGTTCACCAAGCGGTCCAGAAGAAGGGAGACGGCGGTTTCCAGGCCGTCGATACCGAACGGGGCGCGGTCGAACTCCATCTCCTTGTCCTCGGCCGCGTGGGGGGCATGGTCCGTGGCGAAGACATCGATCAAGCCGTCCCGGACGGCCGCAGTCAGGGCGGCGACGTCCTCGGCGCTTCGGAGGGGAGGGTTGACCTTGAAGCTGGTGTCGTAGCCCTCGCAGGCGGTATCGGTCAGGACCAAATGGTGAGGGGTCACCTCGGCCGTAACGTTGACGCCCCGCTCTTTGGCCGCCCGGAGCAAGGGCAGAGCTCCCTTGACGCTGAGGTGGGCGATGTGGACCCTGGCCCCCAGGCTCTCGGCCAGGATGATGTCCCGGGCGATTATGATTTCCTCGGCCATGGCCGGCATGCCGCGCAGGCCGAAGAGATAGGAGGCCCGGCCTTCATTCATGACCCCGTCCTCGGTCAGGCTCTTATCCTCGCAGTGGTCGATGATCAGAGCCCGCAGGAGGCGGCCGTATTCCATCGCCCGGCGCATGATCTGGCTGTTGGCCAGCGGATGGCCGTCGTCGGAAAAAGCCACCGCGCCCGCCGCCGCCAGGTCGGCCATGTCCGTCAGTTGTTCGCCCCGGAGGCCCCGGGTGACGGCGGCGATGGGAAAAATGTTGACCAGGCCGTGTCGTTTGGCCTCGGACAGGATAAACTGAGTGACGCCCGAGTTGTCGTTCACCGGCTGGGTGTTGGGCATGCATCCGATGGAGGTGAAACCGCCCCGGGCGGCGGCCCGGGAGCCCGTCAGGATGGTTTCTTTTTCCTCATAACCCGGCTCCCGAAGATGGACGTGCATATCGATAAACCCCGGGGCCACGACCAGGCGCGTGGCGTCCACGACTTTGTCTGCGGCGGTTTCGATCTTAGCCTTGAGGTCGAGGATTTTCCCGTTGTCGATGAGAATGTCCAGGGTTTCGTCCAGTCCGTTCAGGGGGGAGACGACCCGGCCGTTTTTAATCAGCAGCTTCACGGTCTTTTCCTCCTAGGAGCAGGTACAGGACGGCCATGCGGACCGAGACTCCGTTCTCGACCTGTTTGAGGATGACGGACTTGGCCGAATCGGCCATGTCCGCGGAGATCTCCACGCCGCGATTGATCGGGCCGGGGTGCATGATGATCGCGTTCTTATTGGCCCGCTGGAAGCGTTCCGGAGTCAGGCAGTAGAGGTTGCGGTATTCGCGCAGGGAGGGGAAGAAGTTTTTTTGCATCCGCTCCAGCTGGATGCGGAGCATCATCACCACGTCCGCGTCTTCCAGGGCCCGGTCGAAGTCGTAGCTGATGTCCGGGCCGAAGCTCTTGAACTCGTCGGGGAGGAGAGTCGGCGGACCGCAGAGCACGACCCTGGCTCCCAGTTTTTGCAGGCAGAAAATGTTGGAGCGGGCCACCCGGCTGTGGAGGATGTCGCCGGTGATGACCACTTTCAGACCCTTGAAGCTCTTCTTTTCCTGGCGGATGGTGTAGGCGTCCAGGAGGGCCTGGGTGGGGTGCTCGTGAGAGCCGTCCCCGGCGTTGATGACGTGCGAGCGGCAGAAGGTGGTCAGGTAGCGGGCCGCGCCCGATGCGGAGTGACGGATGACGAGGGCGTCGGGGTTCATGGCCTCCAGGGTGAGGACCGTGTCCTTCAGGCTTTCGCCCTTGACCACGGCGCTCGTCGTTTGGCTGAAGTTGACGATGTCCGCGCTGAGCCGCTTGGCGGCCAGCTCGAAGGAACTGCGGGTCCGGGTACTGGCCTCAAAAAACAGGTTGAGAATGATCTTGCCCCGCAGGGTGGGGACTTTTTTGACCTCCCGGGTTGAAATTTCGGCCATGGATTCGGCCGTGTCCAAGACGGTCAGGATCTCGACCGGAGACAGCTGTTCGATCCCCAGGAGGTGCTTCTGGTGAAATTCCACGGGCGGCTCCTATTTCAGCTCGACCGGCTCAACGATCAGGACCTCGTCCTTGTCGTCGATCTCCTTGAGTTGTACCTGGACGATTTCCCGGCGGGAGGTGGGAAGGTTTTTGCCCACGTAATCGGCCCGGATGGGGAGCTCGCGGTGTCCGCGGTCTATGAGCACCAGCAGTTGGATGCTCTTGGGCCGGCCGATGTCGAACAATCCGTCCATGGCCGCCCGTATGGTCCGGCCGGTGAACAGGACATCATCCACGAGCAAGACGTTTTTTTTGGCTATGGAAAACTTGATCTCGGTCTTCTGGACCGTGTGCTGGGGTTCGTGTTCGGAGAAATCGTCGCGGTAGAGGGTGATGTCCATGACTCCCACCGGGATATCCACCTTTTCCATCTCTTTGATGATCTTGGCGATGCGCTTGCCGATGTAGATGCCCCGAGTCCGGATGCCGACAATGACCAGGCTTTTCAAGTCGCGGTTACGTTCGATAATTTCCGTGGCCATCCGGTAAAGGATTCTCCGGATTTTGCTGGCATCCATAACTCGGGCTTTGACTTTGTTGGCCATGAGAACGCTCCTGTTGAACTCAGCGCCGCCCTGGGACTCGAAAGACGGCCTTTGTGTCCCCTAAAAAATGCCCTAATCCGGGCGAAAAGTCAAGAAATGGGAGTCGCCCTCGAGTTTTTCACGCGGCGCCCGAATCGTTTTTCTCGGCGGCTCGGATGAACGGCGCCATTTCCCGCGGGATCGGTTCCGTCACACCTGAAGGATGAACTTTTCAAGCTTATGTGACTTGAAATAATCCCGGGCGGATTGAACATCCAGGGCGATCCGGCCGGCCAGGGCGGCCGGGGAGGAAAATTTCCGCTCCTGGCGGATTTTCTTTAAAAAATGAACATCCATCGGCCGGCCGTAAAGGCCGCCGCTGAAATCCAGAAGCAAGGACTCCAGGCTGAGTCGTCCGGGGCCGAACGTCGGCCTGAAGCCGATATTGGTCACGGACGGATAAAGCCGCGTTCCCACTCGGGCCAGGGTGATGAACACCCCCCGGGGCAGGATCTCATTGGCGCTGCGAAGGTTGGCCGTGGGAAAGCCGATCGTTCGCCCCACCGACCGGCCGGAGACGACTCGTCCCGCGACTTGGTAGGGCCGGCCCAGGAGTTGCCGGGCCTCTTCGACCCGGCCTTGGGAGAGCAGAGCGCGGATCAGGCTCGAGCTCACCACCCGGCCGTTTCTCCGGACCTGAGGAACGGACAGCACCCGAAGCCCGAGGGCCCGTCCTTCGGCCGCCAGAGTCTTGATCGTCCCGGTGCGATTCCGACCGAAGCGAAAATCCCGGCCGACCACGACCGCCGCAGCGTTCAGCCTGTCCTTGAGGATTTTTTTAACGAATTCCTGCGGCGTCAGTCGGGACAGTCGCTCGTCGAAGGCCGTAACCAGGACGGTGGACAGGCCCCGTCGTTTCATGAGGGCCAGCCTCTGCTCCAGGGTTTGGATCATGAGGGTCCGGCTTCGTCCCAGGGCGCGCTCCGGGTGAGGGTCGAAGGTCAGGACCACGGGCCGGAGACATCCCCCGCGGCTGATCCGGCACAGGACCCGCAGGATCTTCGCATGGCCGAGGTGCAGGCCGTCGAAGTTGCCGATGGCCACGGCCGATTTTTTTCGACCCGGATTAAGGGCGTCGATGTCCCGGAAAATCGTCATCGATCACCGGTTGATGAGCTTGGCCTTTTCCATGTAGTGCATCTTGAGCTGGTGAAGGATCGACTCCAGAAACTTCTGCTCCTCCGTCTCGAGATGGTCCCGGGTTTTATTCTGGAAAAGCTCCAGGAGGTCGATCATCCGTTTAGCCAGTTCAAGGTTTTCCTGGCCGAGTTCTCCATCCGGGTCTTCGATCAAGCCCATCTTCAGCAGGGCTTGGGTGTAGAAGGGAAGAATGAGGGAGCTGACGTCGAGCGGCGGCAAGAACGGCTTGGCCTCGTCCGGCTCTCCCGGCGTTCCCTGTTTATCCTGGGATTCGTCCTCGTGATTCATGGTGATTCCTTGTCCTTTGAGCGCCGGGCTTCGACGAAAATTGATTATTTCCGCCGCCTGGATTATTTTAGGGATTCAAATTCTATCGGGTTCCCGAAGGAAATGCAAGGGAGGCGCGTCATGGACACAGCCCGAGCGGCCGGAGAGAAATTCGAGCGTTTGGTGACCATCCTCGGCGCTTTGCGCGGAGAAAACGGTTGCCCCTGGGACAAGGAGCAGGACGCCTCGTCCCTACTGAATTATTTTCTCGAGGAAGTGTACGAAGCCGTCGAAGCCTTGAGGCAGGGCTCGGCCGAAGCGGTCTGCGAGGAGCTGGGCGACGTCCTGATGGAAGTCGTTTTTCTCTGCCGGATATTCGAGGAACAGGGGGCCTTCAGCGCGGCCGACGCGCTGGAGTCCATCAACCGCAAGATGGTCGGCCGGCATCCCCATGTCTTCGGCGGGGAGTCTTGCGAATCCTCCCAGCGGGTGCTCGAGGAATGGCAGCGCGGCAAATTGAGGGAGAAGAAACGCGAGTCTCTGCTGGACGGCCTGCCTCGATATCTTCCGGCCCTGCTGGCCGCCTTCCAGCTCGGGCAGAGGGCGGCTTCGGTCGGCTTCGACTGGCCGGGACCCGAGGAGGCCCTGTCCAAAGTTAAGGAAGAACTGGAAGAGCTGGAAAAAGCCCTGGTCCGCCGGAACGCGGAGGAAGCCCACCGGGAGTTGGGGGATTTGTTCTTTGCCCTGGCCAACGTAGCGCGCCAGCTCAAGGTCAACCCCGAGCTGGCCCTCGTTCAGGCTAATGAAAAATTCAGGCGCCGCTTCGTCCAGGTGGAGCGGCGGTTGAAGGACCAGGGCTTGTCCCTGGGACAAGCGACGCTGGCCGAGATGGATGCGGCCTGGGACGAAGTGAAGGCGGGCGAACGGCTAGAGTGATTCCTCGTCGGCCAGGGGTTCGGGCGGCTTCTGGCCGTCATGCGTTTTCTTGCGCTGAATGAGGCTGGCCTTGACGAATTCTTCCAGCTCTCCGTCCAGGACGCTCTCCACGTCCGAAGTCTCCAGCCGCGTGCGAAGGTCCTTGATCATCCGGTAGGGGTGGAGGACATAGGACCGGATCTGGTTGCCCCAGGCGATATCGGACTTGGCGTCCTCCAGCTTATCCTGCTTCTCCTGCTTTTTCTTTCTCTCCAGCTCATAGAGCCGAGCCAGGAGAACCTTCATAGCCGAGGCCTTGTTCTTGTGCTGCGACCGCTCGTTCTGGCACTGGACGACGATCCCCGTGGGGATGTGCGTGATCCGCACGGCCGAATCCGTGGTGTTGACGCTCTGGCCGCCCTTTCCCCCGGAGCGGAAGGTGTCGATCCTCAGGTCTTCAGGGTTGACGGCCACGGCGATCGAATCGTCGACTTCGGGGTAGACAAACACCGCGGCGAACGAGGTGTGGCGGCGCTTGTTGGAGTCGAAGGGCGAGATGCGGACCAGGCGGTGGACGCCCGTCTCCCGGCTCAGGTTGCCGTAGACATAGTCGCCCTCGATCCGGACCGTAGCGCTTTTCAGCCCCGCCTCTTCACCGGGCATCAAGTCGAGCACCTCGGCCTTGTCGCCTTGGCGCTCGGCGTAGCGCAGGTACATGCGCAGCAGGATCTGGGCCCAGTCCTGGGACTCCGTGCCCCCCGCGCCGGGATGAATGGTCAGGATGGCGTTGCGCGCGTCGTCGTCCTCGTAGTACAGGGTCTGGAGTTCGGCCTCCTCCAGGCTGTTGCCGAAGGCGGTCAGAGTCTGGGCCATCTCCTCGGACACGTTTTCCCCCTCGCGGCTGAGCTCGTTCAGGACTTCCAGCTCTTCCCGTTGGACTTCCAGGCGGTTGAAAACGCTCATCTCCTTTTCCAGTTTTTTCTTGCGCTGCTGGAGGGGCTGGAATTTCCGCTGATTATTCCAGATGTCGGGAGAGGACAGGTCGCGGTTGAGGGTTTCGATTTCGGCTTTGAGTTGACTCAGGTCAAAGAAAACCTCGGACCTGCTCCAACTTGGCCAGGCTGGCCTGAAGCCGGGCCGGCAGGTCAGAAAATGGGGCGGGAGCCGTCGCGTTTTTGTCTTTCATGGGGCCTCGTTAAAAGAGCCAGCATAAAGAAGACGAAGGATAAAGTCAATCCGGCCTGGGGCAGCCAGTCGCCGTGTTGGGTGTAAAAGGTCACGCTCCGTAGGGGAGTGACGGTACCGGTCAGGGCGGCTTGGGTCCTGAGCCGGGACTTGGCCAGGATGCGGCCGTAGGGGTCGACGATGCCGCTGATGCCGGTCGTGGCCGCCCGAAGCAGGAAGCGTCTGTTCTCCACGGCCCGGAGGGCGGCGATGGCGAAGTGCTGGCCCGGGGCCCAGCTGCGTCCGTACCAGCCGTCGTTGGTGATCGTCACTATGAAGTTGGCCCCGTTCTTGACGAACCTCCGCACGAGGTCCGGAAAAACGATCTCGTAACATATGGGCGAACCGAATTTTACGCCGGCGTATGGATGCAGGACGTAAGCCCGGCCCGGAGTGATTTGGCCGATGGCCCGGGTCATCCGCTTGACCCAGGAAAAAAGTCCGGGGTAGGGCACATATTCGCCGAAGGGGACCAGGTGCATTTTGGAGTATTGACTGATGCCGCCGTCGGGCGACAGGCACAGGGCCGAGTTGAAATAACGGGGATTTTCCTCGGGGCTGGTGGTCTCGATGCTTCCCAGGAGCAGAGTGGCTTTGTTCGATGCCGCCAAGCGGACAAGGCTATACTTGAAATTCTGGTAGAGCGGGTCGGGGCAGCTGAAACACAGCGGCACGGAAAATTCGGGCCAGACGACGAGCCGCGCCCCTTGCTGGAGAGCCTGGCGGGTCAGGCTCACGTGCCGGTTGAAAAGATCGGCGGCTTGCTCGGAGGTGGCCTGATTCCAATCGATCTCCGAGGAGACATTGCCCTGGATCACCCCGGCCTGGAAGGATTCGGCCGTGGGATTGACCTTGGACAGGGTTAAGAACCCGGCTCCCTGGGCCAGGAGGACGACCGCCAGGCCGATGAAAAAAGGGGCGCGCTTTTTGAGAAGCAGTGAAAAAACAAACAGGCTCTGGACAAGGACGAGGAGAAAGGACAGGCCGAAAACCCCGGCGACGGTTGCGGACTGGATCAAGGGCAGGTTGCGATACTGGGTGTAGCCCAGCAGGCCCCAGGGGAACCCGGTCAGGACGAAGGTCAGGAGGTATTCCACTCCGACCCAGATGAACGGCGCCAGGATGAAGGCCAACCCCCGGTAGCGGGTTCGGATCCGGGCGAACAGCAGACCGAACAGCCCCCAGAACAGGCCGAGACAAATAATGAGAGCGAGATAGATCAGGAGGCTGACCGTCGATGACAGATGACCGTAGTGTGCGGGGACGGAGGGGATCCAGAAGAGGAGGATTCCGTAGAAAACGATTCCGGCCAATAAGCTCAGGAAAAAGGATTGACCGGGCGTGCGCCGGCTCAGGACATAAAAGAGGGGAATCAGGGACACCCAGGCCAGAACGGACAGGCTGAGGCGCGGAAAGGCCAGCGCGGTCAAGGCCCCGCTCAGCATGACCCACAGCCAATCCTTCAGAGTGATCTTCACCCTGACCTCACGATTCCTTCCGCGTCGATTCCCGGGTGAGCGCGGCGCTCAGTCCCGGGTGATCCAGTATTCGAAGTTCTTCTTGGACACCGAAGATTTCAGGCGAACGACGGCCTTCTCCGCGTCTTCTTTGGTGGCATAGCCGCCGACGCGCACACGGTACCAAGGTGTTTTATCCGTGGCCAGAGGGGACAGGATGATCGTGGGAAACCCCGCGGCTTTGATGTCCAGGGCATAATCCTCGGCTCCCTGTCTGTCCTCAAATGCGGCCAGCTGAATATAGTAGAGGCCTTTGACTGGAGCCACGGTCTTAATCGGCGGGGCGGCCGTTGTCGTGCGGCCGGAGGTTGTCTGTTTGTTCGCCGGTGCTTGCGTCGCGGCCGAGCTTTTTGCGGCCGGGGACTTGACCGCCTGGGTTTTCGGCTTGACCGAGGCCGTTTCTGCGGGCGGAGTCACGGCCGGCTGAGCGGTCTTTTTAGGCGTCCCCCCGGGTTGAGACAGGGGAAGCCCGGACGCGGGTTGCTTGGCGTGCGAAGCGATTTCCTTTTCGATGGGGCTCGGCGCGGCTTCCTGGGGGACGACGGGGGGGGTGCGTTTCACCTGCGTGATGGATGGCCTCCGGACCAGGTCGGTTTCTTGAGACAGCTTGGCTTGTTTTTTTCCGACGGATACTCCCAAGAGGAAAATGAAAACTCCGAGGATGAGGATGGACATGAAGAGGATGATGAGCTGGGTGCTCGACAACTGAAGCTCTCGAACCTCGCGGGTTTTATTCATGACGACCCCCTATTTTTTTTCGTTGGCTGTGACGTTGTAGGTGAAGGCTTTGAGAAGCTCGAGGGGCAGCGGAAAGACGATGGTCGAGTTTTTTTCCGTGGCGATCTCGGCCAGCGTGCCCAGAAAACGAAGCTGGAGCGCCTGGGGGTTCCGGGAGATGATATCGGCCGCCTGGAGGAGCTTGTCCGCTGCCTGGAACTCGCCTTCGGCGTGGATGACCTTGGCCCGCCGTTCCCGCTCGGCCTCAGCCTGCTTGGCGATGGCCCGGATCATGTTCTCCGGAAGATCGACCTGCTTCATCTCGACGAGCTGGACCTTGATGCCCCAGGGGTCGGTGTGCTGCTCGATAATCTCCTGGAGGCGGGCGTTCAGCTTGTCCCGCTCCGAGAGGAGGTCGTCGAGCGGAACCTGACCGAGGAGGCTCCGCAGAGTCGTCTGGGCCAGCTGGGAGGTGGCGTAGATATAATCCTGGACCTCGATCACGCACTTGAGCGGGTCGATGACTCTGAAGTAGAGGACGGCGTTGACCTTGACCGTGACGTTGTCCTTGGTGATGACGTCCTGCGGCGGGATGTCCATGGTCACTAGGCGCAGGCTGACCCGGACCATCCGGTCGATGGGGGAGAAGACGAGGATGAGGCCGGGCCCTTTGGGCTTGGCCAGGACGCGGCCCAGCCGGAAAATAACCCCCCGCTCATATTCGCGGAGGACCTTGATGGAATTTAAAATGTAAAGGACGAAAATTCCAGCGATGATGATTGGATACGTTACCATTTGCCCCTCCTTATGCCTTCCGTGTTTATAAAATAAATCATAATTTGGCCACCTTGAGTGTCAAGTTCTGTTCGACCGAGATCACCCTGACTTTGCTGCTCTTTGGAACAACGGACTCGGCCACGGCCCGCCACAATTCGCCGTGGACAAAAACCTGGCCCTCGGGGTCCAGGTCGGTCCGGGCCGTGCCGATTTCACCGGCCAGGCCTTCGACTCCCGTCAGGACTTTCCGGCGCAAGGCCCGGGCGGCCACGGTCACGAGTAAAATAAGGATGAGGGAGAACCCCAGAACAACCGGGATGATGATATTCAGGCTGGGTTTGAGCTCGGGGATATTGGACCGGATGAGCATAATCGAACCGATGAGCATGGCCACGACCCCTCCTATGGCCAGAAGGCCGTGGCTGACGACCTTGATTTCCAGGATGAACAGCAGCACGGCCAGCAGGATCAGGGCCAGCCCGGCGTAGTTGATAGGCAGGATTTGGAATGCGAAAAAAGCCAGGATCAAGGAGATGCTGCCCAGCACGCCGGGCAAAATAACCCCGGGGTGAGCGAGCTCAAAATACAGCCCCAAGAGTCCCAGCATGAGCAGCAGGTAGGCCAGGTTGGGATTGGCGATCGTCAACAGGAATTTTTGTCTGGACGAAAGAGGGATGGAGGTCAGCGGCTGCCCCTCCAGGGCGAGAGTGACTTTCTGGCCGCTGAAGCGGGTGATGGTTTTGCCGTTGATGAGGCTGATGAGGTCGCCGGTGGTTCCGGCCAGGCCGTCGATGAGGCCGCCCTCCAAGGCTTCCCCGGCCGTGTAGGACAGGCTTTTCCGCACCGCGTTCTCAGCCATGGCGACGTTGCGGCCTCTGCGCTCGGCCAGGGATTTGATATAGGCCGCGGCATCCTCCGTAATTTTGTCCGCCATGGTCTGATCCATGGACTGGCCGGGCACGGCCACGCCCACCGGGTGAGCGGCGCCGGTGTTCGTGCCCGGGGCCATGATGAACAGGTCGCAGGCCAGGGCGATGAACAACCCGGCCGAAGCGGATCGGGCTCCGCTGGGACTCACCCAGGCCACGCTGGGCGTCCTGGCCCCCAAGATTTTTTCGATGATCTGGCGCATAGACGTGTCCAGCCCGCCGGGCGTGTTCAGGGCGATGATGAGAAGTTCCGCCTTCTCGGCGTCGGCCCGGTCAACCGCCTGCAAAACATATTCGGCCGTCACGGCATTGATGGGCGCGTCGATCGTGATTTGGAAAATGGACGCCCGGCACAGGACGGGAAGGCAGACGCCCAGGATCGCGATCAAAAAAATATATTTTCTCACCTTATGGTCATTATAGGGGCTTGCTCCGGGCAAGTCAACATGAAGCAAATGAAGCATTTCCAGCGGCAAGGTCAAGCTTGGGGCGATGCTTCGTCTTCGCCACAGTCGGAGGGATCGGCCCAAATATAATATCTTGACTTTTCATTTCCAATAATTTATTAAAGTCCTGGAAGGAGGCCCCATGATTAAAAATGACATCGCCCTCGCTCTGGAAAAAGACTCGGGTTTTAACGGGGCGAAGTCATTGTTGATCGTCGAGGCCGTCCTGGAGGCCCTCAAGGAAGCCTTGGCCCGCGAAGAGAAGATTGAGATCCGGGGTTTCGGCAGTTTTAAGATCGTCAACAAGAAGACCGGATACGGCCGCGATATCCGCCGCCAGAAACAAATCAAGATCAACGAGGGCAAACGGATCAAATTCCGGGCGGGCCAGGAGCTGAAGAACGCGGTCGTCCGCTGACCGTCCGTCCGGTCCCGTGCCATGAGCCGTTACAAAGATCAACCGTTATCTCCGGAGGGGCTGAAGACCCGCTCGCTCCGTTCCCGGCCGAGCCGGGTGAACGTTCGGAACTTCGCTCGGGCCTACGACCCGCGGAAACCGTTTGCCCGATTCATGGACAGCCTGCCCGATGTCCTGGCGGCCGCGGACTTGAAAGCGCTGGTCGGGACTTTGGCCCGGGCCCGCCGCACAGGCCGGGCCATATTGTTCGGGCTCGGCGCCCATGTGATCAAGGTGGGCTTAAACCCGATCCTGATCGACCTGATGGACCGGGGGTGGGTGACGGGGCTGGCCCTCAACGGGGCGGGCATCATCCACGATTTCGAGGTTGCCTTCGCCGGCCGGACCTCGGAGGATGTGGCCGCACGGGTGAAAGGGGGGCGTTTCGGCATGGCCCGTGAAACGGGAGAGATGTTGAACGACGCCATCCGCCGGGGTGCCGAGGAGGGTTTGGGGCTGGGCGAGTCCGTGGGCCGGATGATCGCCGCCTCGCGCTTCGACCACAAAAAGATAAGCCTTATGGGCGAAGCCTACAGGCGCCGCATCCCGGTCACGGTCCATGAGGCCATCGGCACGGACACCATTCATTTCCATCCCCGGGTGAGCGGTTCGGCCCTGGGGCAGACTTCGCTCACCGACTTTTTTTTATTTTGCTCCCTTGTCAGGAAGCTCGACCGGGGCGGGGTCTATCTCAACATCGGATCGGCCGTGATTCTGCCCGAGGTGTTTCTCAAGGCGGCGTCTTTTGTTCGCAACAAGGGCTATCGCCTGGATGAATTCTCAACGGCCGTCTTCGATTTCAACCGCCACTACCGTCCCGCCGAGAACGTTGTCCGCCGGCCCCTCGGCCGGAGCGGCCGGGGATACTATTTCGTCGGACACCACGAGATCATGATCCCCCTCTTGGCGGCGGCGCTCAAAGCCCTGCCCGGCCGGGTGTGAGCCTCAAGCCGTTCGTCCGGCTTTGTCCCTCTCATCCCCAAGGAGATTCTGGTAGACGGCCTCTGTCTGCCGCTCCGTCTGCTCCATCGTCCCCGATGTATCGATGAGGTAGTCGGCGAATTTTTTCTTGGCCTCTACGTCCATCTGACTCTGGATTTTTCGGCCGGCATCCTCCGGGCCGATTTTGTCCCTGTTCATCAGACGGCGAACCTGGACTTCGGGGCGGCACCAGACGACGATGACTTTGTCGAACAGGTCGACAACCCCGGCCTCGATGGTCAAGGCCGCCTCGGAGACGAAAATCTTAGCCCGACCCTCCTTCTCCAGGGCGGCGGCGGTCTCCCGCTGGTGCTCCAGGACGAGAGGATGGATGAGGGCGTTCAGGAAGAGGCGTTCCCGGGCGTCGTTGAAGATGACGGCCGCCAGCCGCCGGCGGTCGATGGTTCGGTCCGGGTTCAAAATGTCCGGCCCGAAATGATCGACCACCCGGCTCCAGACGGGCGTGTCCGGTTCCATCAGGGCTTGAGCCGCCCGATCGGCCTCGTGGACGGTGCAGCCTTTGTCTTTGAGCAGCCGGGCCACTACGGATTTTCCAGTGGCAATGCCTCCGGTCAAAGCGACGATGAGCATGGGGTTCCTTTCTCCGGTCCGATATCGATCAGGGGACGGGGAAGCGGGCCGAAGGCCGCGGTCATTTATTGGGGATGACTCTGTAGTCTTTCTTAAAGCGCATGGCCACGCCCTGCCGTTTGCTTTTGGCGTTGACCTCCTCGAGGCGGATAGTGATTCCCCCCAGGAGCAGCCTCATCGTTTTCCCGCCGCCGAGCTCAGAGGGGAGCTCGATCATGACGTTCAGCTTGGAACCGACGGCCACGCCCGAGTCGAGGCAAAAATAGGCTCCGGTCGAGCTGATGTTCTCGATGGTTGATTCTTCCTGAAATTTTTCTCCCCGGGGGAGACGGCCGTGGATGACGGCCTGCAGGGGCAGGCGCAACCGCCATTCCCGGCGGCGGTCGAGCGGGGAGACGGACGCGGGAAGCTTGGGCGCTGTTTTTTTTAACGCTTTTTTTTTCTGAATTTTGGGCTGCGGATGGATGCGTTTCATCCTCGCACCTCAGAAAAGGGCTGAGTTGATGGCGTACAGGGCCAGCTGCAGGCGGCTGTGAGTGTCGAGTTTGGCGTAAATACTCTTGATGTGGGAGCGAACCGTGTTTTTGCTGATGAACAGCATCTCCGCGATCCCGTCGTTGCTCTTGCCCTGTCCGATCAGCCGCAACACCTGGAATTCCGTGGGAGTCAATTGGTCCAGGGTCTTTTCCTTCAAATCCCGGCCGACGACGGAGATGATGCGGTCCATGATGCTGCTCATCTTGTCGCGGGGAAGCCAGATTTCGCCCTTTTCGATGACGTGGATGGCTTCGGTCAATTGGGTTGAGGCATCGTTCAGGTCAAAGTAGCCCCGGGCTCCGGCGTTGATGAGGCTGACAACTTCCTCGTGGGAAGGGATGTTGCCCACCAACAGGAGCCGGGATTTGCCCGGGCCCGGAGACAGGTCCCGGACGGCCTTGCAGATCTCTCGGATATTGGGCAGGGGCTCTGTGCTGGAGAAAAGGACGACGTCCGGCTTGACGCGCTTTACGGAATTGATGAAGGTGTCTATGGTGCTCTTTTCCATCCCGATGATATCGATGACCGGGCTCGACTCCAGGGCTTTCAGGATACCGGACAGGATAATATCCGATGGACAAAAGATCAGGACCTTGACCTTTTTCATGTCCGGGATCAAACTCTTGACTGTGCTCGTTTTCTTGCGGTTGGCGGGCATTGACTTAGCCATGACTCTGCTAAAATTCTATATAATTTACCCTTGGCTTGTCAAGAATTGTCACTCAAGTGCGCGGTCGGGTCCTCACCGCTTATTTTCTTGAAGTTTAGTCGTTCCAGGACCGGGGGGTGGGAATCCAGGCTGCGGCCGCGGGCTAGGGATTCAAGCCGCCCAGCATAAAATGCTTGTCCAATCGAAGGGAAACCGTTTGTCTTTTAGGGCCCTCTTTCTGGGCTTGGACGATGACGACCGAGCCTACAAGTCTCAGCTTGAGCGGAATCTTCAGGAAGGCGGTCCTGGGGATGGAGGCCGTCAGCCAGATCTTGGAGCCGATGACCACGCGGGCATTCAAGGGGAAAGTCGCGCTCGAAGCGCTCAGGGCGGAGATTTCAGTTTGTTCTTCGAATTCCTTGCCCAGGGCGTTTCTCCCCTTAACGACCGCGGGTAAAGCGACTTCAAAAACACGATCCGGCTGAGTCGTTATTCTTTGTCCCCTCTCGTAGAAACGCCGTCGGGGGCGATGATGTATTTGCTGTCGAATTTTATGGTGATAGTCTTCTTGGCCGTTTGCCGGCTTCCCATTTCGATGGACACGACTTTTCCCTTGAGGGCCAGCTTAAGGTTCTTGTCTTCGGCCAGCTTCTGGGGCAGGTCGATGAGCAATTTGAGTCTTGTGCCCAGGGCGACGCCGCTTTTCAGGGCGAAGGTCGAGCGCTGGTGGCTGATGTAGGACAGAGTTGTTTCCTCTTGGAATGAGGCGCCGCCGGCGTCGATTCCTTCGACTGTCGTCGGAAGAGGAAAGGTGAAGCCGTGTTCCTTGATGCTGGTGCTGTAGATGTCATCTAAGCTGGGCCTAGACATTCATTTTTCCTTTTTATACCTATTCAGAAACGGGCCTAGCGTGCCATTATTCCCGCCCGAGGGCAATCACCCTTTTAGATGAAATCAGGGGTGATATTTTCGGAAAAACCTATCACCTTTGCATTTTTTGCGGTCTCACCCCCCCGCGGCTGATCCTCCGGGAGCGGCCGGGTTTCCTTGACAAAGCGGGAGGCCGGCGTTTAGAATAACCTCGAAAAACGGAGAGTGAACGTGTTGGAAAAAGATCGACTGGTCAAGCAGGTCAGCCCCAAGAGCGAGGATTTTTCAAAGTGGTACCTGGAAGTGATCCGCAAGACCGAGATGGCCGACTATACACCCATGAAGGGCATGATGGTCATCCGCCCCTACGGCTATGCCATCTGGGAAATCATCCAGCGGCTTTTGGACAAACGCCTCAAGGACACCGGCCATGTCAACGCTTACTTTCCTCTGTTCATCCCGGAGAGTTTCTTGCAGAAGGAAATGGACCACCTGAAGGGCTTCGCCCCCGAGGTGGCCTGGGTCACCCAGGGAGGCCAGGAGGAGCTGACGGAGCGTCTGGCTGTGCGGCCGACCTCCGAGGCCATCATCGGCAGCCTTTACTCCAAATGGATCAAGTCCTGGCGGGATCTTCCCGTCCTCATCAACCAGTGGGCCAATATCGTCAGGTGGGAAAAGGTCACCCGGCCGTTTCTCCGGACGACGGAGTTCCTGTGGCAGGAAGGGCATACGGCCCACGAGACCTATGAACAGGCCCGAGAAGAGACGCTGAAGATCTTAGCCCTGTACACGGAATTTGTTCAGACCGAGCTGGCCATACCGGTCATTTTTGGCAAAAAAACCGAGTGGGATAAATTCGCGGGGGCGCTCGACACCTTCGCCCTGGAAGCCATCATGGGAGACGGCAAGGCCCTGCAAATGGGAACGTCCCATAACCTCGGCCAGCATTTTTCCAAGGTGTTCAATATCCGTTTCGAAGACCGGGACCAGAACCTGCAGTATGTGTGGCAGACATCCTGGGGGGTCACCACCCGCCTCATCGGGGCGACGGTCATGGTCCATGGCGACGATTCCGGCCTGCGCTTGCCTCCGGCCGTGGCTCCGGTCCAGGTCATCCTGGTGCCCATCTCCGTCGGCAACTGGAAACAGGAAGTCCTGCCCGTAGCCGAAAAGATCCAGGCCGACCTGGAACGGGCCGGGCTGCGGGTCAAGCTCGACGCCCGCGAGGAATTCACGCCCGGATGGAAGTTCGCCGAATGGGAAATGCGCGGCGTCCCCCTGCGGCTGGAGATCGGCCCTCGCGATATCAAGGACAACACGGTCGTAGCCGTGCGGCGGGATATGAAGAAAAAAGAGCCTTTGGCCATGGCCGGGCTGACCGACAGCGTCCCGGCCCTCCTGGCCGATATCCAAAAAAATCTATTCGGCCAGGCCTCCGATTTTTTGCGGGAGAACACTCGTTTCGTTCAAAACTACGAGGAGTTCAAGGCGACGATCGAAACCAAAAGGGGATTCCTCAAAGCCTTGTGGTGCGGCGCCCAGTCCTGCGAGGACAAGATCAAGGAAGAGACCGCGGCCTCGATTCGGGTCATTCCCTTCGATACCGAAAAAGAAGAGACCCGCGGCTGCTGTCTGGCCTGCCGCAAGGAGGCCCAGACCATCGTTTATTTCGCCCGGGCTTACTGAGAGCGGATCGGCCGGGCTGTGAGGGCCGGCGGGAATGAATCCCCGCGGGAGGGGGAGGCTCAATTTTGAAGTCGGACGATTTTGACAAGCAGCGGCAACGGATGGTCGAGGACCAAATCCGGTCCCGGGGGGTTAAGGACGAAAGGGTTTTGCGGGCCATGGGCCGGGTCCCTCGCCACGCCTTCGTTCCCCCGGACCTGGTGCCTTACGCCTACGCCGATGAACCTCTGCCCGTCGGCGAGGGCCAAACGATTTCCCAACCCTATATCGTGGCCTACATGACCGAAGTCCTGGCCTTGGCGGGTGGGGAACGGGTGCTTGAAATCGGGACGGGCTCGGGCTATCAGGCCGCCGTCCTTGCGGAGATGGACGCCGAGGTTTACACCGTTGAGGTCATCGGCTCTCTCTCTTTCCGGGCCCGGGAGGTGTTGGCCGGCCTGGGCTACACCCGGATTCATTTCCTGGTCGGCGACGGATCCCTGGGCTGGCCGGAGGAGGCGCCCTTCGACCGAATCATCGTCACCGCGGCCGCGGCCGGTATGCCCCAAGCCCTGTGCGAACAACTCCGGGAACAGGGCCGAATGATACTTCCCTTGGGGTCGATGAGCCAGGAACTGGTGCTCGCGGAGCGCCGGGCGAACGACTTCATCCACACCCGGCTTCTGCCGGTCCGGTTTGTGCCTTTAATTTCCGTGCATTGAATGCTAGAATAAATGTCGAATCGGAAAGTGTGAGGCGCGCCCCATGATGTCCACTCTCAGAATTTTCGCTGTCAGCCTGGCCCTGGTTTTAATCCTGAACACGCTGGCTCCGGCCGACGGAAAATTCATCATCGTCTTTCTCCCCGACGGGACTCCGATCAAGGCCGAACTGGCCGTCGACGCGGCGGAGCGGGCCCGGGGGGTGATGTTCCGCGACCGGATGGATGAGGACCAGGGGATGCTGTTTGTCTTTGACCGCGAGGAGCTGAGCTCGTTCTGGATGCTGAACGTGAAATTCCCCATCGACATCCTCTGGCTCGATAAGGATAGGCGCGTCGTCCACATCGAAGCCGGCGTCCCGCCCTGTCCGAAGGAGCCCTGCCCTTCCTACCCTACGTCCAAGCCGGCTTTGTACGTCTTGGAGCTCAAGAACGGCGCCGCGGCCGCGCACAAGATCAAGCTCTACGACCGCCTGGAGTTCATCCTGCCCCGAGATGCGGGATGCGGGATCACTTGACCTGAAAATTGGCCGTGTGGGTTGCGGTCTTGCCTTTGATCTTATCCTTGAGCACCGCCTTGAAGGTGTACTTGCCGGGGGGGAGCTCGCCGCCCAGTTTTAGCCGGGGCGAAGTTCAAGCCTCGCCCGGCGAGACGGCCAATAGCTTTTCCAGCTCCCGGGCGGCGCGGACCGACGCTTTCTCATTTCCGAGAAGGCCGTGCAATTTTTGGAATTCGCCCTTGAGCCGCGCTTGATTGCCGGGAGAATCGAGAATAGCCCTGGCTTCCTGAAGAAGGTTTTCGGGCGTCAGACGCCGCTGGATGAGCTCGGCCACGACCGGCCGGCCGGCCAGGATGTTGACGATGCTGTATCGGGAAATTCTGACCAGTCTCTTGCCTAAAAAGTAGGTGAGAGGAGAGATCCGATAAAAAGCGACGAAGGGAACGCCCAGTAGAGCTGTTTCCAGGTTGGCTGTGCCGCAGGCCGACAGGACGAGGTCGGACGCGGCCATGGCCTCGTAACCGTCCTGAGCGAGAACGCGGAGGTCATCGCTTGGACCGGGCAGGAAGCCTTCCAAAAAATTCCGGCTCAAGCCTTCGGCCGCCACCAGAACCAATTGGGCTTGATACGATTCGCGCAGCAGGGGGAGGGTTTTAGCCAGAACCGGCAAGTGGCGTTTCACTTCCCCTTTCCGGCTTCCCGGCAGAAGGGTGATCAGCTTCCGGCGCGGGTCCAGGCCGTACTTCATAAAAAACTCCGCTCGGGTCAGGTTCGACCGGACCGATTCCATTAAGGGGTGGCCGACATAGACGGCCGGGATATCGGCCCTGCGGTAGATGTCCTGTTCGAACGGAAAGATGAGGAGCATTTTGGCGACATGCTTCCGGATGGTCTTCAACCGGCCTGTCCGCCAGGCCCAGACCGTCGGGCTGATATAATACAGGACGGGAATCCCGAGTTTTTTCAGCCTCTTGGCCAGCCTGAGGTTGAAATCCGGAGAATCGATCAAGACGGCAGCCCGCGGACGGCGGTCGGCCGCCGCGCGTCGCAGGCGGTGGAATATCCGGCCCAGGCGGAAGAGTCGGGAAAAAACCTCGAAGATCCCCATCACGGCCAGCTCCTCCATGGGGACGAGGATTTCCACTCCGGCTTCGGCCAAGCGCGGGCCGCCGACTCCGAAAAAAGCGCAGGAGGGGTTCTTCGCCTTAAACTCCCGGACGAGACGAGCCCCGTGCCTATCGCCCGAGCTTTCGCCGGCCACGATGAATAGGGAGGTCATGGCGCCTCGCCGGACTTTGTTTTGATGGTGATGATACTCGGGCTTTTGTTGGGATCCTGGCCAAAGTAGAAAAGCCATTGGTCGTAGGAATCCTTGTCATTGTAGAGCTTGAACGACTTGGCCGAGGACGAACTGACGACGCCGATGATGAAGGGGTTGTTGAGCGAATCCAGGTCCGCCGCCGGGGCGATGATGACCTCCTGGGGAGCGCTGTTTTGTCGCGCCCGGGGCTGGGCCGCTTGAAGAATGATATTCCAGGATCCGGTCGGGACCATCGGGTCGGGAAAGAGCCTCCTCAGAAACTTGCCCTCGTAAAGCTCCTTGAGCGATTTCGGCCGACGCCCGGGATTCTTAAGCTGATAGAGGCGGATGGCCTCGACGTATTGCTTCCCCCGGAAAATCAGCTCGTCTTCCTTCTCCCGTTGAATTTGGGTTCGCCACACGGGATAAGCCACCATCAGGCCGACGGCCAGGACCGACAGCAGAAAGAGGAGCATGATGAAGACATAGCCCGAAGGGCGCTCGGCCGCGCGCCCCGGGAGTGCCGAGGGACACAATCCTACCATGTGTTGTAGGCCGTCCCATCCTGGGCCTTGGCTTCGGACCCGGAATGAACGTCGGTGACGCCCGGCTCAAAGCCCGGAATGAGATTCTCCGCGGTGACCTGCTCCCGGACCTCGACCCAAGTCGTGGCCGATTTGGTGATGGGGTCCACCGGAAGCTCGCGCAGGTAGCCGTCGCCGACCAGGGTTTGCAGAGAGGCCGGGTATTTATGCTTATCGACATAGTATTGGTCGATCAACTTCCGCATCTGAAAAAGGTCTTCCTTGAGGACCGTTTCGCGGGCGGTCTTAATGGCGTTCTGGTATTGGGGCAGGCCGAGGCCCACCAGGATGGCGATCAGGGTGAAGACGATGATGAGCTCGATGAGCGTGAAGCCGCTCCGCCTTCCCGAGCCGGAGCGGGGACTCAAAGGCTCACCACTCCCGGTACTTGGTCCCGTCGAGGGACGTGTTGGCACTCTGAGTGTAAACGTCATAGACATTCTCCCCCCCCCAGCGGTCGGAACGGAGGTCGTCCTGGTAGGAACGCAACCCCCAGTCAAAGGAATTGGTCATCGGGTCTTTGGGGATTCGCCTCAGGAATTTCATAATCTGGGGCTCGCCCGAACTTGATCCCCGGGCCTCCTTGTCTTTGGACCGGAGCGTTACGCCTTTCACCAGGGTGTCCAGGTCGGGAGGATAGCCCCTGGATTCACCGGAGTCGTCCCCGACATCGATTGAGTTCTCGTCGGCCATCTTTTTATAAAGGTCGATGGCCTCGCGCATTGTCCGCAGGGCGCGGGCCAGCTCGATCTCTTTTTCCTTTTTGACCGAGTTCTTAGCCAGGGGAACGACGGCCGCGGCCAGGACGGCCATGATGGCCAGGGTGATAATGAGCTCGGTGAGCGTGAAGCCCCTTGAACCGCGTCTAGGGATGCACATAGCCTTCAGTGTCCATTATAGTGCCGCTCCGGACAAAAAATCAAAACAACGGGGCGGCCCGTGTCCGCTCAGAAACGGTCGCGGCGGGGCGGCCTGTCTGAGGGGCGCCGGCGCTTGTCATAAGGCTTGGGCCCCGAATCGCGACCCTGGCCGTCCGAAGAACCCTCGCCCGAGCCGCCCTCGGGCGGCGGAACCAGGGCTTTCATGCTGAGCTTAATCTTGTTGCCTTCCTCGACGCCCAGGACTTTTACTTTGACCACCTGGCCCATCTGGAGGACGTCCCTGATGTTGGGCGTGCGGGCGTGGGCCACCTCCGAGACATGCATCAGCCCCACCAAGTTGGGCAGGATCTCCACGAAAGCGCCGTATTCCTCCAGGCGCACGATCTTGCCCTCGTACGTCCGGCCGATCTCGGCCTCGGCCGTGATCTCCTGGATCATGGTCCGGGCTTTTTCCGCGGCCTCTTTGTCCGTGGAGGCGATGACCACTTTGCCCGTCTCATCGATGTCGATCTTGGCCTTGGTTAGGGCGACGATTCTCTTGATGACCTTGCCGGCCGGGCCGATGACATCGCCGACCTTCTCCGGGTTGACGAAGAGGAAGATGATGTGCGGGGCATAGGGCGAGATTTCCGGCCGGGGGGCGGCGATGGCCTCTTTCATTTTAGCCAAGACCTGAAGCCGGGCCAGGCGGGCCTGGTCGATGGCCTCGTTCAGAACATCGAGGCCGACGGCCGGGATTTTCAGGTCGAGCTGAACGGCGGTGACGCCTTTTTCCGTCCCGGCGATCTTGAAATCCATATCGCCGAAGTGGTCTTCCAGGCCGGCGATGTCGGTCAGGATCCGATAGCGATCACCCTCCTTGACCAGGCCCATGGCGATCCCGGCCACGGTCATAGACAGGGGTACGCCCGCGTCCATGAGCGACAGAACGCCGCCGCAGACCGAGGCCATAGAGGACGAGCCGTTGGACTCCAGAATATCCGAGACGATGCGGACGGTGTAGGGGAAAACGTCTTCGGGGGGAATGCTGGGCAGGATGGACTTTTCAGCCAGCGCTCCGTGGCCGATTTCACGGCGGCCGGGAGCCCTGAGGAAGGACACTTCGCCCACGCTGAACGCCGGGAAGTTGTAATGGAGCATAAACCGCTTCTCCGATTCCTCGCCCAAACTGTCCAGCCTCTGGACGTCCTCGAACGTTCCCAGGGTGACCGTGGCCAGGCACTGGGTTTCGCCCCGGGTGAAAAGGGCCGAGCCGTGCGTTCGGGGGAGAAGCCCGACCTCGATACTGATGGGCCGGATTTCGTCCAGGGCCCGGCCGTCCACGCGCCGGCCCTTATCCAGGATGAAATCCCGGACCATTTTTTTCTGGATCTGGTAGAAGCTCTCCTTGGTCTCGAAGACCTCGGTCGGCTTGTCGGCCGGGACGGTCTCGAGCTGCGAGTCCAGGATCTTCTTCACTTCGGCCTCGCTGGCCTTTTTGTTTTTGACCTGAATGGCCTGGAAGAGCCGCTCGGATACGGCCGACTTGATGGCCTGGACTTTGGCCGGGTCGATGGTTTTGGGAGTGAAGGGGCGCTTCCGAACGTTGAGCTTCTGGTAGGCGTCCTTTTGGGCCTGGATGATGGTGCGGATGGGGTCCAGGGCCAGGGCCAGGGCTTCCTTGACCTTGGCCTCTTCGATTTCCTTCCCGCCGGCTTCGACCATGATGACGCCCTGTTCGTTGCCGATGACGACCATGTTCATCAAGCTCTTGCCCAGTTCGGAAGCCGTGGGGTTGATGATGAACCCCTCCGGGCCGTAGCCGATTTTAGCCGCGCCCAGGGGCGTGGTGAAGGGAATGTCGGAGAAGTAGAGCGCGGCCGAAGCGCCGATGACTCCCAGGGTATCGTATTCATTCTCCAGGTCGGCCGACAGGAGGAGGGCCACGATCTGGGTGTCGAAATTGTACCCCTGGGGGAACAGCGGCCGGATGGGCCGGTCGATGAGCCGGCTGATGAGGATTTCCCGCTCCGAGGGACGGCCCTCGCGCTTGAAGAAACCGCCGGGAATCTTGCCGGCGGCGTAAGTGTTTTCTCTGTAATCCACGATCAAGGGCAAGAAGGGCCTGTCCTCTTTGGCTTCTCTTTTTGACGTGGCGGTGACGAACATGATGGTGTCGCCCTGACGGACCAGGGCCGAGCCGTCGGCCTGCCTGCCCATCTTGCCGACCTCGATGGTCAGCGGACGATTGTTGATTTCAATTGTGATTGTGTGTGACATGATGATTTGATAGACGGGGGAGGGTTATTTACGAAGCTTCAATTTCTTAATGAGCTTCTCGTAGCGGGCCTTATCCTCGCGTTTCAGGTAGGCCAAAAGCCGCTTGCGCTGACCGACGAGCTTCATCAAGCCGGCCTTGGAGGTTTGGTCCTTTTTGAAGGTTGTGACGTGTCCGGTCAAAACCAGGATGCGTTCGCTCAGCAGAGCGATTTGCACTTCCGCCGAGCCCGAATCCGTCGGGTGGTTCCTGTTGTCGGCGACAATTTTGATTTTTGCTTCTTTCATAAGCACTTGAGTGTATCTCCTACTTTTTTTTCTATTTCATCCTATCAAATAAAACCGGCAATGTAAATTGATACCGCTGGGGATGGTTGACAGCCGGGTCCCGAAGTCGAGACGCGCCGCGCCCGGCCGATTAGCCTCGGTGCAGGCTCTTGGCGTGGAGAAGCTGGCGGGCGTATTTCGAGCGCAAACCGCCCTGTTTCCCCTTTATTTCTTCGAGCTTGGATTCGATCTCGGCCATACTCATTTTGTTGATTTTCTTGGATTTAGGGCCGGATCCTGTGTCGGTTTTTTCCGCGACGGGAGCCGGAGCTTCGGCCTTTTTCGGCTCTGCCGGCTTGTCCTTTTTCTCTTTGTCCGGCTTGGGCGTTTCCTTTTTCTCAGCCATTTCAATAATCCTCTAAATGTTTTAAATCGGCGATAGAATAGCAGATTCCGTTCGTTTTAGCAATCGTTTTTGTAAAGAGACGGTCGGGCGAAGGCCCCGGACGCCCGGCGGTTGCACCGGTCTCCGGAATTGTGTATAGTCAAAATCCGTGTATATTATCTACTCCAGCTTGCTTTTTTGCGCTCTTCTGGCTCTGTTGCCGGTCTATGTGTTCCGGCTGGAAGTGCTCAAGAGCGAAAGTCTCCACCTCGGCCAGAGGCTGGGCTTCATCAAACCCTGCCGCGACCCCCGCAAAAAAGCGGTCTGGATCCACGCCGTATCCGTGGGAGAAGTCCTGTCCCTCCAGAATCTGGTGAGGCAGCTTCGAGTTCGCCATCCTTCCTGGGAGATATTTTTCTCCACTTTGACGAACACCGGGTTCCGCTTGGCTCAGGAGAAGCTTAAAGACGTGGACCACCTCTTTTTCGTGCCGTTTGATTTCGGGTGGTCGGTTCGGAGGGTATTCAGGGCGATTCGGCCGTCGGTGCTGGTCCTGGCCGAATCGGAGTTTTGGCCCAATCTCCTGCGGCAAGCCAAGCGCCATTCGGCCGCGGTCATCCTGGCCAACGGAAGGGTTTCGGACCGCTCCTTCGGCCGCTATCAAAAGCTGAAGCCCTTGGCCCGGCATCTGTGGCCTCATGTCGATCGGTTCCTGGTGCAAACGGAGCAGGACAGGAAGCGTCTGGAAATCCTGGGTGTTCCGGCCGGCCGTGTCCGGGTCACGGGCAACCTCAAATCGGAAATTTCGCTCAGGGACTTGAAACCCGCGGATGTTCGCCGGATGAAAAAGCATCTGGCCCTGCCCGGCAAGGGCAAGGTCGTGGTGGCCGGCTCCACGCGCCCGGGGGAGGAAGACGCCCTGTTAGAGGGATTCGCGGACGCCCGCCGGAAGCGCGATGATGTTTTTCTGATTCTTGCGCCGCGTCACCTGGACCGGGTGTCGGAAATCGAGGACATCTGCGGCCGCGCGGGCTGGACCGTTTGCCGCAAGACACGGGTCCGCCCGGGGAAGAGCTGGGACATCCTGGTTCTCGACACGATGGGCGAGCTGGCCCATTTCTACGGATTATGCGACGCGGCCTTTATCGGGGGCAGTCTCGTCCCCTGGGGTGGACACAATATCCTCGAGCCCGCTTACTACGGCAAACCCATTTTTTTCGGGCCGTACATGCACAACTTCGCTTTCCTGGCCGAGACTTTTATTCGCGCGGGAGGAGCCGGTGTCGTGAGGAACAAAAAGGATTTAGCCAAAGTTTTTTCTTTTCGCGACGAAAAATCCATGAGGGCCATGGGCCGCCGGGCCAAACGGAGCCTCATGTCTCTCCAGGGCGCGACGGGTAAAACGATTGAATCCATCGAAGGCCTGATGGGATAATTAAAACACCAAAGCCTGTGACTCGGTTCAGCCGGGAAGGGAGTCAAGCGTCATGAAGCCAGCGAGTTCCAAAGCCACAAGCGCGGTCCTGGCCCTGCTCTTTTCGGCGGGGCTTTTTTGGGGGCCGGCTCCCCGGCCCCTCCTGGCCCAGGCGGATGGAACCGATAAGGAAAGCAACCATCTCAACGGCAAATATTTGGGGAGGATGGCCGTCGATTTTTCCCGGGTGGTCTCTTCGCCGCTCCATTGGACGGGGAAGGATTTTTTAATCTTTGGCGCCGCGGCCGGGACCGCAGCCGTTTTTTTCGGCCTGGATCGCGGAATTCAAGAATGGGTTGAGGACAATCCCAAAATCCGTTCAAGCCCATTTTCTCTGGGTGTCACCCGTTTCGGTGAGGGCCCTTTTCTGCTCGGCCTGTCGGCGGCGTTATACGTGGGGGGAGAGGCGTTCAGGAACAACAGCCTGCGGAAGACGGGGCTGTTGAGCCTGGAAAGCTATGCCATCAACGGGATTATCGTTACGGTGATAAAATTCGTCCTGGGGCGGTCGCGGCCATTCTCCGGAGAGGGGGCCCACACCTTCAATTGGTTCAGCTGGGAAAGCCACGAGCATTCATTCCCCTCGGGCCATTCCTCCTCGGCTTTTGCCGTAGCCTCGGTCATCGCCGGACAGTCGCCAAGCGCCGTCGTGGGCGCTCTCTCTTACAGCCTGGCCGCTTTGGTGGCCCTCTCGCGCGTTAACAACAACGAGCATTGGGCTTCGGATGTCGTAGCCGGCTCTCTCCTCGGCTATTTTATCGGGAAGGCGGTCCTGGCGCTCAATCGGCCTTCCCCCAAGGACAAGCCGACGCTCAGCTTCGCTCCGGGGCTCCGCGGCTTTTCTCTGGCCCTACGGTTTTAAGGAGACACCGATGAATACAATCATCTCCCGAAGGAATTTTTTAAAAAAGGCGACCACCGGCGCGGCGGCCGCAGCCGGTTTGGGAAGCGGCCTGTTTCTCAAGGGGTGCGCGTCCAACAAGGACCTCGACCTGGTCATCAAGGACGGGATCATCATCGACGGGACCGGAGCCAGAGCTTTGGCCTCGGACCTGGGCCTCAAGAACGGCCGCATCGCGGCCATCGGGCCGATCGTCGCCGGCCGCGGGATTCGGGCGGTCGAAGCCAAAGGGCTGGTGGTTTGCCCCGGCTTCATCGATGTCCACACGCACACCGATGTTCAGCTCCTGGCGAATCCCAAGGCCGAGAGCGCGGTCCGGCAGGGGATCACGACACTCGTCAGCGGGAACTGCGGCTCGTCCCCCTTTCCCATCGCCGACGCGATCTACGAGGAGTCCAAGGCCAACCTCAAGGAAATCTACGATTTGGACCTGAGTTGGCGCGATATCGTCGGCTTCCTAGCGCGGCTGGAGCAGACGGGAACGGCGGTTAACTACGCGACGCTCGTCGGCCAGGGCAGCGTGCGGGGAGCGGCCTTGGGTTTCGACAATCGGCCTCCTCAGCCGGCGGAGCTCGAGCGGATGAAGCAGCTAGTCCAGGAGGCCATGAAGGCCGGGGCGTTCGGTCTGTCCAGCGGCTTGGAGTACACTCCCAGCGGATTTGCCCAAGCCGAGGAGCTCATCGAATTGTGCCGGGTGGTGGCCGGGCATAAAGGCGTCTATGCCACCCACATGCGGAATGAAGGCGAACGCCTGCTCGAGTCGCTGGATGAGTCCATCGATGCGGCCAAGCAATCGGGCGTCTCCCTTCAGATTTCACATTTCAAAACCGCCAACCGCGGGAACTGGGACAAAGCCGGGGCCGCCCTGGCCCGAGTGGAAGCGGCCCGGCGCGAGGGCTTGAATATCTCCTGCGACCGATATCCCTACATTGCCTGTTCGACCGGGGTCAGCTTTTATTTTCCGGAATGGGTTCGGGAGGGCACGACCGACCAATTCCTGGCCCGGCTGAAGGACCGGCGTCTGGAATCCCGGATTCGCGGCCACTTGGCCGCTCAGGAGAAAAAGCTCGGCTCGTGGAGAGACGTGGTGCTGAGCTCGGTCGTCACCCAGAAGAACAAATGGGTGGAGGGCCGCAATATTCTGGACGCCGCGGCCCAGGCCCGGCAAAAGCCGTTCGAATTCATGCGGGACCTGCTCCTGGCCGAACGAGGACGCGTAGAGATGGTGGCCTTCAACATGAGCGAGGGCAACCTGAAAAAATTTCTTGGCCATCCGCTCGTGGGCGTGGGCACGGACGGCTCGGCCCTGGCGCCCTACGGCCGGCTCGGCCTGGGGAAACCGCACCCTCGCAACTACGGAACCTTCCCCCGCGTGCTGGGAAAATATGTCCGCCAGGAGAAGATCCTGTCGCTCGAAGCCATGATCAAGAAAATGACGTTTCTTCCCGCCAGGAAGTTCGGGTTCGACAAACGGGGCGTCATCTCCGTCGGCTCCTGGGCCGACCTGGTGCTCTTTGACCCTGACACGGTCGCCGACGCCGCCACCTGGACGGACCCGCACCGCTATCCGGTGGGCATCCCCTATGTCGTCGTCAACGGCCGGCTGGTCATCGACCAGGGAACTCACACCGGGGATTTGCCCGGCAAAGTGCTGAGAAAAGCCTGAACGCATCTCCGCCCTCCCCGACTTCGGTTATAATGAAGCCCTGATGACACTCCGCCGGAAAGCTCTTGTCCTATCGTTCCTCTTGACCGGGGTGCTTGTCCCGGTCCGCATTCCGGCGGAGACGTCTCCGGATCAAGTGTCCGGGAGCCGGGGGACGGCGGTCCGGATTTGGGCCGCGTCTTTCACTCCGGGCGACATTCTGCTCCTGTCCTTGTCGGGTCCCTCCTCGGTTTGTGAAGTCGGCGTTAATTTTTTAAACAGGGATTTAATCCTAAGGCCGGATGAGGAAGGCGGCCCAGCCCTGGCTTTCATCGGATTGGACCTTGGCCTGAAGCCGGGCCTCCAGTCCATGCGCGTTGTTTTTTATTATAAGGATGGTTCGAGCGAGACCGCGTTGAAATCGTTTCAGGTGAAGCGGCGGACATTCCGCTTGAGACAGATCCGGGTTCCGGAACAATTCATCGAGCCTCCGCCGGAGGTCCAGGAGCGGATCTCCCGCGAAGCGAGGATGCTGGCCGAGGTCTATGCCGAAGTCACTCCCCGCTGGCTCGGCGACGGCCGGTTCGTCGCGCCCCACCAGGGCCGGATGATGAACAACTTCGGGGAGCGCAGAATACTCAACGGCCAAAAAAGGTCGGTCCATGCCGGCCTGGACATCGACGCCGCCCAGGGCGATCTCATCACCGCCTCGAACGCGGGAAATGTCGTCCTGGCCGCCGACCTGTACTTCTCGGGGAAGACCGTCATCCTGGACCATGGATTGGGCGTGTTCACCGTGTATCTCCACATGTCCAAGCTTCTTGTCCAAACCGGAAATCATGCGGGCCAAGGAGCAACCTTGGGAGAAGCCGGCAGCACCGGCCGCTCCGCGGGACCGCACCTTCATTGGGCGGTGAAAATTTTTGACAGCCGGGTGGACCCCCAGGCCCTTCTCGGGCTGCCTCTGGATTCCCGGTGAGTGTTGTCCCGGCGGCCGACTTGCTTATTTCAGATATTCGGCCAGCCAGCCCAGGACGGTCTTCCACCACAGTCCGGCGTTTTGCGGCTTCTGGACGAAATGATCCTCGTCGGGGAAGGTGAGAAATTTCGAAGGGACGTTCATCAGCTGCAGGGCCGTAAAAAACTGCAGGCTCTGGGCGAGCGGCACTCGGAAATCGTTCTGACCGTGGACGACCGGGCAGGGCGTCTTGAAGTTGGCCACAACCGACAGGGTCAAGGTCTTTTTCATAACGCCTCCAGGCTTATGGGAATTTGATCTCAGAATGCGCATCATTGTCAAAGGATATCCTGGGGATGTTCAGCGGCCCGCGGGGGCGATTGACATCCGGGGAGAGCGTACCTATAGTTAAGCCTTTCTTCAGCACGGACCCAGCGCATGACCCGAACAGACGTTCTTTTTTCATCCCTGCCGGATGCCGTCCGGGCGGCCTATGCGTCCGGCCAGGAGGACGAATCCCTGGAGCCCATCGTGCGCGTCGATCTCGCGGGCGCCCCCATGGGCCGGCCGCGGGACGGGGATTCCCTGATTTTCTACGACATTCGCGGCGAAAGGGAAGTCGAGATCACTCGCAGCCTCGTCGAACCGTCGTTCTCCCATTTTCCGGTCAAGCCGAACCTCAACCTGAATTTCGTGACCATGATCGAGTACGATTCCTCGCTTCCGGTGCGGGCCGCTTTCCCTCCCGAGCAGCGCCTAAAGAACACTCTCGTCGAGGCCTTGAGCCTCGCCGGAAAACGCGTGTTGAAAATCGCCGAATCCGAAAAGCAGGCCCACATCAGCTATTTTTTAAACGGCAAGAGGGAAGATGTGTTTCCCGGCGAAGAGCGGATCATTGTCCCTTCCCCCGATTGCGCTTCCTACAGCGAACGGCCTGAAATGAGCGCCGGCCGGGTGGGCCGGGAAGTCCGCGCCGCCCTGGGGGGTTCATCCCGGGAGGTCATCATCGCCAACCTGGCCAACGTGGACGTGGTGGGTCACAGCGAGGATCGGGCGGCCGTCACGGCTGCCGTGGAAACCGTGGACGCCACGCTGGGCGAGATCGCGGCCGAGGCCGAAGCCCGGGGAGTGGCGCTCATCGTCACGGCCGACCACGGAACGGTCGAGGACTGGCTCTATCCCGACGGCCAAGTGAACACCGGCCATACCGGCAGCCCGGTGCCTTTTATCCTGGCGGATTTCTCAACGGCTCTGCCTGCCGCACTCAGCCTCCGGAGCGAGGGCGAGCTGGCCGATGTGGCGCCCACCATCCTGGACAGGCTGGGCCTGGCGGTCCCGAAGGAAATGACCGGTCGAAGCCTCATCGCCGGCGGACAGGCTCAACAGCCGAGAGCCCGGCGGGTCCTCCTTCTGATTCTTGACGGCTGGGGCATGCGCCGGGAACGCACCGGCAACCTCATCGCCGAATCACGGACGCCGCATTTCGACCGCTTGTGGGACTCCTATCCCCGGGCGTTGCTGCATGCTTCGGGAGAAGCGGTGGGCCTGCCGGCCAAGGCCGTGGGCAATTCAGAGGCCGGCCATCTTCATCTCGGCGCGGGCCGCAGGGTTTGGCTCGACCGGGTGAGGATCGACCGGGCTGTCGCGAGCGGCGAATTTTTCCGGAACGAATCCTTTCTGTGGGCCATGGACCGGGCCCGCCTGGAAGGCCGGGCCCTCCATCTCATGGGAATTGTCTCCTTCTACAGCTCGCATGGGTCCCTCAACCATCTCTTGGCCCTCCTGGAGATGGCCCGGCACAAGGGTTTAAGCGATGTCTTTGTTCATGCCTTCATCGGGCGCCGGGGCGAGCGAGCCGAAAGCGGTGCCGCCTACATCCAGAAAGTCGAAGAGAAATGCCGCGGCCTGTCGCTGGGGGGAGTGGCGACGATCATGGGCCGATTTTGGTCCCTGGACCGGGAAGAAAACTGGGGCCGTGTGGAAAAAGCCTACCGGGCGATCGTCTATGGAGAGGGAAGGCGTGTCTCGCCCGCAAGCTGAGAGGAACTTTTTGACTGTCCCTGCGTATGACGTAGAGAAGCGCAAGCGATAAAGGAGATTGCGGGCCTTGGAGCAGCAGAGCCTCGTCCTGGAAGATATCCATTTTTCCTACGGCCAGGTTGCGGCCCTGCGCGGCGTGAGCCTGACCATGGGCTCGGGGGCCATCGGCCTCCTGGGCCCCAACGGCGCCGGCAAGAGTACGCTCCTGCGCATCATACTCGGGTTTCTCTCGCCGCACAAAGGCCAGGGTCGGGTCCTGGGCTATGACATTCTCTGCGAACAGCGCTCGTTGCGCCGCTACGTCGGCTACATGCCCGAGGACGACTGCCTCATACCCGGCATGGACGCGGTGTCGTTCACGGCCTTTTTCGGCGAATTGTCGGGGATGCCCCGCGCCGAGGCGATGAAGCGGGCTCACGATGTCCTGTTCTATGTCGGCTTGGGAGAGTCCCGCTATCGCTTGCTGGAAACATATTCGGCCGGGATGCAGCAAAGGCTCAAGCTGGCCCAGGCCCTGGTCCATGACCCCCGGCTGCTGTTCCTCGACGAGCCGACGAGCAACCTCGACCCGCAAGGCCGCGCCGAGATCCTGGATCTGATCGTCGATATCACCTCCAAAAAGGATATCTCGGTTCTGATCAGCTCCCACATCCTGACGGACATTGAATTTTTGTGCTCTTCGGTGGTGATTCTCAACAAGGGATTGGTGGCCGCCCAGGGCTTGCTGGCCGACCTCCGCCGGGCGCGGTTCAACCTCTACGAGCTCAAGGTCAAGGGCGAGAGCGACGGGTTCTTGAAGAAGCTGGAATCCCGGGGATGCCGGCCGGAGATGACCGAGGACGGCCTCCTCAAAATCTACATGCCCAGCGGCCTGAACAACATGGAGATCGTGCGGGCCGCCGCCGAGGAGAAGGTTCAGATCCGGCAGTTCATCAAAAGCCGGACCTCCTTGGAAGACCTGTTTGCCCAGACCGTGGGAGTCGACTGACCATGATTCGAGACCGCGGCTATTTCCACTGGGACGGGGCTTTCATCGACCGGCGCTGGCCCTGGTGGCCCATCACCCGCCAGGGGCTGCGGCTGGCTTTCAAGATGAAATTGTTCAAATTCATTTTCGTCGGCTCGCTCGTCCCAGCCTTTGTTTTTCTAGCCGGAGTCTATATTTCGGAGAGGCTCGAGGATTTCAAGGCCATGGTTCACGGCCGGGGGACACTGATCTCGGTCGACCCGGCTTTCTTTAAAACCTACTACAGCATTGATTTCCTGTTGTTGATGCTGGTCATGCTTATGCTCTTCAGCGGGGCGGGCCTCATCGCCGACGACGCCAAACACAACGCCCTGCAGCTCTACTTTTCCCGTCCGATTAGGAAAAAGGATTATTTCCTGGGCAAGGCCGGCGTGCTCTGGTTTTTCCTGCTGATCCTGACTCTCGTCCCCGGGCTGCTGTTCATCCTGTTCAAGATCATTTTCAGCGGCAGCTTCGCTTTGCTCCGCTCTTTTCCCTGGCTGCCGCTGTCCGTCCTGGCCGAGTCGCTCATCCTGACGGTCTTCTTCTCGCTGTACACGCTGCTCCTGTCTTCCCTGAGTTCCAACCGGCGCTACGTCTCGATCATGATCTTCGGCGTTTATATTTTCTCGGACATCCTCTTCGGGATTTTCTACGGGCTGGTGCGCAGCCCGTATGCCGCCCTGATTTCGATCAAGGCCAACTTGCAGCAGGTGGCGGCCTTCCTCTTTCGGCTGAAGCCGGCCTTCGCCGTGTCCTGGGTCTATTCGCTGCTGATCCTGGGCGCGATCTGCGTCCTGTCCGTGTTCGTCCTGAACAGGAGAATCAAGGGAGTGACGGTCATCCGATGAGCGCCGTGATCGAAACCCACAAGCTGTCCAAGTGGTACGGGAACGTCCTGGGCTTGAGCGACGTCTCGCTCCAGGTGAACCCCGGAATCACCGGCTTGCTGGGTCCGAACGGGGCGGGGAAGTCTACTTTTATGAAGCTCGTCACCGGCCAGCTCAAGCCCAGCATCGGCCGGGTGCTGATCGATGGACAAAAAGTGCGGAACAACAACGGGCTGTTTGGACGCGTCGGCTTCTGCCCCGAATACGATGCGTTTTACGAAGGGGTCACGGGCTGGCAATTCCTGACGGCTATGCTCCGTCTCTACGGCTTCGACACGGCGGAAACCAACGCCCGGGCCGAGGCGGCCCTGGACCTTGTGGAATTGCGGGCCGACAAGGACCGGCCGGTGCGGGCCTACAGCCGGGGGATGAGACAGCGGCTGAAAATCGCCCAGGCCGTAGCCCACGACCCGGAGATCATCATCCTCGACGAGCCGCTCAACGGGCTTGACCCGCTGGGCAAGCGCAAGATCATCCGGCTCATCCGGGATTATCGGAGCGAGGGCCGGACGATCATTGTCAGCAGCCACGTGTTGCCCGAGATTGAAGCCATGACCCGGGAGATCATCCTCATCCACCAGGGCAAGATTCTGGCCACGGGCGATATCCATTCCGTGCGCGACTTGATCGACACCCATCCGCACGTGGTCAGCGTCACCTGCGACCGGCCCCGGGACTTGGCCGCCCGCTTTTTAGGGGAAGACTATGTCTTGAGCGTGAATTTCGGGTCGGCGCCGCAAACCGTGGTCGTGGAGACCAGCAATCGGGATCGATTCTTCGGCCGGCTGCCCGGGCTCCTGGTCGAGACGGGCATCGCCGTCGAGGAAATCACCTCGCCCGACGACAACCTCCAGGCCGTGTTCGATTATTTAGTGGGGAAATGACATGAACCCGATGTCCCCCGCGCCGCGGCAGAGTTTTTTCCAGGCATGGGGCCGCGTATTTTCCGTTTTCTTCGCGTTCGGCCGCCGGTCGCGCCGGTTCAAGATCTACGTAGCCCTCAGCCAGATGCCGGTGGTCATTGCCGTCTTTGCCCAGGTGAACCAGGCCTTCCAGGGCCAGGGGTTCAATTCCGCCCTGCTGTTCTTTTCCAAGGGCATCATGTCATTCGACTTGCAATTCTTAGTCTTGCTTTTAGTGTTGTTTTACGGAACGTCCATTTGTCTGGAAGAAGTGGAGGGCCGAACGCTGATGTACTTGACCACGCGGCCCGTGCCCAAAGCCGCGGTCATCCTCGGAAAATACGCCGCCTACATCCTTTTTCTGGTAATTATGATCAACGTGGGGATCATCCTCTCCTTTCTGGTTCTGAACCTTCGGACGGTGGGCAACCTGTCGGTTTATCCGGTTCTTTTTCAGTATGTGGGCGTGCTGACCCTGGCCATCCTGGCCTACACGGCCTTTTTCACACTGCTCGGAACGCTGTCCAAACGAGCCCTGGTCCTGGGCTTGATGTTCAGTTTTGGCTGGGAGGCGGTGGTTCAGTATTTCCCCGGAGCGACCCAGCGCTTCACCATCGCCCACTACCTTAAATCATTGCTGCCGTCGCAGACGACGACCGGCGGCCTGTCCTTCCTGACTTACCGATTGGAGCCTACGGCGCCGCTGCTCTCCGTAGCCGTGCTCCTGCTTCTGACGGTTGTTTTTTTAACCGCGGCTTGCCTGGTCTTTTCTTATAAGGACTTCATCCTGTCCACGGATTGAAGCGCCCCGCCCCTATTTTTGAACCTCCAGCCCGCGCTTGCGCAGGAGCGGCTCGATCTTGGGCTCGGCCCCGCGGAATCTCACGTACTGCGTCATGGGGTCCTCGGTGCCGAAAGGCTCCAGGACGTTCTTCCGGAAGGAGAGGGCCGTCGTCCGGTCGAAGATTCCTTTTTCCTTGAAGGCTTCATAGGCGTCGCAGTCGAGGACTTCCGACCAGATATAGGCGTAATAGCCGGCGGCGTAGCCACCGCTGAAGATGTGGCTGAAATACGTGCTGCGGTAGCGGGGCACAATCTCCGGGATGAGGCCGATGTCGGCCAGGACTTTGTTCTCAAATTGCCGGACGTCGACCCCGCCTGCATTTTGAAGAGAGTGCCAGGACATGTCCAAGATGCAGGCCGCCAGGTATTCCGCGGTGACGAAGCCCTGGTTAAACAGGCTGCTCTTTTCGAGTTTGTCCACAAGGCCGGCGGGGATGAGTTCGCCGGTCTTGTAGTGCGCGGCGTACAGGGCCAGCAGCTCGGGCTCGAACGCCCAGTGCTCCATGATCTGCGAGGGGAGTTCCACCGAGTCCCGGGCCACGGTGCGCCCGCGGTAGCGTCCTTCCGAGAACAGAGTGGACAGGGCGTGGCCGAACTCGTGGAAGAAAGTCTCCACTTCGTCGGTGGACAGCAGGGAGGGCGTCTCGGCTGTGGGCCGGGTGAAATTACAGACGATCGAAGCCACCGGGGGCACTCTTTGGCCGTTTTCGTAGTAAGCGCGGCGGAAACCGCCCGACCAGGCGCCGGCCCGCTTGCTTTCCCGGGGATGGAAGTCCATGTAGAGGATGCCTGTGTGCCGCCCGTCGGACTCCTTGACCTCAAAGGCCTGGACATCGGGATGATAGCGGGGGAGACCCGGCTGCTCGATGAATTCGAGCCCGTAGAGCTTCCCGCACAGGGCGAAGATTCCCTGGCGGACGTTGTCCAGCTTGAAGAAGGGCCGGAGCGCTGAATCGTCCAGGGCGTATTTTTCCCGGCGCAGCTTTTCGGTGTAATACCACCAATCCCAGGAGGCGAGCTTGAACCCGCCGCCCTGTCGGTCGATCAAGGCTTGGAGGTCGGCGGATTCCTGCCTGGCCTTGACCAGGGTCGGTTCCCAGAGCTGCTTCAGGAAGGCGTTGACCCGGGCGGGGGTCTTGGCCATGTTGTTTTCCAGGACGAAGGCGGCGTGGTTGTCGTAGCCCAGGAGACGCGCCCTTTCCTGGCGAAGGGCGATGATCTTCCGGGCGATATCCTTGTTGTCGTTTTTGTTGTCGTTGTCGCCCTTCATGACATAAGCCCGATGGAGCTTCTCCCGGAGCTCCCGCTTCTCGGAATACTGAAGAAATGGGATCATGCTCGGGACCTGGATGGTGAAGACCCATTTCCCGTCGAGGCCGGCCGGCTTGGCCGTTTCGGCGGCTATGGCCGCCACGGAGGACGGCAACCCGGCCAGGTCGGCGGGGTCGTCGATCACGAGCTTGAAGGCGTTGGTCTCGGCCAGGACGTTCTCGCCGAACTTCACGGTCAGAAGAGAGAGCTCCTGGTTGAGCTCCCGAAGGCGGGCCTTTTGATTCTCGGCGAGCAGGGCGCCGCCCCTGACAAAATCGCGGTAGGCGTTCTCCAGGAGGAAGAGCTGACCCCGGTCCAGCTTCAAGGCGCGGCGGCCGTCATAAACCGCCTTGATGCGCTGAAAGAGCTTCTCGTTGAGCCCGATATTGTCCCGGTGAGCGGCCATCAGGGGCGCCGTCTTCCGGGCCAAGGCCTGGAGTTCTTTGTTGGTGTTGGCCCCCTGGAGAGAGCCGAAGACGGCGGTCACCTCGGAGAGGAAGATCCCGGTGTGGTCAAGGGCGGCGATTGTGTTTTCGAAGTGGGGAGGCTCGGGATTGTTGATAATCGCCTCGACTTCGGCCTGCTCGCGTTTGATTCCCTCCTCGATGGCCGGCAGGAAGTGCTCGTTCTTGATGAGGTTGAAAGGCGGGACATTAAAGGGCGTCCCGTAGGGCTTGAAGAACGGATTGTCGGGCAAGGCGGTTGCGGCCTGTGGAGGCGCAGCGGAAAAGGAAATGGTGGAGCCGAGGTGAAAACATAAGAGGAAAATAAGGGCGGCATATTTTTTCATGGTCAATTACACCTCCTGAGCAGGCTTAAATAAAGAGTTTATTATACACGAGTAATTTCAAAGACGCACGGCTCTCTTCGCGGAGGCACTGGCGGGCAATACGGAAATCGGCCGGCCTCCGCGGGCCAAGCCCGAGCGGGCGGGAACCGCGAGAAATTGGGGAAGGGGAGATCGAAGAGGAAAAACGGATAAAGGATAAGGAGGCCGCGCGGCAACCCCTCGGGACGCGCCCCTGGGATTGCCGCGCGGTCCGAAAAAATCTTTTTTGACTTCGACGCTGTTATTCCGTTTCCGGTTCCTGGGGCTCCTGGGGCGTCTCCGGGGTCTTGGGCATGGCATCCTTGAATTCAGTGCCGAGCTTATTGAGGAGTTCCTCGGGAATGTTGGCCGTCACCGAGACATAGTCCGCTCCGGAGGCAACCACGATCTTGTTTATCAGCTCGCCCAGGGAGGGCTTGTCGTTCCCGGCCATCCCGCCCATGGCTTTGAGACCGGTCAGAAAATCGGCGATCTGCTTGTTTTTCTGTTCGTCCTTGTTCAGGGCCTTGATCTCCGCTTCGATAGCCTTGTTTTTATAATCGAAGGCTATGAGCACGGAATGGACGCCTTCCAGGCTGCTGAGCATGGGGTTCGATTGAGACATTTTCTTGGAAAAATCAGGCGGGATGCTCAGGGCCGCCCAGAAAAGGGCGTCTTTCTTGGCCTGCTTAAAAAGGTCGGCCATGGCCGGATTTTTAAAGACGTTTTCCTTTTTGTTCTTGAGGACGTCGATCACGGCCTTGATTCCCGGCTCGGTGCCGACAGCGATGTTGCTGGCGTCCAGGAAAGCTCCGTATCCGGGCTTCCCAGATTTGGGCGCCGTCTCGGCGGGCTGTTCCTGGGGCGCGGGTTCTGCGCCGGATTCTTGGCCTTCGGGCGCCGGCTCGGTCACGACGGGTTCCGGGCTCTTGGCCGGCTCGTTGATCTCATAAATGGTGATGCCCTCATACACGCTTTCTTTGAGCTCGCCGCCTTTTTCCTTCATCTTGGCCAAGAGCGCGTCCTTGTTGAACTTGGCGTTGATGATCAGAGCGCCATCAGGGTTTTCATCTTGGATGTTGCCGATCAAAGCCGCGGCGATGAAGTATACGTCTTTCTGCAGGTCGATGCCGGTTTCCTTGATGAATTCCTGATACTTGGGGGCGGTGTCCTTGTCGGCCAGCATCTTGGAGATCGGTTCGGTCAACATGGCCCGGTTGATGTCGATGACCATGACGCCCGACGCCTCCTTAGGGAACAAGGAGAGCATATCCACGGCCTTGGCCGAGCCCGCGACCGGAATTCCGGCCTTGGGACCGCAAGCCATAAACGAGAAGAGCACGAGCAAAATGACAAATCCGACGGCTGCGAATTTTTTCATGACGGTTTCCTCCTTTGGGTGTTACGACGGCTGCTTGTCAGAAGCATGGCCAAACTATAACAAAAAGATTTTAATCCTGCAATTCTTTTTTGGTTAGGTCCGGAAAAATCTGGCCAGGTGGAGCTCGGCGGCATAGGTCCAACACCGCAGGCCCACCAGGCCCAGGATAAAAACCTGCTGTCCGGCAAAGGCCAAGAGCGCGCCTCCCGGCCCGGACGGGGCCAGGGATTCCTGGAGAACGACATAGACCACGGACAGGACGAGGCCCGCGGCCCAGAGGATAGAGTACAGGCAGAGAGTGGCCAGGGGATGCTTTAGAGAAAAGGCCAGGCCCTCAGCGAAAGCGCGGAAAATGTTCCGCCTCTCCTCCAGGACCGTCTTGATCCGGGCATAATCGAAGACCATCTGAATGAGCATGAACAGGACCCAGGTCGCGAGACTCGCGGCCAGGCCGGCCCACAATCCGGCTTTTTCCGTGAGGCTGTTTGCGGAAATATTCCGGACAAGCTCCGTCAGCTGGGGCACGAGCAGGAAACCCACGCCGAAAAAAAACACCCAGGAAAGGAGCGTCAAGCCCAAGAAACTCGGGAAATAGCCTAAGGCTCCGTCCAAAAACCGTCGCAGGCTGAATCCCGAGGGCCCCTCCCGGTAGAGAAACAGCACTCCTCCGGCCAGGAAGGTGTGCAGGAGGATATAGATCAGGAATGCCGCCAGGACCTCGGCCGGCAGCTCGGTCCATTTCATTTGGAGCAAGCCCTCCAGGTTGTTGAGCAAAGCCCCCCGGCCGATGACCGAAGGGCCGAACGTCGCGGCCAGGCCGTGGCCGCGGTCGCGGTATTCCTCCCACCAGAGGTAATCGAAGCCCCGGGCCATATTTTCTCCGGCTTGGCTCCGGCCGAGAGATTCCGCTAAAGAATTATACATGGGCACGGCCAGGATCATGGAAAAGCCCAGGTTGATGAGATACAGAAAAACCACGAGCCGGCCGGCCGATTTGACGGTTTTGAATCCTTGGAGGATGTTCAGCAGGGCTTTCATGGTCTGGAGTCCATCGGGTCTATCCTTGTCAGCCGCCGAAGATGACGAAAAATTCCAGGGCATGTTGAAGCCAGCCCAGCCAGTGAACCGTCCATTTCCAGGGCGCCAGTCCGTTGGGCTCTCGGCTCAGGCTGTTGTTGGTCCGGTTGATATCGGCCACCAGCTTGAAGTCGGGGTCAACCACGGCCTGGATGATCGGTGCCCGACCCCTGTAGCGGAACCGCTTCCACAGGTATTGGCCGTCCCATGTTTCCCGGAGCGTCCGGCCGCCCTTAAACTTGACCAGCACGTCCACCGGGATCCGGATATCTCCCAACCGCTGAACCACGACCTCGGATTCAAAGGCCTGTGCGGACCCGGGGAGGGGCGTGTTTTCCAGGAGTTTTCCGTCAAGCCAGCCCCGAAGCGGCTGGGGATGACGGTTGTCAATCCGACCGACGGCATAGTCGCATACCCCGGCGCCGTAGATGAACTGGTCGAGAAGCCCACTCATGTCCCGGCCGGCATGCCGGCTGACGGTCTCGTAAAAATCCTTAGGCCGGGGATGTCCGAACCAGTTGCTCCGCGAGTAATCCCTCATCATCGCGGCGAATGTCTTCTCGCCCAGCAAGCGCTCGAGAGTCCGGAGCATGATTTCGCCCTTGTCATAGGAATTGGCGCTGTAGCTTTCTTCGTCCCGGAAATGCCAGGCGTAGCGCTGCATGACGTCCCGGCCCGCCGTGCGGCGCACCTCCGATATCCCCGAGGATTCGACGGGGATGGTGACGCCCCGGAACAAGACGGGGATACCGAAGTAGGTCCGAGTGTACGTCCGGGGGCCGTAGGCCAGGTCATAGATTTTAGACTCGAGAAACGTGGTGAACCCCTCGTCCATCCAGGGGTTCTCGAATTCGTTGCTGCCCAACAAGCCGTAAAAGTAGTTGTGGCCGAACTCGTGGATGGTCACGGCTTCGGGGTCTCCCGAACCCTCCGGGTCGAGAAAGCCGGCGCCCGCGGTGAAGATCGTCGGGTATTCCATCCCGCCCGAGCGGCTGTTGTAGGCCGGGTCGACACAGGTGATCGTTTCATAGGGGTAGTCGCCCAAGAGGAGGCTGGCCTGCTTGAGGGCCGACATGACCGCCTTGAGATAACGCTCTTTGAGGCGGCGGTGCTCGGGCTGAAGGAGAAGAATGATTTCAGACGTCCGGCCCGGGGCGAAATCAAAACGCTGGCGGTATTCCAAAAAACGAGGGCTCGCCGTCCAGGCAAAATCGTGGACGCTGTCCTGGGTGAAACGATGGCAGGCCGTGCCGTCCGCGTTCCGGGTGAGCTCCAGCCGCCGGCCCGTGGCGCCGACGACGAACGAGGCGGGCAGGGTGAGCCTGACGTCGTAGGTTCCGTAATCGGCAAAGAACTCGCTGGACCCGTGAAACTGATGACAGTTCCATCGGCCGTCCAGATAAACACCGATCTTGGGAAACCACTGGCCGAGAAAATAGTAGTCGTTGATGACGCCTGTCCGGGAGATGGGCCGGGGGACTTGGCCTTCCCAGCGGATTTCCAGGACGATGGTTTCTCCGGGGGCCATGGGCCGGGGCAGGTCGACCGAGGCGACCGTCCGGTCCATATCATTGATGTCGTCCGGATACTGGAAGGTCAAGGAGGGCTTGAGGTCGAACCCCTCCAGGGCCGGGTCTTTCAGGATTTTTATGGAATCGACCCTGATCCATCCCCAGTCCTCTTTTTTAAAATGCCGGACCGGGTCCTGCCGGGAGGCGCCTCCCTCGGTCATGAAGGTCGTGGCGTTGTTGGCGAAAGCGTTCCAGTAAAGATGAAACCAGAGCGATTTCAGCGTATCCGGGGACGTGTTGGTCCACATCAAGACTTCCCGGCCGGTGATGACCTTCCGGGCCGTATCCAGCCGCACGTCCATCGTGTAGTTGGCCACTTGAGGGCACAGTGTATCTGATCGACTCGATAGGGATAGGGCCAAGAACATCGCCACACCTGCGGGCCAAAGCTTTGTTTTCAAGCCGTCTCCTTCATCGGTCGAAAATCATCATAGACCAGACCCCGGCCCATATCAACCCTTTGATGGATCCTGAGGCGATTGATTTTTCCGCCTTCACAGGCTAATGTTTGAGGGATTGATCAAGGAGCGGTTATGGACAAAACACCCTTTCAACGTCTCGTGTTTGAGCGCCGAAGCGTGCGGCGCTTCCTGGATAAACCGGTGCCGCCCGAAAAGGTGACGGCTTGTCTGGAAGCGGCCCGGCTGGCTCCCTCCGCCACGAACGTGCAGCCTTGGCGATTCCTGGTCATCGACGATCCTCGGGTCAAGGATGCCTTTGCCCAAGATGTTTTTTCCGGGATTTATTCGCAGACCAAGTTCGCCGGGCATGCGCCCGTCCTTGTTCTCTTGCTCTCCCGGCCCGATTTCGTGGCCAACCATCTTGGCCGGCAGCTCCAGGGCGTGGCTTTTCACCTCATCGACCTCGGCATCGCCGGCGAGCATTTTGTCCTGGCCGCCCAGGAGCAGGGGCTGGGGACCTGCTGGATCGGATGGTTCAACATGCGCCGCGCCCGCCGCTTTTTCAAGATTCCCCGAGCTTATAAGCCCGTGGCCGTCATCGCCCTGGGCTATTATGAGAGGTCCGAGCCCCGGGAGAAGAAACGGAAACCCCTGGCGGAGATCGCCTGGCACAACTCCTTTCGGGGCTAAGGGCAGGACTCGGCTCGTGATAGAGTATATGAATCGTTCATTCGTCGAAATCTTGGCGGGATGGGCGTCCGAGGTTGGGGAGAATACGATGATGAGGATGAAGGCTTGGGGTCTCGGTTGTATTGTTCTTTTGCTTTTTTTACTCCGGCCGCTCTGGCCGGGCCAGGGCTTGATCGAACGATTCGAATTCAGCCCCAACGAGCTCACCCTGTCCCGCGCGGCGCGGCCGCAGGCCTACTTCGACAAGACCGGGCGAAAATTCGCCGTCCTGGGGAGCGAAAGCGGCGCCTTCGAGGCTTGGGCTTATCCCCTCAAGATTCTGCGCAACTGTGAATTCTCTTTTTTCCTCGGGTCGAGCACAGCGCCCCTGGCCGGCCGGGATATCGTCCGGCACGTCGAGGTGTCGCCGGCCGTGACCACCTTGACTTATTCCTTCCAATCCTTCACCGTCAAAGCCTCGTTCATTACCGCCGCCGACGACCCGGGCGCGGTCATCCTCCTGGCGGTCGAGGCCGTGGAACCGCTGACCGTCGTCTGCGGTTTCCTGCCCGTGCTTCAGCCTATGTGGCCGGCCGGGATCGGCGGCCAGTATGCCTATTGGGACGATGCGCTCAAGGCGTACCTTATTTCCGAACCGCGGCGGCAGAACCACGGGTTAATCGGTTCGCCCGCGGCCGAGGGCATCTCCTATACGCCCGCCCACATGCTGTCGGATGCGCCCAACGAATTCAAGATCGTGATCGCGGACCCGAAAGCCGTCCGGGGCAAGTTCATCCCCATCATTCTAGCCGGAGGCCGGGGGGACCGGGACGCGGTCAAATCGATTTACCGGAAGCTCGCGGCCGATCCTCAGGCCGTGTGCCGCCAAGCCGAGGAACACTTCCGCAACCTGCGAGCCGGAACCCTGCGGATTTCCACTCCGGAACGCGAGCTCGACTTAGCCTTTGAGTGGGCCAAGGTCGCTTATGACAACCTCCTGGTCGACAACCCCGACTTGGGATTGGGCCTGGCGGCCGGCCTCGGCCCCTCCGGCACGGGCGGCCGGCCGGGCTTCGGCTGGTTTTTCGGCACCGACGCCTATTTTAATTCCCTGAGCCTCACGAGCTTCGGCGCATTTGATTCGACCAAGTCCGCTTTGAGCTTCCTCGTGCGGCGGCAGCGCGCCGACGGTAAGATGATGCACGAGCTCTCCCAAGCCGCCGGGTATATCGATTGGTTCAAGGATTATCCCTACGGCTATATCCATGCGGACACGACGCCCTACTTCATCGTCGCCGTGTTCGATTATGTCCTGAGCAGCGGGGACACGGGTTTCCTCAAGGAGAGCTGGGCATCGCTCCGGAAGGCTTTTGGTTATTGTCTCAGCGCGGACGCCAACGGCGACGGCTTGATGGACAACCGCCGCGCCGGGCTGGGCGCTCTGGAATTCGGAGCCCTCACCGGAATCGAAACCGATGTTTATCTGGGAGCCGTCTGGGTCCAGGCCTGCCGGGCCATGGAACGCCTGGCCGGCCTCGTCGGCGATACGGCCGGCCAAGCCCTCGCGACCCGCTCTTTCCAAAAAGCCGAGCAGGCCTTTGAGGCGAAGTTCTGGGATGAAGCCTCCGGACACTATTCCTACGGGTTCAACGCCGATGGCCGGCGTGTCCTTGAAATCACTCCCTGGTCCGCGGTCGGCCTGTTCTGGGGGTTGGGGACGCCGGATCGCGCGCGCCGGACCCTGGAGCGTCTCAACCGGGCGGACATGACCACGGATTGGGGCGTTCGGATGATGTCCGACCAGAGTCCGTATTATGAGCCGCTGAACTACAACTACGGGGCCTGCTGGCCGTTTCTGGCCGGCTACGCAGCGGCGGCTCTCTACGAGCACAACATGGCGCTCCAGGGCTATGGGCTTCTCAGGACGACCGCGCGGCACACGTTCGACAACGGCCTGGGGTATGTCACCGAGCTTTTTTCGGGACACCAGAATATCTGGCCCCAGGAGGCGGTTCCCCACCAGGGATTCTCGAGCGGCGGGCTCGTCCTGCCGCTCGTCCGGGGACTTCTTGGGCTCGAGGCCGACGCCCTGGGCCGGGACATCGTGTTCGAACCCAGGCTTCCCGGCCACTGGCCGTCTCTCGGAGTCGAGAATTTCAGGGCGGGCGATCAAGCCCTTTCCCTGGAACTGGGGCGAACGCCGAACCGCCTGACCCTCAAGGTCAAGGGTCCGACTTCGTCCGGTTGGACATTGACCTTCAGCCCGGTCCTGGCCGGATGCGCCGGCCTCAGCCGAGTCCGTTTGAACGGCCGCGACATCCCGTTTGAAGCCGGGCGGTCCGCATATCCTTATCAGCCTTCGATCCGGTTCCCTCTCTCCGGGTCCGATTCGATTGAAATGGAGCTTGTCCCTTCCCTGGACTGGCTCGCGCCGGACAATCCTTCGCTCACTGGAGCAACAAACCGGGGCTTGAAGATCGTCGGCGTTCGCCGGGAAGGGAAGAGGCTCCTGGCCGTTGTCGAGGGCCTGGCCGGCCGGACGTATGAGCTGGCCTTGCTGAACCCCGACCTGGCGGCTTCGGCCGAGGGCGGCACGCTCGAAAACGGCCGCCTTAAAATCGCTTTTCCCCGGGGCGATCCCGGCCAATTCCTCAGCCGGGAAGTGTCGGTCGACGAGAAATAACGAAACGCGGCCGGCCTTTTGACAACCAGCCGGCGGCGTGCTACGCTAAAAATTCTTATAAACATTTAAGCTTTTCATGAAGGAGTCGCGATGCATTCTTTAAAAACTTCCACGTTTTGGTTTGTCCTTTTCTGCGTGGGCTTGGCCGTCGTGTCGGCCTTCCTGTTGGCGACCTGCAGCTCGGACGCCGTCAAGGTTCCGCCTCCGCCCGAAACGAAGGTGGTCGACGTGGCCGAGACGCTTCATGGAATCGCTGTCACCGATCCCTACCGCTGGCTCGAAGACCAGGAAAGCCCAGACACCCGGGCCTGGATCAATGCCGAAAACTCCTACACTAACACCGTTCTCAATCAGATCCCCGGCCGGACCGAGCTCAAGGACTTTTTGTCCAAGCTGATCCGGGTCGATACCATGGGCATGCCCGCGGCCGTCGGCGGCCGCTATTTCTTCTTCAAGAGGATGGCCGACCAGGACCTGCCCGTCATCTACATGCGCCGCGGATTGGAGGGGCAGGACCAGGTCCTGCTGGACCCGCACGGCCTGAGCCCGGACAAGACCACGTCCGTGGGACTGATGGACATCTCCAAGGACGGCACGAGACTCCTGTACGCCGTGCGCCAGGGCGGCGAGGACGAGACTGAAGTCCGGCTGATGGACGTGGACGCGCGGAAGGACCTGCCCGACGCGCTCCCGCGGGCCGTGTATTTCGGGACTTCGTTCACCCTGGACAAGAAGGGGATCTATTACGCCCGGCGAGAGGCGAAAGGCCCCCGCGTCTATCATCACGCCGTCGGCACCGACCCGGCCAAGGACAAGCTCGTCTTCGGCGAGGGCTTCGGGCCGGAGATGATCATCTCGGCGGGCGTCTCGGAGAACGGCCGCTGGCTGATGATTTATGTTTTATACGGCGCGGCCTCGGATAAAACGGACATCTACCTCAAGGACCTCAAGGCGGGCGGCCCCATTTTCCCCCTGATCAAGGACGTCCCGGCCCGGTTCGAGGGGTTCCTGGGGGACGACAGGCTTTACGTCAGCACCAATTGGAACGCGCCCAACGGCAGGATCATGGTCATTGATCCGCTCCGGCCCGCCCGGGCCAACTGGCGCGAAATCGTTCCCGAGAGGCGGGACGCCTCCATCCAAGGCTTGTCCGGCGCGGGCGGCCGGATCTTCGTCAACTACCTCAAGAACGTCCAGTCGAAAGTGGAAATCTTCGACCGCGAGGGCCAACCCCTGGGCGAGATCGCCTTTCCCGCCATCGGCAGCGTGGGGGGAGTGAACGGGCTGTGGGACAGCAACGAGGCCTTCTATTCCTTCACCTCATTCCATATCCCGACCACCGTCTATCGCTATGATGTCGCCGCCAAGGCCCAGAGCGTTTGGTCCCAGGTCAAAATCCCCCTGGACGTGTCCCGGTACGAAGTCCGGCAGGTGTGGTACAAGTCCAAGGACGGGACATCGATTCCCATGTTTGTCGTTCACTCCAAAGGCCTGAAGCTTGACGGCTCGCACCGGACCCTCCTGACGGGCTACGGCGGTTTCAACGCCCCCGAGCTGCCGAGCTTTTCCATCACCGCCGCCGCCTGGGTGGAACAGGGAGGAGTTTTTGCCATGCCCAACTTGCGGGGCGGCGGCGAGTTCGGCGAGACATGGCACACGGCGGGCATGCTGGACAAGAAGCAGAATGTCTTTGACGACTTCATCGCCGCGGCCGAATTCTTGATCCGGAACAAGTACACCGCCGCCCGAAAGCTGGCCATCACCGGCGGAAGCAACGGCGGCCTGCTCGTCGGGGCGGCCTTGACCCAGCGGCCCGACCTGTTCGGCGCCGTGGTCTGCACCTATCCGCTCCTGGATATGCTGCGTTACCACCTGTTCCTGATGGGCAAGTACTGGGTTCCGGAATACGGGTCGGCCGACAACTCCGAGCAGTTCAAGTACCTGTATGCCTATTCGCCCTACCACCGCGTGGTCAAGGGAGCGAAATACCCGGCGGTGTTGTTCATCACCGGCGACGCGGACACGCGCGTGGCCCCGCTCCATGCCCGCAAGATGGCGGCCCTGCTCCAGGCCGCGAACGGATCCCGGAAACCCATCCTGATCATCTACCACATCAAGGCCGGCCATTCCGGGGGAATGCCCGTCAACCAGCAGATCGACAACCTGACCGATGCGATGAGCTTCCTCGAGTGGCAATTGAAATAGCCGGGGGGAGTCAGAATTCCGTTCCCGGCCATGAGACATCACGGGAAGACATACTGGAGAAAGCGGAGGGATCGGCTTCTCAAAAAACATCTGGTCCTTCAAGGACAAGTCTTGGACGTGGGAAGCGGATGGCGAAATTACGGACAGAAGGCTTTAAGGCTGGACATCAATCCCGAATGCCATCCCGACCTGGTGGCGGATGTCCAGGGCAGGACCGGCCTTCCTGACGAAAGTTTCGATACCGTCCTGGCCTTGGATGTGCTGGAACATCTCCGCTATCCCCACCGGGCCGTGCAGGAGATCAAACGGATTATCAAACCCGGGGGATGGCTCTATATCACCGTTCCCTTCTGCTTTCCCCGGCACGGAATTGAATATTATCGTTTCAGCGAATTGGCCCTCCAGGACATGCTCGAAGGCTTCGCTCTGGAAATCGTGCCCGTCACCAAGAGCAAGTTTTGGAACATCGTCTGGAATTATTATGGACAAGATGCACTGGTCGAAGGCTACTTGGTCAAAGCGCAGAAAAAATCGCCTTGATGGGCAGATTCTCATGGGGCTCGCTGCCGACTCAAGGCCCGATGTCCCAACGGCCTATGGGATGACGCGCGTTGATTTCCGGCTCAGGATCGACGGCCTAGCCGCCGCTCATTTCAGCCCAGGCGAAAAAAATCTTTGACCGTTTGAAAAACCGGGTTTGCCCCGGGCCGCCCGCGGAGAGGCCTATTTGAGCTTGAAGGAGTCCAGGTATTTGTCCATGGCCGCGGGGGCCTCGTGGCCCTGCCCAGTGATGGCGTAGACCCGGAACATCCTGATTCATTTCTGGATTCATCCATCCTAAGATCGGCCTTGAGAAGTCCGAGCGCCTTTATCGTACTCATTCCTTTTTTTTCAGTTGAATATATCCTAATATGGCCTCAGATCCAAATAGCTTATGTGCCTTGAGATTCACATACGCCAGGCCTTCAGAAAATCTGCCCACTTTAAGGAATTCGTAATCGATAACTAGAGCGCCTTCCTTGTTGATGAAACCATACTTAGGGCTTTTTAGAGCTCCTGCAGTCATGTTGACGGCGGCCAATCCCTCAGAAAAACTGTCGGCATCTACGTATTGAGGCGGGATGGCGAATTCTCCGTTCTTTTTGATGTAACCCCATTTATTATCCAATCGCACTGCGGCCAATCCCTCGCTGAAGGGTTTGACATCGTCGTATATGAAGTCAATGACAATCTGACCCCTGTTATTTATGAAGCCCCACTTTCCATCATATTGCCAGATGGGAAGAAGATCCTCGAGGACTTTGCTGATCTCTTCAATGATGATCCTTGTCTTTTCCTGGATCCTTTCATCTGAAGGACTCTCGCTGTCGAGCTGGACGGAGCCAGTAGCACCCGTGGAAACGATATAATTGCGCAAGGCAATATATCCAAAATCGGTTTCCAGCACCTTTTCCCCTTTTTTATCGATCAAACCAAGCTTGCCTTTTTCCTTGACTATGGCAACACCTTCATGGTTGAAGTTTGAAACGCTTTTAAATATCGGCTCAATGGCGACTTTGCCATGTTCGTTAACGAATCCCCATTTGTCGCCAAAGCCGCGTTGGGCAAAGGCTATCATTCCATTACAGAACTCTCTCAGATAGTCATATTTTAATGGGACGATTACCTTTCCCGACCTGTCAATGACGCCCCACCCTTTGAGCCGGACCTTGGCCATTCCGTTCAAAAATGGAGCGGTTTCCTGATATAAACAATCGACCGCCAACTGGCCCTGATCGTTGATATAGCCCCATTTGCGGTTCAGCCTGACAGGCGCCATTCCTTCCGCGAACTCCCCGATTTCCTCATACTGACAGTCAGCGACAACAGCCCCTTCCGTGTCGACTACACCCCACAGCTTGGCTTTCCGGACCTTGGCCATGCCCCCGACAAAGTCTTCCACTTTTTCAAATTGAGGTTTGATGAGGAATTCGCCTTGCTTATTCAACACGCCCCACAGCCCGGCTTTCCGGACCCTGGCCAGCCCCCCGGCAAAGTCTTCCACTTTTTCAAATTGCGGCTCGACGATGAAATGGCCTTCCTTACCGATGAATCCCCATTGCTTGTCTTTTTTTACAGCGGCCAGACCTTCAGAGAAAGGGCGCGCATCATCGAACTGAAAGTCGATCGCCATTTTCAATTGCATACTTCCGTAACCCCATTTCTTTCCCTTTCTTCTTGGATAGAGATTCAAATATTCTTCTTCTTCAGCCAATTCTTCAGCCAGGTCGACCAGCGCATAAAGCCTATCATCTCTCACTTCGTAGCGGCGGCTTGTCTTAATGATCTTGCCTTGCTTATCTACGTAAGTGTAAGTCCATTTATACTTGTCGTAGAAACGGCAGACTTTGTCGGATTTCTTGAATTGGTCATTAACGAATTCTCGAAATTCCTTAAGGCCCCAAGGTCCGAGATCTCCGTTTATGAGTACTTGCCCTTCCCGATTGATCACGCTCCAATTAATGAATGCGGGATTTCCGATTACCACGGTGGCCAATCCGCATCTGAAATCACGGGCTTCTCGATACTGGGGGCCTAAAACGACTTCGTAATTCTTATCAGGCATTTCTTGGGAATTCATGAAGCTCGCCATAATAACCACGGCGAAGAGCAACCAAAGCAGCAAACCTAATGATTTATTCATTTTTACCTCCCTTCTCTTTGCTCGCATTTTGTGCGCAAGTATTTGGAAAGTCAATTTTCGAGGCGGTGGAATTATGGCTGAAATAGGGGATTCCGCGCCGGCCAAGCCATAAATAAGGAAAAAAAAGGGGCTGCGCTGGCAGCCCCGTGCAGAATCGGAAAAATCAGGACAGCTTCTTCATTTCCTGGTGAAAACGTTCTCCCCGCCAGGATCTCTCTGCTTCAGAGATTTAACTTGGCCGTTCTCCATGACGAACTCGAAGACCACATCGGAGAAGAGCTTGATGCGGAAGGTGAGGCCCTTGTAGGGGATGAGCAATTCGTCGGGCTGGCCGGGGTAAACGAGGTACAGGCCGCCGTCCTCCTTCAGGACGACCTGGAACTTGAAGCCGGTCTGTGTCTCGTAGGTCCCGGCGAGCAGGGCCAGCGTCTTGGAGTCGAGCGTGTCCGGCTTGCGGGTGAACGTGACCTCGGCCTCATCCATGGAAATGACGGCCTTGTCGATGTCACCCTGGGGGTTGGTGAAGAAGTTGACCGAGAAGCGGCCGAAGCGCTCGTCGTCGGGCGTTTCGAAACGGTCGTAGTGGAAGTGGCTGAGCGGCCATTGCAGCTTGTGGTAGTCAAACCAGAGCTGGCTGTCTTTTTCCGAGATTTTCAAGATTCCATAGGCCGGATGTTCGAAGCTGCCCGTGAAATCCTTGAGCGCGTGGGAGGGTTTGGTGTTCGGGACACGGTCGGCGCCGGCCTTGGCCCGGGCCTCCGTGCCGGCTTTCTTGCCCTTGAGGCGGAGCTCCAGAAGGCGCTCGCTCCAGGGGGTCTGGTCCATCCCCAGCAACCGCTCGTAGACATTATAGCTGATGGTGTTATAGAGGCTGGCGCAATGATCTCCGATGACGAAGACTAGGACGCCGATCCGCTCGCGCGGGAGGAAGGAAACCTGGGAGTGGAATCCGGGAAGGTCTCCGCCGTGAAAAGTGAGAAGATGTCCGCGGTAGGACGTCGTCTCCCGGCCCATCCCGTAGGCGGTGTTCAGGACCTCCCAGTACCCCCGGACTTCGGCCGCGGTGTTGGGCAGGGCGATGGCCGGCTGCAGGGTGGCCTTGAGCACCGCGGAGGGCAGGACTTGCTGTCCCGCGTGCTTGCCGTCGTTCATCAGAGCGATGAGCCAGCGGGACATGTCCTGGATGTTGGAGATGATCGCCCCGCAGGGGGCCACTCCGCCGATATCCTCGTAATAGGGGATCTTGTAGAGCTCGAACGAGTCGCGTTTCTCGGTGAAGGGCACGCCGTAGTCCGGCTGTTTCAGCATGTCCGCCACGGAATAGACCGTGCTCAACATGCCGAGGGGCTTGAAGATCCTGTCGCGGACGAAATCCTCCCACACCCGGCCCGACTGGAGCTCGATGATGTATCCCGAGGCGGCGTACATCAGATTGTTGTAGAGGAAGGTCTGGCGAAGAGGCTCCTGCGGCTCGAGGTAAACCACCTTGTCGAAGAGCTGCTTGCGCGTGTCGTCCGACTGGAACCAGATCACGTCGTGCCGGGTGATGCCCGTGCGATGGGCCAGCATGTCGCGCAGGGTGACCGTGTTGTTCAGCTCGTTGTTGTAAAAGCGGATGGACGGGACGGACTCCCGCACCGGCTTGTCCCAGGTGAGCTTGCCTTCGTCGACGAGCAGGCCGGCGGCCACGGCCGTGAACAGCTTGGTGTTGGACGCAATCTGGCACAGGGTCGTCGGGGTGAAGGGCAGCTTCTTCTCGTAATCGCGAAAGCCGTAGCCCTTGGCGAAAACGAGCTTGTCGCCGGACACGATCCCCACGCCGA
>Ga0315297_10000067_pt1 | contig 50532 bp, 51 predicted proteins | sample YL17G15_0_MG_FD_203628 | JGI IMG/M metagenome (GOLD analysis project Ga0315297, IMG submission 203628) | Sediment microbial communities from Yellowstone Lake, YNP, Wyoming, USA - YL17G15_0 | ecosystem: Environmental > Aquatic > Freshwater > Lake > Sediment | place: USA: Wyoming | collected...
TTAAAACAGGTAATGAAACTGCAGCCGGATCCACCTTACCCGATGGATAGTGCCTCATGAGCCAGGAGAATCGATACAACCTGACCGAACTGCTGGCTTGCGTGGCTGCCGGCCTCCTTGAGAACGGCTGCTCGGTATTTGTTGGAACAGGCCTGCCCCTTGTCGCGGGGATGCTGGCACAGCGAACGCACGCTCCCGGGCTTTTAATCATCTTCGAAGCCGGCGGCATTGGACCCCAGGTGCCCGCGCTGCCAATATCAGTGGGCGACTCGCGTACATATTACAAAGCTTCGGCAGCATCAAGCATGCACGATGTGATGTCAGCCTCCCAGGCGGGTTATGTGGATTACGGCTTCCTTGGCGGCGCGGCGATGGACCGTTACGGCAATGTCAACACCACCGTCATCGGGGACTGGGCTCACCCCAAGGCCCGGTTGCCCGGCAGCGGGGGAGGCAGTGATGTCGGGTCCTTTTGCTGGCGCACCATTTATCTTTTACGTCAGCAGTCCCGGCGAACTTTTGTTAAAAAGCTGGATTTTATCACCACTCCGGGTTATCTTACCGGACCCGGGGCACGCGAGATGGCAGGATTGCCTGCAGGCACTGGTCCCTACCGCGTTATTACGCAACTGGGTGTATACGGCTTTGACGAATCCACCAAATGTTTGCAGCTGCTGGTCCTCCATCCTGGCGTGACAGTGGAACAAGTCCAGGAAGCCAGCGAATTTGAGATATTAATTCCAGAGAATGTGGGCGTAAGCCCTGAGCCAACGGATGAGCAGGTGCACATCCTGCGCGAAATTGACCCGAGAGGGTTGGTGATCGGCAAGTGATCAATCATGATATTGTTTTTAGAAAATAATCAGGAGACGCGAAATGGATTTCCATTTGAGCGAAGAACACCAGTTGATAAAACAAACAGTGCGGGCTTTTGCCGAGAAGGAAATTGCCCCGCAAGCCGAAGAAATTGACGTAACCGACAAGTTTCCCGCGGATTTATTCAAGCGCATGGGTGAATTGGGGTTGTTTGGGATTCCTTTTTCTGAGGAATATGGGGGGGGAGGTGGCGACTATCTCAGCTTGCTGATATCACTGGAAGAGATCGCCCGGGTATCCGGTTCATTGGCAATAATATATGATGCCCAAACGTCGTTATGCTGTGAGCCAATATACCTGTTCGGCACAGAGGAACAAAAAAAGAAATATCTTCCGCAGCTGTTGAGCGGAGAAAAGATAGGCGCATTCGGTTTAACAGAATCAGGCGCAGGGTCAGATGCGGGTGCCACCCGCACGCGCGCCGTACGCGAAGACAAGGAATGGGTAATTAACGGGGAGAAAATCTTTATCACCAACGGTTCTCTTGCCAGTGTGCTCGTAGTAACCGCCAAAACGGATCCTGATAAAGGCACGCGCGGCATCTCCTCCTTCATCATTGAAAAAGGTACCCCGGGGTTCCAACCGGGACGGGATGAAAATAAGATGGGGTTGAAGGGATCGGTGACCTCACAACTCTTTTTTGAGAACTGCCGCATCCCTGCAGCAAACCTGCTGGGGAAGGAGAATGAAGGCTTCAAACAATTCATGACCACCCTGGATGCCGGCAGGCTGGCAATATCTGCCATGGCCGTGGGGTTGGCGCAGGGAGCGCTCGATAAAGCTGTCGCATATGCCAAGGAACGGGTGCAGTTCAATCAACCCATCGCCAAATTCGAAGCCATCCAATGGATGATCGCCGAGATGGCGACTGAAATCGAAGCCGCACGGTTGATGGTCCATCGCGGCGCCTGGCTGAAGGGGAATGGCATGCGGTTTACCAGGGAGGCTGCCATGGCCAAACTGTTTTCCACGGAAGTTTCGGAGCGCGTTTGTTACAAGGCCATCCAGATCCATGGGGGCTACGGGTATATGCGCGAATATGCAGTTGAGCGAATGTACCGGGATCAGCGCTTGTGCGCCATCGGTGAAGGGACGAACGAGATTCAACGCCTGGTCATTGCCCGCCAGGTATTGGACCTTTGAAAACAGGAACAGGACGGACTATCACTGCCTTGTGGAAAAAAGCAACCAGGATGAATGCATCCTGGTTTTCGTTTCGCGCTCTCAGCCTGCAGGGGGGATATGCCTGACGCATGATTCTTTACATTGCATTCTCAGACTCATCCAGGAGCAGCTTTACCGCCTCCCGGGGAGAAAGTGTCCGCTTGACCAACCGCCCAACCAGGTTGTCGAAAAAACCCTCGGGAAGTTTTTGACGAAACCTTGCCGCCAGCGTTTCGGTAAGCAGCGCGTCGAGTTCCACTTCGAGTCTGACCTTTTCACGACTGCGCCACTCATCAACCTGGTGCAGGTGTTGGGCGTGTTGTTCGATGGCAACCACCAATTCCGCCACGCCCGTCCCGTCTGTTGCGATCGTGCGCAGGATGGGTGGCACCCACCCGGACGAGGCTGCAGGAATGCCGCCTTTGGTCACCATTGTTTCCCCGTGGTGGAATATTTTCTCCACCGGATGTGACAACCCAAGCATTCCTTTCAGGGCTCGTTCAGTGTTATCCACCCCGGGCATGTCCGCCTTGTTCAGGACCAGGATATCGGCAATTTCAAGGATACCCGCCTTGATGGCCTGGATTTCGTCGCCCAGCCCGGGAGACTCGACCACGAGCGTGGTATGGGCCAACCGGGCAATATCCACTTCAGTCTGCCCAGCCCCGACAGTTTCGACCAGGATCACCTCAAACCCGGCAGCATCGAATACCTGGACCATGGACGCTGTTGTCTGCGCCAGACCGCCGAGCGACCCGCGAGACGCCATTGAGCGGATGAAAACCCCCGGATCACCAGACAAGTCACGCATTCGCACACGGTCTCCAAGCACCGCACCGCCGGTAAACGGGCTGGTTGGGTCAACGGCGATGATGGCGACCCGTTTGGGATTCGGTTGCGTTGATTTGCGGTAATGAAGTGCGATCTGGTTTACGAGGGATGATTTCCCGGTTCCAGGAGCTCCGGTCACCCCGATAAGGTGCGCTTTTCCAGTGTATGGAAAGAGTTCATTCAGTACGGCAAGCCCTTCCGCGGTTCCGTTTTCCACCTGGGTAAGCAGGCGCGCCATCAAGGGGAGGTTGCCGGAAAGGATGGAATCAACGTGAGTCTTTCCCATTTCTTATTTGGCAGGCTTGACGGCGGCGCGAATTTCATTGACGATTATGGCGGTGGGAGCACCCGGACCGTAAACCCCTTTCACACCCATTTCTTTCAAGCGCGGGGCATCTTCATCCGGAATGATCCCGCCAACGAAGATATTAACGCGCTCCTGGCCATTAGCCTTGAGGAGATCGAGGATGCGGGGAATAATTGCCATGTGTGCACCTGATAGAATTGAAAGTCCGATTACATCCACATCTTCCTGGAGAGCGGCTTCGGCAATCATCTCTGGTGTCTGGCGCAGACCGGTGTAAATAACCTCCATCCCGGCGTCACGCAGGGCACGCGCGACCACCTTGGCTCCCCGATCATGACCATCCAGACCCGGCTTTGCAACCAGGACACGGATTTTTTGTTCACTCATGGTTTCCTCCAAAATGTCATTTACCCTCGCATTATACTGCCTCACCTCGGCAGCACAACCAGGTATATGAAATTCGGTCATTGAATATTCTCAATTCTGGGAATTGATACTGTATAATCCTTATGACCATCCAGAAATCTTACCAACACCATTTTATGGCAAGGGACAACCAACCATGAAATATAAAACGGTTACTTCACTCGCTGCCATCCTTTCCTTCATCAATGGTTCTTTCTATATTCTTGCCCCCGGTTTTAGTTTAAGCATACTCGGTCGGGAAACGAATCTTACCGGGATAATGAACACCCGCCTTTTCGGCGCATGTGCCCTTGGACTGGCTGTAATAACCTGGCTTGCCAGGGATATTGAATACCCGGATGTTCGCAAACTGGTATCATACGGCATGCTGACCACTTTGTGCCTTTTGGTGGTGATTGATTTTCATGGATTACTGACCGGCGCGATGAACAGCATGGGATGGTTGCTGTTTGCGGCTGATCTATTCCTTTCCTTGGGCTTCATTTTTTCCATTTTTACAGGTGGGGGTCGGGATCACTAACACCCCCATATATGGGGGATAATTACACCTCCTTTTATTGCCTAACAAATTTGTAAATGCAGAATTTCTGGTTCTAACAATTCTGTATGTGGTGGGTATTCTCTTTTCCCTTATACTGTGAATCCAGGAAAGGAGAATCATTATGTCTGAAATTTATGATCCCATTAATTCACTTGTGAACGAACTTAAAAGGAACACGGGCTTTTTGGAAAAACTCTTGTTTCCAAAGGTCAGCCTGCTCATTGGGACTTTTGGTGTTCTAATCGCTCTTGTTCTTTTAATCAAATAGCAATAATCGGTTTTTGGACCTATTTGTGAACAGCAACGAGACCGTTCTTTTCGACTTTTGAAAAGGACGGTCATCAATCAATTCAAATACCGGTCAATCGCTTGCTAATTTGGAGGATGGGGGAAACCTTTTCGCCTGCTAAAGAGTAAAACGCCCAAAAATAACCAATCAAACCATCGTTTTGGGGGGCTATATCATATTTTATGAATTCACGGTATGATTGGGGGATAAATTCCTTGCCGAGAATTCGCCCAATATAAAAAATGGAAGCCAAAGAGAATGTCATTGAAGCCTTTTCCGAATTGGCACCCCGGTATGAGCAGGTCGTTGATTCGGAATTGAACCGATTTTGGGGGTGGAGCTATCACGGATTCGTAAACCGATTGCTTGCAGCGACACCGGTGCAACCGCAAGACATTATTTTGGATGTTGCCACCGGGACTGGTGTCATTCCATCCCTGCTTGAGAAAGCCGGGCATCCTCGAAACCAGATACATGGTTTGGATATCACCATGTCCATGCTCAGGCATGCCAAGCGCCGCTTGGAGGGACAAGCCAGTAGTGAAATCCAAAACCTTGTTTGTGCCTCGGCGATGGATATGCCTTATGCCAGTTCGAACTTTACGCAGGTGACCTGCGGCCTGGCAACCCATCACATGAATGTTGAAAAGCTTATCTTTGAATCCCACCGCGTTCTGCAAAGTGGGGGAAAACTCACCATCGGCGATGTGGGAGGTTCACGTCTGTGGAAAATTCCAGGTGTGAAATTTTTCCTGCGCATCATTGCTTTTGCATATTTCATTGTTTTCGAGAATAAATCCCGTGCATGGGCGGAAACCAGCGCAGTGGCAAATATACTTTGCAAAGAAGATTGGAGCCTGATCCTAATGAATTCCGGATTCCGGAACATTGCGATTCAGAAACTTAAATCCAGGTATTTCTGGGTACCATCGCCCCTGCTGATAAAAGCGGAAAAATAGGAGATGAGCACCATGGATGACTCATACAAATTGATCGAAGAAGGCAGGAAAGATGAATTATGGAACAAACATTGCGGTTTTTTTAACCTGAGCCGGAATGAATTCAGAGGCATCCAGGAAAGACTGATGCTTGAGCAGATATCCCTCCTGGATTCTTCGAGGGTAGGCAGAACCCTTATGGGTGGGAAAACACCGATCACAGTGGATGAATTCCGCCAGGTGACTCCCCTTACCACCTCGGATGATTATTCGGAGATTTTAAAGGAGAAGAAGGAAGACGGGCTCCCGGAAAAACCATTCATGTGGGCTCGTACCTCCGGACACAGTTCCGAGCTTGGGCCCAAATGGGTACCTTACACGCAAGCCATGTACGATAAGTTAAGCGATCCGGGTATTGCCGGGATGATAATGAGCTCTTGTTCCCAACCGGGAGATGTTAAGCTAGAACGGAATGAAAAGTTCTTAATGGCAACGGCGCCTCCCCCCTATATATCCGGATTCCTCGCCCGATCTGTTGAAAAGAACCTGGACGTTAAATTCCTTCCCAACCTCGATGATGGGGAGAAGATGGAATTTCGCGAACGGATAGCAATGGGGTTTAAACTTGCCATGACTGAGGGCTTGGATTATTTTTTTGGAATATCGGTGGTCCTGGCAAGGATGGGGGAGCAGTTTGAACAGCAATCCAGTGATTCCACACCCTCGAAGGTGCTCCTAAACCCGGCGACCTTGTGGCGCCTCCTGAAGGCTGTCGTGATCTCCAAGATCCAGAATAGAAGGATTTTACCCAAGGATATTTGGCGCCTTAAAGGGATCATTACCAGCGGTACGGATACTGAAATATATAAGGATACGATCGAGCATTTCTGGGGAAAAAAACCGCTTGAAGGCTTTGCCTGCACCGAAGCCGGGATCATGGCGATGCAGGCATGGAATCTCAAAGGCATGGTGTTCTTCCCTGCAAACGCCTTCCTGGAGTTCATCCCACTGGAAGAACACTTGAGAAATAAGGAAGACCCTTCATACCACCCAAAAACCTTCCTGTATGATGAGTTGGATATAGGCATCTATGAATTGGTGTTATCCAATTTTAACGGCGGAATCCTTGTGCGGTATCGCATGGGTGATTTATTTGAAGTGGTTGCGAATGGAGACGAGGAAATCGGCTCGGTTCTTCCTCAAATGAGGTTTTATTCCCGTTCAGCCGAGCTTATTGACCTGGGGAATATTCTCAGGCTGACCGAAAGAGGCATCTGGAAGACAATTGAGGCCACCGGATTGGAGTACGTAGACTGGGTTGCTCAAAAAGAAACCACCCGGGCATACCCTACTCTCCATCTATATATTGAATTGACCCAACCGGGGAGCATCCCTGAAGAAAAAGTGCAGGAGATGATTCGTCAATCCTTTTCCACCCGCTATTCCGATTACGATGGGATGAAGGAAATCCTGAACGTTGATCCGGTCACTGTCACCCTTCTGCCAGGCGGTTCCTTCGCAGCCTATGTGAAATCAAAGCAGGAGTCAGGGGCCGATGTTGCCCACCAGAGACCCCACCATATGAAACCATCCGATGAAATTCTGAAGAAGTTGGGTGGCATTGTAAAAGAAATGAATCACTAAATGTATTGGAATATCAGTACGCTGATAACAATAGTTGCCACGGTTCTTTATGGGATTATTTTTACGTTGGTGGTCATTTCCAAGCCATTTAACCGTTTGAAGAGGATTTTTGCGTTCTATTTGTTGGCCATGTCGGTTTGGTCCATAAGTGCTTTCCTCACGGTTTCCGGTTTTGGATATGTATTGGCCTGGTTCAGGGTGATGACCACCGGACCGCTGGTGATGATGCTGGCAATGTTCTTCTTTGTTCAATCCATTTTTGGTTTGCGGCGCAAGTGGGCGCCTTACACCATTGCATATGGGATCCTGGTAATCTATTTTATATTTTTTACCAATGTGATGGTGAAATCTGCATTCCTTGATTCTGGAGGATCCCTTCAATACGAGCTGGGGAATTATTTTTCCCTGGTGGCCGCCCCGGCATATTTATTGATCTTTGTGTGCCTGCGTGACCTGATCCAGGGGTATAACCGATCTTTTGATGCCCAACAGCGCAACCGCATTCGATACCTGACGATCGGGTTTTCCATCACGGTGCTTGCAGCCATGACCAATTTCACCCCCCTTGGGAAATACCCCATCGATATCGCCGCGAACAGCCTGACTGCCTTGCTCATCGCCTATACAATTCTCCGTCTTCAATTGTTAGACATACGGGTCGTTGTCCGTCTGGGAATATTGTATTCGCTCACCACGGCGGTTTTTAGCGCCATCTACTTTTTAAGCATTTCCCTGGTTTTAAATGCTTTCCAGTTGTTATCTGGAAAAACGGTCTTTATTGTATCCGTCCTGGTTGGAACATTAAGTGCGGTTTTGCTTTCCCCTCTTCGCAACCTGGCCCAATCGTGGATCGACCGGATCTTCTACAGGGAAAAATACAATGCCGATTTGATGCTGCAGCGGTTAAGCCGTACCATCGCGACACTTTTGGATATTGATAAAATATCCCATTTAATATTGTCTGAGGTCAGGAATACACTGCATATTGAACACACGGCAATCCTGGTTAAAATTGACAGGGGAGATTTTCGTGTCATTGCCGAAGATGCGGAAACGAAACATTTCCCCTCAGGATTCCGAGCAGATCACCCCATAATCATCTGGATGTCGAAGCATAATCAACCGCTTTTGAATCGCGATATATCCTTTGTCCCCATATTTAAATCGATGTGGAAGGAAGAGAACGAGGAGCTGAAAAAGTTCGATCCCGAAATTTTTCTGCCGCTAAATTCCAAGGAAGAACTAATCGGAATACTGGCATTGGGTAAAAAACTTTCTTCCCAACCTTATTCGCAAGATGAACTCTTGGTCTTTTCCACCCTAGCCAACCAAACCGCGGTGGCAATCGAAAACGCCCGATTATATGATGAGCTCAGGGAATCGTTTGTTCAATCCGTTACCGCCCTGGCGAATGCAATCGACATTCGCGATACATACACTAACACTCACAGCCAGCAGATTGCCAACTGGGCTTCCAAAACAGCCCGGCTGTTGGGTTGTTCACCGGAAGAAGTGAGGGAAATTTACCTGGGAGGTTTGCTCCATGACATAGGGAAAATTGGGATCCCGGATGCCATATTGCAGAAACCAGCCAAGCTGACAGAAGAAGAATGGAAGGTTGTCCGATCACATCCACAACTGGGGGCTGAGCTGATTTCTCCAATTAAGAAATTGGCCGGCGTTTCCCCTATGATTGAAAACAGCCATGAACGTTATGATGGGTTGGGGTATCCCTACGGGAAGAAGGGGGAAGATATTCCTCTTGGCGCCCGGATCATCAGTGTAGTTGACTCTTATTCCGCCATGCATGACAAGCGTCCGTATAAAGAACCTTATACCCATGACAAGATAATCTCGGAATTAACGGAAAATTCAGGGAAAATGTACGACCCCAGGGTCGTGGAGGCGTTCCTTAAAATAATTCCCACGGGTGATGATGAAGCCGATTCATAATATATTCTCCCAACTCGGGGATTTTTTTATTTAAGATCACCCAATGAATCCCAAGCCCTGGTGACCAGTTGAAGGAGTTGCTCCATCCCCTTTTCCAGGGGAGCAGTGTTTATGAATTCGTGTACCGTATGCGCCCGCCCGCCTGTTGTAAGCCCGAGGGTTACAGAAGGGATGCCGAGGCTGAGAGGAAAATTGGCATCGGTGGACCCGGTGTCCAAACGAGGTTCAATGCCGGCTGAACGCACGCAGTCCTGGGCCAGTTTCACCAACTGATGCTCCACCGGAAGCTCACCGAAGGGCCTCCGCCCGATGATTTCCACTTCGGCTGTTACACCCGGCTTGTTGACAGTTTGGATAATCCTTTCAACCTGCGCGGACACAGTTTCCAGTTCACCTGGCCCCTCCGATCGAATATCCAGTTCCAGCATGGCTTCCGCGGCTATCGTGTTAATCGACGATCCCCCGGAAATGACGCCAATGTTGAGGGTGGTGCGTGGTTTACCCGGCAGTTTCAACGTAGCGATCCGGGTGGAGAGGGATGTAAGTTCATGGATCGCCGAAGGCTGGCCGTAGTCGATCCATGAGTGCCCTCCTTGTGTGTGGATGGTCACGCGGTATCGACGTACACCCAGCCCGCGATGATAGATATGTCCAATTGGCATTCCTTCAAGAATAATGTATGCCAGTGGTGCAGAACCGGTTTTTAGGGGAGTGGGATTGGACCCGAAATGCTTAACGACTGCCTGAATGCCGCGCAAATTTCCCAACCCCTCCTCGCAAACATTTGCCACCAGCCATAAGTCACCGGGCAGGGCAACCTTGCGTTCGCTCAATCCCCAAACCAGACCAAACAACCCCGCCACCCCGAGGGAGTTATCCCCAATACCGGGGGCTGAGATGCGCCCCTCCTCGCGCTTAGCATGCAGATCAACATTCGATGGGAAAACAGTGTCCAGGTGGGCACAGATGACAATGGCATTGCCGAGCATGGGTCCCGGCAACCGGGCATAGACATTACCGGAGTCATCCATCTGCACATCTGAAAGGCCTTCATCAATAAAACGCTGTTGAACGAATTTTGCCCGGTCAGCTTCATAAAATGTGGGAGCGGGGATTTTTTGGATGTCAATCGCCAGGTTGAGGATACGCGAAGTTAAGTTGCTCATATACTTAAATCATCCTTACGATTCCGGCAAGGGAATCAAGCCGTGCCTGGGCCAGGCCGGGCAGAGTTTCCAGGGCATAGAACGCACCAGTTCCCTCAATTGCCAGGGATGCAGACACGCTTCCGTATAACACACCGCGCAGGGGATCGAAGGTCTTCTGATACCCAGCCAGGAAACCCCCGCAGAATGAATCTCCCGCACCGGTTATATTTATCAAGCGAGCCGGATAGGCCGGGATTTCCCACCTTTTTTTGGAGATGGAATCGTAGAGCAGTTGACCATGTGCGCCGCGTTTAATAACGATAAACTCGGCGCCAAATTCCCCCAAGTTTTCAGCCATCTGCCACAGGTCGTCGGTCAAACCCCAGAATGCAGCCCGCAAATCTTCCTCGGAAGGTAAAAAGGCAGTCAATCCTCCAAGGAGGATGCGTAAATCCTTGAGGTTCTTGCTGTTCATAAAACCAGACGAAGGATCCAGGGTCAGGGTGGTCACGGAGGCATCTCGAAAGCATGAAGTCAGCCGACATACGGTCGAATATTCCAGCGGGCACAGGTGGACTGCCCGGGCGTTGAGGTAATCAGGCGGGATGTCGCCCGGGCGGGGTGAAGCGGGGTGGGAAGTCTTCAAACCATCCAAGGTTTCCATGGGTGGTTGATATCCAAGGAGGGACCTGGGGAAGGGCAAGCCGCGACGCGCAAAATGAGCCATTGGATTACTATAATGAACCGTTTGGTCTTCCAGAATGACCTGGAAATGCCGCAGGTCCATGGCTTCGGCTGAAATGTGGATGCCATCCGTGTCCCAGCCGAGTTTTTCAAAGGATTGCAGCCATGCGCGGGGATAATCTTCACCGACGCGGGTCAGCAAACCAATGCCGGTTTCCCAGACACCCAGCCCGGAAGCGGCATATAACAGGTTGCCTCCAGGAACATCTATGCAGGGAAGGCCAATCTCGGGCAGCAGGTAGTCACGATGCAGATGCCCGGCGATAATGAATTGGGGATTCATATCTTCTCAGGAAATGAATACTTTGCTGGCAGTGTCAGCCTGATCGGACTTAACTGGCAGGAGGAATGTGAATTTGCTGCCCTTGCCTTCGTTGCTATCCACCCAGATCCTTCCACCATGCATTTCGACCATTACCTTGGATACGGATAAACCCAACCCCATGCCGTTATGTTTGCGGGTGAGGTGTGATTCAACCTGATAAAAGCGTTCGAAAATATGCGGCAGATCCTTGGGTGGGATTCCGATCCCATCATCTACGACTGATATTTTTACACATTCCGGGATTGACTCGGCAACAATTAAAATATGTCCCCCGGGGTTGGTGAAGGAAATGGCGTTCTCGACGATATTGCTGAGGGCAATGGCAATCTTGGAAGAATCGCCCTCCACCAGGAGTTCATCAGTCGGAGTCTCACAATGGAGGGAGAGGCCCTTTTGTTTTGCCTCCTGGTAGAACGAATCTGTAACTTCTTCAGCGATGCGTTTGATTGAAAGCGTGTAAGCCCGGAGCGTGGCGACACCCCGTTGGGCGTTGTCCATCTTGGCAAGGTCGTCAATAATCTCCTTCAATCTTAGACCGTTGCGGACGATGATATCCATTTGGGGGCGGGATTCAGGGGATACAACCTCGCGCAGGAAGGTGGCGTGTCCAAGAATTAGGCCCAGAGGGGTACGCAGTTCATGAGATGCGATGGCGATAAAACCGCTCTTCATCCGGTCAAGCTGGACCATTTGATCCTGGGAGCGCCGGGCTTTGTTCATCAGGCGGGCATTTTGAAGCGATATTGCCGCCAGGGAGGCAATTGTTTCTAGAATTAAAAGGTCTTCTTCGGTATAATGGGCGTGTTCGGTCTTGTTAACTGCTTCAAAAACACCGAGCGTCTCCCCATGAAAAACGATGGGAACCGACAGGAGAGAGCGGGTGACAAAACCCGCTGCCAGGTCCGCCCCCTTGTAGTGCCGTGGATCTGCTGCTGTATCAGTGACAATAAGAGGTTGATTATTTTGGAAAACCCATCCAGCCAGGCTGGCCGCCAGCGGGACTTTGACAGTCTTTAGAGCATCCTGTTGTATCTGGGGCAGCGCCAGGAAATATAAATGGTTTCCGGAATCATCCAACTCCAGGATGGAAGCCGACTCACAACCGGTTAATTCTGCAGCATCAGAGATTAACGACTGCAGGAAGGGTTCCAGGTCCAGCGAAGCGCTGAGGGTACGGCTGATCTCTAAGAGACGTTCCAGGCGCTGGGTGCGACCATCAACAGGTAAAACAGATTTGGAATCCATGGTGATTGGATTATAGCAATAATTGACGGAATTTACATCCGACCAAAGGAGAAATATGAGTAAAAAAAAGGTCCGCGTGGCAATTATTGGGGTTGGGAATTGTGCTTCTTCCCTTGTACAGGGTATCGAGTATTACAAGAAGACACCCGATGAAGCGACTGTACCCGGGTTGATGCACGTGAACCTGGGCGGATACCATATACGCGACATCGTATTCACGATGGGCATTGATATCAACATTACCAAGGTGGGTAAAGACCTCTCCGAGGCGATCTTTGCTGAACCGAATAACACGATTAAGTTTTGTGATGTGCCCAGACTGGATGTTCCGGTCGTGCGCGGAATGACCCATGACGGTTTGGGTAAATACCTATCCCAGGTGATCACCAAGGCTCCCGGCCCGACCGCTGATATCATAAAATTGCTCAAAGATACCAAGACAGATGTTGTGCTCTCATACCTGCCGGTGGGTTCAGAGATGGCCACCAAGTGGTACGTTGAGCAAATCCTGGAAGCTGGCTGCGCCTTTGTGAACTGCATTCCCGTGTTTATTTCATCCTCCGAGTACTGGGCGAAACGCTTCAAAGATGCCGGTCTGCCCATTTTGGGCGATGATATCAAATCCCAGGTGGGAGCCACCATCCTGCATCGCGTTCTTACCAGCCTATTCGTGGACCGCGGCGTACGCATCGACCGAACCTACCAACTTAACTTTGGCGGCAACACCGACTTTCTGAACATGCTGGAACGCGAGCGCCTTGAGTCCAAGAAAATCTCCAAGACTGGTGCAGTCACCAGCATGATTCCCTACAAGCTGGACCCCGATAACATCCACGTTGGTCCCTCGGATCATGTTCCCTGGCTGACCGACCGGAAATGGTGCTACATACGCATGGAAGGCACCACTTTTGGCGATGTGCCCCTCAACGCAGAAGTTAAACTTGAGGTGTGGGATAGCCCCAATTCAGCCGGTGTGGTTATTGATGCAGTTCGGTGCGCCAAGCTAGCATTGGACCGGGGACTTTCCGGTCCGATTATCGGACCCTCTTCCTATTTTTTCAAAACCCCTCCCAGGCAGTTCAAGGACAACATCTGCCGCGAAAAGACCGAGGCCTTCATCAAAGGGGAAGACAACGAATAATTGATAATCCCTTGCGAAGGGCACAAACCTTCGCAAGGTTCTTAACTGATAATCTACGAAACATGTCTTTATTCCGGTATTCCCCGACCTGCCTTATTATCGGCTTAAGCCTGATCGCCTCCAGCCTGACAGCATGTGTACCCTCGTCTCCATCTCCAACTCCCGATTATAGGGTGACCAGTTCCCTGGTCCAAAGCGGGACACCCTCAATAACCCCCACCTCCACGACAACTCTTACACCAACTGCCCGCACTCCCCCGTCCTTGCCCGTTCCTTATCAAAACAGCATCCTGACCCCATTTGGATCACCCCATACTTATACCGCGGATAAATGCGAATATCTGAAAGACAAATGGTCTTCGGCAAACAGTTCACCGGGGACGGTGGTGATGGTCATCATGTTTCATTCCATTGCCGGGCAAACCATCGGGAGTACGATCTCGGAATATGATTTCCGCCAGTTGATGAACCGCTTCCATGAAAATGGTTTCCAGGCTATCACCATGCATCAACTGGCCGATTTCATGGAGAAAAACGCCAGGATCCCCGAGCATTCCATGCTCCTTGTGGTGGATGACCGCCATTATGCCCAATACTTCGAAGTGCTGTTCCGCAAATATTGGACTGATTATGGATGGCCGGTGGTCAATGCCTGGATCAGCGCTTTTGGGGGATCCGATCCTGCCCTTGCGGGGAATGCATCCCTGGCAAATGAGGGGTGGGTGGATTACCAGTCACACGGGAATAGTTCGCCTCACATCGCCGTCGGTCCGACATCGACGGATGAATTTATTCGCCATGACCTCCAGGGTTCCATGGAAAATATCCAGAAATACTTTGGGAAGGCACCGATCGCCTATATTTGGCCCGGAGGCGGATTCACCCCCCATGCTGTACAGATTGCCCGGCAGGTGGGTTACCAAATGGGGTTTACCACCAACCCGCGGGGACCGGTAATGTTCAACTGGGTCCCGCTGGCAGATACGATCGATACACAGCGAAGCGAATGGATCCCGGAAGGCCCGGTCAACGATCCGTTAATGGTTCTCCCGCGCTACTGGGACACCGATGCCATCCTCCATATTGGAGATGTGATCAAGATTGGCGAGGAGGCGGCTGCTTATTCAGAAAAGAATAAAGCCGTTGAAATGCAATATTATGATATCGCCTGTGAAAGCCTGTTTGGGTCCATCCCTTAATGGAAACCCAGATTGATTCCCGATTGGAACGGATACCAAAACAAAAAGTTTTCCACATGTACGTGTATTTTCTTGGTGGCTTGCTTACTCATTTTGTGGGGTCATAACTCTGCCAAACACAAAATGCGACGCACTAATCCAGGTGCGTCGCCAATATTTATCCTAATTCTTCAAGCCTTGCTGGAAATGAAAAGGGCTGTTCCAATCAGGATTCCCCCAACAACAAAAAGGGGGGTGATATGCTCTTTTAAAAAAACCACGGCAAGCAGCGTTCCCACCAACGGTTGCGCGAAGAATGTCAGCGAGGCAACCCCTGCGTCCAGGACAGCAAAAGCAGTGTTCCATAAATACATCGCCAGGGCAGTGGAGATGATGCCAATGAACAGGATACCGCTGACCAACCCCAGGCTGACGGGTCCAAAATGCTGTGATGTCAGCTCCCAGGTGCCGATGGGCAGACAAACCGGTAAACCACCCATAAATGCAATCAACGTCGCGGTCAGGACATCAGTTTCACGGGTTACCTTGCGGATGAGGACTGAATACAGTGCCCAGGTCAGAGCGGCAACCACGAGGCAGATATTGCCCCAAAAGAAGGAGGAAGATAGACCGGCATTGCGCGGGTCGATGACCGCCACCACGCCAGCCGTGGCGATTACAAGTGCGGATATTCGTCCCAGGGTAATCTTTTCTGCGAGCAGGAGCGAGGCAAACAGCAGGACGAATGCTGGTGTAATAGATGTGACCAGCGCCCCGTTGGCTGCCGTGGAAAGGTTCGTGCCCACAAATTGAAAACTAAGGGAGATGCCGTAACCCACAAAGCCAACCCCAAAAATCTTCCAGAATTGATGCCGGTTTGGACCCCAACCTTTTCGAATCCAGACAATCAAGCCGAGGGTCAGGATCCCCAATACAAGGCGCGTCACGATGAGGGTGAAGGGGGGAATCACTTCCATGACCACCTTGCTGACCACATACATACCTCCCCAAATTGCAGCCGCAGCCAGGCCGGACAGGAATCCCCAGAATGGATTGGTCATCACGGATTTATTCAGCATGGAATAGATCTCATTCCCCCGTTTACTTTTTTCTCAGCAAGCTCCAGACGTACACCCCCATACCGACCCCGGCAAGTAAAAACAGACCGCCGATGATACCTAGCAGGGGTGAACGCTTGTTCGTGGGGTTTTCTGACACCACGATGGTGTTGAGCTGCGCGCCATAGTCAATGTAAACGGTATCACCCGCAGTCACAATAATTTTGGAAGTCAGGGCTATCGTGGGATTATATCCATCCGGTGCAGCGGCACTGATGTTGTAATTTCCCATGGGTACATCCAAAAAACACATACCCTGGTAGGCAGTCGCGTCCGGGTTGATGGTTGTGGTCAGAGTTTGGGAATAAGAACCATCCACGCTGGTGAGGCTGAGTGCCGCCCCGGCAATGGCTGTCTCGGTTGGCTGCCGCAAGCCGTCACCATTAACATCCAGGTAAACCAGCACACACACCTTGGCCAACCCGCTTTCCCCGGGCGTGCTTGTTGGAAGGGCGACTGTTGGCGTGGGGGATGGGCCGGGAGTGGGAGAGGCAGCTGAGGGTCCCCCCACACCCAGCATAAGCTGCTGCCCCTCGCGCAGTGAACAGCTTGCATCCAACTGGTTGGTTGTGCGCAGATACTCCAGCGACACACCGTACAACAGGGATATTTGTTCGCATGTATCCCCCGCTTTTACGAAATAAATGATTCTTCCATCTGGAAGGGGAGTGGGCGAGGGATAAGCAATCTGAGGTTCGACTGAAGCCGCCTGAACGCTTGCGGAGATGCATGCCAGTCCAAGGATAATCAGCGCAGCGCCAACGACCAGAATGGCTTTGGTTTTCACGGAATCACCCGCGAAGATTATACTCCATCGTCCAAGCCCTTGATATAATACAATTGCAGGTTCTCAAAACTTCCGCTGATTTTTCCAAGCAATCCCATAAAGGAGAAAACATGCCGATACAGGTCATTGTAGGCGCACAATGGGGGGATGAGGGCAAAGGCCGTATCGTTGACTGGTTCGCACAACAGGCGGATATTTCAGCCAGGTACAATGGGGGGGATAATGCGGGTCACACGGTCACGGTGGGAAGCCAAATCTTCAAGTTGCATCTCGTTCCTTCCGGGATCATTCACCCGCAAATCATTGCCATCCTTGGGAACGGCATGGTGATCAACCCCGGGACACTGTTAGAGGAAATGGATGTTCTCCGCCAGGCCGGGATTATCGTCTCGCCTGAAAGACTTCGCGTTTCCTATGCTGCGCACCTGATCACACCCGCCCACCAGGCACTCGATAAGGCATTGGAAGCAGGGCGGGGGAAAAGTAATATTGGAACAACTGGACGCGGCATCGGCCCGGCATATATGGATAAAGCCTCCCGCCGTGGATTGCGCGTCGCCGATATGCTCGCTCCCGATTTCAGTAACCGGATTGCTTCACATTTGGTCGATGCTAACCGCACCTTGGGGTTGCTGGGCGTGCCCGAAATTGACCCATCCCCCGTCCGCGACCAGCTCATGGAATATGCCGAACGTCTAAAGCCTCATATTGCTGACACATCGTTTGAACTCCATTCCGCTCTTCACGCCGGGAAAACGATTCTGGTTGAAGGTGCCCAGGGGACTCTGCTCGACATAGACTTTGGAACCTATCCATTCGTGACCTCCTCCAGCACAACTGCGCCGGGAGCATTGACTGGTTTGGGGTTGGGGCTTGATATTGTCAGCGATGCAGTTGTCATCGGGGTGGTAAAGGCGTTCCAAACCCGCGTGGGTTCCGGGCCCTTTCCAACAGAAGTTTTTAACGATCTGGCCCTGCGCCTGCGAGGCACGGGTGAACACCCCTGGGATGAGTACGGCACCACCACCGGCCGCCCGCGGCGCGTCGGCTGGCTGGATGGCGTTTTGATGAAGTATGCAGTCAGGATCAATGGGATTGGAGAATTAGCGGTCACCAAGCTGGACATCTTAAGCGGGTTGGAAAGCATCCGGCTGTGTACCGCCTATCGTAAAACGGGAAAGCTCCCACAAGGAACTCAACACGCGGAAATCACCGATATTCCCTACGGTCTTGCCGACCTGGGTCTTTACGAGCCAATTTATGAGGATCTACCTGGATGGAAAGAGGATGTTTCTGCAGTCCGGAAATGGGCGGATCTGCCACCGAACGCAATAACCTACCTTGAACGGATGGCCCGGTTGGCGGGAGTGCCGGTGCGGATGGTCAGCGTTGGACCTGAACGGGAACAGGTGGTCATGCATTCGTAATGTGAGGGACCGCCACTTGGCGGTCCCGGTTTTCATTCAAGGGTGCGTAAATTTGGTTTCTGGTATCTTTTTTTAATTTCCGGAATAAAATAATCATTGAAGAATTTTTCCTCATCATAATCGGGCTTCCAGTTCCAATCTTTGCGGGCTCTCGAGTCATCCACGTCCTCCGGCCAGGAATCGACAATTCCCTGTCGGCGCAGATTTGGCTCGAAGGTGATCTGTGCCTCGGGGAAGGCAGCCAATGCCCGCTGCCGGAAATCCGCGGCAGTTAAGCTGAATGCAGCGATGTTATACACCTGGCTGGACAGGCTTTTACGGGGGGCATCCATCAACATCAGCAGGGATTTTATTGCATCCGGCATGGCCATGAACGAGATGCGCGTGCCGGCATCCACAAAGCAGGCGTAAGGTTTTCCAGCCGCGGCTGAATGCAGCATCTCGGGACCATAATCACTCGTGCCGCCACTCGGGATGGTGAATGCGCTGACCAGCCCGGGGAAGCGGATGGCACGGAAATCGAGCATCGTGGGCGGGATTGGATCCAGGTGCCGTTGACCGCAATAAAGACTGTAATAGGTGCCCAGTTTTTCACAATATAGTTTATTGCAGCCATACATGGTATGCGGGGTGTTCCAATCGTCTTCTTTAACCCTCCCCGCAGCGTGTTTTGTACTCCTGTCCGGGAAGCCATAAACCGCGATTGAACTGGGGAACAGAAACTTGACCGGCTTCTTGAGTTTTTCCGATTTGTATGCTGACAGCATCAAGAGCTGCATTGTACCTTCCACATTTATTCGATGGGCTTCCTCGGTGGCAATTTCCGCTTTCGAGGAGAGCGAGGCGGCAAGGTGAAAAATAATGTCGAATTCGTAGTCATATAACATCTTGATCCGGTTGACCAGGTCTCCCTGGATGTGCTCCACTGAAAGCCCCTTGATCGATTCCGGCAGGGGTACCAGATCGGCTGTAACGATGCGGAAACCCTGGTTTGACAGGCTTTGGACAAGTGCCTGCCCAATTTCACCGCATGCTCCTGTCACCATGACAGATTTTTCACTCATGGATCTCTCCTTCCATTTCAACGTATACCAACAGGTCTTGAGAATACTTGTGAATCTTCAAGGTAACGTAAAACTTCAAACCTAGATCGATATTTATTAACAATAAGGCATATTATGCAAACTGATTTCCGCCAGAAGTATCATATTAATCGTGGGTAATTTTGTTGGGTGTTCCACTTTCACGAAATCAGGTAAAAAGAAGTAGAATGAATACATCAAGGTGGTCGTGATACCAATAGATTGTACAACAGCTTGCGCTTAAATGTTTCCGAGAATTTACCGATGAAACTCACCCTCTTATCCCGGGGGATAATCCTCCTTATTTTTCTGGTTTCTTGCGACAACCTGGTTCCACCGACCGAATTAACTCCCACCCCTATCCCTGAGACCGGCACCCCGACCCAACCCATCATCTGGTTCCCACCGACCAATACCCCGACTCTCTTTCCAACGCTGGTCATCCAGTCGACCCCGGAACAACGTCCAGGCCTTGGTGAGTTGCAATTCACCGATAATTTCGACCAGCCCGGTTTGTGGAAGATATCTGCAGTCCCCAATTCAAGCGGCTCTGTGACCGGCAACCGGTTGATCCTGTCAATCTCCGGGCAGGGACCGGTTTATGTCACCGCCTTAAGAAACCAACCTGCGCTGGGGAATTTTTATGCCGAGGTAACCGTTAAACTCAGCCTGTGCGGAGAAAAAGATCAGTTTGGAATGATTTTTCACGCTTCTCCTGATAATGCTTATTACCGGTTCACGGTCCGTTGTGATGGGCAGGCACGGATTGAAATCTTCCGTTCATTTTCCACCTTCCCATTGCTTGATTGGTTATCCAGCGGGGATGCGCCCACCGCAGCCCCCGCTGAGGTCAAGTTGGGGGTTTGGGTTGTGGGCGGTGAAATGCGCTTTTTCCTTAACGACCATTTCCAGTTCACGATCAAGGATCCAGTCCTGCGCGCCGGTACCCTTGGGCTGTTTGCATTTGCCGGTGATAAGGATCCCATCACTGCCTCCTTTTCGGACCTGTCGGCATATTTAGTCTCCTATACTTCTCCAACACCATCACTCACCCCTTCCAGGACGCCAACCCCGTCCAGGACCCCGGTTCCCAGCCGGACATCCACCCCATGATCAAAACATGAAAAATAAACTCAATGATCTAGATTCCAAAGCCTGGCTTAAATTCCAGAAATCCTGGTTTATACATAACCCTCCACCAAGGAAAAAAGGGGTCCTGGTTCACCCAGCCAAGTTCCCTGAGACCATGGCGCAGGAATTCATTGAATTCTTCACCAAGCGCGGCGAAACTGTGCTGGATCCGATGGCGGGTACCGGCTCGACTTTAATCGCCGCCCTTCGATCAGGTCGAAATTCCTGGGGTATCGAACTGAACCCTAAATATGCCGGCATTGCCCGTCAAGCCGTAATTGATGAACGTCTGACGCTGGGAGAATCCGCTAACGACCTGACGTCGAATGTCATTACTGGAGACGCACTCCAGGCTAATCGTTTTCGACTTCCAAAAATTGACTATGTTTTAACTTCTCCGCCGTATTGGGACATGCTTCACGCCAGGGGAGCCGAGGCGCAGAAGAAACGCCGAAATTCTTCGAACCTGGATGTTTATTATTCAAATGATCCAAACGACCTGGGCAACGTGCACGATTACGAGGACTTCCTGGAGAAACTGGTGGCAATTTATGCGGGACTGAAACCGCTTTTACGAGAAAAGTCTTACGTGACCATCATAGTTAAGAATGTTAAGAAAGGAGGCAGGATTTACCCCCTCGCCTGGGACCTGGGCCGTGAGCTTAACAAGACCTATACTCTTAAGGATGAGAAACTCTGGCTGCAGGATAACCAGCGCCTGGCTCCTTACGGGTTGGGATCCGCCTGGGTCAGTAATACGTTCCACCATTACTGTTTGCAGTTCAGGAATGAGTAACCGCATAACAAGAACGTCCATTTTTCGTGGCATCGATGATTAAACCCTCTGACATCCTGCATCTCCCCTACACTCCCGACCTGACCGAAAACGGAATTGCGTACGCATGCCGTTCCCTGGCTTCCATGTCCGACCGCAGGGGTATCCTGAAAGCAGAACGGCTGCGGGGGATTGTTGCAGGAATGTCTGTCGAACTGGGATTCCGGCGCTTGCTGACCAGTCAGGAGGTTCCCTTTCATGTGCTGGGGAATACTCCCTTCACCCACCCGCTCCGGTATGATGTCTCCCTTGGCGGGCATCGCTGCATTTTGAAGAGCTTTCTCATCACACGTCCGTCTCAGGTCGATCTCATCCAAAGAGATCCGGCAATTGTGCTCCAGGCAGCGGCGCTCATTCCCATTGATAAGTTTGCGGAAGAGGGACACAGACCTGACGATGTGTACATATTTGCTTTGGCAGCAGCGAAGGCTGCAACTTCCAACGGAGCCGTGGATTCGAGCCTGGCAGCCGGGCAACCCTCTTTTTTCATCCACCCCCTGCCCAATGATTGGGCTCGTCCGACCACCTGGCAGCCTCTCGAAAAGCTGGTCCTCAAGAGTGAATGCGAGGCGCCCATTGGCATCGAGATTGGAGGATTGGACGGTGGGAGGGAATTTGTGACTGACCGCCTGGAACTCCCATCCAGAACAAGAATCCCAGTCATCCAGGAATTTCACAGCCTGGCCTATGTCCATGCTGCGCGACACCCCGAGGCGCGCATCGGCCTGCACAGCCCAACTCGCGAAAAGGTGATCATCATCCAGGCTCATGCATGGAGTAATATCTGGATTAATGGGAGTGAAATTCTGCTGACAGGCTGGTTGACCCACGAGGAGTATCGCCACCGAGGAACAGTGCTGAACGCCGGCATGCACACATTTCAATTTGACCGGACGCGCGTGAAAAATCTGCTTGTTCCCATGGGGGAGCTGAATCCGCTGGGACCCCTGTTCGAACGGGTCCGCCGTTGGGAGAGTGAGAGACGATCCACCAACCTGTCTCACACGAAAATTGACGCTTAATTCCAGTTGTGGTATCATCTTAGTACAAGTTAATAGCCCCCAACGGCACTCTTATCCAGAGAGGTGGAGGGACCGGCCCTATGAAACCTCGGCAACCACTACGCAAGCAGATGGTGCCAATTCCGGCAGACGGTCTGGAAGATGAGAGGGCAGCCGAGCCTCACGCACAATTGCCCTTTCACTCGAAGGGGCAATTTCATTTTTACAGGAGAACAATATTTCATGACCACCACTTTCATGTCTTCCCCAAGATTGTTATTCACCTCCGAGTCAGTGACAGAAGGTCATCCCGATAAATTATGTGACCAAATCGCAGATTCAGTCCTGGATAGTTGCTTCGAGCAGGACCCACAGAGCCGGGTGGCATGCGAAGTGGCCACCAAGACCGGTTTCGTCATGCTGCTGGGTGAGATCACCACCCACGCGTTCGTCAATTTCGATGACCTAGCTCGCCAGGTAATCAAGGAAATTGGTTATGACAGCAGCGAAAAGGGGTTTGACGGAAATACTTGCGGCGTGCTTTCAGCCATTTCATGCCAAAGCTCAGATATAGATATGGGAGTCAGCCAATCCATGGAAGCCAAGGATGGGGACAAGGATCAGATCGACATGATCGGTGCCGGAGACCAGGGCATGATGTTCGGATTTGCCTGCAACGAGACCGCCCAGCTGATGCCCATGCCCATTTACCTGGCTCATAAATTGACCCGCAAGCTGGCTGAAGTCCGCAGGGCAGGCATACTGCCCTGGCTGCGCCCGGACGGCAAGTCCCAGGTCACGGTGGAGTATGCATATGGCAAGCCGAAGCGGATTGACACCGTGCTGGTCTCAAGCCAGCATTCTCGGGATGTATCGCATGCAGACATTGAAGAAGGGATCATGGAGCATGTCATTATTCCCAGCATGCCGGCCGAGATGGTGGACAAAAACTTGAAATATTTTGTCAATCCAACCGGACGCTTTGTCATCGGCGGCCCGATGGGCGATGCCGGCGTCACCGGGCGCAAGATCATCGTGGACACCTACGGCGGTATGGGTCGGCATGGTGGAGGCGCGTTCTCCGGAAAAGATCCCACCAAAGTCGATCGTTCAGGAGCCTATGCTGCACGCTGGGCAGCCAAGAACGTGGTTGCCGCGGGGTTGGCTGACCGGATCGAGATCCAGGTGGCATATGCCATTGGCGTGGCTCACCCGCTTTCGGTCAATGTTGAATCTTTTGGCACGGGGAAGATCGCAGATGAAAAGATCAGCAAACTCATACTCGATCACTTTGATCTTCGACCCGGTGCCATCATTCGCGACCTGGACTTGCGCCGCCCAATCTACCGCAAGACCGCAGCCTATGGTCATTTTGGTCGGGAAGATGTCCAGTTCCCATGGGAAAACACGGACAAGGTTGCTTTGCTAAAAGAAGCAGCAGGGTTATAGAAGGAAAAAAGATCACCCCGAGCCTTGGCTCGGGGTGAATTATTATTTTTAGATTTTTTTTGACAATTTCCCCCGCACCAATTTCAGAGGGAGCGGAAGTAGGCTGGCTCAATCTTTTTCCAACCGTAACCATCCCGATATCACCCACGGCAGCATGGCGAAGAATCCGATCAGCGCCAACTCACCTGCCTTCGAGACCAGGGATACGAGCACGATCCCAAGTGCTGTAACCATGTAGCTCAAAACTGCCTGTTGGTCATCCTTCGCTTCAGGCTGATTTGATGCAGTGCCTGAGATCAGCAGATAAAGGATAAAGGAGGTAAAAACTGTAATCCACCATCCCCAAAAGTTTTGAAGAGGGATGCCGTGGTAAGACCCTTTTACATCCCATACCCAGTGCCCGCCCGCAACCATGATCGGGTCCATCACCAGGTCCCAGGCGGTCATTGCCAGACCGCCAACTGAGGCGATGGAAAGGATGCGCGGCCAGCGCTTCCAACCTGCCGGGATAATGCGGTCGGCAATGACATAAGAGGGATAGCTCATCATGAACCAGGCCACCGGGATCAGATAGGGTACCAGGCCGAGAAACAGGGGTCCAAGCTTGTTGGTGTAATGATACGGACCATAAATCACCCCTGTAGCCACGCCGACACTCTCGAACAGCAAGCTGACGACAAATACCAGTGCCAGTAAAAGGATGGCACGTTTCCAGCCTTCGCGGTGACCCGCGTGGAGGATGGCAAAGGTGAACCCGGCCACGGTTGAAATGGGGGTGATATAGATGGACGGGGGAACACCAATACCGATACTGACAATGGGATAAAGGGTCAGGAGGGCATAAATAACAAGCAGAGCGGATGTGATCCGGTGCAGGGTTATGGCAGGTGGCTCCTTAATTGAATTTTACCGCAGTCCCAGGCGGACCACCGTCCATGTCGGTAGGACGATTGTTCCTCCCTGGGTTAAAAATCCTGTTCAATTCCATCGAGCCATCCCAGGGGAAGTGGTTATTGTCTGAACTCAATTTCTCGGTTTACCTTGGGTAATTTTTCATCCCGGATGTGGAGGGAATCCAGGATTCCAGATCATATTCGGAGATACTCCTGATCTTGGTGTGTTTGACCGGGAAGCATGATCCGGGAGGGAATAATTGGGAGGCGAGCCCCGGAACGCGAATGAGAGATGGGGGTTTGTTTTATTGAAAAGAACTGCCTGATGGATACTCTTATCCGCCAGAATTTTGTCATGCAATATCCCAAGCCTGTCAATTCGGGTAAGGATGTCGATTGATTCCAGAAGCGGTATTTCATTATAAAATGGTTGGGTGTATACTTTCTTAAGCAAATAAACCTGGAGGTTCCTTCTATGAAACGAGCAGTCAGCATCAGTATCGGTTCGTCCAAGCGCGACAAGGCAGTCACTGTCAAGTTGCTGGGAGAGGAAGTCAGCATTGAGCGTATCGGCACCGACGGAGACATGGAAGTTGCCGCCCAGAAATACAAGGAACTCGATGGGAAAGTGGACGCATTTGGAGTGGGCGGGGCAGACCTGGGCTTGATGGTGGATGATAAATGGTATCGTTTATATTCGGTGGAGAAGATGGTCCGGTTTATCAAGCAGACACCCGTGGTGGATGGCACCGGGTTGAAGAATTCTTTGGAAACCAAGGCCGCGCCTTTCGTCGAATCCAAGCTGGGGGAATACATTGCAGGTCATGGCGGGAGGAAGGCCTTCGTCATGACCGGTGCGGACCGCTGGGGTCTGGCTCATGGTTTTGTAAAGGCGGGGTATGAATGCACCTTCGGTGATTTCATGTTCTCGCTGGGGATTCCCATTGCGCTGCATACTGAAAAACAACTCAAGACTCTGGCTGGCATTGTCATGCCCCTGGCCGGGCGCCTGCCCTTCGAATGGGTCTATCCAACCGGAGAAAAACAGGAAGAGCGCAAACCCAAGTATCCGAAGTGGTTCGAGTGGGGTACGGTCATTGCGGGTGACTGCCACTACATCAAGCGCTATATGCCGGATGATATGAGGGGCAAGGTGGTGGTAACCAACACCACCACGCCGCAAGATGTTGATTTGTTTCGAAAATGCGGTGTAAAAACACTGGTGACCACGACCCCGGTGCTGGATGGACGATCGTTTGGGACAAATATGATGGAAGCCGCGCTGATCGCCATCTCGGGCAAAGGTCGCGCTCTGACCCATGAAGAGTACGAAGAAATGCTGACGCGACTCGGTTTCGAACCGTCTTTACAGATGTTAAATTAAATATAGCCCTTCACCCTGGAACTTATGAACATTATTCCCGGGGATTATGGTCCATGGGAGGAAAAAATCCCGACTGGAATGTTCAGGTTGAGATAACCAGGGGCAAGCAAGAAAAGGAGGAAATTATTTATGGATGCAATATTAACTGCTGGAGGGATTCCGCTACCGGAAGAACCTTTGTATGATGCCACCCAGGGTCATCCCAAGGCTCTGGTGGATGTGGCTGGAAAACCGATGGTGCAATGGGTGCTGGACGCCCTGACCGAAGCCAGCAGCATTGATAATGTGATCATCGTTGGCTTGACCGAAAAGAGCGGTCTTAAGTGTGGAAAGAAGATGTATTTCGTTTCCAACCAGGGCAAGATGGTGGAAAACCTGCAAGCCGGTGCCAGGAAGGTGAAGGAGATCAACAAGCAGGCTGAGTATGTACTGATAGTTGCCTCCGATGTCCCGGCCATCACCGGCGAGATGGTGGACTGGGTGGTCAAAACCGGAATGGATGCGAAGGTGGACATTGTCTACAACGTCATCCAGCGTGAAGCGATGGAGAAACGATTCCCCGGGTCAAAACGGACCTGGACGCGACTCAAGGATATGGAAGTCTGCGGCGGAGATGTCAACGTTGGGCGAATTAAACTCCTTATCAGTGACGACACCGGGATATGGGAAAAGATCACCAATTCCCGCAAGAGTCCACTTAAACAAGCCGCGCTGATAGGTTTTTATACAGCTTTCCTCCTGTTGACCGGGAAATTATCCCTCCAGAAGGCTGAAACGAACATCATGAGCCGGTTGAAAATCACTGGAAAGGCTGTGGTCTGTCCATATGCCGAAGTGGGCATGGATGTGGACAAACCTCACCAACTTGAGATCATGCGCGCCGACCTGAAGAAAAGATTAAAAAAAGGGAAAATAGAAAAAGCAGACTCAAGGAAGGGCAACCCCCCGGGGTCGCGCGGTAAAGTCGAAAAAGCTTCCCTGTCAAAGAAAAAAGCCTCTCCGGGAAAGACGTCTAAAAAGTGATCTGGAAACAAATGCTGGACCTGGACGCTCGGCTGTCCGCGCAGATGCGGGTGGCCGAGCGTCCCGGTCTAATCCGGACCCTGGCTGTCTTTCTGGCTCACTCGGGCGATTCCTGGTTCTGGTGGGCTGGACTGCTCCTGCTTTGGTGGCTGGGCAATCCGTTTTGGAAACCCTGGGCGCTGATAGTACTTTTATCGATCATTGCCCTTGCAGCGGTGGTGCTGGCAATCAAGTTCATTATCCGCCGCAGAAGACCGGAGGGGGAATGGGGCGGTCTGTACCGGAAAACTGACCCTCACTCCTTCCCATCCGGGCACGCCGCACGGGTGGTCTTGATCTCCTTCCTTGCCCTGGGCTTGGGTCCGCTATGGCTGGGAGTGGTCATCTGTATCTGGGCGCCGCTGGTGGCGTTGGCAAGAGTGGCGATGGGTGTGCATTACCTGTCAGATATCATCGGAGGATTTGGATTCGGGGCGTTGGCAGGCATCATCGCCCTGCAAATATTGTCTCATTGAGGCAACTCATTTGCCTATAATGGAATTCAGCCAGCCTCCGGATTCCGGGGGAATGGAGGTGGGGCAGGGCTTAACTTGGTTGTTGGGATCGAATTTTGGTTTTCAGCTCTGGCACCCCGCCCGCAGGGTGGCTTTTAAATTTTCAAGCGCTTCCACCGGCGTCGGATCGGAGTTGTAAGCCATGGCCAGGTAAAACGCCATGTAATCCCCAAAATGCAGTGCTGTCCACATGTGAGCCAGCGATGATGTTCCCCGGGCATCGTATATTTCCGTGTTTAAACCCTCAATCATGTATCTTTGCCGGGTTAACTCTGTGCGCAGGAGGTTGCGCGGGTGATCGGACGGGGCGCGCAGGAAAAGGGTCGTTGTGTGTGGAAAGATATCCGCAGGGTTGAGCAATCCAGCCAGGGCATTGTGGTCTGCCTCGGGCAACACTTCAAACCCTGCGCCTGCCTTGGCTATCTCGTTTATCTGTGTTTTCCAGCGTCGCGCCACGGGAGCAAGGCATCCGCACCCATAAACGTTCACCCATCGTCCCACAAGTTGTCCTGCCAGGCGTTTGGCCGGGTTGTCAGTTGCTTCAACCCCGGCGGTCAGAGTCCGCTGCTGCGATTTCATGGCTGCAACCGCTTCCGACAATTCAAGGGCTGGAGTGCCGATTATTCCTAAGCGGACAAAGGCCGCGAGCAGCAACCCAAATGAAAAGCCAACAGCCGCACGCGGCTGTCCATTGTGTTCAAATTTCCAGAGTGGAATACTGGCCTTTAATGCCCTAAACTCCAGTTCACCGCCCGTGGAAATTGCCATCAACCGGCACTTGTTTGCAACCGCACGATCGAAGGCCTCCAACGTCTCTTCAGTGTTCCCAGAGTGGGAAGATGCGATCACCAGGGTTTCCGGACCTTGTGCCCAGGTTGGCAATCCATAGTCCCGGTGAACAATGACAGGGATCGGGCAGGAGGCAGCGATATAAGCAGCCAGCAGGTCTGCACCGATCGCCGAACCTCCCATCCCGGAGATGAGGACGCGTGAGACCCTTTGCGAAGGGGTCAATCCTTTCAAAGGCAGAGCTTGGCCGATCTCCCAGGCTTTTTCCAATTGGAGTGGCAGATTGTCTATTTCACCGAGCATGTTTTGAGAGTCAAGAGTGTGGATGAAATCCAAATCGTCCAGGTTCACGTTATATACCTCGCTCTTTCAGAAATTCCATGATCCGGTCCGCGACCAACTGCCATGTATTTTCGAGCATCACGTCATGGGCAGTGTCGGGAAAAATCACGGCTGTCGTGCTGTATGCCGCTGCCGTGGCATGAATCGCGTATTTTGGGATGAACGCGTCATTTTCTGCCCCGATGACCAGCATCGGAGTCTTTACGCATTTTGGTGTTACCCGGTTTAACCCCAGCTCATCCAGGTAAGCCCGAAAAGATTCTTCCCCCAGCCGTTCCTGGTAGGAGGTGATCATGTCCCCCGGCAGCCCTGCAGAAAACAAAGCCTCGCGAGCTAGATGCGGAGTCGCCACGATGGGATAAAGGCGCAGGGTGGTGATGGCTTTCAAGAAAATCAGCGGGTGACGGCGAAAAAACCGCAGGGTGGTCGGCCATAATCCTGAGGGGGGGATGGAGGTTAGCAAGACGGCAGCCGGAGCGATGTGTGTTTCCAGGTATTTTTGGGTGATATACCCACCCATCGAATGACCAATTAACACCGGGTCTGTGCCCATTTGACCCGCCACCTGGGCTACATCTGCAACATAATCCGCAATGGAGGTCCAGCGCAGGTTTTCACGACCCTCGCTCTCCCCATGAGCGCGCAGACTCAAAGCATAAGAATTGTAACCATGATCTGCAAAGTATGGCAGGAAATGTTCCGCCCAGCACCACGCGGCATGCCATTTACCATGGATGAACAGCAACGGCGTGGTGTGTGCCTTTCCATTGGGACTTTGGTTAATCAATTCCAGTTTCATTTCATTACAGGTCGTCTTGCGGTTTCAGCCACACGGAGGGGAAGAATTGCGCGGCATGGACATAACTCTCCCAGGATCCATCCACAGGCTTGTCTGTCCAGCGGTTCCAGACCTTGTCCATGGTCGGATGGCGTTTTGAGGCGGTGATCATAAACCTGGCTGCCTCTTCGTCAGGGGCAGGTTCAGCCAGCGCTTTGAATTTGCGCCGTCCAACATTTACTGATACGTTGGGGTTATGCCGCAGGTTTTTATACCAATCGGTGTTGCCACCCCAGCCGGGAGAAACGCGGGAACACCCTGTCTGCGCATCATGCACATATTCGAGCGGGGTGGAACGAAATTTACCTGTCTTGCGTCCGATGGTGGTTAGGAGGAGGAAATTCTTGCCAATCATCCAACCCAACCCAAGTCGATAGTACAGGATGGGAATTTTGAACAACCACTTGAAAATTGGACCCGGCTTGTTCTTCGGGGTGAGGGCGCTTAGGATCCCCACTTCCATCCAGACAGCCAGGCGCTCCCCCAAGCCGATGCGCGGACTTTGTAAATCCTTGATATCCATTTCTATTTGCATCCTATTGCGAGATCAACTTATACACATCGCGCCGGTTCCAACCTGAGAGTTCAGCCACCTGCTTTGCCAGGCTTGAAGGGCTTTCACCCATTTTCAACCCGGCTTTAATCTCAGCCAATACTTTGACCCGGCTCCACTTATTTGATCCGTGAATTGAACACCCTGACACCACCAGCGTGAACTCTCCGCGGGGTTCGTTCCGGGTGAAATATCCCATCGCCCCGGAGATGGTCCCGCGCCAGATCTCTTCGTGGAGCTTGGTTAATTCGCGGGCGACTGCGATCTGTCGGTCGCCCATTGAGACTTCCAGGTCTATTAACGCTGCACGCAGGCGGTGGGGAGTCTCAAGGAAGATCAGGGTATAAGGCAGGTTTTCAACCTGGCACAGGAGAGCCAGCCGCTCAGATGATTTGCGCGGCAGATAGCCGAGATACAAGAATGCGTCCGTGGGGAGGCCTGAGGCAGCCAATGCCGCCAATGGCGCGGAGGGTCCGGGGATGGGACAAACCCTGTGACCCGCGTCCAATGCATGCTTGACCAGTTCATATCCTGGATCGTTGATCGCAGGTGTACCGGCATCCGAGACCAACGCCACGTCCCCCTCGTTTAATGCCATCAGGATGGTCTCGAGCTTGGTCAGCTTGCTGTGTTCAAAATAGCTGGTCAATGGTGTGTGCAGATTAAAATGCGTCAGCAGTTTAAGGGTGACGCGTGTATCTTCTGCGGCGATAAGACTGACCTCGCGCAATGTCCGTACGGCGCGTGGACTCATGTCCTCCAGGTTTCCGATGGGGGTGGCAACGAGGTACAAGGTGCCCATGAAACTATTAAACCACAGATAATCGGGAAAGAAAACCGGAAACGGATGTGGGAATAAATTTCTCACATATGCATGGTAGTTGACTGTTAACTTATCAACACCCGCTGGGTTGTGAACTGGATCAGAAAATCCCCCGGACACAAGCCAAGCTTGTCTTTAAACTGAAAATGTTACCGTGCCTGCAGATGGTCCTCGCAAAGAATAGGGCGAAGAATAAGGACTATACCTGCCCTTTATTAAATTGTGTCTCATATAATTGAGAGTATACCCCTCCCATGGAGAGCAACTGGGGGTGGGTTCCTCGCTCAACGATCTTCCCCCGGTCCATCACCAGGATTAAATCGGCAGCAAGAATGGTGGACAGGCGGTGAGCGATGACAATGCTCGTCCTGCCTGCCATGACCCGCTTTAATGCCTCCTGGATCAGGGATTCGGATTCGCTGTCCAGGGAGCTTGTTGCCTCGTCCAGGACCAATATCCTTGGATCCTTCAGGATGACACGTGCCAGGGCAATCCGTTGTTTTTCCCCGCCGCTCAGGCGGTAACCGCGTTCCCCGACGATCGTTTCATACCCATCGGGAAGGTCAATGATGAAGGTGTGAATGTTAGCCGCCTTTGCTGCAGCTTCGATCTCGGCTTGGGTTGCCCCGGGCTTGGCATAAATCAAATTGGTGCGGATGGTGTCGTGGAACAGGTAATTCTCCTGTGTCACCATGCCAATCGATGCAGCCAGCGACTCGAGGCTCACGTCCTTCACATCATATCCGTCTATCAGGATGTTTCCGCTGGTTGGGTCATAAAGGCGCGGAATGAGATAGGTTACCGTTGTTTTCCCTGCTCCGGATGGACCGGCGAGGGCCACCAATTTCCCGGAGGGAGCCTTGAATGTTATTCCCTCAAGTGCAACCTGGCGCGCCTGGGAAAGGGTTTCCGCTTCGGAGTCGCTCGATGAATTGTTATCCGCAGGTTGCAGGGTATTTCCTTCTCCATTATTATCCACGGATAATCCCTTGTTACGTTCTTGATCTGCCGGCTGTTGTTTATCCTCCGCTGCCGGCATTCCACCCGATAAGACCGCGCCGACATCTTCCATTCGCCCATAACGCTTCACATCCTTGAGCAATTTGGATTCATCGAGTTGATATTTGAAAGTGACATTATTAAATTCCAAATCACCTTTAATATTCCTCAGGACGATGGGGGTTTCGCTTTCGGGGATATCCTGGGGCAGATCAGTAACCTCGAAAACACGCTCGAAACTGACCATGGAAGTGGAAAAATCCACCGGGGCGCTGGCAAGCCCCTGCAGTGTGCCGTAGAGCTGCCCCAGGTATGATCCAAAGGCGACGATGGTGCCTACCGTGAACGTGCCCTGGATGACATACCATCCTCCCAGCCCATAAACGAGAGCCGTACCCACTGCTCCGACCAACCCGAGGATCATGAAGAATGTTGAGCCGATCACCGCCCGGCGGATGCCGATGTCGCGCACACTGGCAGCCCTCTGGCGGAAGCGTCCCGTTTCCTCCTTGCCGCGCCCAAAAAGTTTGACCAGCAGTGCCCCGCCGATGTTCAGGGTCTCATTCATGTGGGCGTTCATCCTGGCGTTATGTTCCATGGCTTCACGAGCGATGTTGCGCAACACATTCCCCAATCTTTGCGCGGCAAAAAAGAAGAGCGGCAGGATCAATATACTGACGATGGTCAGCTTCCACTCAAGGGTGAGCATGACCAACAGCAGGGCGATGGTCTCAATAATATTGGTGATGATGTTAACAATGGTATTACTGATAGCGTTTTGCGCTCCGACCACATCGTTGTTGAGGCGGCTCATTAATTCACCCACCCTGGTGTTGGTGAAGAAGCGCAGGCTCATGCGCTGCAGCTTGGTGAAGAGTGCCACGCGCAGGTCGTAGATGACCCCCTCGCCAACTTGTGCGTTAAGTCTTCGCTGAATTACAGAGATGCCGCCGTTGAGAATCGGGACGAATAATAGGGCGACAGCCAGGATTGTGAGCTGGTTCAGGTTCTTGGAAGGCAAGACTTTATCGATCATTTGCCGGAAGATCAAGGGGGTGACCAGGGAGAGCCCGGTGCCCAACAAGATCATCCCCAACATGCCCGTAATATGCTTCCAGTAAGGTTTGGCGTAGTTGAGAACGCGCAACAAGAGTTCCCTTGTGACTTTGGGTTTTTCGTCCCCCTGACGCATTGAAAAAAACCAGCCATATCCATGCATGGAGAGTCTCCCGGGGCAGCCACACTTGCTGCGCTGAACGTAAAAAATGCAGATAATACCGGCGGCGAGATGATCGGTTGCGTATTAGACTATAAGTCTTGTTCAGCATTTGGTCAACGGGAAAAGAGGAAAGATTAATGAAAGTCTATTATGCTGAAAAAAAATCCCCCAAAAACGGGGACAGATCTTGCCTGGTTCCCAACTATTCTTAACTGGGAAGGGCCCAACCATTCAAATGGTTGGGCCCGCGTTTCACAGTGCAAAATCTATTGAGCGGCAGCCAGCGGGACCCGGTCAGCTCTGGGACGGAAAAAGCTCCATGTCAGGCCGATGCCCAGGGCGTATAAAACCGCGGTGCTGATGAACAAGGGTGAGAATCCGTAGCGCTGCTGCACAATGCCTGAAATATACGGTCCCACCGTCCAGCCAACATTCCAGGCGAAGTTGCGGACACTATTAACTGCCCCGTGTTCGGTCTCATGGCTTTGTTCCAGGGCGAATGCATCAAAAAGCGGTGCCACCATGTTCATGAGCGCCCCGCGCATTAGAAACCCGATTACTGCCAACCAGGGCCAGGGCGAAAACCCGACCAGCAGGAGAAAGACCAGGCTGACTCCCTGACCGAGTACCACCGTCCTTACTTTGCCTCCCAGGTTGCCGACCAACCGGGGGCCAATAATACAGGCGATCCCGGTAATCAAGGAACCTGCACTGAAAAGGATTCCAAGCGAGGAGTCGTTTAGCCTGAATCGTTCAGCAAAGAAAATATTGAAATAGGGTACCAGAGTGGCTGCCCCCAATCCAATTGCCAGGTTGGGGATGGACAGTTTCAATGTCAGCGGGCGGAGCAGCACTTTCCAGACCGATACCCTGGGTTCCATCGGTCCCAGCCTGGCTTCATCCGATTGCTTTTTGGGTTCATTAATTAACGCGATCGGGACTAGCACCAGGAAGCTGGATAAAACGCTGAATATCAGCACAGCCTGGTAAGCGGAAGCACTGGTCACCAGCCCAAACCAATGTGTGAAAGTGCCGGGCAGATATCCAGCCAGGAAATTACCCAATGTATTGGCCAGCGGGAACATCCCATAACTGAGACTGAACAGGACATCCCGGGTTTTGTCATCGGATGTCGTCATCATGAACGGAGCCTGGCTGAGGAAATATAACTGCGAGGTCGCTCCAAGGAACAGGGCTGACACCAGAATTATCATCTCGGAACGACCAAAGACCATCCCTAGAATCGCAAAGTTTGCCAGGGTGAAACCCATAATCATGGCGCGTTTGCGACCCATCCTGTCGGATAATAATCCAATTGGGACGCCAAGCAGCAGTGCTGACAGGCTGGGAGCAGCATTGACCAGGCCAAGGAAATCACGGCTGTAACCGGCGCTGATGATGAACAGGTTGAAGAATAAATTCCAACCGGCAAAAAGCAGCCCGTCCAAAAAGAGAGCCAGCAGGAACAGCCGGGCAGGTCGGTTAAGATGGCGAAACTGGTCGAGAGTGGAACGCAAAAAAGATTTCATGGATGGTCATCCAGCATTAGCCCGGGACTGATCCCGGGGGTAGTGTAAAGTAGATTCCAGGTCACGGTTAACTCACAAACATCTCCGAAGAACCTTGTTGGGGAAGAGCGTGCTCAATAATACGCGTGTCTCGTCGTCCTTGTACCAGCAGTCGGCAAATGACTGTTCAAGTTCTTCAATAGACCGGCATCCAATAACAAGCTGCAGGAATGAAAGGTCGGGAAAAGCTGTAAACCCGCGAAGCTTGTTCAGGGTACAGTGGTCGGCATGAAAAGGGGGGTGGGGGCGGGAGAGCAGATCATGCGTCCAGGCTCCCTCGCGCAGGTCAGGCTTGTCAAAACCCTCCTCGCTGTGAATACGGGAATTGAATTCAGCCAGGCCTTCTGCGTCGCCAGGCATTGACCGGCAAATAATCAGCCCATCCCTCAAGGATCCCAGGACAGGACGATTGTTTAGATGGATTTTCAAATTTTTCCTGTCAGGTGACCTTTCCCCCCGACAGGTGGAAGGTCACCGGTGATTATCCAGAAATTGCTTCAACTCTTCCAGCGATTTTTCAGGCTGTATGAACTGGATGGCCTTCATGCCAATCGCGCGCGCGGCTTCCACATTGGCAAGCACATCGTCCAGGAAAACCGACTCTTCGGGGCGTGCACCCAGTTTTTCGAGCGCCAGGTGGTAAATGCGCGGGTCAGGTTTCATCAGCCCAGTTTCGGCGGAAATGATCAATTCATCGAAAATGGCCTCAAATTCCCGGGTGGAAATGAATGCCCTCAGACCGGACCAGGCGTTGCTGATCAGACCGATCTTGTGTTCCGGGCGCAGGCTGCGCAGGTATTCGAGGAGAATTGCATCTGCCCGGTCACCGGAGAAAAACTCGGAAATGATCTTGTCAGCTTCTGTGCGGCTGACCTCCAGGGCTTGAGCCACCACCTGCCAGTGGGCCTCCTCCGGTATTATTCCCAACGAAGCCCGTTGGCTGGATTCGCTTTCGAAAAAGAGCTTTTCAAGGTCCTTCTCGGGCATGCCCAGGCGTCTTGCCAGGTGTGTGCGCGGCCCTTTATCCTCGGTTCGCATGATGACCCCACCGAAGTCAACAAAGACAGCCCGAACATTCATTTTTTCTTCGTTTCCGCCAGGTTTTTTTTGACCGAATGTTTTTTTACCTTTTTGGCAGCGGGTTTACGGTTGGGGGTGGATTTTTCTACCGTGGAGTCTGCCACCTGCTTCCCTGTTTCGATTTCAACCCGGGAGGCTTCCTTTGCCATGGTCTTGATCGCAGTTTTCCAATCCGGGAAGGAACGCTCCATGCGGGCGCGTTCGACGCGGTTGGCCTTGCGGCATTTCGGGCAGTGGGCATCATGATATATCAATTTATTCTCTTCCATGTGTTCCAGGGCTGCGAGCATGTCATCCCGACCGAGGGCGAACATGGTCTGGCAGTAAGTGCAGCGTAGTTGCATATCACTCTCCTTTGATGAGACAGGATTTTTTATTAATGGCTGATGGTTTATTTTACTCCATTGCCTTCCGGTAGTTTATCTGCAATCTGGACTTGCGGTAACCAACGCTCTCATACACTCGAACCGATCCAGAGATATTTTGCGAGTCTGTGCCCAGAGCAGTTTCGGTCATGCCCATTTCCTTGAACATCTTCATGCTCTGGACCAGTAGGGAACGAGCCAGCCCCCGCTTGCGCCAAGGGCGGCGGGTGCAGACTCCCTCGGTGTAACCGCGTTTTCGTCCGTATTCAAGGTTTTCCTTCTCATCAATAAAATTATGAACGGCACCTGCCATCTGGTCACCATCCCAGGCCACCTTCCATAGTTCCGGGTGAAAAGATGGGCTTTCCATTTGCATCCGGTCCTCCTCCTCGCTTTCGTCACGGCTGCCCCAGTGATCACGGAAAGCTTCGTTGCTGGCTTCAAAGATATGCCGCAGGTCTTCCGGCTTCACAGGACGGACCTCAAGACCGGCTGGCATGGGTGCCTCGGGAATGGGCTTGTTCAAATCGCGCAGCATATGGATTTCGAACCTGACGGGCAGGTACCCGCGGCTTTCCAACAGCGAAATCAGGCTTTTTTCAGTTTCAAATGGTTCCGCCTGAAAAAATTTTAATTTCTCTTTAGGGTGGTCAGCAACGACCTCCCGAATGCGGCGTTCTCCCGCTGCCAGCATGGCTGCACCAATGCCTTTCCCGCGCCAATCCGGGTGTAAAAATCCGATCGGGTGGTACAGGCGAATTCCATCCAGAAGGTCGTCCCACCAGATGCGACCGTAAGCGATCACTTTTCCGTCCACCTCGGCAAAAAGCATATCCGTTCGAGGATCACAGTTTTCCAGGTGACGGTAAGTTCGGGCAACATCTTCGAGGCTGGTGCTGCGCTCCACTCCATCCGGGACCTTGCAAGCCGAGATCAGGGCTGTCATCTGCGGGTAATCCGCTTCACCTTGGAAGCGGCGGAAGACCAACCCGGTGATTGCAGGGGCATTGGGAACAGAAATTATCTCTTTTGAAGTATTCATAAAGTCAATCTCCTGGTTCTCTCCATTCTGGAACGCAACGGACAACGGCGGAAAAAAACGACCATGGGCTTCCCAAGACTGCCATGGGAATGAAAAAGGCCACGGGCAGGAGTGTCCGTGGCCTAAATAACCAGCGTATATCTTACCAGGCAACAGGCGCACTCCGCGAAAGGTTGGTCTGACCATCACCAGCAGCGGTGCTGATTCGGTTTTCAATTACATAATCGCGTAAGAACATGTAGTGCGCCTCCTTTCTTTAGGATATCGCCGGATGTACAGCGTATTCCAGCAAGTTAAGTTTATCACGAGGGGCTGAGTCTGGTCAAGGAAAATAAATTGATTAGTGCTCAAATCTCGTTACGTGAATAATGTCTGAAAATCATATGTCTTTCCCCACCAAAATTCGCTTTTCCTTGACTTTTGACCCTCATTTGTGCTAGATTTAGGCATCTTTTCTTTGAGGTTTCCCATGCATCGTGAACGGATTTCCGAGAATGTCTACTGGTTCCAGAGTGAAGTATATGCCCAGGTAACGGCAGGAGTGGTGGTAGGACCACAATGGGCCCTGGTGATTGACACGTTGGCCCTGCCCGAAGAGACGCTTGCCATGCGTGATTATGTCGAACATGTGCTGGGGGTCCAGGTGCACTATATCATCAACACCCATTATCATGCCGATCATACCTGGGGCAACTGCTTTTTCCCGGGGGCGACCATCATTTCCCATTCCATGTGTCGCGACCTGCTGATCGAGCGCGGAATTCCTGCTCTTGAAAATGCCCTAAAACAGAACCAAACTTTTCGCCAGGTCAAAATCGTTTTACCGCATTTGACTTTTAACCAGGGCACGCTGAATGTACGTGTTGGCAAGAAGAATCTTTCCATCATGCCAACTGCCGGCCACAGCCCGGATGGAATTGCCGTGCTGGTTGAGGAAGATCGCGTCCTGTTTGCAGGGGATTCGTTCATGCCTTTACCCTACGTTGTGGATGGTAATGCCGAAGAGATTGCAGCTTCCATTAAAAAAATAGGACGCATGGGTCTCGAGAACATCATCCAGGGGCATGGCGACATCATCCTGCGCGGGGAGATCGAAGCCGCCGTCAAGGAAAACCTTTTCTACCTGGCGAACATCCGCAAAGTGGCCAGGACCGCTGTCCGCCGCCGCGCGCCACAGGACTACCTGGATGAAAACCATGTCGAGACGAGCGGTAAGAGTCGGGTTTACCTGGGGGGGCTGGCGGAAGAACTCCACCGCAGGAATCTACGAGCGCTTTACCTGGAAGAAAAACAGGTCAAGGCTGCTGAAAAAAAGTAAAAAATACTGCACTTGAAAGGTGCAGCAGCAGGCAACAAATACGTTTCCTTGCAGTTTAGGGGGGAGAATTTTAATGTCTTTGCTGATCGCCGCCTCGTTTCAACTTCTGCAGCTTAACCGGCAGACCATGGCGGCGCTCCGTCCCTTCACGAAGACGCTTTAAATTGGGGCGCAGGGACCAGATCATTATGATTTCCACCAGGAAACCATAGAGAACATATTCCCAGGGGACCAGGCCAAGGCCGGCACGCACTCCAAAAACAATAATCGTCACCACTCCAATGCACAGGGTGGTAACGGAGGCATAACCTGTAAGATACCAGGTCAGGAGACCGAGGGGGACCAGGAAAAAAGCCACCGGAGGCCACAAACCAAAGGCTCCGCCCCCCGCGGCTGCGCCGCCTGCTCCACCGCGCAAGCGCAAATGTCCGGCTGGGTTGCGTTCGATTAAAAAGATGGAATAGTTGTTGCCAATAACCGCCATAATGGGTGCCAGTGTATGGATCCATACATTGGGAGTAACTGCTTGCGCCAACCAGACCGTTGCGGCAGCCTTGAAGATATCCAGGATGGCAGTCAGGGCACCGGCCCAGGATCCGGCGGCACGCATGGCGTTGGTTCCCCCGGTCCGACCGCTGGCGATGGTGCGGATATCTTTCCCTGAAAAAAGTTTGACAATGATCAAGCCGAACGGCACGGATCCGATGACATAGGATGACAGCAGGATGCCGAGATCCATGAATAGCTGCGTCACGATCTCCTCCAGTACACTGACAAATTGGTACAGGCAATCAATATCAATAACACAAAACGGCGGAAAACGTCACTCAAGCCTGTGTTCATGAATAACAATTCGCAAGGGTTGGGGGAATATCATGGAATAAACTCAAAAAAGATTTCGTTGGTTTTCCCGCCTTCGACCTGGAACCCACGCACCTGCCACTCACCATTCATCCGAAACCAGATGATTTGCGCAACCGGGTACATTATTTCGGAAACATCCGCCGGCGAAAGATGATCGGGACCGTTGGGGTGTGAATGATAAATCGCCACCAGATCCAATCCGTCGGCCTCGATTCGCTGAAAAGCACTCCACTGGGCCCGGGGTTCCATCCGATAACGTACAGGGCTTCGCTCTGCGTTTGGAACCCGGAGAATCTTCTCCACCCGATTGCCCTTCCCGGCGAGTAAACCACAGGCTTCTTCCGGAGCCAAGCGATTAACCTGGCTGCGCATAGCCTTCATTACCTTTTGAGAGAGAATCAGCTTTCCAGCCATTTATTTGAACCAGATTGCCAATCCCCAGAAAAGGAAGAGCATAAATGCTGGTTCAATGAATGCACGCCTGAAGGGAACGGCCTGCACAAGGTTGGCAGCCAGCACGGTCAGCGCATAAAGCGGAGCGAGAAGGGCCAACCCGAAGCGTACCGGGGTCAAAGGAAGGTAATGCAGGGCAGCACATAATTGCGCCGCCACCAATCCAATCCCAACCGACCAGGAGAACTCCCAGTGCTCACTGAGACGCAGGTGCAAGATGCGCAATGCCGCCAGTACCCCTGCAAGAAACAGGGCTGGAACCACCCAGATAAGACGGGAATGGACAGATTTTAGGGCAACTGCCAGGATGAGGAAAATGATGAACGCGATCACCGTCAGAATGGCTGTGGCCAATGGATATCGCCCGTCTTGGGGGTCAACAGCGACATATTCAGCCAGCGAAACGACCAGGAAGATGACCGCGCCCAGGCCAAACCCCAACCACCAGATGGATGTTGTGGGTAAAGAATAAAGAGCGACGCCAATGACCAGGACTGTAAGGGTGGGAAGCAGCCAATGCTCGAGGGTGGCTCCCTTTTTTAGAGCGGGATGTGTGTGCAGCAGCCAGTCAATTCCGGTAGCAGTTACACCTGCAGCCAGCAGCACGATTATGGTGTTTAAGTTTATGGCGAGACTGACTTTTAATACCCCCAGTGGAATGGACAAGGAAAACAAGTGGGTCGCGCTGAGCACCCGTGTCATGGCGAAAGCCAGCAGGACCGCCGCGGTCAAAACACTAATTCGAGTTGGTTCCGGAAGGCTCCGATGTTCATCCATCGGCGGAATTGTACCGCGGAAATTTCCAGTGCTTGGGGACTTCAGCAATAATCAACCAACCCCAGGCTTTTTTTCAACAATCTCCCTGATGGAGGCAAACCAATGGATTGCCCGGAAAATATTGGTATCAGCAAGTCCTGCCTCATCGATCCTTTCATTGTCAGAAATCTCGTTCGCGACTATAATACCGCCTTGCCTGACGGGGCGTGGCGCAGTCCGGCTAGCGCGCTTGCATGGGGTGCAAGAGGTCCCGGGTTCAATTCCCGGCGCCCCGACTGAAGACCGCTTACATCCTTGAATATGGGTTGTAAGCGGTTTGCGTTTCCGTGATTTTTTATTTTTTACGGAGCCGCTGTCCGGAGGAGCCGATGTTAGGCGGCTTCTGTCTTCGGCATTAGCATGATGAAGGAAATAAAGAAGAAGAGTGTTAGCGGCGCGGAAATCCACATGATGATGCTCCTGAGATCATAGAAAACTATGAAAGAGAGGGTTACCAGTGTTGCCAGCCCGTTATCAACGATTCCCGCCTTCAGTATTGCAATATTGTGGATCGGGTCTTTGAAGGCATACCAGTATGCGACCCCGAACGCTATTACAACGGCTCCAAAGAGTCTTAGAAAGATAGGGTCATCTGGTGTTGGTACACCAAGACGCCGAAGAAAAGACATGGGGGCAATAAGAGATGGTATGCCCCAAACGAGTAAGATAAGGACGACTTTGACGATTAGGATGTACTTCAACCAGATGAGTTTTCGATTTTTAGACATTTGACACTCTCCTTCCTAAAAGCAAAACTTGGGTGAACAACATATGGCAAATTGGTACCAGGTACCTTTTGTCCTTTATGTGCATTTGCAGCAAATTGGCACGCCTTAATGTAGGTTTCTTGAGACCAGTTAAATATCATTTTCTTGGGAACCTCGTATTAAAAAAACCAAAAAATATTATCATTCCAAAATCCCCGCTTCGTTGTAGTTCTTTCGATAATTGCATAATTCGCAACTTTCGTCCGGATCTGGAGGGATCGATTCGTCCAGCAGGGAGACGATTTCCCTCAATAATGCCAGGAAGGCTGCATCATCCCGGGGGATGTCGATCCAGTTGGTCTTGGTGATAAAACCGATTTCTCCATTTGGCAAACGTTCATAACGTTCTGGAGTGATAATGAATAGTCCAAGCCGGGTGATGGGGGAAATGGACAGGGCACCTGGAGCCGGGTTTTCCAAGGCGTAGGCGTAAGCCGACAGCTGCCGGCTGTAAAATGCTGCCTTTTCCTCCGTCGCATCCGAAGTCTTATAATCGATAATTCCAAAGGATCCGTCTTCAAAGGAAATGATCGCGTCGAACCGCCCCTTGAGGATGCATTGGGATGACAAGCCCGGAAAACGAATGGGTAAAGATTTAACCCCCTTTTCCCTGATCTTCACCGTTCCCGGTGGCAGCGTGGGAGAAATTTCCCCTGCAGATTTATTCAGGTAATAGTTGCTGGTCAGGTTGCCCATTTTTCCGAACATGCCCGGGAATATCCCCCTGTAAACGATATTATATTTTACCTTGAGGTAGAAACAACGTTTACAACCATCCCATGAAAATGTTAAATCTGAAGGACTAAGGTTATAAATTGTCATGAGGCACCTTTTTGGGAAAAGAAAACCATGTTATTGGAGCAGGAAATCATAACGATCAGCATTCATCCGACCGATATTTTCCGAATTAACTGATTGGAAAAAGGATATCATGTCGCTATAATGAAATGGTATTTTACGCCAGATTGAGTTATAAAATTATAACAGATGGAATTTTGGGCATGATTTTTCTCACAGCGTTATGATAGTTCCCCCCATTGGAACACAATTGTCCCGAATTCATGACCTGAATCCCTTGTTTGGGGGAAAACTGGACAATGCACCTGCTTTCAGGTATCATTAGCCCGCCCAATACCAAAAATACCCCGGGAACTCGCTTCAACAAGAGCCTGGAGATCATTTTTCACATATTATCTATATCCACAGCGTGCCCGGATACACAACTTCCATCCGGGCAGTTGTATGTAAATGATTTTACGGATGGCCGGGAGGCTGAATGGCGAATTTAATTAATCAAATATCCAGTGACCTGCAGAAACAGATCGAATCTTACGAACCCAAGCTTGAAATTGCTGACATCGGGACAGTGTTGGAGGCTGGCGATGGGATCGCCCGTGTTTCGGGTTTGGCGAGGGTCCGATCGCAAGAATTGGTCCAGTTTGCCAATGGCGTGATGGGCATTGCTTTTAACCTGGAGAAGGACGCGGTCGGGGTGATTATCATGGGGGATTATTCCGAGATCAGCGAGGGGATGAGCATTCGAGCTACCGGGCGCATAGCCTCGGTCCCGGTGGGCGACGGGTTGATTGGGCGGGTGGTCAACGTCCTGGGTGAGCCGGTCGATGGTAAAGGCCCGATCCAGGCGACCGGTTACCGGCCCATTGAACGCATTGCAGCCGGTGTGGTTCAACGCCAGGATGTGGATACCCCGGTGCAGACGGGCATTAAAGCCATCGACTCGATGATTCCCATCGGCCGTGGACAACGCGAATTGATAATCGGCGACCGGCAGACCGGCAAGACCGCCCTCGCCATAGACACGATCATTAATCAGAAAGGTAAAAACCTCACCTGCATCTATGTTGCCATCGGGCAGAAAAAAGCCGCCGTGGCACGCACCGTAGCCCTGCTCGAGCGTCAGGGGGCAATGGAACACACCATCGTGGTGATCGCGGCTGCAGATGAATCCGCAGCGCTGCAATATATTGCGCCTTATGCCGGGTGCTCCATCGGTGAGGAATTCATGGAAACCGGGCGGGACGCCCTGGTCATCTATGATGATCTGTCGAAACACGCCTGGGCATATCGACAGGTGTCATTGCTGCTGCGCCGCCCGCCCGGACGTGAAGCCTACCCTGGTGATATTTTTTATCTCCATTCTCGCCTGCTGGAACGTGCCTCCAGGCTGGCGAACAAGTATGTAATTGTTATGCATGATTTCAAGGAAAACCTGGCGACGAAGAACGATTCCGTGGACGGACGGATATTTACAGGACCAAGGTCGGGGCACGATGCCGAGGAAGCCCGCAAAGCCATGAAAGATCCGGATAACCACAAGATCGTGAAACTGGCTGGTTCTGGAGGTTCCCTGACCGCCCTTCCGATCATCGAGACATTGCTCAGCGATGTTTCGGCATATATTCCAACCAATGTCATCTCCATCACAGATGGTCAGATCTACCTGGTCAACAACCTGTTCAACGCGGGTATACGCCCAGCAGTGGACGTGGGAATTTCGGTCTCCCGTGTGGGTGGTTCGGCGCAGGTGAAAGCCATGCGCCAGGTGGCTGGCAAGCTGCGCATGGATATGGCTGCCTACCGTGAACTGGCGGCATTTGCACTGATGTCTTCCGACCTAGACAAGGCCACGCAAGCCCAACTGACCCGCGGTCAGCGCATGCAGGAAATCCTCAAGCAACCTCAATATGAGCCCATGTCGCTGGAAAACCAGGTGATTGTTCTTTTTGCCGGAACCAATGGGTTCGCCGACAATGTTCCAGTTGATAAGATGAGAAAATGGGAGGTTGAATTGCTGCGCAATATTTCAAACTCCCATCCGGAATTGGCCAGGGATATCGCGGTTAATAATCGAATTACCGAAGAAACCGAAAAGAAACTGCGCGAAACCCTGTCTGCGTTCCAGTCCACCTGGCAGTAGGATAAAAAAAGAATGGCTTCCGCTCGTGAAATGCGGATGCGTATCCGCAGTGTAAAAAATATCTCGCAGGTGACACGCGCCCTCGAAGCGGTCTCTGCCAGCAAGGTTCGCAAAGCCATGTCAGCAGTTTCAGCCACGCGCGCCTATGCTTCCAAAGCCTGGCAGGTATTGACGCACATCGCCAGGCAGCCCGGGAAGGAGAATTTACACCCATTATTGACTCACAGGTCCCAGGTACGCAATGTGCTTGTACTGGTGGTCAGCGGGGACAGGGGACTGGCGGGCGCCTACAATACCAATGTCATCCGTTTTGTCACCCAGCGATTTGGTCAATCAGAGATCCCGGTGCGTTACATTGCCGTTGGACGCAAAGGGCGTGATCTGTTGATGCGGCGGCGCAAGCAGGTGATCGCCGAGTTCAGCAACCTGCCCGCGGCACCATCTTTTGCAGATGTTTCTGCGATCGGTCGCATGGCAGTGGAGGAATTCCTTAAAGGAGCGGTGGACGAGGTTTACCTGATATTCACCGATTTCATCAACATGGCCCGGCAGGAGACGGTGGTTAAAAAAATTCTCCCACTGGAAGTGATCGACGGTACTGGGCGGGTTGAGTCATACGAACAAAAGCACCTTACCGCCGCCTATATTTATGAACCGACCGAAGGCGAGATTTTGGACGAGATCGTCCCACGCTTCACGGCTCTGCAGGTCTACCAGGCAATCCTGGAATCGCTGGCTTCCGAGCATGCCGCCCGCATGGTTGCCATGCGCAATGCCACCGATAATGCCCTGGAACTCGTTGGCGGTTTGGAGCTGCAGTACAACAAAGCACGACAGCAGACCATTACAAATGATCTCCTGGACATCGCTGGTGGTGCGGAAGCGCTGGCCAAGGCGATGGTCCTGGAATAAATTATCGGAGGAAATCAATGGAAAAGGTATATGGCCGGGTGATCCAAATTCAGGGTAGTGTTGTCGATGTAGAATTTCCGCACGCGACATTACCCGGAGTTTTTGAGGCCCTTGAAATTTCACGCGAAGACGGCAAAAAATTGGTGCTGGAGGTGGAAAAACACCTGGGCGGAGACAGGGTGCGCTGTGTGTCGATGGACACCACCGATGGCTTGCAGCGAGGGCTCCAGGTCAAGGCTACCGGGGCACCGATCCAGGTGCCGGTTGGAGTTGCCACCCTGGGACGCATCTTCAATGTTCTTGGCCTCCCGGTGGATGAAAAAGGAACGGTCGAGGCCACCCAGTATTACCCCATTCACCGCCCGGCTCCGCTCTTCGATGAGCAATCCACCCGCACCGAGATCTTTGAAACCGGCATCAAGGTGATTGACCTGATTGCCCCCTTTACCAAGGGCGGCAAGACCGGAATCTTTGGCGGCGCCGGGGTGGGCAAGACCATTGTCATCCAGGAACTAATTCGTTCGGTCGCCACGGTCCACCAAGGTAATTCGGTATTTGCCGGGGTGGGGGAGCGCAGCCGCGAAGGCACCCAGCTTTATCGGGAGATGCTGGAGTCAGGGGTTATGAAGGACACCGTCATGGTTTTTGGCCAGATGAACGAACCACCGGGTGTTCGCCTCCGGGTGGCGTTGACAGCACTATCCATGGCTGAATATTTCCGCGACCAGGGCCGGGATGTACTCCTGTTCATTGATAACATTTTCCGCTTCACCATGTCCGGTTCGGAGGTCTCTGCGCTTCTGGGACGCATGCCCTCTGCCGTGGGATACCAGCCCACGCTGGCTACCGAGATGGGGGAACTGCAAGAACGCATCACCTCCACGCGTCACGGTTCCATCACCTCGATGCAGGCTGTCTATGTCCCCGCGGACGATTATTCGGACCCGGCGCCGGTGGCGACCTTCACCCATTTGGATGCGACCATTGCGCTGGAACGCTCCATTGTTGAGAAAGGCATCTATCCTGCAGTAGATCCCTTGGCCTCCACCAGCCGCATTCTGGACCCAAACATTGTAGGCGTGGATCATTACAACACAGCCCGCGATTGCCAGCGCATCCTCCAGCGCTACAAGGATTTGCAGGATATCATTGCCATCCTGGGTATAGACGAATTAAGCGAAGATGATAAACTGGTCGTTTCGCGTGCCCGGAAAATTGAACGATTCTTCTCGCAGCCATTTTTCGTGGCAGAAGTGTTCACCGGAACATCCGGGAAGTATGTACCCATCAAGGAAACCGTCCATGGCTTCCGCGAAATACTAGATGGCAAGTGTGATGACCTGCCTGAACAGGCTTTCATGATGGCTGGTACCATTGAAGATGTACGCGCCAAGGCTGAGAAACTCGCCACAGGCGCTTAACCAGGTGCCAGATGCCCCGATCTTAGGTTCCTAATATCAATACCGGAAGCCGGGTCTTTGCACTGGAGATTTGAAAAATGCCCATTCGTTGTGAAATCGTTTCCCAGGACCGCATGGTTTTTGAAGGGGATGCCGACATTGTTGTTCTTCCGGGAACGGATGGCGAAATGGGCATCCTGCCTCATCACGCCCCGTTATTGACCACTTTAAAAATTGGCATTGTCAAGGTGCGATATGGCGGGAAAGAGGAAATCTTTACCGTGGCGGGAGGTGTTGCCGAAGTACAACCAGATATTGTCACCGTGTTGGCTGACGCTGCAGAAAACGTGGAAGAGATTGACGTAGCACGTGCCGAAGCTGCCCGCAAGCGTGCGGAAGAAATCCTCGCCAAGGGTATTCCGACCGACACGGATTCTTACCTTAAAATGGAAGCTGCCCTGCGCAAGTCCCATTTACGACTGGATGCGGTCAAACGCTACCGGCACGCATCAAGCAGACCTCCCCGGAACAGTGATTGAGACGGATCGAGAAAAAACATGCCTTCCAAGTTCTCCTTTTCCAAAGACCTAGGGATTGACCTTGGCACCATCCAGACCCGGGTTGCTGATTTCAGTGGCGTGCTGGTGGATGAACCGACCATCGTAGCCATTGTTATCCAGGAGCAAAAAATCGTCGCCCTTGGGATGGAGGCGCAGGGAATGCAGGGACGGGTATCGGATGAAACCATCGAGGTTTCGCATCCACTTCAAAACGGGGTGGTAGCCGACTATGAGATCACTGAGGCCCTGCTGCATCACTTGATCCGGCGGGTCAGTGGACCGATGCGTGTTTTTCGTCCGCGTGTAATGATCACCGTCCCTTATGGGATAACCAGTGTGGAATCGCGCGCCGTTCACGAGGCAGTGCTCCAGGCAGGCAGCCGGGAAGCCTATCTCATCCAGCAACCCCTGGCGGCTGCACTCGGTGTGGATCTACCGGTTGGTTCGCCTTCCGGGAATATGGTCATCTGCCTGGGCGGTGGAGTCACGCAAGCCGCGGTCATTTCATTGTACGGTGTGATTGTCGCCGATACAATGCGATCGGGGGGCATCCAGCTGGATGAGGCAATCGTCATCTACGTGCGAAAAAAATACGGGGTGATTATTGGCCCTACAACTGCGGAACAACTGAAGATCAAGGTCGGCGCGGCTCTTCCTCAAGACAAAGAGGAAAGCCTTGAAGTTCAAGGCCAGGACCAGGTGAGCGGACTGCCGCGCCCGGTCACGATCACGACGGGGGAAGTCGCTGAAGCGCTTCAAGATCCCCTAAAGCAGGTCATTGAGACTTGCCGAAGGGTGCTGGAAAAAACCCCTCCTGAATTGGTTTCTGATATCATCGACAGGGGTGTGGCTTTGTCTGGTGGCGGAGCACTGCTGCGTGGGATAGATAAATTGCTTACAAAGGCGCTTGGCATCCCCGCTTATCTGGTGGACAACCCAACAACCTGCGTGGTGGAGGGGGCGGTTAAGGCGTTGGGCATGTACAACATTTTGAAGCGCAATCTCCCGCAGATTTAAGAACATCTAACCGGGCTATCCTTGCCCGGTTAGAAATTAAATATTGGTGATAATGGCATATCAAATATCCCAAGCCAATTGGTCCAAATTGATAATATCAGCCTATCACCAATAAGTAACATAAAGGAGGTCAAATGGATAACAGTAGCCTTCCAGAAACCTTTCGCTCGGTAATTGGCATGGGGGAATTGAAAGGGTATTTTCCGGTCAAGAAGTGGAACCGATGGGGCAGCCTTGCAGTATTAATCATATTCCTGACGGCTGCCTTGGTGGTCCTGCTTTTCGGGATTTATAACACCTACATTGCCTACCAGAAGCATGGCCCGGCAATGATTGAAGACAAGCTGACGACCCCTTTGGTGATCGCTTTTATCCTTTTTTCCCTTGGATTGTTAGCTGGATGGAGAGCCTATGTTCACTGGACAATGGGCGTAGTGGTCCATGAGCGGGGATTTGCATATAATGACCGGAAGGGTTTCCGAGTCTGGCACTGGGAAGATTTGATTTCAATGACTTCCGCCATTACGCGACATTACACGAATGGGATTTATACAGGGACCACCCACGTCTATACTTTTATCAATCGTCAGAATCAGCGGCTGGTCATTTCAGATTCTATCAGCGGGGTTGAAGCACTTGCGAAAAGTATTGACGAGAATATCTATCCCATGTTATATGCACATGCTGCCGAACAGTACAATGCCAGCCAGGAGATTACTTTCGGACCTGTGATGATCAGCAAGGCGGGGATAGCCATCAACAAGAAAACATACCCCTGGACAGAGGTGAAGGAGGTTTCCATCCAGCGCGGATTTTTAAAAGTCTCCAAGAAAGATGGAGGCTGGTTCAGTGGAGCGAGTGCAGCGACTGGGGTCATCCCGAATTTGCGTGTGTTGTTAAGCATCATAAACCAGGTGGTTGGTCTCAAAACGGGGGTTTAGTCATTTGAAAAAAAAATACAGCCGATGGATTGTCATCGCCTGTATTTTTGCATCTAAGCATTGACTATTTCTTTTTGGAGGCTGCCAGCTTGACGACCTCTGCAACAATTGAGGGAACCAGAAGGAGCGGCAAAATGATCTCCCATTGCTGCCAACCTAGCGGCATGGTGTTGAATACTGTGTTTAATCCGGGAATATACACCACTCCCATCAACAGTGCCAATGAAGATAAGACAGCCAGGTTCATATTGCGGTTCTTAAAGACGCCGATCTTTAGCAACGGATAACGTTCTGAGCGGGCGGTGAAAGCCCGGAAAAGTTCGGAAACTGACAGGGTCACAAAGGCCATGGTTTCGGCAGCTTCAATATGAGCGGGGAATAAATTCAATCCAATGAAATATGCCCCAAGGGTCACGGAAGCGATGGCTATCGTTTGGGAAAGGATTCCAATTTGCATAAACCGGTTAATGATGGGTTCCCTGGCGGGGCGCGGCGGCTGCAGCATGATATCCGGGTCACCTTTTTCCGTGCCGAGAGCCAGGGCTGGTGCACCATCAGTCACCAGGTTCAACCAAAGCAGTTGAATGGCTGTCAGGGGGGAGTTTTTAGTTATCAACGTCCCTAGGAAAATGATCAGGATTTCAGCCACATTACATGAGAGCAAGTAGTAGACAAACTTGCGGATGTTGCTGTAGATCACACGTCCCTGCTCAACTGCATCCACGATGCTGACGTAGTTATCGTCGGTAAGCACCATGTCTGCAGTTTCCTTGGCGACATCTGTTCCAGTGATGCCCATCGCAATCCCAATATTAGCCCGCTTGATGGCAGGGGCATCATTCACGCCATCACCGGTCATGGCCACCACTTCACCGTTTGCCTGGAGTGCGTCCACGATGCGCAGCTTATGTTCAGGCGAGACCCGGGCAAAAACGTCCACCTGTTCGATCTCGCTTTTTAAAAGATCATCGCTCATCAAGTCCAGGTCAGCGCCGGTCAAGACCTTGTGACCGGAACGCAGCAACCTGATCTGCTGGGCGACCGCCCGGGCAGTGTTGGGATAATCGCCGGTGATCATCACTGTACGGATACCGGCATCAGCCGCTTTCTTCACGCCATGTTTGACCTCTTCACGGGGTGGATCGATCATTCCAACCAGTCCAATGAAAACAAGTTCCTTTTCCAGCTCGCCCACTGCGACCGAATCTGCTTTAGGGGCTTCCTTTATTACCCGGTAGGCCAGGGCCAGCACACGCAAAGCATCCTGGGTAAGTGAGTCATTCGCCTCCTTGATACGCTTGCGGAATGTGTCACTCATGGGTTCAGGCTTATCATCGACAGTCTGGTACCCGGTGCACAAATCCAGGATAAGGTCGGGAGCGCCCTTTACAGCGATCACATCCCAGCCCAGCAGTTGGCTGTCCTTGAAGGGAGAAATATCCTTGGAACTGGGCTTCTGGATGTCATGGATCGTGATCATGCGTTTACGTTCTG
>Ga0315297_10000070_pt1 | contig 48376 bp, 43 predicted proteins | sample YL17G15_0_MG_FD_203628 | JGI IMG/M metagenome (GOLD analysis project Ga0315297, IMG submission 203628) | Sediment microbial communities from Yellowstone Lake, YNP, Wyoming, USA - YL17G15_0 | ecosystem: Environmental > Aquatic > Freshwater > Lake > Sediment | place: USA: Wyoming | collected...
CTCTGCCCGGTGGGGGCCATCATCCGCAAGAGAATCGGTTTCGCCGTGCCCATCGGCCGCCGCAAGTTCGACAGCCGGCCCATCGGCAGCGACCTGGAATCATCCCCGAAAGGAGGGCGGTCATGAGCAAGCCCGTCGTCGCCACCGCTTCTCTAGCCGGCTGTTTCGGCTGCCACATGTCCATCCTGGACATCGACGAACGGATCCTGAAGCTCATCGAGCTCGTGGAATTCCACAAGTCGCCCGTGGACGACATCAAAACCTTCAGCAAACAATGCGACATCGGCCTGATCGAGGGCGGCTGCTGCAACAGCGAGAACGTGGAGAACCTGCGCCAATTCCGCAAGAACTGCAAGATCCTCATTTCGCTCGGGGAATGCGCCATCATGGGCGGCTTGCCCGCCCTGCGGAACGGGATTCCCATCAAGGACTGCCTGGAGGAAGCCTATCTTCATTCGCCCACGGTCGAGGGCAACCGCCTCATCCCCAACGACCCGGAGCTGCCCGTCATCCTGGACAAAGTGTACCCCTGCCACGAGGTGGTCAAGATCGACTATTTCCTGCCCGGCTGCCCGCCCTCGGCGGACCTGATCTGGAACGCCTTGACATCCCTCATCGAAGGCCGGCCGCTGGACATTCCCTACACTCAGTTCAAATTCGATTAAGGACTGCGCCATGGCACGAAAAATCACCATCGAACCCGTAACCCGGATCGAGGGTCACGGCAAGGTGACCATCCACCTGGACGATGACGGACGCGTCAGCCAGTCCCGGTTCCACATCGTGGAATTCCGGGGATTCGAAAAGTTCACCCAGGGCCGCCCCTTCTGGGAGATGCCCGTCCTGGTTCAGCGGCTGTGCGGCATCTGTCCGGTCAGCCATCATTTGGCCGCGGCCAAGGCCGTGGACCTCATCGTCGGCGTCGGGCCGGACGACCTCACGCCCACCGCGGAAAAGATGCGGCGGCTGATGCACTACGGACAGATGTTCCAGTCCCACGCCCTTCACTTTTTCCATTTAGCCTCGCCCGACCTGCTGTTCGGACCGGACGGCGACCCGGCCATCCGCAATGTCATCGGGGTGGCCCTCCAGCATCCGGACCTGGCCGTGCAGGGCGTCCTGATGCGCAAGTTCGGCCAGGAGGTGATCGCGGTCACCGCCGGCAAGAAGATACACGGGACCGGGGCCATTCCCGGCGGGATCAATAAAAACCTGAGCCCCGAGGAGCGGGATCGGTTGCTCACGGGCCCGGACCCGTTCAACGCCGATCACATGGTCGCCTGGGCCCAGGGCGCCCTGGACTTTTTCAAAGCCTACCATGCCCAGCATAAAGACTGGATCGACGGTTTCGCCGCGTTCCCCTCCACCAGCCTCAGCCTGGTCCGGAAGGACGGCGCCCTCGACTTGTATCACGGCCGGCTGCGGGCGGTGAACGCCGACGGCAAGAAAATCATGCCCGACATCGACTACCGGGAATACCTGAAATGGATCGGCGAGGAAGTCCGGTCCTGGAGCTACATGAAGTTCCCCTACCTCAAGACCGAGGGCCCAGCCGCGGGCTGGTACCGGGTCGGCCCCTTAGCCCGGCTCAACACCTGCGAATTCATCCCCTCGCCCCTGGCCCAGAAGGAATTCGAGGCCTTCAAGGCGTACACCAAGGGCAAGCCCAACGGCATGTCCCTCCACAGCCACTGGGCCCGCCTGATCGAGGCCCTGCACTCCGCGGAGGTCATCCGCGACCTGCTCCAGGACAAAGACCTGCAGGGGACGAACCTGGTCAAGACCGGCCGCCAGGCCCGGGAGGGAGTCGGGCTGGTCGAAGCGCCGCGGGGAACGCTCTTCCACCATTATCGGATCGACGACAACGATCAAATCGTTATGGCCAACCTGATCGTCTCCACGACCAACAATAACGAAGCCATGAACCGGGCCGTCCACTGGGTGGCGGACAACGTCCTGGCCGGACAAAAGGAAATCACCGAGGGCATGATGAACCGCGTCGAAATCGCCATCCGGGCCTACGACCCCTGCCTGAGCTGCGCCACCCACGCCCTGGGGACAATGCCCCTCGAGGTCGTCCTGTGCGACAGCCGGGAAAAAGTCATCGATCGCCGGGCGCGGTGAACGGGCGGCCGGCGCGGCGGCCGAAGACAACCCTGGTTTGCGGCTACGGGAACCCCGGCCGGGGCGACGACGGATTGGGGCCGGCCCTCGTCGCCCGGTTGGAGGAGGAGCCGGGGCTCCGGGGTCGAACGGATATCCAGACCGAAACGCGGCTTCAATTGAACATCGAAGACGCCTTGACCGTTTCCTCTTTCGACCGGGTCATTTTTACAGACGCCTCCACCCGGGGCCGGGCCTTCTTCGAATTCAAGAGAGTCCGGCTCACCTCAGGCTGGTCCTTCTCCACGCATGCCCTTTCGCCCGGGTCCGTCCTGGCCTTATGCCGGGAGCTCTACGGGAAAACGCCCCAGGCTTTTATCCTGGGTATTCGGGGCTATCGCTGGGAGCTGGAAGACGGGCTTTCGGACAAAGCCGTCCGCAACCTGGCCCGGGCGGTCGCCTTCCTGCTGAAACGGTTGAGAGGCCGCGCGGGCGGTTGACAACAGGGTTGAATTGTCGTATAAAATCAGTATACATATATCCTATATTGTTAGTATCCATTAGCGTCATTCGTTCGAGCCTGACCCGCGGGGGAAATCGCGCAGGGCGCGGAATCATTCTCAATTAAGGAGAAATCGATCATGGCAACCGTCGCTGAAATCCTCAAGGGCAAGGGGCCTCAAGTGTGGACGATTCCGCCTCAGGCCAAGGTCATCGAGGCCCTCAAACTGATGGCCGACAAAGGGATCGGAGCCCTGGTCGTGGTGAAGGACGACCGCGTGGTGGGAATCCTTTCCGAACGGGATTACGCCCGGAAGGTCATGCTCATGGGCAAAAGCTCCCAGGACACTCCGGTCCGGGACATCATGACCGCCAGCGTCTTCGTCGTCCATCCCGAAACCCAAGCCGAGGAGTGCATGGCCCTCATGACCGATAAGCACATCCGCCATCTCCCCGTTTTCGACAAGGACCGGATGCTGGGCGTCCTGTCCATCGGCGATATCGTCAAATCCATCATCACCGAGCAGAAAATCACGATCGACCACCTCCAGAACTACATCCTGGGGAAATATCAATAACCGGGTTTGAACCGAAAGACGATCCGGCCGGGGTCGCCGAAAGAGGAATCGGCGATAATGAATCCTCGCTGGAAGCGCGCCGCCGCCTCGGAAGCCTCATGAAGAACAAAGAAGTCCTGGTCCGGGAAGCCCTCCTGGGATCGAACGCCAAAGTCGCGGCCGAAGTGCGCCGGGCCCTGCTCCGGAAAAAAATCCTGGGCGTCAACCTCATGAGCTCGCCGGGATCCGGCAAGACCACGCTCCTGGAACAGATCGCCGAACGCCTGGGCGGCGGCTATCGCCTGGCCGTCATCGAGGGCGACATCGAGACCGAGCGCGACGCGGCGCGCATCCGGGCCAAGGGCATCCCGGCCTGGCAGATCACGACGGGCGGCGCCTGCCACCTCGAGGCCAAGATGATCGGCCGTATTTTTCCCGAAATCCCGCCCGACCTGGATTTCCTGTTCATCGAGAACGTGGGCAACCTCGTCTGCCCGGCCGCCTACGACCTGGGCGAGAGCCTGCGCTGCGTCCTGCTGTCCGTCCCCGAAGGGGACGACAAGCCCAAAAAATATCCCAAGGCCTTCCTGACGGCCGATTGCCTGGTCATCACCAAGTCCGACCTCCTGCCCATCCTGCCCTACGACCTGGAGGGGGTGAAACAGGAAGCGCTGGACATCAACCCCCGGCTGAGCGTTTTCGTGCTTTCGGCCCTGACCGGAGACGGCCTGGAGCCCTTTCTTCAGTATCTTGTCCGCTTCCGGGAGAAGGCGATCTCTCCCGATGCATGAGCTGTCGATTATCACCAGCCTGTTCGAGACCCTCGAATCCCAGGCCCGCGATCACAACGCCTCCCGGATCACGGCCGTCCAGCTTCAGGTCGGCGCCCTGTCCGGAGCCGTGCCCGAGCTCCTCCGGGAAGCCTTCGACATGTATGCCAAGGGGACCGTGGCCGACGGGGCGGCGCTCACGATCGTCCAGCCGCCGGTCCGGGTCAAATGCCGCGCCTGCGGCCTCGAGACGGAGCCCAGGGACTTCATCTTCAAGTGCGGGGAGTGCGGCTCAACCGATATCTCCCTGGCCGCCGGGACCGAGCTCTTTCTTGAAAAAATAGAGCTCGAAACCGACTGATTCCCAAGAGCTTACGGCTTTCCCTCCCCGGCCCGTAGTGTTATAATGAGCGCCCCAATTTCATCCGATCGGGAGTTTCACATGAACAGCCTCAAAGATATTGCGGCCAAGTCGGCCCTCAGCGAAAAAGAGCTGGAGAAGATCGAGAGCATCATCCTCGGTCACGGCAGCTTCACCCCGGAGGCCGTCCGCCTGGACATCGAATGGTTCTGCACCGGGCTGGTCATGAGCGACTATTATTTCAAGACGACTCCCCTGGAGACGATCGCCAACCACATCGAAGCCCTCCGGGCCGCGGAAATCATCACCCGGATCACGCAGGAAAAACTCGTCAAAATCGACTTGGGCACGGAGCGCGAAAACGGCGCCGTTTACCTGGTGGACGATAACCACTTTCGGGCCTGGGAAATCGAGCGCCGCATCGAGGAGCGCTACCCCGGCTTCCGCGTCCAATCCTACCGGACCATCCGTAAAGCCCTGGAGCTCGAAAACCTGAGGCTGTATCTGGTCTCCAAGCCGGAATACCCCCAGGGGCCGGCGGCGGCCGAGGAGTGCGACCTGGACCGCCTCGGCGACAAGACCTTCCTGGCTTCCATCACGCCGGGAGTCAAAGACGCCTACCGCCGCCTGCTCGACGGATGCCTCGGCTGGGAGACGCCCCTCATCGACGTCTGCTCCGAGCCCCAGACCAAGGAGACGCGGCTGATGATCGCCGCCAAGCACGACGGCAGCCGGCGGTTTTTCTCCAACATTTCCGACGTGCTCCATTCCCGCGGGTTCGTCTCCAACCGGAAGTACATCGAGCCCCTGTCCAATGGCAAGACGGTTTTCAGCATCTATCTCAACGCCGTCCAGGACGAGGCGGTCATCCAGGACCTGGTGGAGGACATCAGCCTGGTGTACGTCATCCCCGACTCGCCCCTATCCGCCCCGTTCCGGCAGGGCAAGCTCGGCACCCAGGAAACGGTCTTCGGCGTCTCCCTGTGGAGCTTCGCCCATCAGTTCCTCAGCACCTACAACGAGGAATACCTCAAGCTGGCCGAGGAGCTCAAGGATTCGCCCGAGCTCCTGGGCATCCTCCGCAACCTGAAGCTGAAGCTGGCCAAGGAAACCTACACCGAAAACCGGGTCTGGGAGGCCATGACAGAGAACTGCGAGTACATCAAGAAGCTCTACGCCGTCTTCGACAGGAAGTTCGGCCCCGGTCAGACAGACCGCTCCGTCGACCGGGACATGGCCGAGCTGCGCAAGGACATTCAGCGCAACATCACCGTCGAGGCCGACCGGGACATCCTCATCGCCGGCCTGACCTTCATCGATATCGTCCAGCGCACCAATTTCTACAAGAGGGACAAGACTTCCCTGTCGTTCATGTACCGGCCGGATTTCCTCAACCCCGTGGATTATCCGGAGAAGCCCTTCGGCATGTTTCAAGTGATCGGGGCCGAGTTCCGGGGCTTTCACATCCGCTTCCGGGACATCGCCCGGGGCGGCATTCGCATCGTCCGCTCCACGCATGTCCAGAATTATCTGACCAATTCCGACCTCATCTTCGACGAGAACTACAACCTGGCCTTCACCCAGCAGAAAAAAAACAAAGACCTGGCCGAGGGCGGCTCCAAGGGCACCATCCTCCTCAACTGGGGGTTCATGGACAAGTCGGAATCCTCCTTCAAAAAATACATCGACGGCTTGCTCGACCTGATGCTGCCCGAAGCCGGCATCGTGGATTATTATCAGAAGCCCGTCCTGCTCTTCCTGGGCCCGGACGAGGGCACAGCCGATCTCATGGAGTGGGCGGCCTTGAGGGCCAAGTCCTACGGCTACCCTTACTGGAAGGGCTTTTCCACGGGCAAGCCGGTCGGCATGGGCGGCATCCCCCACGACCTTTACGGCATGACCACCAGCTCCGTTCACCAGTTCGTCCTCGGGTCCCTGGCCAAGCTGGGGCTGAAGGAGGAGAGCGTGACCAAGGTCATGACCGGCGGGCCGGACGGCGATTTGGGAAGCAACGAGATTCTCATCTCCAAGGACAAAATCCTGGCCATCATCGACGGCTCCGGGGTCCTGTACGACCCCCGGGGCCTCAACCGAACCGAGCTGGAAAACCTGGCCAAGACGCGAAAGATGGTCGAGCGCTTCAACACGAAGCTCCTCTCGGCCCGGGGCTTCCTGGTCAACGTCAAGGACAACGACCTCGTCCTGCCCGACGGGGAAAAAATCGAGAGCGGCCTCGAATTCCGCAACGCCTTCCACCTCAACCCCAAGTTCAAAGCCGACCTGTTCGTGCCCTGCGGCGGCCGGCCGTCCTCGATCAACATCAACAACTGGCGCCGCTACCTGAACGACAACGGCGAGCCGCGCTTCAAGGTCATCGTCGAAGGGGCCAACCTGTTCCTGACCCAGCAGGCCCGGCTGCGCCTCGAGGAAAAGGGAGTCGTCATCTACAAGGACGCCTCGGCCAACAAGGGCGGGGTGACCTCGTCCTCGCTGGAAGTGCTGTCGGGGCTGGCCCTGACCGACGAGGAATACGACCAGCTGATGTGCGTCAAGAACGGCGTCATCTCCCCCTTCCGCAAGAAGTACATCGAGGAGATCATCGCCATCATCAACCACAACGCCCGGGACGAATTCGAGCTCATCTGGAAGGAGAACGCTCGCAAGAAAATTCCCCGGTCCGTATTGACCGACCTGGTCAGCGAGAAGATCAATCAAATCAAGGACGCGGTCAACGCCTCGGACCTGGCCGATAACGAGCCGCTCTTCCGCAAGGCGCTGGAGTGCTGCGTGCCCCAGGCCCTGGTCGAGCAGGCGGGCTTCGACAACATCATGAAGCGGGTGCCCAAGATCTACCTCAAGGCGCTCTTCGCCGCGTCGCTCGCCGGCCGGTATGTCTATCAGTTCGGGCTGGACGCCAACGAGGTCGATTTCTACGCCTTTTTAAAAACAGTGACACACAACTAATTAACCGATTTTCGAAATTAGGTATATGAGTTGTGTGTCACCGAATTGAAATTGACAGGCATATCTTCCCTCCTGTATGTTTCTTGAGAAAAATAACAGTGACGATTAAGCAATTACCTTGATTCGAATTAAGGTATATTAGTTATGTGTCACCGAATTAAATCAATGAACAAACGAAGAGCGGCCGTACAAACCGCACTGAGCCGACCCGTCTCCCCGGAACAAGACAGCTCCAACTCAGCCGGGCCGGTCAGAAAGACGACTTACGCCGGGTTGTTCATGGTCACCCTGGCCACGCTGATGTACGAGATCCTCCTGACCCGCATCTTCAGCGTGACCATGTGGTACCACTTCGCCTTCATGGCCATTTCCATCGCCATGTTCGGCATGACCGTGGGCGCTCTGCTGGTTTATCTCTTTCCCAAGTTTTTCTCCGCGGCGCGGGCCCGCCTCCATCTGACCCTCAGCTCCCTGGCCTTTACCCTGGCCATCCTCCTGAGCTTCCTGGGCCACCTGCGCTTTCCCCCCGGCGCGGCCGGCTCCGGCCTGGGCTTTTCTTCCATGGCCTTGACCTACACCATCGTCTCCATCCCGTTCATATTCAGCGGGATCGGCGTCTGCCTGGCCCTGACTAAATTTCCCGCGGAGGTCGGCAAGCTCTATGCCGCCGACCTCGCCGGCGCCGCGGCCGGATGCATCCTGCTCATCCTGACGCTCAACCTGACCGACGGGCTCACGGCGGTCGTTATCGTGGCTTTCCTGGCCTGCTTAGGCGCGGCCCTATTCGCCCTCGACTTGAAAAGCCGGGGCCTCGTCCGGCTGGCCGCGCTCGGCTGCTTGGTTTTAGTGGCCCTGGCCGCGGCGAATTCCGTCCTGGCCGCCCGGGGGACGTCCCTGTTTCGCTTAACCTGGGTCAAGGGCTCCCGCGAACCCAGGGCGCTCCTGGAGAAGTGGAACTCCTACTCCCGTATTCGAATCTTCCGCGACCCCTCGGGCCTCACCAAGCCCTTCGGCTGGGGGCTCAGCCCGGCGGCCGTCTTTCCCTTTCCCCCGGTCGATCAACTCGGGCTGACGATCGACGGCAGCGCCTTCACCGTCCTGACCAATTACGGCGGAGACCTCAAACGCGTCGAATACCTCAAGTACGACGTCACCAACATCGCCCATTACCTGAGGCCGGAGGCCGAAGTCCTGGTCATCGGAGCGGGCGGCGGACGGGATGTCCTATCGGCCCTGGCCTTCGGCCAAAAGCACGTGGTCGGCGTCGAAATCAACAAGGCTATCCTCGGCGCCGTGAACGGGCCGTTCGGCGAGTTCACCGGCCGGCTCGACCGGAACCCCAAGGTCCGGCTGGTCAACGATGAAGCCCGGAGCTACATCGTGCGGTCGAACAAGGCCTACGACCTCATCCAGTCGTCCCTGATCGACACCTGGGCCGCCACGGCCGCCGGGGCCTTCGTCCTTTCCGAGAATGCCCTGTACACCGTCGAAGGCTGGAAAATTTTCCTGGATCATCTCAAGCCGCGCGGGATCCTATCCTTCTCCCGGTGGTACCGGGGGGACAGGAACGCGTCCATGTATCGCCTGGCGTCCCTGGCCGCCGTATCCTTGCGGCAAGTCGGCGTGCGGAATCCCCGGGATCACATGGCCATCGTCAGGAACCAATCCATAGGGACTCTCCTCGTCAGCCGGGACCCGTTTTCCCCCCAAGATATCGAGACCCTGGCCGAGGTCAGCCGCAGGATGCAATTCGAGTTGGTTCTCACCCCGAAAGAGGGCCAGGATCCCGCCCTGGTCACCATCACTTCGGGAAGCGGCCTCGACCGATTCATCGCCCAGTACCCGCTGAACATCTCCGCGCCGACCGACAACTGCCCCTTTTTCTTTCTGACCATGAGGCTCCGCGACGCCTTCCGCCGCATGGGGCCTTCCCGCTTGAACGCCATGCCGGTTCTCGGTTTCTTGCTCGTTATCGTCACCGGGCTGACGGTCCTGGCGATCCTCCTGCCCCTGGCCCTGACCGCGAGGAAGCCGGGATTCAAGAAATCCGGTCCTCTCCTGTTGTTTTTCGCCGCCATCGGCTTCGGCTTCATGCTGGTCGAAGTTTCGCAAATGCAGAGGCTGATCATTTTCCTGGGCCATCCGACCTACAGCTTGTCCGTGGTGCTGTTCGTCCTGCTCCTGGCCTGCAGTTTGGGAAGCTTTACGACCAATCGGATACGGACGGAGGACATCCGGAAATCCGGGGCGGCGCGTCTCGCCGGGCTTTTGCTCGTGCTGGCCGCGTTCGGGTTCGCGACGCCTTGGGCCATCCGGGCCTTTGAGGGCGCGGTGACCCCGGTGCGCATCCTCGTGGCCGCGGTCCTCCTGGCGCCGATCGGGCTCTTCATGGGCATGGCCTTTCCTCTCGGCATGCGGCTGGCGTCAAGCCGGTCGTCGTCCCTGACCCCCTGGCTGTGGGGCATCAACGGCTCGACCTCGGTCTGGGCTTCTGTGGCGGCCGTGGTGATGGCCATGGCCGCGGGGATATCGACGTCATTCTGGACCGGCGTCGGCTGCTATGCCGTCGCCGCCCTGGCCTTTGTCCGGGCGAGCCGGCGGCCGCTCAGCTGATTTCGCCGGTGAGGTACGAGCGGGTCCGGGCGTTCCGGGGGTTGGCGAACACTTCGGCGGCCGGGCCGTGCTCCACGAGCTCGCCCAAATATAGAAACACGATGTAGTCGGCGATGCGCTTGGCCTGCCTCAGGATGTGGGTCACGACCACGACCGTGTAATCCGCCTTGAGCTGCTGGAGGCAGCGTTCCACGTGCTGGCTCGACTGGGGGTCGAGGGCCGAGGTGGGCTCGTCGCCCAGGATGATCTCCGGCTCCACGGCCAGGCCCCGGGCCAGGCACAGACGCTGCTGCTGGCCGACCGACAACCGCGAGGCCGGAGAGCTCAGCCGGTCCTTGACCTCGTCCCACAGCCCGGACACGCGCAGATAGTGCTCCACGATCTCGTTCAGCTTCTTCTTGTTCCGAAGCCCGTGGATGCGCGGGCCGTAGGCGATGTTGTCGTAGATCGACATGGGCAGCACCTGGGGCTTCTGGGACAGCAGCCCCATCTTGCGGCGGATGTGGGTCACCTCGGTCTTGGGGTCGTAGATGTTTTCGCCGTCGACGTAGATCTCGCCCCGGACCTCGATCTCGTCGGTCGTATCCACCAGCCGGTTCATGGACTTGAGCAGGGTCGTCTTGCCGCACCCGGAGGGCCCGATGATGGCCGTGATCTTGCGGTCGGGGATATCCAGGGAAATGTCCTTCAGAATCTCAGTCTGTCCGTGACTGACGTTGAGGTTGCGGATGCTGATATGGCTGGTGAGTTCCATGGCTTCTCCCTAGGTGATCGTATGCTTAGTGTACCGCTTGACCAGGGACCGCGAGACCAGGCTGATGACCAGGATGAGGATCGTCAGCACGGCCGCCGAAGCGTAGGCCCGCTGCCGGACTTCGGGAAAGGGCGTGCCCAGCTGGAAGAAAATCGCCAGGGGGAGCGTGGCCGCCGGCTGAAAGAGCGAGGTCGGAACCCGGTCGGTGAACCCGGCCGTGAACAGGACCGAGGCGGCGTCGCCGATGCCGCGTCCGAAGGCGATCAACACCCCGGTGACGATGCCCGGCAGGGATTGCTTGAAGACGACCTTGAGGGCCGTCTCGAGCTTGGTCGCGCCCAGCGAATAGGAGGCATCCTTGAGGTCGCGCGGCACCAGCCGGACGACCTCGTCTATCGCCCGGCTCATGATCGGAAACTCGAGCAGGGCGACGGTGATAATGCCCGCCAGGAGCGAAGTCTTGATCCCGAGGAAGACCATGATCACAAACCCGAAAGCCCCGAAAACGATGGAGGGGATGCCCCACAGGACATCGAAGGAAAACCGGACGAAGTTGGCCAGGGGAGAATACGCCCGGGTGTAGAGGTTGAGGTACAGGACGACCGGCAGGCTGAGCAGGATGGCCAGGAGGGTCGCGCCGCCGGCCAGGTAGAGCGAACCGACGATGGCGTTCAGGATCCCGCCCTCCTTGCCCAGGTAGTAGCCGCCCCGGGGCGTCTGGGTGATCATGGACAGGCTGAGGCTGGGCAACCCCTTCCAGATGATGGTCAGGACGATGAGCAGCAGGCTGCCCACGACCAGGAAGGTCGAGAAGTACATCAGTCCTTTGAAGAACTTCTCCTCGAAGCGGCGCCGTCGCTGGCCGAACAGGCTCCCGGGCGTCATCACTCCGCCTTCCGTTCCGCCCGGACGAGGATGATCCGGGCCAGGACGTTGAACACCAGGACGACGACGAGCAGCACCAGCGAAGCCAGCATCAGGGCCGAGTCATAAAGCGGAATGGACATCATCTCGCCGTAGTTGTTGGCGATCAGGGCCGGCAAGGGATAGCCCGCTCCAAAGATCGATTTCGGGACCTTGGGGATGTTGCCCACGACCATGAGCACGGCCATGGTCTCTCCAAAGGCCCGGGAGAGGCCCAGGACCCCGGCGGCGATGATCCCCTGCCCGCCTTTGCGCAGGACGACGTGCTTGACCGTTTCCCAGCGCGTGGCCCCCAGGGAGAGCGACGCTTCCCGCAGGGATTGAGGGATGGAGGTGAAGACTTCCAGGGAGACGTGGATGATGGTCGGGAAGACCATGATGGCCAGGACGATGCCGCCGGCCAGGATGCTGTAGCCGCTGGACTTGGCCCCGAAGAGCGGGGCCAGCTGGTTGCCCACGAAGGGCACGACCATGAGCACCCCCCAGACTCCATAGACGACCGAGGGCAGTCCGGCCAGCAGGTCCACGATCGGCCGGGCGATTTCGCGCACCGCGGGGGGGGCGTACTCCGAAAGATAGATGGCCGTCAGGAGGGAGATGGGGAGGGCGATGACCATGGCCACCGCGGTCACCCACAGGGTGCCGGTGATGAAGGGCAGGAGGCCGAATTCTCCGCGGAGCGGATGCCAGGCCGAGGAAAAGAGCAGGTGCGAGATCGACTTGACGGCCAGGATCGATTTGGAGCGCAGAAAGAGGCCCAAAACCATGAGGGCCACCACCAGCCCGGGGACCAAAGTCAGGATGAGCATCGACCGCCGGGCCAGGCTGTCCTTCAGCAGGCGCAGGGTGCTGTTCTTTCCGCCGCTCACCGTATCCAAGCCTCCCTCTTAGGGTCCGAGATATTACTTGCCCTCCAGGAGAGTCAATCCCTTTTTCAACTTATCCTGGGAAAGGTTGATGTAGCCCGTCTCGGGGACGTAGGTCTGGCCCTCGGTCAGCACCCAGCGCAGGAAGGCTTTGACCACCTCCGAGGCGGGAACGCCCTTGGTCACGAAATACAGCTCGCGGGCCGGAGGGGAAGGATACGTGCCGTCGGCAATGGCCGCGCAGATCCGGTCCCGGGTGGCATAGACATTCTCCCCGGGGTCGATCGTGCCGTTGCCGTTCTGGTCCAGGGGCAGGATGGCCAGGCCTTCTATCGGTTTTTTGGTCTTGGCGTCGTAGGCGAAATTGACGTTATTGAAGCCGATAGCCGTCGGGTCGCGGCGGACCGCGTCGGCCACGCCGGGGTCGCCGTAGACACCCACGCCCTGGAGGTCTTCCTGGCGCTTGCCCATGTAAGCCGCCCAGGTTTCCGCAGCGCCGCAGGCGTCCGAACGGGTGAAAACCTGGACCTCGGTCCGATCGGACGTGCCGATGACCTGGCCCCAGGTTTTAACTGCGTCGGTGATCCACAGGCCGATCAGGCTGTCCCTTTTGACCCCGCGGCTGAGGATGTCTTTCAGCACGGGGTTTGCGGCGTTGACCGTGCCCACGACCGCGTCCTTGGTCACGGCCAGGGCCAGGGCGCCCTTTTCCACTTCAGCCGGATGAACGTCGCGGGAGACCATGCCGATGTCCACCATGCCGGCCAGGACGTCGGCCATGCCTTTGCCGGCTCCGCCGGCTTGGACATCGATCTTTATCCCCGGGTTGGCCTTTTGATACTCCTCCACCCACTTCAAGGCCATGGGGTAGAGGGCCCAGGCGCCCGAGATGCTGATCTTGCCCTGAAGGGCTTTGTCCCCGGCCGGGACACAACTAAGCCCCAACCCGGCCAGGATGACGACCAAAAGAATCGTTGTCGTTTTCTTTGCCATATTGAACTCCTTGAACTGCTGTTATCGATAGCCCTCGAGCTAGAAGCCGACCTGGAACTGGGCCAGGAGGGCGGAGAAATCCATGCCCTGGCCCTCAAGCTGGACCAGCTCGCAGTTGACCTGGATCTTGGTCTTGGGGTTGAAGAACCAGTTGAGGCCCAGGAGCAGAATGCTGTTCCGGTCTGGGCCGAGGCTCAAGTCCTTGTCGAAGACGTCGACCCGAACGACAGCCTGCAATTTTTTCGGCATGAAGAAATAGCCTCCGGTGAGATACCAGCCGGAAGCTTCCTTGGCGTTGTCGATGCCGTACACATACTCTCCCTTGAGCATAAAACCCGAGCGATTGAAGGCCATCTCCAGGCCGGTCCGGTTGCGCTGGGAGACCGGCCCGGACGCCGCGGCGGGGATGGTGTGTCCCCAGTATTGGGAAGCGCCGACCGTCAAAAAATCCCAGGGAGACCAGGTCATCCGGGCGGCGATGTCCTTGTTCTCGTCCAGGTCCGCCTTGTTGATGCCCGAACCGTTGAACACGCCGACCATCCCTTCCCATGTTCCGTACTTATAATCCGCCAGGGCCCCGACATCGCGGCCGTTGGCGCTGTTGTCCCGCCCGGGGACGAGCTTGCCGACGACCTGGGCAAAGTTGATCGTGTCCATGAGCGCGGCCGAGAGCAGGTTCTCCTGGCTGAAGGGGATCTTGAACTGGCCGACCCTGAGAAATCCGTTCTTGACCGGGCTGTAATCGATCATGGCGTCGAGGAGGAGCGGAGTCCGGGCCGCTTCGAACAGGGCTTTGAAGCGGATATTCTTGAAGACTTCACCCTCCAGGCCGAAGCGGGCCCGGTAGAGATGGAAGGTGTCGGGCCCGAAATGATCCGCGACGGCGCGGGCCTGGGTGTAGCCGGTGAGCTTGAGCGCGGAAGTCGAGGTCGCGGCCGGCGGCGCGTCCTTCTTGTCCTCGGCGGCCGCCAGGGCGGCGCAGAGGATGAGGATCAGGCAGGGGATTGTCGCCGGCTTCCGCACAACGTTACGGTTCATAACCCTTCTCCTTGTTCGGCCGGGAAAAGCCGTTTCTTTCCAAGCATCAGTCCGTCAATCTTAACGGTCGATTCATAGGGTCGACTCACAAGGCAAAAAAAATCAGCCCGGGCCGGGTTTCCGTCCCGCCGACCTTTTTTGGGCCGATTTCGTCCTATCGGCCAGGTCGCCGAAGGTCGTCCGTTCCAGGATATCGGCCAGGACGTCGCGGCATTCCTTCCACAGCCAGCGCAACCCGCAAAACTTTTCCCGGGAACAGACTTCGTGGGCCGTGACGCTGACACAGTCGATGGGCGCCAGGGGGCCGTCCATGACCCGAATAATTTCGGCCACCGTGATCTCGGCCGGCGGCTTGGCCAGGCTGTAGCCGCCGTTGGGCCCTTTCTTGCTCCGGAGGTAGCCGGCGCGCTTGAGCAGCAGAAGAATCTGCTCCAGAAACCGTTCGGGGATTTCCTGGGCGGCCGAAATCGTCCGGATGTGAAGCGGGCCGTTCGGGTGGTGAAGGGCGAGCTCCAGCATGGCCCGGCTGGCGTACTCGCCCTTGGTCGAAAGTCGCATCGTCCTCCGTCCAATTAGTCGACAATCTCAATTGACTATATGATTTTACTCATCGGCGATTTTCTGTCAAGCGTTTTTTTCATTTTTTTTGACCGTCCCTCAACGGAGGCCCGGGCCGCGGAGATCCCCACCGACAATTTGACAAGGCCGCGGGCCGATGTTAAAAAAGAAGGCTATGCGTTCCGAGGAGTGCCCCATGCCCGATTCCCATATCTACCCCTGGAAACGATCGCTCCGGCCGCTCGGTGTATTAGCCCTCCTCGTCATCTCGGCCGGCGCCGCGGAGACGAAGCGCTTGACCTACGGCCAAGTCTATCTGAGGCAGGAGCCCCAGATCCTCAAGCCCCTGGCGCCGGCCTCCGGCTGGCTCGACGATGAAACCTATGTCCGCCAGGAAACCGACGAAAAGACCAAGGCCAAGGTCCTGTATAAAATCAAAGCCCGGACCGGCCAAAAAACCGCGCTCCTGGATTACGGCCTCATCCAGAAGAAATGTCCGGAGGGGCTCGCCGCCGATTCGCCCGCGGATCATACGGCCGATTACGACGGCCTTTTGTATTCCTTCGGCGGAGACCTCTATTTTTATTCTGCGAAAGACGGCCTTATACGAAGGCTGACCCGGAGCCCGGAGGAGGAAAAGAATCCCACGTTTTCTCCGGACGGCCGGTGGGCGGCCTTCACCCGGACCAACAACCTGTTCGTGATCGACATCGCCTCGGGCCGGGAGTCTCAACTCACCGCCGACGGCTCGGCCACGGTGTACAACGGCTATTGCTCCTGGGTTTACTACGAAGAAATCCTGCAGAGGCAGTCCCGGTACAAGGCCTTCTGGTGGTCCCCGGACTCGCGCCGGATCGCCTTCCTGCGTTTCGACGACGGGCCCGTGCCCGAATTCCCTCTGTTCCGGTCCCAGGGTCAGCACGGAGAGCTGGAGGTCGGGCGCTACCCCAAAGCCGGAGACCCCAACCCCCTGGTCAGGCTGGGCATCGCCGCGGTCGCGGACCGGTCCGTCATCTGGGCGGACTTCGATGAAAAGGCCGACCAGTATTTGGCCTGGCCGTTTTGGCTGCCCGATTCCTCGGGCCTCACCCTTCAATGGATGAACCGCGAGCAGAACAACCTCAAGATTTATGCCCTCGACCTCAAAACCGGGGCCAAGTCGGAGATCTACGACGAACGGCAGCCGAGCTGGGTGGAATTTTTTGAGGACCTGTACTTCTTCAAGGACGGCAGCGGATTCCTGGCGCGCAGCGACTCAAGCGGCTGGCGCCACCTTTATTATTACGACCTCCAGGGCAAGCTCCGCCGCCGGCTCACGGCCGGGGACTGGTCCGTGTCCGGCATCCGCCTGGTGGACGAGAAAAACAAAACGGTCTATTTCACGGCCGAACAGAATCCTACGACCGAGACCCACCTCTACCGGGTGCCGCTCAAAGGCGGCCGGCCGGAACGGCTGACCCGCGAGCCGGGTTCCCACGCGGTGAGCGTCTCTCCCGCGGGGAGCTACTTCTTGGACTCATTCTCCAACATCCACAGTCCGGTTCGACAAGACCTCCGCCGCATCGACGGAACGGCGGTGCGACCCATCGACCACAGCCGCACGCCGCTTCTGACAGAATACAACCTGGGCCGGGCGGAGCTATTTTCGATTCGAACGGCGGACGGCTGGTTCCTTCCCGCCTCCTGGATCCTTCCTCCCGATTTCGACCCGGCGAAAAAATACCCGGTGGTTTTCAGCATCTACAGCGGTCCGGGCGAGACCGATGTCTCCGACTCATTCCCCTCGCTGTCTTCATTTTATCTGGCCCAGGAAGGCGTCATCGTTTTCAAGGTCGACCACCGGGGCTCCAGCCACTTCGGCAAAAAGGGGATGTCGCTCATGCACCGCAACCTGGGCCAATGGGAAATCCACGACCTGACCGAAGCCGTGAAATGGCTGCGCGCCAAGCCGTTTGTCGACCCGGCCCGGATGGGCATCACCGGCGGGAGCTACGGCGGGTACATGACCTGTTTGGCGTTGACCGCCGGGGCCGAGTACTTCACCCACGGTTTTGCCGGCTCGTCCGTCACCGATTGGACGCTCTATGATTCCGTCTATACCGAGCGTTACATGGGCAAACCCTCGGACAATCCCGACGGCTACAAGGCCGGTTCCGTCCTATCCTATGCCGACAAGCTGAAGGGCGTCCTGTTTCTGGAGCACGGAGACATGGACGACAACGTCCACATGCAGAACACGGTCCAGCTCATCGGCAAGCTCATGGACGCCGGAAAAGATTTCGAGTTCATGCTGTACCCCGACCAGAGGCACGGCTTCCGGGGCAAGAAACGGGAATTTTCCAACAGGAAAGAGTTCGATTTTTGGATGAAGAATTTTTTCGGCCGTTGGGCCCGATCTTCCGGGGGCGCGCCGCCGCCGGGAGGGACGCCCAGAGCGCCGGAAACATGATGAAGATACTCGCCGCCACCACCAATCAGGGGAAAGTCCGAGAAATCAAGGACGCGCTCGAGGGTTTGTCCCTCGAGGTTCGGACTCTCGCGGATTATCCGGACCTGTCTGTCTTTCCCGAGGCCGGCCGGACGTTCGAGGAAAACGCTCGGGGCAAGTGCCTTTTCTACAGCCGGGCGGCAGGGGGACTCGTGCTGGCGGAAGATTCGGGGCTGGAGATAGCCGCCTTGAACGGAGCGCCGGGTGTGTACTCGGCCCGGTTTTCGGGCGAGGACGCCACGGACGACAAAAATATCGACAAGGTCCTCGGCCTCCTGGCCGAAGTCCCCCCGGCCGAACGCGGGGCGCGCTTCGTCTGTTGCGTCGCGCTCTCTCACAGAGAGCAGATCGTCGCCGAAATCCGGGGGATGGTCGAAGGGACGATCTCCGCCGAACGACGGGGCCGGGCGGGATTCGGGTATGACCCTATCTTTTACTATCCGCCCGCGGCCCAAACATTCGGACAGTTGACCCCGGAGGAAAAAAATGCGGTGAGCCATCGCGGCCGCGCCCTCCGGGAGCTCAAGTCGTTCCTGGAGCGGTATCTTTCCGAACAGGCCGACAAAACCCGCGGATGAAGGAAGGGGGCAAGCCCCCTTCCTCATTTGGTTTGTGTTTCGGCGCCTACGGTCACCAGCTCCCGGAGACGGGCGAAGGTCTTTTCGCCGATCCCCTTGACCTTCATCAGGTCCTCGACCCTCTTGTACGGACCGTGCTCCTTTCGGTAGTCCAGGATTCTCTGGGCGACCTTGGGGCCGATCCTGGGAAGCTTGTCCAGTTCGGCCAGGGACGCGGTGTTGATGTTCACCTTATCCGGTGCCGGAGCGGCTTCTGCCAGGAGCCCGACCATGGGCAAGATGCAGAATGAAACGAGAAGAAAAAGCGCCAGACCTTTTGGAAGAATACGGTTCATTGAAGAATCTCCTTTCAACACCTATCTTGCAAAGGCCGGGCCAGAGAAGAGAATCTGTATCTGCTTTATTTGAAATATTTTGCGAGCGTCGCTTTGCTCCTGGGGACAATAGTCGTTGACAATACGATGGAGAATCCGTCGCTGAATGTTGACGCCTTGGAGCGATTCGCCCGGATGATTATAAATTGATAAGCGACGCGGTCCGCGCGCGGGTGTTGCGCGCCTACGGCCGGGGATGGCTCTTGCGGTGCGTTTCCAAAAGCTGCTGCAGGTCGAGGTGGGTATATTTCTGCGTCGTGGCCAGGCTTTCGTGACCCAAAAGCTCTTGGATGGCCCGGAGGTCCGCCCCCCGGCCCAGAAGGTGCGAGGCGAAGGAATGGCGCAGGGAATGGGGGCTGATTTTTCTTTTCAGCGCAGCCCGCCGGAGGTACTTGTCCACGGTTCGTTCCACCGACCGCGGCGTCAGCCGCGTTCCCTGGTAGCTTAAAAAGACGGCGGTTTCAGCCGAATTCTTTTTTAGGAGCTCGGCGCGGCGCGAGAGATAGGCGCGCAAGGATTCTTCCGCCTTGCGGCCGAAGGGCACAAGCCTCTCTTTCTTGCCCTTGCCCCTCACCTTGACCAGCCGTTCTTCCGGGCCGACATCCTCGAGGTTCAAGCCGACCAGTTCGGCCAGCCGAATGCCCGTGGCGTAAAAAAGCTCGAGGATGGCTTTATCTCTCAGGTCCAGAACGTTCCGGTTCTGGGGCATGTCCAGAAAGGCCGCCATCTCTTGTTCCGAAAGAAACGAGGCGACCGGCCGGTCCGGCTTGGGGCCGGCCACGACTTTGGCCGGGTTATCCTCGACCCAGCCCTTCCGCAGGCAAAATTGGAAAAAGGAGCGGAGGGCGGCCAGCTTCCGGGAAATGGTCGACTTTTTCAGCTTCCGTTCATGGAGATGGACGAGATAAGCCCGGACCAGGGTGGGGTCGGCGCTTCGAAGAGCCGACCCCTTGTCTTTAAGAAAGACGGCAAACTGGGCCAGGTCGGTCTCATAGCTCAATCGGGTGTGCGGCGAAGCGTTCCGTTCATGCTCCAGGTAGGCCAGGAAAGCGGACAGCTCTTTGATCATTCCGATTCCGGAGTCGCGTTCGGTTCGGGCTCCTGTTCGGGCGCGCCTTCGGCCTGGGCGTCACCCTCCGGCTTGGCCGGCAAGGGCACCACCTCTTTATAACTGCACGCTTCGTCCGAGCAATGCAGCAGGCCCGGCTTGTTCTTGGGCTGCTTCAGGAGAAGGAACGGCCGTCCGCATTGCGGGCAGGCTTTTTTCTGCGGCTCATCCCAGGTGGCGAATTTGCACTGGGGATACAGACTGCAGCCATAGAAAAACCGGCCCCTCCGAGTCCTGCGGCGAAGGATCGTGCCTCCGCAGGCGGCGGGACAGGCGATGCCGGTGTCGACGCGATCTTTCTTGATGTACTTGCAGGCCGGATAATTCGAGCAGGCGATGAAAAAACCGAACCGGCCGCGGCGCTGAACGAGGTTCGACCCGCAGTCCGGACATATTTCCTCCAGGGGTCTGGACTCGTTTTTTCTCAGGCTTTCTTTGTGCTGGCATTCGGGGTAGCCCGAGCAGGCCTTGAACCGGCCGAACTTTCCGCTCTTGATGACGATCTGTTTGCCGCACAGCGGACACTTCTCCTCGACGGGAATGCCGGACCGGGTGACGCCCTCGGTCTCGCCGGCCTTTATCAGGTCCTGCTCCAGGTGGGCGTAGTACCGCTTAAGCGCCGTCAACCCGTCGACCTCGCCGATGCTGATGCGGTCCAGCTCCTCCTCCATCCGCGCCGTGAACTTGTATTCCATCAGGTCGGCGAAATGCAAAACGAGGAAATCCACGACGAACAGCCCCAGGTCCGTGGGGACGAATTTTCCCTCTTCCTTGATGACATACACCCGGTTTTGGAGAGTGGAGATGATCGGAGCGTAGGTGCTGGGCCGGCCGATGCCCTTGGCCTCGAGGTCTTTGACCAGCGTTCCTTCGGTGTAGCGGCCGGGCGGCTGGGTGAAGTTTTGGCTATGCTCAAGGTTGAGAAGGGTCAAGGTCTCGCCCCGCTCGGCCTGGGGCAGGACCGCGCCCTCCTTCTTCTGGCCGGGATACAGAGCCAGGAAACCGTCGTGGATCAGGACTTCGCCCTTGGATGAGAACTGGTAAGGGCCGGACCGGATATCGAATTCCGTCTCTTCCACCAGGGCCGGGCTCATCTGGCTGGCGAGGAAACGGTCCCAGATGAGCTTGTAGAGGCTGTATTCTTCCTTTTTAAGGTAGGGTTTGACCGCCAGGGGAGACAGCTCGGCCGAGGTGGGCCGGACGGCCTCATGGGCATCCTGGACTTTCTTCTTGGTGGCGAAAAAGCGCGGCTTGGCCGGCAGATGGTCCGGGCCGAAATTAGCCCCGATGTAAGACCGGACCCAGGCCAAGGCTTCGTCGGCCACGCGGAAGGAATCCGTGCGCATGTAGGTGATGAGGCCCACCAGCCCGCGTTCGCCGAGCTCCAAACCTTCATACAGCCTTTGAGCCACCGACATGGTTTTGCGCACCGGAAACCGCAGCAGCCGGAAACCGTCCTGTTGCAGGGAGCTGGTAATGTAGGGAGGCGGCGGCTCCTTTTTCTTCTTCCTGACCTTGATTTCTTCCAGAATGAACGGCGTTTGCTTCAGGCGCTCCAGGGCTTCGCCGGCCTGGGTCCCGTTTTCCAGTTTGATTTTTTTGCCCTCGAGCTTGACCAGCCCGGCTTTAAACTCCGGGGGATTGGCCGCCCGGAGCTGGGCGGCGATCGTCCAGTATTCCTCCGGAACGAACGCCCGTATCAGCCGCTCCCGGTCGCAGACGAGCTTCAAAGCCACCGATTGCACGCGGCCCGCGCTCAGGCCCTTCCCGATCTTCTTCCAGAGCAGGGGGCTGATCAGGTAGCCGACCAGCCGGTCGAGGATGCGGCGCGTCTGTTGGGCCTTGACCTTGTTCTCGTCCAAGTCGACCGAATGCTGGAACGCTTCCTCCACGGCCTTTTTGGTGATTTCGGGGAGAAGGACCCGCCGGATCTCGGCCTGTCCGTCTTTAAAAATCTCGCGCAGGTGCCAGCAAATGGCCTCGCCCTCGCGGTCCGGGTCGGCGGCCAAGTAGATCAGGCTTACTTTCTCGGCCGCTTTTTTCAGGGCGGTGACGAGCTTGCGCCGGTCGGAGATGATGATATACTTCGGGGCGAAATCGTTCTCGATATCCACGCCCAGCTTGCTTTTGGGCAGGTCTCGCACATGGCCCATGGACGGCTCGACCTTGTAGTCCGGGCCGAGATATCTGTTGATGGTCTTGGCCTTGGCCGGTGATTCGACGATAACCAGCGATTTCGACATTCAGATTCTCCTCAAATACTTCTTGCCCGGAACCTGCGCGGCGGCGCCCTTGAGCTCCAGGCCGAGAAGGATCGACAGCAGCTCGGACACGGAATAATCCGTGGCCTCGACCAGGTCGTCGACGGACATCGGCGCGTCGGCCTTGAGCGCTTCCAGCACCACGGCTTCGTCCGGACTGAGGTCCGGCGTCAGCGGCCGGGAATCCGCGTCCGGACGGGCCAGCCGAGTCCGAACGTAGTCCGGCAGCTCCGCGGCCACGTCCTCCCAGCGCGTGACGAGCTTGGCGCCGCATTGGATCAGCCAGTTCGTTCCCGCGCTCAAGTCGGAAGTCGCGTTTCCGGGGACGGCCATAACGTCCCTGTTCTGCTCCAGGGCCAGCCGGGCGGTGATCAGGGAGCCGCTGCGGAGCGTCGCCTCGACCACGATCACGGCCAGCGACAAGCCGCTGATTATCCTATTTCTCAGCGGAAAATGGAAGCCCAGGGGCTTCGACCCCAAAGGAAATTCGGAAACGACCGCTCCTTGTTCCGCGATTTTCCTGGCCAGCGGCCGGTTCATCGCGGGGTAGAGAACATCCAGGCCGGAGCCCAGCACGGCCAGCGTCCTGCCGGCGGCCAGGGCGCCCCAGTGCGATTGGGTATCGATGCCGCAGGCCAGGCCGCTCACGACCAGCAGGCCTCTGCGAGCCGCTTCCCGGGACAGGCTCTCGGCCATGGCCCGGCCGTAGGCCGAGGGCTTCCGCGCGCCCACCACGGCCAGGGCCGGAGCCTTCAGGGCCTCGACCTTCCCCAGGCAATAGAGGACGAGCGGGGGGTCGAAGATTTCTCTCAGGGTTTGGGGGTAAGCCTCGTCCTCCAGGGTGACCACCTGAAAGCCCTTGTTCTCGGCGTCCTTCATCTCCCGCAGCCCGCGTTCCATGGCCTCGGGGGCCAAGAGGCGGCGCGCCGTGTCCGGGCCGATTCGCCAATCGGAGAAATCCGACGGCGCCGCGCGGAAGACATCGACCGGGTCGGCAAACCGGGTCATAATCATCGTGGCCAGCTTCCGCTTTTCGGCCAGGACGAGGTTCAGGGCGATCCAGGCGGCGCGCTTGTCATCCATGGTTTCTGTCCGGACATCGCAGTCCATATCATTCTGACATCGATGGCCCATTCCCATTCTCAGCGAACCCCAACACAGCCGGCCTTATTCTATCAGGAAACTAATTTTTAGTTTATAAGAAAAGATTTCTTGGAAAAACCGGGCGCTATTTTCCTATCAGGATGGAGCCCCGGGTCAAAAACGTGCCGGCCACGGCCGCGGTCATCAGGCAGGCCAGCGTGGCGGCCAGCAGGGCGCGGAACGCCAGGCGGGAGATGTCCTTGACCCGTCCGGGGACGAGCGCCGAGTAGCCGCCGACGAAGACGGCCAAGGAGGCGACGTGGGCGAAACCGCACAGGGCGTAGGAGGCGACCAGCGCCGAGCGGGCGTGGACCAGCGCGCCCTTGGCCATGAGGTCGGCCAGATGCTGATAGGAGACGAGTTCGGTGGCCACGGTCCTCTCGCCGATGACCTTGGCGATCTCCCAGGCGTCGACGGGCGGCACGCCGATGATCAGGGTCAAAGGATAAAACACATAGCCCAGGAAGGACTTGAGCGACCATTGGACATGCCAGCCCAACCAGGAATTGAGGTGGCCGCCGAACCAGCCCAGGACGAGGTCGATAAGGGCCAGCAATCCCAGGAAGGCCATCAGCATGGCCGCGATTCCTCCCAGAAGGCGAAGCCCGGCGTTGCTTCCGTTGATGAGGGCCGTGATGAGGTTGTCCTCGCGGTCGTAGTGGGGCTGGACGTTGAGGCCCAGGGTCTTGGGTTTTTCGGTCTCGGGAAAGACGAGCTTGGACATGACCAGGGCCGCCGGCGCCGCCAGGAACGAGGCGGACACCAGATGTCCGGCGATCGTCGGCAGAAGGCGCTGCAGGAAGATCACGTAGGTGGCCAGGACGCTCGAGGCGATGGTGGCCATGCCGGCGGTCATGATGGTCACCAGCTCCGAGCGGGTCATATCTTGGAGGTAGGGCCGAACCACGAGCGAGGATTCGACCCCGACGAAGATTTCGCTCGAAACGCACAGCGATTCCGCCCCGCTGACCCTCATCGACCGGCTGAAGACCCGGGCGAAAAACTTGACCAGGAGGGGCATGACCCTCAGGTAGTACAGGGCGCTGACCAGGGCGGCGAAGAAAATGATCGTGGGCAGGGCTTGAAAGATAAGGAAATAGCCGAGGGATGTTTCTCCGGAGGCGTTGACCGCGCCGGGCGGCAAGGCCAGCCGTCCGAAGAGGAACGTGCTGCCGGCCACGGCGCTCTCCAGGACTTTGACGACGATGGTGTTGACCAAGAGGAACGCCTTGCGTCCGGCCGGCACGACGAAAATAAACAGGGCGATGACGAGCTGCAGGCCGATGCCCCAGGCCACGACCCTCCAATTGACCACCCGCTTGCGGTTGGAGCACAGCCAGGCCAGGCCGGCCAAAACAAAGATCCCCAAAAAGCTCACCAGGTTGAAGATATCCATGGCCGCCGTCCTCGCTCAGTCGTCCAAAGAGACGAGCTTATGCCGGGATTTTTCTCCGCGGACGATGCGCACTTTGGAGACCGGAAGCCCGAAGTGCTCGGCCAGGAGTTCCATGACTTCCCGGTTGGCCCGGCCTCGGTCGGGCGCGGACAGGACTTTCACCGTCACGCCCGCGGCGCCGTCGGCAACGACCTCCCGCCGTTTGGCCCGGGGCTGGACCTTGACCGTGATCAGGCGGGGCTGGGGCTCACTCATTTCAGAGCGTCTTTGTAGCGGTTGAACAGCTCCTTGAGCTGGGACTTGGTGGCGATATAGCCGGATAAAGTGAAATACAGGGAAGCTTGCTGCGGGTCGTTGGTCCGAAATATGACATACTCGCTTTTCAGCGGCCCGACCCGGTTGGGCAAGGTCATCCTCAGGGTGAGGGCCGCGTCCTTGCCCGAGGCGATTTTCAGCGGAAACGACACCCGCTTGGAGCCGGACGTAAAAACGATATTCTTCTGCGAATTGTCCACCTGGAGCTCCAATTCACCCCGGTTGCTCACAACGAGCTTGGCCTCGATCTCTTCTCCCTCGAGGAGCAGGCCGACGTCCTGGGTGTAGGGGCTGAGCTCCGCGCGCGGGGCCGGCGGGACCTCGACCACGGCCTTAATTTTAAGCATGAACCGAGGGTCGTCGGGGTCGTCGGAATCCACATAGACGTATTTGGATATCTCGCCCGAAAAGCCCGAGGCGCTGAACGAAACCTTGATCTTGCCCTCCTGCCCGGGCTCCAGCGTCTTTTCCGTAGCCAGCGCGGCCGTGCAGCCGCAGGAGGTTTCCACTTTGATGATGGTCAGCTTGGCGTTGCCCGCGTTTTTGAAAACAAATTCGTGCTCCAGGGTGGCGCTCTGTTTCACTTTGCCGAAATCCCAGGAATCACTCTTGAACTTGATCTTGGGCTGATGAGCGGCCAGGGCCGGGCCGGCCGCCAGGGTCAGCATGACCGCGCCGATTATCAGGGCCGACGCCGGGCCGGAAATGAATCGCGTTTTCATGGGTTCCTCCTTGAGCATTCACCGGATACCATATTGGCACGAACGCCGGGAAAATTTCAAGCCGGCCCCTGCCCTTGCCTTCTGTTTGACAGGCTGTCGGCCGCACTCTATAATTTATAGGCCATGAATGCCGTCCGCAGCGGAAGCCCGTCATGACCAGAGCCGCCGGTCGCCTCGCCCTGATTATGGGCTGCAGCCTGATCGTGCTCCTATCGCCGCCCGCCGCGGCCGCTCAGGCCCGAACCCGCCTGCGGGTCACGGCCGAGATCGCCAACATACGCCAAACGCCCGATATCGGGAGCGTGATCGTCCTCCAGGTTCCTCGGGAGACGGCGCTGACCGCGGTTTCCCGCGAGGGCGAATGGTACCTAGTCAACCTGGTTGCCGAAGACGGCCGCACGATCTCGGGCTACGTCCACATCAGCCTGGTCTCGCTCGCCGAACCCGGCCCGGCGGGGGAAACACCCGCCCAGCCCAGGCCGGCCGTGCCCCCTCGAGTCGCTCCCCCACAGGCCGCTCCGGTTTCCGTGTATTTGCCGGAGGCCAAGTTTGCCCTGGCGTTTATGGGCGGGGGAAACTACGTTCTGGGCGGAGACTTGAATTCCGCCGCCCAGGGCCAGGCCGACTACCTGGGCGACCAACTGGGCGTCAAAGGCGCACCGGCCGTCTCTCCGGTGCATCTCGGTTATGTGTTCGGCGGCGAGTTCTTGATCCCCCTGGCCGATCAGCTGTTCCTGGGTTTCGGCCTGGAATATCTGAAAAGCCAAAAGCAGAGCATCGTCCTCTATCAAAAAGGCGGTAATTCAAACGTATACCTCACCCAGCCGGAAGTGCACGCCCTGCCGCTGAGGGTATTCATTTCTTATTCTCCCGTTCAAGCTTTTTACATCAAGCTGGGCCTGGAATATTATTTCGCCAGCTGCAGCTACAGCTACCGCACCGAGACCGGCCTGTATTGGCGCGAGACATCCGGCACGGCCACCGGCCAGGGGCTGGGGGCCATGGCCGGCCTGGGCTTGGAATGGAACATCGTCAGCAGCCTGGCCTTTTTGATCGAAGCCGTCGGACATTACGCCCCCTTGACGGGATTCAGGGGGCAGGGCAGCGTCACCGACGAGCTGGGCAGCGATACGCTGGAGAACGGCAAGCTGTATTATTACGAGCTGCATTTTTTGGGCGGGACCTCGTTTCCCGGAGTCCTCGTCCGGAACAAGCTCCCGACCGAGGCCGGCGTGTTCAACCCCCGCGAAGCGGAAATCGATTTCACCGGCTTCTCCTTGAAGGCCGGGTTGAAAATCCGCTTCTAGCCCGTCCCGGAATCGAAGCTCTTTTCTTCTTTCCTCAGCCAGGCGATGTGCTGTCCGTGGATTCCCCGTAAAAGCGGATAGATCCGGACCACTCTCCAGCCCGCCTGGCGCGCTTCCTCGACGAATTCAGCCCGCGTCATCATCTTGATCCGGGTCTTGCCCTGTCCGGCCCGGCGGCGAACCCATCGCTGGAAGCGGTGGAGGGCATTGAGGCGGTAAAAAGAGACCACGGCCCAGCGGCGCGAGACGCGGCCGAACTCGCTCAGCACCGCGCGGCGGTCCAGGGATTCATGAACATGATGAAAAAACCGCAGGGAAAAGACCAGGGCGAAGGAACGAGAAGCGAACGGCAGCCCCCGCTTGAGGTCGGCCACCACGCCGCGGGGACGAAACGCGCCGCCTTCCCGCGAAGCTGCACGCTCGACCATGGCCGGGGAAAAGTCGCTCGAGGCCAGGAAGGTCGCCCGCTCGAGCAAGAATTTTGAAAAGCGGCCGAATCCGCAGGGGGCATCCAGAACGGGAAAATCCGCCGGCTCGGCCACCCGGCTGAGGATACGGTCCAGAATGCGCTGTTCCCGGTTGTGGACGATTTTCTGGTCCAATCCGCGGTACCGCCGGCGCTCGTAGTCTTCGACTTCATCCCGGCGAAACGGCCTTGTCTTAGAAGTAGACATAGCGGGGGCTCCCTTCCAGCCGAAGTCCGGAGGAGGCCGGCTTCACCTCGCGGCCGTCTCGGTCGAAGATGCGCCGCACCGGCCGGTCGAATCGATACTCCCGAGGCCGGCCCGCCGTCCAGCAGGCGGCCAGCCGGTCGGCGCCGCGTCGAAAATGAAAGACCTCCGCCCAGGGCGAAGGGTCCCTTCCCAGAAAAACGCTGCCCTCCAGTTGTTCGGTCATGGTCCGGTAGGCTAAAAAAGCGGGTCTCCGGCGCAGGGCGTCTCCCCGGCTGTCGACCAGCCCGTAGCCGGGGGCGATGAGCTGCCACCAGTAGATGCGGTCGATATAGCCGCCGGCCAGGCAGAGGATGTGGTATCGGACGAGGAAGTCGGCCTGCTCTTCCTCGGTGACGTTCGGCCGGCCCGAGGCCGGAGAATAGAGGCCGGTCCCCTGGAGAGGCCAGTTGACTTCCGTGATCCACAGCGGATTGCGGCGCGGAGTGCTGAGCTCGACGAAGGCCTTGAGCAGAGCGACCTTATCGGCCGCCGTCCAGCCGGCCTGGCCGTTCTCCGGCGCGCCCACCCGATCCACGTATAACAGGGAGCTCACCGTATCAAAAGGAAGGACGGCCAGGATGGGCGGGTAGAGGTGAAACTCGAAGTCGATGACCGCCGGTCCGACGAGCTTCAGGCCGCGCGGCGCGGCCAGTCCGAAAGCCGGAGCGGCCAGGTCCAAGTATTCGCCGTAGTCCCAGACTCCCCATTTGGTCCTGTTCCAGGCATGGCCGACCTCAAAGGCCGAGCACCAGGGCCCCAGGCGGGTGAACGCCTCGGCCAGAAAATCGCGCCAGCCGGCGGGATTGAGAACATCGTCCCTGTTCTGGAGGAGGGCGGCCAGGACATCAAAGCCCTCCCCGCGGAGCAGCCGGAAGAATCGCTCCATTCGCTCCAGTCCCCGTTTTTCCCAGGAGGGGACCCTGACCAGCGTTTGACGGACGCCTGTCTCGGCCAGGAGAGAGAGAATTTCTTTTTCCCGTCCGTCGACCGGAGAGACCGCGCAGCCGAAGGCCTTCTTGAATTCAGACTGACGGCGGTGCATTTGTTTTCTCAACCGCCGATAGCGAAGCCAGACGGGCCCGAGCTTCCACGCGTTCCAGGCCAACACCGTCGCATAGCCGCCGGCCCTCCGCACGTGGTGCTTGAGCCTCTGGCCGCGGGGCGCGACGTTGTGCGGCTGGTCCGCGAACTCATTCCAATCAAACCTGAAACTCATGCTAGTGGATGCCTAATTTTTCGGCCAGCCGTTTCAAACGAAGCGTCTTCTTGAGATTCACCCGGCCGGCGTAAACAGACTTCTGAAATTTATACCACCACCGCAGACGGCCGGGGATGGATGTCCCCCGCCCGTACTGATCGAGGAAATAGTCTCTTCGGCCGGCCGGAATCCCCAGCCTCACCAAATTTTTCATCCGGAGACACGGCCCGACGCTATTTTTGACCCGCACGCGGTTGGTGTCGAGGAGATAAAACACGGGAGCGGCCGCGCCCCCCGTTTTGACCAGGATGTTGCCGTCGGACAGGTCCTTGTGGACCACGCCCCGGTCGTGGGCTTCGGCCAGGAAAACCGCCGCCGCGCGCAAAAGCCCGTCGAGCGCCCCGCCCCGGAGCTCGCGAAGCAGGAACCGGATCTCGCGCAAGCCGTCGAGGTATTCGGCCAAAAAATAACTCCGGTCCACGAAACCGCGCTTCCGGGATTCCAGGTAGGCGATCGGCCGGGCCGTGTTGATATTTCTCTCAAGGAGCGCCCAGGCTCCCCGCCAGGCTTTGGCCGCCTTGGAGGGAAGGACAAGGCTTTTTAATCGATTGACCCCCCGCGGGCCGAAGTCCTTCAGCACGGCCGGCGCCTTTTGGCCGGACGCCAGAGGAATCCGCACTACAGCCAAGGTGTTCCGGCTCCGAAGAAGGATGCGAGTCTCCGGTTCCTGGAGAAGGCCGGGACAATCCGCGAGCGCGGCGCGGACCGAGGGAATGTTCCAGGCGGGGTCGATCCGGCCCTTGAAGCCGGGAAGGGAAAGCTCCGGGGAAGAATCTTTCTTCATGTCCGGCCCCGCTTCGTTCCGTGCGGGAACCGGTCAAGGATCCGAAGAAGTTTCAGGCCCAGGGCCCGGGGAGAGTATTCTTTCGAAACAAGCCGGTACCCCTGTTCGGCCAGCCCCCGGCGGAGACGGACGTCCTTCTTCAAGGCGAGAATGGCCGCGGCCAGATTCGCGGGATAAGGAGCGTCGCAGAGATAGATGTTCTTGCCGTGACGGAAGAACTCCTGGACGGCTTCGGTCCGGGCCGTGATCACGGGCTTTTTCATGCCCATCGCCTGGAAGACTTTGTGGGGGACAACGCGGCCGGCCTTTTCGGTATCGCCGAAAATCCCCAGGCAGACATCGGCCGCGGCCACCCGCGCCGGCAGGTCTCCGGGTTTGAGCCAGCCCTCGAACTCCACGTTCTTGAGCCCGAGGCCATCCGCCCGGAGCCGGACCGCTTCAAAGGTCCGGCCCGAGCCGATAAAGGCGAAGCGCACGGCCGCGTCTTTTTTCGAGACCAGGGCGGCGGCTTCGACAATGCGCACCGCCCCGTGAAGCGGAAGAAAAGACCCGAAAAACAGGACGCGGAATTCCCGCTTGCGCGGAGACGCCTGCGGATGCGGGCGGAACAGCCGGTCGTCGTAGCCGATGGGCAACACCGCTAGTTTGTCGCCGGGGAGGCCGTAGGTGCGGACAAAATAATCCCGGTGGGCCGCGGTGTCGGCCAGGATGATATCCGACAGACGGAAGGCCAAGCGGTCGATGCCGAAATTCCACCGGGCCGGCAGGGAGTTCGGCCGGCGCCATTGCCAGTCGATGATTTTGGTCTCATACCGGCCGGCCACCGGGTCGAACACAAGGCGTTTGCCGAAAACGAACGAAAAAAAGCGGGCCAGCGGCACGTCCTTTTGGCAAAACTCGGGAACGAGGATGACGTCGCAGGACGCGATCCGGCGGCCGTAGCGGAAGACCGCGAGGGGATAGCGCATCCAAAACTTGAGAGAGCCGGGCAGGCGGCATTCCCGGACCGTTGCGCCGGCGAGCTCAAGGCCGCGCCGAAGCACGGCGTTTCGGGGATAGGCCGGGTCATATGCCCCCAAAAAGCAAAATGTCATAATGAATCATATATCATCGGATTTGAGAAACTGTCAAATACACTGCTATTATAAAAGACTAGTCCTGCTTGTAAGAATCGGTGTAAAAATCGGTTAGAAACGATAGCTTAGCGTTATTCCTACCGGAAGCGGCGAGGGAATTATTTTTAACTTTCTATTATAAGAACTGCTTTGTGCGGCGGAAATAATTAAATAAGTAAGAAACCCAGCTTGTACAATTCCAGAAACAATCAATAAACCCTTACCGCCACGAATATAATAGCCACCACCACTTTCAACTCTAGCTATAGTAATAAAAGGACCAGCAACTGGTATAACAGTTGTTTCTATATAATCATCTCCAACGGCAAGCGAGACAATGGCCGTAGCAGCCCAGAGCAAGCCAAGGCCAACCCCTGAAATAAGCATATGGGTTTTATAGGGATTCATCTGCTTAGGCAAATAAATATTGGACAATGGATAATGGATAATGGTTGATAATGGGGGCGGCCCACATTATTTTGTTAATAATAATATAGTAAGCGCGGATATCATTGAATTTCTACCGCTTAGAAATGCTTTTTCATGGCCCAAAACGTGCTTCTAAGAAATCTGGGCAGCGGGCGCGGCCAATGTAATCATACTGACTTAGAGTTTCGATTTGATAGGCTAAAAGAGCAGTTTAAGAGAAAAATACACATATTATTTCGGAGTATCTTAAGAATTATTATTAGTTTATTGTGGGCCGCCCCCAAAAACAAAACACACCCAAAAACACAAAAACAAAAGAATATACACCGGCCTTGGGGCGGCGGGGTTCTAATTCGGATTGAGCTATTATGGATAGGCGCGCTTTCGAGGGATGGACCGAAAATTGATTTTTGTTTGATAAAGGAGAGAAAAGAAATGGCCTTTGAACGTTATTTCAGACAGCGGGCGGATATGAGCAAGCCCCGGGTCTTGATCGGGAAGACGGGCCAGATCGGGCTCAACGCGGCCGGCCTCCAAAAATTCGGCCTGGGGAAAGCCACTCACGCGGCCTTGTTCTATGACCGGGACAAAAAGAAGATCGCCATCCGCTTCACGGATTCGGCCAAAGAGAAGGGGCTCCTGAAGCTCGTCCCGAGAGGCAACGGCGTCGTTATTTTTGCTAAGAGCTTCTTGCGCTATTATGCAGTCGATTTCAGCCGGGCTCAACACTACAGCCTCATTTTCGATGGAAAGCAGGACCTCTACGTGATCGAGCCGGAGTCATAGAGTCGCCGACGAACAGGGTTTGGACCTCAGATGGCGGGGGCGGGATAGCTGGCGCGATCAAACGGATTGCCGAGTGCCAGCTTCCCCAGGATGGACGGGCGGACCCTGGGGGGAGGGGAAATGTCAAATCAATTATTGACCAAAATGAAGTTGACTTCATAATAGTCTTGACTTTTATGAATAACGGTTCATAATAGTCATATGCAGAGATACCTCGAAGAGCCGATTCGAAAAGACCTTAAGGAGAAGATCGTCATTCTCTCGGGTCCCCGCCAGGTCGGAAAGACCACGCTGTCCAAGCAGCTCGGGCCCTCCTTCGTCTACCTGAATTATGACTCCTCCGACGACAGAAAGATCATCCGGCAGGAGGAATGGAATGTCCGGACCGAGCTCGTCATCTTCGACGAACTCCATAAAATGAAGAATTGGAAATCCTGGGTCAAGGGGATCTACGACACGCGGGGGATTCCCCCGGGGATTCTCATCACCGGCTCGGCCAGGCTGGAGACTTTTCGGAAGGGCGGCGATTCGCTGGCCGGCCGTTTTTTTTCTTTCCGCCTCCATCCCTTGACGGTCAAGGAGGTCTGCGCCGGCTTGAAGGAATCCCCCCGGGAGGCTTTGGAAAACCTGCTTAAGTTCGGCGGGTTTCCCGAGCCGTATCTGAAGAAGGACGAGACGGCGGCCAGGCGCTGGCGGCGCACGCATATCGACACGATCATCCGCGAGGATCTGCTGGACCTTGAGAAAGTCAGGGACATAAAGTCGATAGAGATCTTGATCGACCTCCTCAGAGTCCGGGTCGGGGCCGCCACGTCGTATAGCTCACTGGCCGAGGATCTTCAGGTTTCCATACACACGGTCAAGCACTGGATTCAAATCCTGGAAAACCTGTGCGTCATCTTTGCCGTGCCGCCCTATCACCGGAACATCAGCCGGAGCATCCTCAAGGAGCCTAAGTATTATTTCTATGACACGGGGGCGGTCGAGGGCGATCTGGGGGCCAAGCTCGAGAATACCGTCGCCCTCGCTCTTCTCCGCGATTTGCACCTGTTCGAAGATACGACCGGAAGCCGAGTGGGGCTCTACTACCTCAGGGATAAGGAAAAAAACGAGGTGGATTTCCTGACGGTCCTGGACGGAAAACCCTCGCTCATGGTCGAGGTCAAGGCCTCGGATGACAGCTTCGCCCGGTCGCTGTTTCGTTATCATTCCTATTTGCCGTCCGCCAAGCCGGTTCAGGTCGTCTATGACCTGAACCGGCCGAAATCATCGGGCGCGGCCCAGATGATCGCGGCACGCGATTTCCTTAATTCGGTGACACACATCTAATTTACCGAATTTCAAAATTCGGAAAATTGGCTGTTTATTCAATTTTTCTGGGTGAGACCGTCTTCCTCGAGGCTTTGCCCGCTGCGTTGACGGGCTGGCCGGCCTGATATAAGATACCCCCCGTAAGGGAGTGACCATGGCCATCGACCCTAAGCTACTGGAAATATTGGCTTGTCCGCTGTGTAAAACTCAGGTTAAGTTGACCGCCGATAAAAAAGGCCTGAAGTGCGTTCAATGCCGCAGAGTTTACCCTATCAAGGACGATATCCCGATCATGCTCATCGACGAGGCCAGGATTGAAAAAAAACCCAAGCGGAAAGCGCGGGCTTGATCCCACCTCCCCTTCCAAAATCCTTCTCCTCAGGCTCCGCCGCATCGGCGACATCATCCTGACCACGCCGGCCGTCGCGGCCCTAAAAAAAGCGTTTCCCTTGGCGTCCTTGACCTATGTCGTGGAGGAGCCTTATCTCCGGCTGGTCGAGGGCAATCCGGCTTTGGATAAAATCATCGCCGTCAAGCCCAAGCCGTCGGCCCGGGATTCCTGGCGGCTCATCCGGCAAATCCGGAAGGAACGCTACGATGCGGTCCTGGATTTTCACGGCGGGCCGAGAACCTCGCTCTGGACCCTTTTGTCCAAGGCCGGCATTAAAGTCGGCTACCTGATCCGCGGCCGGGGCTGGCCGTACGACAGGGCGGTTCCCCGCGGGAGGCTCGAAGGGCCCGTCCACAGCGCCGACAATCATCTCAATCTGGTCAAAACCCTGGGAGCCGCGGTTCCCAAAAAACCGGAACTCTTTCTTCCGCCGGCCCGGCCCGGGGAAAGCGCCCGCGTCGACCGGATTTTCAAAGAAAACAAGCTCAAGGGTGTTCGCGCCGTCGTGCTGCACATCGGCGCCGGAAACGCGTTCAGGGATTGGGGCTTGAAGAATCTATCGGCGCTGGCCGGCCGCTTGGCCGCGCTCGCCGGAGTGCGGGTTGTTTTAGCGGGAGGAGAAGCGGACCGCGGCCGGGAAAAAGAGATGTTGGAGGCCGTGGGCCTCACCGCATTTTCGCTCGTCGGCCGGCTCAACCTGGCCGAGCTTGGGGAAGTCATCGGCCGCGCGGCTCTGTTCGTCGGTCCCGACAGCGGCCCCATGCATATCGCCGCCTCGACCTCCACGCCCATCGTTGCCCTGTTCGGGCCGACACTGCCCGGGCATTTCGCCCCCCGGCGGCGGCAAGTCGTCCTTTTAGAAAAAGACCTTGATTGCCGGCCGTGCCGACAACGGGAGTGCCGCTATGAGGATTTCCGTTGTCTCCAGACCATTTCGGTCGATGAAGTTTTTAAGGCTTGCCGGCCTTTTCTGCAAAATAGACGCTGATAAAATAGGCTGTTTCGCGATTCCCGGATATAGTAAAATGACATTTTCTCAGAAGAAGCCCATAGCCATGTTCAACAGTCGCCCGGCGCCGATGTTTGAAGGAAAAAGCCCGACGGAAATACTGCTCTGGGCGTGCGCCACGGCCGGACTCCTTTTTTCCTTGATCTCCATCAGCCTTGTTCAGATCTTCCTGGGTTTGGCGGTGATCCTCTGGGCGATCCTTGTCATCCGCGGGAAACGGCGCCTGGAACTGCCGGCATTCGCCTGGCCGTTGCTGGCCTACGTCGTCCTATCTCTCATCGCTTCGGCCTTGTCCAGGGACCCGGCCACGAGCTTTATCGACAGCAAAGAGCTCCTCCTGACGCTCATCGTGCCCGTGGTCCTCGGCGCATATTATTCGGCCAAGGCCTTGACGTTCGGACTGTGGGCCTTTCTGGCCTCGGCCGCCGTGAGCAGCGGCTATTCGCTCGTCCTGTACTTCGTTCACAATGCGCCGGGCCTGCGGGTCTCGGGCTTCATGGGACACTACATGACCCAGGCCGGGCTGCTGATGCTGTTCGGCGCGGCCGCCTTGTCTCTGGCCCTGTTCCTCCGGGACAAAAGCCGATGGGCCTGGGGCCTGGGTTTGGCCTTGAGCCTGCCCGCCCTGGCCTTAACCCTGACCCGAGGCGCCTGGATCGGCCTCCTGGCGGCCGCCTGTTTCCTGCTTCTCATCTACAAGCCCAAGGCCCTCCTGGTCATCCCGGTTTTCATCGGTCTCTTTTTTCTGGTCGCCCCGAAGCCCATGAAGCACAGAGCGCTGTCCATTTTCAGCTCGTACGGCTACTCCAACCAGGAGCGGATCGCCTATTTCAAAGCCGGGCTTAAGATCATCAAACACTATCCCTGGCACGGGACGGGCCCGGACACCGCGGATAAGATTTTTCAATACCCGGAGTACGGGCTCAGCGAACAGGCCAAAAAAAATGTCCACCTTCATAACAACCTCATTCAGATCGCGGCGGAGAGAGGACTGCCGGCCCTGGCGGCCTGGCTGGCTTTTCTCGGCGTCGCCCTGATCAGCCTGGCCAAAATTTTTAAATCACACGGCGGTCCGCTGAGGGCGCTGGCCGCGGCGGCTTTGGCCGTTCTCGTCGCCCTGTTCGTCGGAGGTTTTTTTGAATACAACTTCGGCGATTCAGAAATCACCAGCCTGTTTTACATTCTCATCACCCTTCCCTATGCCCGGCAAGTCATGAGCCGGCGGGAAGACATTCCGGGTTATCGGTGAAAAGACGCAGAATCCTTTGGGCCGTGCCGGCCGTCTTGGGCGCTTATCTTTTGTGGATCGGATTTCACCTCGCGCGCTTCAAGCCTTATCGTGTCGAGCCGGCGGCCGGCGGACAAGAAATCGAGGGCGTGTATCATGTCCACAGCGCGTTTTCCGACGGTCGGGCCGGCGTCGAATCCATAGCCAAGGCGGCGGCCAGGGCCGGGCTTCAATTCATAATTCTCACCGACCACGGCAATCCCAACCGTCCCTCCCTGGACAGCCAAGGCTGGAAATCCGGAGTGCTGGTCCTGGCCGGGTCCGAGCTCTCGGTCAGCCGGGGCCATCTCGTGGCCCTCGACTTCCGCCTGCCCGACCGGCCTTTTGCCCAAAACGCCGAGGATTCCATGCGGAGCGTCCGCCGCCTGGGAGGGTTCACGGTCATCGCCCATCCGTTTTCCAAGGTCCGTTGGAACTTCGGCGGGCCCGAGGACCCGGCCGGAATCGAGATCATCAACGGCGACACCGAGGTCAGGCGCCGCGTCGGAAAAAGCTTGTTCTGGTTCCCGGCCCTGCTCGTCAGCCCCCGGCTGGCGCTCATAAAAATGCTCGAATCTCCGGCCCGCAATCTGGCCAAATGGGATGAGCTGACCTCGAGCCGCCGGGTTTACGGCTATTTCAGCGCCGACGCCCACATGCTCTACGGCTCTCTCTTTAATTTTTTACGGCTCCATCTTTTTCTCAAGCAGCCTCTCTCCTCGGACTTCGAAACGGCCCGGGCTCAAGTGTTCGAGGCCCTGCGGTCGGGCAAGTTCTACAATGCCGTGGACGCCGCCGGCCAGGCCCGGGGGTTCCGTTTCTGGGCCGCCATCCGGGACCGGCGCATCCCCATGGGCCGCACTCTGCCGCCGGCCGAATCGCTGACATTGGAAATCCGGGCGCCTTACAATTTTCTCAAGGAAATCCGCCTGATGGCCGGCGGCCGAACTCTCCTGTCCTCATCCCTCAGCTCAGTTTCTTATCCGGTCAGCTCGCCCGGAGCCTACCGGGTCGAAGTTTATCTCAAGGGCCGGACTCCCTTGGCCGAGGATATTCCTTGGATCGTGTCCAACCCCATTTTTGTGCGTGAGGAACGACCATGATTCCATTCAACATGCAGAAGCTTCGCCAGAGGATTCAAGCCTTCCAAGGCCGGAGGGTCATCGTTTTAGGCGACTTGATGCTCGACCGGTACATTTGGGGCCGCGTGTCCCGGATATCGCCCGAGGCGCCCGTGCCGGTGGTCGAGGTGGCCAACAGCACCTCCACCCTGGGCGGGGCGGGCAACGTGGCGGCCAACATCCGAAGCCTGGGCGGCATTCCGGTGCTGGTGGGGATCGTCGGCGGCGACAGCGAGGGGGAATGGATCCGAAAATCCGTGGCCGAGTCCGGCGGCATTTTCATCGACCCCCGGGTGCCGACCACGGTCAAGACCAGGATCATCGCCCACCACCAACAGGTGGTCCGGGTGGACCAAGAGAAAAAGCGCAGCCTTCCCCAGGACATCGAGGAAAAAATCATGGATTTCGTCCGGCGCCAGCCTCACCAGGGGCTGATCATCTCCGACTACAGCAAGGGCCTCCTCAGCCGATCCCTGATGAAACGGCTTTTGCCCCTGTCCCGGCGAAGGAAAATTCCGGTGTTCGTCGACCCCAAGGTCGAGAATTTCAGGTTCTTCTCGCCCATAACCTTCATCACCCCCAACCATATCGAAACGGAGCGGATCGTCCACCATCCCTGCCGGACCGAGGAAGACGTGGAGGCCGCCGGCCGGCACCTTTTATCTCTGATTAAAAGCCGCTACCTGATCATCAAAAGGGGCGAGCAGGGCATGTCGATATTCGAGCAAGGCAAGAAGCCCCTCCATATCCCGACGATCGCCCGCGATGTGTTCGACGTCACCGGGGCCGGCGACACGGTCTTGGCCGTGGCGGCCCTGGCCCTCCTGGCGGGCTCGACCATCCGGGAAGCGGCCGTCCTGGCCAACGCCGCGGCGGGTATCGTCGTGGGCAAAGTCGGGACCGCCACGGTGACCCCGGCCGAGCTGGTCGCCGTGTTGCGCCGGGCCGGCGGCCGGACGAAATAGCGCCGCCCGCGTCCCGATAGGCAAGCGTACTGCGCGACAGGGATGAAAGGGGATCGGTCCAAGGCCTCGCTCCCACGGAGATTCTTCACGCCTTCCCATTTCGGCTTTTTCGGCGGCTCAGAACTCGCAGACGCCGGTCTCCGTTCAATCAAGGGCGTTCGCGAGTTCTGAGCCGCCGAGAAAAACGGTGTTCGGGCGGGCGTGAAAAACCCGATCGGGAGCGAAACCGGCATGCCTCAAAAGCCTCATGTCCAGGCTAAATCTCCTCATGGTCGCTGCGGCCTTCGCCCGATCCCCTTTCTCCCTAAGCCCGGGAAGAGCTCGGCCTCTGGCTCAAGAGCCAAAAAAAGGCTATAATAAGGCCTTCCATGTGCGGCGTTATCGGGATTGTGGGCAATGCGGATATCTTCCGCGACCTGTATCAGGGGTTGTTGTCGGTCCAGCACCGCGGCCAGGACTCGGCGGGCATCATCACCTATGACGGCCGGTTTCACATCAAAAAGGGCAACGGCCTGGTTCAGGACATCTTCAAGCCCGAGCACACCGAACGCCTGAAGGGCGCCATCGGCATCGGCCACACCCGCTATCCGACCATCGGCGGCGGGTCGGGCGAGGACGCCCAGCCGTTCATGGTGAACTCGCCCTTCGGCATCATGATGGCCCACAACGGCAACGTGGTCAATTATGCGGAGCTCAAGGCGGAGCTGTTCGCCAAGGACCACCGCATCCTCAGCTCGGAAAACGACGTGGAGATCATCCTCAACGTCTTCGCCGGGGAACTGGACAAGTTCAAGACCCGGAAGTTGACGATCGACCGGGTGTCCGCGGCCGTAGCGGGCGTTTACCGCAAGGTCCGGGGCGCCTATTCCGTGGTGGCCTACATCGCCGAGCAGGGCCTGGTGGCTTTTCGCGACCCGTACGGCATCAAGCCCCTGTCCTACGCTACCCGGAACGACGGACTCAAGCCCTCCTACGCCTTCGCCTCGGAAAGCGTGGCCCTCAACATCATGAACTTCGGCGGGATCAAGAACGTCGAGGCCGGACAGGTGCTTTTCCTCGACCGGGCGCGCAAGCTTCATAGCCGCAGGATCGTCCGCAACGCGCACTCGCCCTGCCTGTTCGAATGGGTCTATTTCGCCCGGCCCGACTCCTTTATCGACAACGTCAACGTCTACAAAGCGCGGATCAACCTGGGCCGGCTGCTGGCCGACGAGATCAAGAAAAAAAAGTTGAAGATCGACGTCGTGGTGCCCGTGCCCGACTCGGCCCGGGACGCGGCCATCGAGATCGCCCGAAAACTCAATTTGCCCTACCGCGAGGCTCTGGTCAAGAACCGCTATATCGGCCGGACGTTCATCATGCCCGCCGACAGCAAGCGTCAAACGTCGGTGCGGCAGAAGCTCAACCCCATCGCCGAGGAGTTCCGGGGGAAGAATATCCTGCTGGTGGACGACAGCATCGTCCGGGGCAACACCTCCCGGGCCATCGTGGACATGGCCCGCGAATGCGGGGCTAAAAAAGTTTATTTCGGGTCCTATTCTCCGCCGCTGCGCTACCCGTGCGTCTACGGCATCGACATGCAGACCAAAGCCGAGTTCGTGGCCAGGGACAGCGACGCCGAACAGGTGGCCAAGAAAGTCGGGGCGGACATGGTGATCTACCAGCCGCTCGGCGCCCTCAGAAAGGCCGTGCAGATGGAGAATCCCCGGATCAAGAATTTTTGCGCGGCCTGCTTCGACGGCCGCTATCCCACGGGGGATATCACCCTGGCCACCTTGAAACAGATCGAGCGCGACCGGAAGAACATCCAGGACAATCAGCTCGAGCTCGACCTCGGCTGATCATTCACGCATAAAAACTTTTTATCGTTTCGACGACGTAGTCCTTCTGCTCGTCCGTCAGCTCGGGGTAAATCGGGATCGACACCGCCTCCGAGGCGGCCCGCTCGCTCTCCGGGAAATCCCCGGGCTTATAGCCCAGGTCCGCGAAGCATTCCTGCAGGTGCAGGGGAAGCGGATAGTAGATCGCCGCGCCCACGCCGTGCGCCTTGAGATGCGGCATCATCCTGTCGCGGTCTTTCACCCGGAGCGTGTATTGGTTGTAGATGTGGAAATGAAGGTCGCCGCTGTCTTTATAGGCCGCCGCGGGCGTTCGGACGAGCCCCCGGTCCGTGAGCCCGGACTCCCGAAAGCGCCGGTCGTAATAAGCGGCGTTCGCCCGCCGCGCGGTCGACCATTGGTCGAGATGGCGCAGTTTGACGTTGAGCACCGCCGCCTGGAAAGCGTCCAAGCGGAAATTCCCGCCCACGCTCCTGTGGTAGTAGCGGGCGTGCTCTCCGTGCATGCGCAGGGCTTTGATGGTCTCGGCCAGGGCCGGATCGTTGGTCACGACCAGGCCGCCGTCGCCGAACCCGCCCAGATTCTTGGAGGGGAAGAAGGAAAAAGCGCCCAGCTCGGCCATGGCCCCGGCCCTGCGGCCTTTGTATTGGGCGCCGATCGACTGGGCCGCGTCTTCCAGGACCGGAATCCCCCGTTGACGGGCCACCTCCAAGATGGGGTCCATGTCCGCGCACTGGCCGAAGAGGTGCACGGGAAGGATGCAGCGCGTTTTGGGGGTGATGGCCGCTTCGACCTTGGCCGGGTCGAGGTTGAAGGTGACCGGGTCGATGTCCGCGAACACGGGCCTGGCCTTCAGGCGGCTGATCGTCCCGGCCGTGGCAAAGAAAGTGAAGGGCGTAGTGATGACCTCGTCGCCGAGCTTGACGCCCAGGGCCATCAGGGACACGAGAAGGGCATCCGTCCCGGATGATACGCCTACGCCGAAACCCGCTTGGCAATAGGCGGCGATATTGCGCTCGAGCTCCTCGACTTTGGGGCCGAGGATGAAAACCTGGGATTCCAGGACCTCTTCGACAACAGGAGCTATGTCCTTCTTAATGCGGGCATACTGGGCCTTGAGGTCCAGCAGGGGAACGTTCATTGTCTTGTTCATCACATCCTCCGAGAGGCGCTAGGGGCGGGGCGGCTCGGCCCGCCAGAATTCAACCAGGTCGCGCAGGGTTTTGTCCAGGGGGATAGAGGCCGTCCAGCCCATCTCGCGGAATATCTTGGAGACGTCCCCGGCCAGGAAGGGGATGTCGGTCTTGCGGAGCTTGGCCGAGTCCTGCCTGACGTCGATCGTCCGTTTTGAAAAAGACAGCAGGGTCTCAAGAATTTTAGCCAGCGATACGGTCCGGCCGGAGCCAACGTTGTACACCTCGCCCCCGCGGCCTTTCCGCATGAGAAGGACATAGGCGCGGACGATGTCCCGGACGTCGGAATAATCGCGCCGCACCTCGAGGTTGCCCACCCGGATCACGGGCTCGGCCCCGCCTTTCTCGATGCGCACGATCTGGGAGGCCCAGTCCGAAAAGACGAAGTCCGGGCTTTGGCCCGGGCCGGTGTGGGGAAAAGGCCGGGCCAGGACGATGTCCAGCTTCTCGACCTGCACGTAGAACCGGCCGAGCAGCTCGCCGGCGATCTTGGTGTAGGCGTAGGGATTCACGGCCTGGAACGGGTCTTCTTCCCGGAAGCGCTTCTCGCCGCCCTCGAGGACGCCGTACACGTCGGAGCTGCTGATGAACAGGAGCCGGGCGGACGGCGCATAGCGCCGCACGGCTTCGAACAGGTTGCTCGTTCCGACGAGGTTCGTCTCCAGCGTCTCTTGCCGGTTGTCCCAGGACTTCCGCACGTTGGACACGGCGGCCAGGTGGATGACCCAGTCGGGCCGAACCCGTTCCACAAGACCGTCCACCGCGGCGCCGAACCTCAAGTCCAAATGGAAGAGTTGTTTATCCCCCGGGCTGGGCGTGTCCGGGAAGCACGTTCCGTAGGGGTTCAGTCCCTCGTCGAGGATATAGCGCCACAAGTGACGGCCGACAAAGCCGGTGGCACCGGTGACCAGGACCTTGAGGGCCACGCTCAACCCCTACCCTAGGCTCTTTCGCGCCAGTAGTCGAGCAGGTCGGCCAGCGTCTGGGCAAAGGGGATCTCGGGCTTCCAGCCGGTCAGGTTCATGAACTTGGAGACATCCGGCATCAGGATGGGCACGTCGGACGGCCTGAGCCGCGCCGGGTCGACCTCGACCTTGACCTTGACCTTGCTCAAGGCGAGGAGCATATCCAAGACGTCCTTCATGGCGTAGGCCCGGCCGGTGCCGATGTTATACACCTCGCCCGCCTGCCCCTTCTCCAGGCTCAGCCAGTAGGCCCGGACCATGTCGCGTACGTCGGTGAAATCGCGCTTGGCCTCCAGGTTGCCTACATAGATGACGGCCGGGCGCTTCTTCTTCTCGATGTCCGCGATCTGCTTGGCGAAGTTCGAAGTGACGAAGACCTCCCCGCGCCGCGGGCCGGTGTGGTTGAAGCCTCGCGTCCGAACGATGTGCAGTCCGTAGCTGCGGAAGTATTGATAACCGAGCAGGTCCTGGCCGACCTTGCTGACGGCGTAGGGGCTCAAGGGCCGGAGCGGGTTGGTTTCCTTCATCGGGATTTCGTCGGGGTTGACCTGGCCGTATTCCTCGCTCGAGCCGGCGACTTGGATGCGCGGCGTCAGGCCGAGGTCCAGGACCGCTTCGAAGAGGTTGACCTGGCCGACGGTGTTGATGCTGAGCGTCTCGGCCGGCAGCCGCCAGGACGTGGGCACGAAGCTCTGGGCGGCGAGGTGGAAAATGGTATCGGGCCGGGCATCCTTCAAACATTTTTTCAGGGAGACATAATCCTTGATGTCGCCTTCGTGGAGTTCCACTCGATCTTGAATTCCCCGGATGTTGTCCATGCGGCTCCGCCAGCGGACGAGGCCGCTGACCTTCACGCCGGGCTTGTGGGCCAGGATGTATTCCGCCAAATGACTCCCGGCGAACCCCGTGATGCCGGTGATAAAAACTTTCATGGCCGCTCCTTCGGGAAAATTGGGCGCTCAGGCTCGCTGAAATAGGCCTTCATTTTAATATGATTGCCCGCCGAGTTCAATGCGCCCCCGCGGTCGAAGCGATGGGGATGCGTCCCTGCAAGAGGAGTTCGAAACGCAAATTCGGTTAATGAGTTGTGTGTCACCGAATTTCAATGAGCAGGGGCTATTTCTCGGTTTTATAGTTGACCGTGTAGAAGGTTTGGAAATCCTTGCTGCGCTCCTTGATTTTGCGCCACCAAGCCTCGTTTTCCCGATACCACCGGACGGTCCGCCGCAAGGAATCTTCAAAGGCGGTTTCCGGTTTCCAGCCTAGGCTCCGAATTTTCGTGCAATCGACCGCGTAGCGCCGGTCGTGTCCCAGGCGGTCGGCGACGGGCTTGATCAGGCTCCTGGGCTTGCCCAGCAAGGCGATGATCCGCTCGGCCGCGTCGATATTCCGGACCTCCTGATTGGCCCCGGCGTTGTACGCCTCGCCCGGGCTTCCCCGCCGGACGACGGTCTCGACCGCCCGGCAGCAATCCCCGACGAACAGCCAGTCGCGGACATTCTCGCCCTTGCCGTAGAGCGGAAGGTCCTTGCCCTCCAAGGCGTTGGTGATGAACAGCGGAATGAATTTCTCCGGATACTGGAACGGCCCGAAATTATTGCTGGGCCGGATGATCATGATCGGCAGCTTGAAGGTGACCCAATAGGCGTAGGCCATCCGGTCCGCCCCGGCCTTGCTGGCCGAATAGGGCGAGGACGGGTTGAGGGAGTCCCCTTCGCGGAAGAATCCCTGGTCACGGCTGCCGTAGACTTCGTCCGTCGAGACGTGGAGGAAAAATTCGATTCTGGACGCCCGCCTCATTTCTTCGAGCAGAACCCAGGTTCCGTAGACATCGGTCAGGACGAATTCCCCGGCGTCTTGGATGGAGCGGTCGACGTGGGTCTCGGCCGCGAAGTGGACCACGCCCTGAACCCGGCCCATGGCCTTGGCCACGGCTTCCTTGTCGCGGATATCGGCCTGGATGAATTCGTAGCGCGGGTCGTCCTGGAGGTCCTTCAGGTTGTCCAGGTTTCCGGCATAGGTCAGCTTGTCGAAGTTGACGACGCGCGTGCGGGGATAGCGGCCCAGCAGGTGGCGGATGAAATTGCTGCCGATGAATCCCGCGCCGCCCGTGACCAAAACGGTCCGGCCCTCCAGTCTGCGTTCAATATAGATCTTAACCCGGCCCTCATCCTTCTTAGCCATCGTTTGACCTCAGCCGTCCTTGCGGGCCCAGTCGTAGGGGATGTCGCTCGCGTGGGGGTCGAGTCTTTGCTCATCCGGCTCCCGGCTGTTGAAGGCTTGGGTGGGAATATTGACCACCACCGCTTCCTCCGGACTGACGCACATCCAGCCGTGATAGATCCCGGCCGGGATCTGGACGAGCAGGGGATTGTAGCTGCCGATGGTGTGCTGCTCGATCTGGCCGAAGGTCGGAGAGCCCTTCCGGCTGTCGTACAGGACCAGCTTCAGCATGCCCGTCAGGCAGCAGACGTTGTCGGTCTGCTTCTCGTGCTTGTGCCAGGCCTTGACCACTCCGGGATAGGTGGTGGTCATGTAGACCTGCCCGAACCCGAGGAACAGGTCGTCGTCCTTGCGGAGGATTTCCATCAGCCGTCCCCGCTCATCGGGAATGACACTCAGTTTTTTGGTCTTGACCCCCTCGATCATGCCGGCCCTCCTGGATTCATTTGATCCCGATCTCGCCCTTGTCCCCGACCATAAACCGATAGACCGAGGGCCGGGGCGGGCTTTTATAAATCTTGACCTCTCGGCCGATGAGGCTCTGGTCGATGCGGCTGCCGATGTCCCGGATTTCGCTGCCCTCCAGGACGATGCTGTGCTCGATCTCGGTCCGGACGATAATGCAGCGCGGCTGGATGGAGGTGAAGGGGCCGATGTAAGCCTCGATGAGCTCGGTCCCGGCGCCGATGATGGCCGGGCCGCGGATAATGCTGTTGTGGACGACGGCGTCCTTCTCCAGGACCACCGGGCCGCTGATCTGGGAGCTTTCATCCACCCGGCCCTCGATGCGGCCCTGGAGCGACTCCAGGATCAGGCGGTTGGCCTCTAGGATGTCCTCGATCTTGCCCGTGTCCTTCCACCAGCCGGAGACGAGGTGGGGATGGACGGCGAAGCCTTTATCCACCAGGTATTGGATGGCGTCCGTGATCTCCAGCTCGTTGCGCCAGGACGGCTTGATGGCCTTGACCGCCTGGAAGATGTTCCGGTCGAAGAGGTAAACGCCCACCAGGGCCAGGTTGGAGGCCGGCGTCTTAGGCTTTTCCACCAGCCGGACGACCTTCCCGTTCCGCAGCTCGGCCACGCCGAACATCTCCGGGTTGGGGACCGGGGTGAGCAGGATGAGCGAATTGGGTTTATGGCTCTGGAATTCTTCGACCAGGGAGGTGATGCCGCTTTTGAGGATGTTGTCCCCCAGGTACATGACGAACGGTTCATCGCCCAAGAACGGCTCGGAAATCAGCACGGCATGGGCCAGGCCGAGGGGTTCCTGCTGCTCGATGTAGGTGAGGCGGACGTCCGGACCCCATAGCCGGCCGTCGCCCGCGGCCGCCCGGATCTCCTCCCGGGTGTCGCCGACGACGATGCCGATGTCCTTGATCCCGGCCTCGACCAGGGCTTCGATGCCGTAAAAAAGAACGGGTTTATTGGCCACGGGCACGAGCTGCTTGGCCTGAGTGAACGTCAGGGGCCGCAGTCTCGTCCCTTTTCCGCCGCTCAGTATCAATCCCTTCATGCTCGCCCCTTTCCCGGCCCGCCGTTCAGAACCCGAGCCCCCCCAAGAAATCCGAGGAGTAGCTGATGCCCCCCAGCCCGAGGCTGACGGAATATTCCACGTCCCTCTTTTCCCGGTAGTTGAAAAGCCTCACGTAGCCTTGAATATTCACGCATTGGTAATGATAAACGAAGGTGAGGCCGGCGTAAAGCAGCGATTTGTCCATGACGTTGTAGTCCGCCTCGCCCAGAATGTCCAGGTTAAGGCGGGGAAGCTTCAGCCCGCCGAAGACGTTGATCTGATGCCGGTTCCAATACTCCTCGTTGCGCCAGACGCTGAGGCTCTTGAACCAGTTCACGTTGAGGAATAAATCGTCGTTGGGATTTCCGGCGCGGGCGCCCAGGCGGATGCTGGAAAAGGCCCGGTGGTAAGGGTTGTAGCTCGACGAAAAATCAAGGCTGTATTGGGCCGCCGGGAAAAAGCGCACAAAACCGGTGATGTCGGAAAACTCGGGGATTCGGCCGTTGTACCGATAGGGGCTCAAGGGCCCCGTCTCGGGGGCGAGATAATACGTCTGGCTGAGGCTCAGGGTCAGCATCTCCCGGGACATCTTGCCCTGCTTGACCAGGACGTGGTTGGCCAGGCCGTAGCTGATTTGATGGTATCGAAAAAAGCCGGCGGCCGTCACGATCCGGTCCGCGTTCAGGGTCGGGCTGTCATAACGGTAATTGAAGATCGGCTCGATGATGTGCTTGACGGCCGGGCTTCCCGCGGCGTTGTTGAAAACCCGGTAAAGAACCGGGCCGCGGAGCTCGAGGGCCAACACGAAATTGTTGCTGAAAAACGGCTGGTCGACGATCGTATTCTGATTCGAAGCGGAGGCCAGGCTCTGCCAGTAGTAGAAGAAGTTCCCGGCCAGGGAGGAGGTGACCGTCAGCCAGGGGATGGAGCTGAACGGCAGGCTGACCGCGGGGCTGAAGGACAAGCTCTGCAAACGCTTTTGACTGCCGTTGTCGAATTCCGTTTGCCATCCATACTCCCAGCGGCTGAAAGACGAGGAGAAGGAAACATAGAGCGGGGAGAACAGCTTGATCTTGAAGGAGCTTAGGGTGATCTGGGGGAGGTACTGGGTGACGACGGAGTTATTGCTCCCGGCGAAATAGGTCTCGAAGCGGCTGGCCCGGGCGGTCAAATTGAAACCGGAAAAAGAATTGGACAGGTAAGCCTGGGAACGCCGGTTGGACACCGTGGCCCGGCTGAGGCTGTTGTCGAACTCCCGGAGAAAATCGTACGAGCTTTGGATGTCCACGTCGGCCACGAATTGAAACCCGAGGGGAAGCGTCTGGTTGTGCTTGACCCGGATGATGTAGGCCTGGGGAGGTTTGACGCCGTCGGCGTTTTTCTTGAAGGAGAAATTAAAGAGCCGGAGCTCGCCGCCCGTCCCGTCCGAGAAGATGTAGCGGTATTCCAGCCCGGCTCCGACGCCCAAGGAACTGTAGGTGAGGAGGTTCAGGGTGGCGTCCATGTTGCGCGCCAGGACCAAATAGAAATCCTGGGAATACTTCCAGCCCTTGGTCTTGGTGTAGCCGACGTTGGGCTGGAGCAGGCCCGTGGAGCGGTCCTTGAGGGGATAGCGAAAATAGGGAAAATAGAAAACGGGGATGCCCTTGACCGACAGGACCATGCCCCACATTTCCATGTAATCGTCTTTTTTATAGTTGGCCCGGGCGCAGGAAAACTTCCAGCGGGGCGAGGGCTGGGTGCAGGTCGTGAAGCTCGCTTTTTCAAAATGATAGGTGCCGGACTGCCGCCGCTCCAGGACGCCCGCCTCGAAAAAAAGCGAGGGCTGGGCCAGGCCCACGGCCTTGTCCATCCGGCCCAGGGCGGACTCCAGGTTGAAGCTGAGGCGTTCGGCGGTCGTGACCTCGTTGGGGGTTTGGAGGACGACATGGCCGACGGCCAGGACGTCCTTGGTCTCAGTCTCGAGGTCGATGCTGTCGGCGAACAGGACCAGGTTCTTGTAATGGACCTCCACATCGCCCGTGGCCTTGAAATGCTTGTTCGTGGGGTCCCAGGACTTGTGCTTGGCCACTATCTGGATTTCCTGCGATTCGTCCGGCGCGGCAACCGTCGTTTGGGCCGCCGGGGCGGACCCGGCGGCCGGGCTCGCGCCTGAGGCTGGAGAGGCGTCAACGCCCTCAAACGGTTCGGGCGGCTGCGCCGCGGCCGCTAGAAATCCGCCGAGGATGAACGCTCCGAGAAAGACGAAGGTCCGAGCCCGCGGGCTCACGCGCAACGCCTTGTCTTCCTCCATGGGCAAACTCTACCATAGAGGCGACGAGCGAATCAATCCGACGGCCGGAGCCCCGGGGACGGGGTTTCAAGGACGGCGCCGGGCGCGGATTCAACAGTTGAATTGGCCGGTATCGGTCCACTCCTTCTTTAAAACCGACCAAAAATCCTCGGCCAACCCGCCGAGCACATACTCATAGGGCAGCCAACCGTACCCTTCCTGGCCCCAGCCCCGGCCCCAGGAATTGCGGATGAGCAGGGCGCCCTTGGTTTCGACGGAGCCGTAGGCGTTCTTGATTTTCTTCGCGTCGTCATAGCCCGCGGCCATGACCGCGTGCCCGCCCACGATCTTTTCCTTGGCCGAGGGAAAGGGGATAAGGCCGGTCGAGTCGGCCTGGCTGTAGGAATTGTACACGGTGAAACCGAACATGACGGGATGCCCGGCGGCCAGGTGCGTCTTGACCCGGCTGAGCTTCTCCTGGGACGCGGTGCCCGGCGGGTCGTGTCTGTAGTATTTTATGGTTTTGTAG